>OIEV01000099.1_pt1 | contig 96107 bp, 78 predicted proteins | sample 1581881 | NCBI WGS metagenome assembly OIEV01 (sample SAMN03279760, study PRJEB24777) | human gut metagenome | isolation source: fecal sample PR121 from 1 month old male Malay infant, vaginally delivered... | place: Singapore | collected 2005-09-16 | reverse complement strand
CTCCCGCCTGGGCGAGCACCTGGGCCGCACCCTTCCCGCCTGCGTGGCCAACCTCCTCGTGTTCCTGGTCGTCGGCCTCTGGCACGGGGCGGAGCCCCACTACGTCGCCTGGGGCCTCTACAACGGCCTGGTGATAGCGCTGGCCGACCTGCTGGCCCCGGCCTTCCGCCGCGCGAACGAGGCCCTGCGCGTTGACGCGGAGGGCCGCGCGCACCGCGTCCTCTGCGTCGCGCGCACCTTCCTGGTGGTCAACGTGGGCTGGTACTTCGACCGCATCTACGACTTCGGCGACAGCCTGCTCTGCCTGCGCAACACGTTCACCAACTTCGACGCCGGTGCGTTTCTCGTCACGCTGAACGAGGACGGCCTCACGATGCTCGACCTGCAGTTCCTGGTATTTGCCGCGTTTGCCTGCCTCATCGTCTTTGTGGTGAGCCTCGCGCAGGAGCGCGGCGTGGACGTGTCCGAGCGCATCCTTGGCTGGAACTGCGTGGCGCGAGCCGCCCTCTACTTCCTCGTCCTTGGCCTCATTGTCATCACGAGCTTCCTCACCCAGAACGTCGCCGGGGGGTTCATGTATGCCAACTTCTAGCGAGAAGGTCAGCACGGCCGAGAAGCCCAAAGCCACCGCGCCCACTGGCTCCCCCGCTGCCCACAGACCCCGCGCACCGCGCCACGGCTGGCGCCGCGTGCTCGAGGTCGTTGTCATTGTCGCGCTTATCATCGGCGCAAACGTCCTCATCACCTTGGGCTTCGAGCTCTACAGCTCGCTGGCAAACGTGATGTGGGACGAGTACCGTGCGGCGGCAGGGGGGAGCATCGACACCGTGATCGTGGGCTCGTCGACCGGACAGCGCTCCTTCGACCCGTCGGTCCTCGACGCTACCCTGGGCACTACCACCTTTAACATGGCCACCCCCGCGCAGGAGCTCGACGACTCCTACACCGCGGCCAAGCAGGCTATCGAGGACCACCACGTAAAGCGCGTGATTCTCGCCCTAGACTACGAGTCCATCTCCACGGTCAAGTGGCCGGGCTCGCACGTGGCCTTTGCCCGCGCCAAGATGGCAGAGGAGTCCTTCCCCCAGGCCGTGGCCGACTACTGGGGGCTCCTCACCAGCTCCTCGTTCTTCGACGGGGCAGACTCCATCTGCGCGCTCTTCCCGTGGGGCTACAACCACGTGGAGCTTGACGCCGAGCACATCGCGACCAACTTCAACGACCGCGTGAGCGGCACTGCGCCCGTCCAGGCGGCAGAGCGCGTCATGGATGGCTGGACCTACTATGGCAACGGCTACGGCAACTACGACGGTGTGCTCGACTACTCAACGGCGCGCGACCACCTTTCGGTGACGGAGGATGGACCGGCTGACTTTGACCAGCAGGGCCTCGACTGGATCCAGAACATCTGCGACCTCTGCCGCGAGCACGGCGTGCAGCTCGTGGTTGTGGTGACGCCGCGCCCGGCGTTCAACGTGCTTGTCTACGGCGAGAAGTACCCCGAGCAGATGTTGCGACTCCAGCAGGTGGTCGAGCGGGCCGGAGGCACCTTCCTCGACGCCAACCTTGCCAAGGGCGGCTGGTACGAGACGCGCGATGAAGACTTCTACGACGGCGAGCACCTCAACCACAATGGCGCCACGCGCTTCTCGCAGGCGTTTGCAAGCGCGCTCCAGGCGCTGGACGCCGGTGGTTCCACCTCAAGCCTCACCTACTCATACGACCAGTGGGACCAGTACCTTGCATCGATAGACAACATCTCGGCCGTCACTTCGACCTCCTACATGGAGGACAACAACACCGTCGTCAACGCCATTGCCTACGCTGGGTCCAACGTGCCGGTGGAGTATCGCTTCTCGCTTGTGGCCGATGACGGCACGACGACGCTCCTCCAGGACTGGAGCACGAGCGATACCTGCACCATCCCGCAAGACAAGATCTCCGAGGGCTCGTCACAGGTGGAGGTCTGCGTGCGCCGGGCGGGTACGACCGTGGGCTACGAGCGCTACTGCATGCAGGACATTTCGGGCTAGGTTTCCTGGCTCAGGGAAGGAAGCGGACATGAGAAACGTAATCGAGTGGCTTGAGGCTACGGCCGTGGCGACGCCGGAGCGCGTTGCCGTGGCGGACCCAGACTCGAGCCTCACCTACGGCGAGCTGCGGCGAGAGGCCCAGGCAGCCGGCACGTGGCTTGCGGCGCGCACTCAGCCCCGCCAGGCCGTGGCGCTCTTCCTCGAGAAGAGCTGCGGCGCGCTTGCCTGCATGCTGGGTGCCGTCTATGCGGGCGGGTTCTACTCGGTGATCGACATCCGTCAGCCGGAGGGCCGCGTCCACGCCATCGTCGAAGCGCTGGCGCCGTCCTGCGTGCTCACCGACGCCGCGAACGCGGCGCGGGCGCAGGAGCTTCTCGGCGCCACGGGCGTCAAGATTGCGCGCATCGAGGACATCGTGGGCGGCCCCGTGGACGAGGCGCTTCTCGCGCGCAGGCGCGCCCAGGCGCTGGACGTGGACCCGCTCTACGTGAACTTCACGAGCGGCAGCACGGGCATGCCCAAGGGCGTGGTTGTCTCGCACCGCTCGGTCATCGACTTCATTCCCACCTTTGACCAGCTCTTTGGCATTGGTGAGAGCGACGTGATTGCCAACCAGGCGCCCTTCGACTTTGACGTCTCGGTGAAGGACATCTATTCGGCACTGCGCTGCGGCGCCCGGCTGCAGCTAGTGCCGCGCGAGTACTTCACGCAGCCCACCAAGCTCATGGACTATCTGGCGGACTCCCAGGTCACAACCCTCATCTGGGCGGTCTCGGCCATGTGCTTCGTCTCGATCATGAACGGCTTCGACTACCGCGTGCCCACAACGGTGCGCCGCGTGCTCTTCTCGGGCGAGGTCATGCCGCCCAAGCAGCTGGCCGTGTGGCGCCGCTACCTGCCAGACGCCACCTACGTGAACCTCTATGGCCCCACCGAGATTACCTGCAACTGCACGTATTACGTGGTTGATCGCGAGTTTGGCAAGCACGAGGTCATCCCCATGGGCAAGGCCTTCCCCAACGAGCGCGTCTTTCTTCTGGACGAGAACAACCAGGAGGTCACGGCCCCGGGCGTGGAGGGCGAGGTCTGCGTCTCGGGCACGGCGCTGGGGCTGGGCTACCTGGGAGACCCCGAGCGCACCGCCGCGGCGTTCACGCAGAACCCGCTCAATGGCCGCTGGCTCGAGCCCATCTACCGCACCGGAGACCTGGCGACGTACGACCAGGATGGCAACCTGGTGTACTCGTCGCGCAAGGACTTCCAGATCAAGCACATGGGCCAGCGCATCGAGCTGGGAGACATCGAGGCGGCCGCGCAGGCCACGGACGGCGTGGATCGCGCCTGCTGCACCTACGACCAGCGCCGTAAGCGCATCCGCCTCTACTACGTGGGCACCATCGACGAGAAGGGCCTGGCAGACGCCCTTGCGGCGGTGCTTCCGCCCTACATGGAGCCCAACCATGTGCGCCGCGTGGACCAGATGCCGCTCACCAAGAACGGCAAGATCGACCGCAAGACGCTCGACGGAATGGGGAGGTAGTCATGACCAACGAGGAGCTTCTCGCCTGCGCAACCGAGCTGGGCACGCCAACCTACGTCTTCGATACGCAGACCTTTGGCGCTCGCCTGGACGCCGTGCGAGAGATCTGGGGGCCCAAGGTCGACCTCTGCTACTCGATTAAGGCAAACCCCTTCCTGGTTCCCACGGCCTTGGCGCATGGCTACGCGCTTGAGGTCTGTAGCCCCGGCGAGCTGGCCATCTGCGAGCGCGACGGCGTGGACCCCGCGCGCATCGTCTACTCCGGCGTGTGCAAGCAGGCCAAGGACGTGCGCGAGGCCCTGCGCTTTGGCGCGGGCACCTTCACGGCCGAGTCGCTGGGGCAGCTGGCCCTGGTGGACGCCGAGGCCGCCGCTGCCGGCGTGCGCGTGCCCACGCTCCTGCGCCTGAACGGTGGCAGCCAGTTTGGCATGAGCCGAGAGGACCTCGTCCACGCCGTTGACCACCGAGACGAGCTTGCCGGCTGCGAGCTGGTGGGCATCCACTACTTTGTGGGCACCCAGCGCGCAAAGCTCAAGTGGCAGCAGCGGGAGCTGGCCATGCTCGCCGAGCTCATCGACGAGCTGCGCCGTGACCACGGATGGCGCGCGCAGCGCCTGGAGTACGGCCCCGGCCTCGCGGTGCCGCTCTTCGAGGGGCAGGACTTCTCGGACACGCTTGCTCCCGCGCGCGATATTGCGCCCGAGCTTGAGGCCATTGCCGACCGTGTTGAGCTGCAGGTTGAGATGGGCCGCTTCCTGGCAACCGAGTGCGGCTACTACCTGGCGCGCGTGGTGGACGAGAAGGACAACGAGGACACGAGCTACGCCTTCATCGATGGCGGCATGAACCACGTGACCTACTTTGGCCAGATGATGGGCATGAAGGAGCCGTGCATCCGCAACCTCTCGCACGACGAGCGCGCGCGGGCTGGGGAGGCGACGGGCGAGGCCCGTGACTGGGCGCTCTGCGGGAGCCTCTGCACCACGGCTGACGTGCTTGTGCGCAAGGCGCCCTTCGCTGACCTGCGCGTGGGCGACCTTCTCGCCTTCGAGAACATTGGCGCGTACTCGGTGACCGAGGGCATCTACCTGTTCCTGAGCAGGACCATGCCCGCTGTTGCCCTGCGCGATGGCCGCGGGGTGCGCGTTGTGCGCGAGCCCATGGAGACTTGGCAGAACAACTGCTGCTAGGCATTACGCGCGTGCATACTGCGATAGTCTCTTATCGAAATCGACGAAATGTGCTGGACATTTTGGAGGTAGCCATGGATGACGATTTGACGCTCGACCACATGATTGAGCTGCTTGAGGATGTCAAGGGTAACGTCGACTACGAGAACTGCACCACGCTTGTGGACGACCGCGTGCTGGATTCCTTCGACATCCTCTCCATTATTAGCTCCATCAACGACGAGTTTGACGTCTCGGTGCCTGCCAAGGACATTGTCCCTGACAACTTCAACAGCGCCCAGGCAATGCTCGACATGGTGAAGCGCCTGGTGGACGAGGAGGGCTAGGAGCCGACTCTTGGATCTACTCTCACTTTCGTTCGTTCTGTTCCTTGCGGTGTCGCTTGCGGCCTACTACCTGGTAGGCCGCATTTGTTCTCGCGTGCAGTGGCTCGTCCTGCTCGCCGCGAGCCTGGCCTTCTACTGCCTGGTGGGAAGGTGGCAGACGCTCGCCTACATGCTGGCCTGCGCCGCCGTCACCTGGGCGGCGCCCCTCGCGCTCGCGCGCATGGACGCCCGCTGCGGGGAGGAGCGCGCCGCCGCGCCGGACCGCGCCGCGAGGAGGGCCGTGAAGGCCGCCTGGGCCAGGCGCCGCAGGGCGGTGCTGGTGGCGTCGCTCCTCGCATGCTTCGGGATACTGGCCTACCTCAAGTACTGGAACGTGCTGCTCTACGAGGTGGGGCTGGCGGCCTCGCCCGCCAGCCTGGGGCTGCTGCTGCCCCTGGGCATCTCCTTCTACACCTTCCAGTCCGTCTCCTACGTGGTGGACGCCTACAACGGCCGCTTCGAGCCGCAGGGGAACTTCCTCAAGCACCTGCTCTTCGTGTCCTGGTTCCCGCAGGTCATCCAGGGGCCCATCAACAGGTACGCCGACCTTGGTCCCCAGCTGCTTGAGGGACACTCCGCCAAGGGCGTGCCCGTCCGGCGGTCGCTCTTGCGCTTTGGTTACGGCGCGCTCAAGAAGTACGCGATTGCCAACATGCTCGTTGGCACCATCGACAAGATCTTCTCCAACGTGACGCCCGATATCCCCGGCAGCGTGGTGGTCTTCGGCATCCTGCTCTACTCGGCCCAGCAGTACGGCGACTTCTCCGGGGGCATCGACATGGTGGAGGCGGCCTCCTCTCTCTTCGGCGTGGACATGGCCGAGAACTTCCGCCGGCCGTACTTCTCGGTCTCCCTCGCCGACTTCTGGCGCCGCTGGCACATCACCCTGGGCACCTGGATGCGCGACTACGTGTTCTTCCCGTTCGCGGTCTCGCGCCCCATGCGCGCGCTCGGCGCCAGGGCCTCCCGCCTGGGCGAGCACCTGGGCCGCACCCTTCCCGCCTGCGTGGCCAACCTCCTCGTGTTCCTGGTCGTCGGCCTCTGGCACGGGGCGGAGCCCCACTACGTCGCCTGGGGCCTCTACAACGGCGTCGTGATCGCGCTGGCGGACCTGCTGGCCCCGGCCTTCCGCCGCGCGAACGCCGCCCTGCGCGTTGACGCGGAGGGCCGCGCCCACCGCGTCCTCTGCGTCGCGCGCACCTTCCTGGTGGTCAACGTGGGCTGGTACTTCGACCGCATCTACGACTTCGGCGACAGCCTGCTCTGCCTGCGCAACACCCTCACCAACTTTGCGCCCCAGCAGTTCTTCCTGTGGCTTGCGCAGGTGGGCGTGCGGGACTCTGACCTTAAGTTCATGGTCTTCACGGCAGTGGCCTGCGCCTTCGTCTTTGTCGTGAGCCTCCTGCAGGAGAATGACGTGGACGTCGATGGGCACATCCTGAGATGGAACTGCGTGGTGCGCGGCCTGTTCTACTCTGCAGTCCTTGGCCTCATCGTCATCACGAGCTTCCTCACCCAGAACGCTGCCGGGGGGTTCATGTATGCCAACTTCTAGGGGGAGGCGCTCCGGCGGGGAAACGCGTGACGCCGCTCCTCGCAGCTGGCGCAGGAAGGTCGTGGAGACGCTCGTCGTGCTTGCCGTTATCGTTGCGGTAGACGCGCTCTGCTCGTTTGCCCTCGAGCAGTACGGGTCGCTCTCGAGCGTCATGTGGAGCGAGTACCGCGCGGCTGCAGGGGAGAGCATCGACACCGTTGTGGTGGGCTCCTCCACGGCGCAGCGCGCCTTTGACCCTGCCGTCTTGGACGCGACGCTGGGCACAACCACCTTCTCAATGGCCACGCCCGCTCAGCCGCTCGACGACTCCTACACGGCGGCAAAGCAGGCCATCGAGGACCACCACGTGCGTCGCGTGATTCTGGGCGTGGACTACGAGTCCCTCTCGAACGAAAACTGGGCAGGCTCGCATGTTGCCTTCGCCCGCGCCAAGATGGACGGCGAGTCGCTTTCCCAGGCCGTGGCAGACTACTGGAAGCTGCTTGTGAGCCCCGCCTTCTTTGGGCGGGCGGACTCGCTGTGCGCGCTCTTCCCGTGGGGCTACAACCACGTGAAGCTCGACCCCGGAAGCGTTGTGGCAAACGTGCGCGAGCGCCTGAGCGGTGACAGCACGCTAGAGGCGGCGGCGGTCGTGAACGGCGGCTGGACCTACTATGGCAACGGCTACGGCAACTACGATAACGTCATCGACTACTCCCTGGCGAGAAAGGACACCTCTGTTGCCATCCATGGCCTGGGCGACTTCAAGGAGACCTGCCTTGACCAGGTGGCCTCCATCGCCCGGCTCTGCCGCGAGAACGACGTACAGCTCGTTGTGGTGGTGACGCCGCGTCCTGCGTTCAACGTGCTTGTCTACGGCGAGAAGTACCCGGAGCAGATGGCGCTCCTGCAGCAGGTGACGGAGCAGGAAGGCGTCGCCTTTGTGGACGCCAACCTGCTGCATGCCGAGACGTACAGCCCCCAGGACGCCGACTTTGGCGACGGCGAGCACCTCAACCACGACGGCGCCACGCGCTTCTCACAGGCATTCGCGGGGGTGCTTCAGGCGCTCGACGCGGGGCAGGACGTGGGGTCCCTCTCGTACTCCTATGACAGCTGGAACCAGTACCTGGCCTCGATTCACCAGATCTCTGCCGTGATGTCGCGCCTCGACGTGAGCGACGGCGGCGCCGCAACGGTCACGGCGCAGACCTACACCGGAACGGACGTGCAGGTGGAGTACCGGTTCCTGCTGGTTGACAAGGATGGCGGCACGACGGTCCTCCAGGACTGGAGCAGCTCGGACAGCTGCGACGTGCCCCGCGGGTCGCACGGTACGGTTATGGTCTGCGCGCGGCAGGCGGGCTCGGCTTCGGACTACGAGCGCTACTGCGTGCAGGAGCTGCCACACTAACTGCGCTGGCGACCGTTGCCTGTGCTGTCTGTACGTGCCGGAGGAGGCATCTAGTGACATCGAGAAGGGCGGATAATGGCACCCCCAAGCGGCCGCGGAGCGTGCTGCGCCGCGTCGTTGAGACCCTGGTCATCGTTGGCATTGTGGTTGGCCTGGACGTGCTTCTCGTCTACGCGCTCTTTCCCTTTGGCTCCACGAGCGAAGTCGTGTGGTCCGAGTACGCTGCGGCAGACAATCAGGACATCGACACCGTGATCGTTGGATCATCGACTGGCCAGCGCTGCATCGATCCCAACGTGCTTGACGGTGCGCTGGGCACGAGCACCTTCTCGCTCGCGACGCCGGCCCAGCCGATCGAGAACACCTACCTGTCTGTGAGCGAGGCGATCTCCAGCCACCATGTTCGCCGGGTGATCATGGGAGTGGACTACGAGACCATGTCGCTTGACCCCTGGGACAAGGGCACCGTCACCTTTGTTCAGGCAAAGGCTGCCCACGAGTCGCTGCCCAAGGCGATTGGGGACTACGCCTGGCTGCTCACGATGCCTGGATTCCCCTCCACAACGAAGTTCCTGGAGGTTCTCTTCCCTTGGACCCTTGCGCACGTGAAGGGCGGGGTTGGGTCGATTGCGGACAACGTGCGCATGCGCCTTGACGGAACAACCACCATCGAGGCGGCGGAGGTCCGCGACTCTGCCTGGACCTACGTAGGCAAGGGGTACGGCAACTACAGCTACCAGCTGGATACGAGCAAGGCCAGGGAGGCAATGTCTCCCACCCAGCATGGGATTGCCGACTTCACCGATGCGAACATGGCGACGCTCCAGAAGATCGTCGACCTCTGCCGCGAGAACGACGTGCAGCTTGTGGTGGTGGCCACGCCGCGGCCTGCCTTCAACGTGCTGTGCTACGGCGAGAAGTACCCGGAGCAGATGGCGCGGATGCGCGACGCGGTCGAGTCCGGGGGTGGCGTGTATCTCGACGCAAACCTCCTCAAGGCCAGCTATTACGCGCCGACGGCAGAGGACTTTGCCGATGGCGAGCACCTTAATGCCACCGGCGCGGAGGGCTTCTCGGCAAAGCTTGCGGATTACCTGGGGCGCCCTGATGCTGGCGAGGACGTCTCGGGGCTGTCCTACTCGTATGACGACTGGTCCGAGTACCTGGCGTCAATCGACTACATCTCGGCGGTGACGCTTGACGGAAGCGTCGAGGATGGGATGGCGACGCTTTGCGCTACGCCGTACACGGGAACGAACGTGCAGGTGGAGTATCAGTTCTGCCTGTGCGACGCGGGCGGTAACGTGACGGGCGTGCTGCGCGACTGGAGCAGCGACGCAACGGTGACGTGCGCGGTTCCGGCGGACGGGAGCCTTACGGTGCGAGTGAACACGCGGCAGGTGGGGTCCAGCGCGGACTTCGAGCGCTACTGCATGTGGAGCTCGGCGCACTAGGACGCCGTGGGCACCCTGCAAAGCCGGAGGGGCCGTTGCCGCGGCAATCCCGTACGAGATGACCGCGTGCCACAGGCCATTTTGCAGAGAATAGCTCCTTTTCTTAAACGCCCGCCGCGTTTCCGCAGGTCGCCGTAATCGGTTTAAGAAATGGAGCTATTCTCTGCGGGGAGAGCTCCATGTACGGTCGTTGGGGCCAGGGGCGAGAACAACGAGGCATACGAGAAAGGCGAGGCAGGAGAAATTCCTGCCTCGCCTTTATTGCGTGCGATGGTTGTGGGACTAGCGGGTCGACTTGCGGGTGCGCTTCGTCTTCTTTGCAGGTGCCTTGGGGGCCGTGGCGGGCTTTGCAGCGGGCTTCTCGGCGGCCGCCGGCTTCTTGGCGGGCTCAGCCTTGGACGCAGGCTTGGCTACCGGTGCGGCCTTGGGTGCGAGCTTGGCTGCGGGCTCGGCCTTGGCTGCGGCCTTGGGTGCGGGCTCGGCCTTGGCTGCGGGCTTGGCTGCGGGCTCGGCCTTGGCTGCGGGCTTGGCTGCGGCCTTGGCCTTTGCCGCGGGAGCTGCCTTTGCCGCAGGCGCGGACTTTGCCGCAGGTGCGGCCTTTGCCGCGGGAGCCGTCTTTGCCGCAGGTGCGGCCTTTGCTGCAGGCGTGGCCTTTGCTGCAGGCGTGGCCTTCTTCGCAGCAGGTGCCTTCGCGCGAGACGTGCGCGTGGCCTTGGTTCCTGCGGACTTCTTGGCGGTCACGGGCTTGGCCGGCGCGTTCTTTGCGGTCTCGGCAACCTCCTCGGCGTGGTACTTCTCGGCCTCGTCCAACACGTAGGGGAGGAAGTACTGGACCTGCTTCTGCCACCAGGGCCAGTCGTGGTCCACGTCGGTTCCCCAGTAGTCGCACCAGGCGTTCACGCCCAGCGCACGGAAGGCGTCGTCCACGATGTGCTCGGTGCGCAGGCCCTCTTCCTCCCAAGCGCCCTGCCCGCAGCACAGGACGATCTCGCGCCTGTTGTAGAGGTCGATGTAGGGGTGGTCGTGCGGGGTGTTGGGCAGGAAGTGAACGGGGGAGTTGAAGTACAGGGTGGTGTTCATCCAGTCGCCAAAGAAGAACTGCGCGTCGTATCCGCCGGAGAGCGCGATGACGCCCTGGAAGAGGTCCGGCCGGCGCAGGAAGGCGACAAGGGCGTGCGTTGCGCCAAGCGAGCAGCCCATCGTGAGCGGGCGCAGGTCAGAGCCGTTGCGCTCGTGAACGAAGGGGACGACCTCCTCGCATACGTAGTTGTAGAACGCCTCAATCACCTTGACGCGCAGCACGTTGTCACCGCCGCGGTCGGACCAACCCTCGGCGTCGACGGAGTCGAGGACAAAGAGCTGGACCTTGCCGCCCTCGATGTAGTCCTTCATGGCGTCGACCATGCCGAACTGCTCGTAGGAGTCGCTCATCGCATCCTGGATGGGAAAAGCGACGATGGGCCATCCGGACTCACCATAGACGCGGACGCTCATGTCCTTGCCAAGATTCTTGCTGTGCGCGGTTACCGTTTCCCGATTCATCTGACCGCTCCCCTCAATTTATTGCTCAAGGTTGTAGCTTTATGGTAGCAAAACTGCGTTTCGTGCGGTTTTCCAATCTGATGAATGCAGAACCATCGTTATGCTATCCATTTGTGCGCTGCGCGCCAGGAGGACGTAACCTCGTCCACCAAAGCTGGTCGACCACCGAACCTCGCAGTTAACGCCGTTGTCACGGCGTCCTGCTATGCTAAAACCTCATGCGGGCAGAGCTCGCTTCTGTGCGTTGGGGCTCAGGTAGGGGTAAGCGTTGCGTTTGCGGAGGTTGTCTCATGGTCAGGACCCTTGTTCTCGTGCGGCATGGTAAGGCCGAGAAGGCACCGGATGACTCGTCGGATCTATACCGCGAGCTCACTCCAGATGGCAGGCACGCCCTAGAGATTGCGTATCCGCGCACGTTCTCTCTGCTCGAGGACTATGACGACGTGAACGTGTGGTCAAGCCCGGCAATTCGGGCCATGCAGACGGCGCAGGTGGTCGCAAACGTGCTGGGCGTGGATGGCATTGAGGTTGACCAGACCCTCTACGACCAGAACGTGGACGCCATTTTCGCGCAGATTTCCACCACGTCCGAGGACACCGTGGTCATTGTTGGCCATGTGCCCTCGCTTGATGCCATCGCGTCGCGCCTGTTGGGCATGACCATCAGACTGAACAAGGGTGCCGCGCTGGCGCTCGAGCTGCCGCAGCCCGAAGCTGCGGCGGAGGGCGAGGTGGCCACCCCGGCACCCGCGTCGCTTCTCTGGTTTGTGGATGGCCCCAAGCCCAGCGTTTGGGGGTCGCTCGTCTCCATCGAGGGCGAGGTCACCGCATCTGCCGGTGAGCTTGCGGCCAGCGCCGAGCGCTTCTTCAGCAACCCCGATGACACTGACGCCCTCTGTGACTTTCGCATGGCCGTCCGTAGGCTCCGCTCGCTTGTCTCGTTCCTCTCCCCCTGGGAGTCCAAGAAGCAGGCCGAGCGTGCCGACAAGATCCTGCGAAACCTGCTTGACGCCACCGCGCGCCTGCGTGGGATAGACATCTTCTCCCAGACGGTCGACGACCTTGTCGAGGCAGGCGAGCTGGGCGAGAACAGCCTGCTTCCCGTTGCGTGCGCCCACGAGCGCAAGCTCGAGCGGAGCTCGTTCATGGAGCTGGTGCGCAAGAAGAGCCTCGTCAAGAAGCTCGACGCGCTGGTGGAGGAGCTCTCGAGCTTTCGCTGGAAGAAGTCCGTGCTTGCGCGCGGCCTTAGCGAGGAGGACCTCAGGTCTCGCTTTGACGAGGAGCTCGATGCCCTTGACCAGGCGCTCTTTGGCCTTGACCTCTCTAGTGCCAATGCGGTCTACGACGCCCGTCGCGACGCGAAGGAGCTGCACTACGTGGCTAACCGCCTGGGCGTGGTGCTGGGCGACGAGCGTGCGCAGATGAGCCAGTACATGGACGAGATTCAGCGCGACCTGGGTGCGCTCTGCAACGCGCGCACCAACGCGACGCTGGCAGACGAGTTTCGCCACAGCCCGCGCTTCCGCGGCGTGCGCGCAGACCTTGGTGTTGCCGGGCGCGACCAGAGCGAGGTCGTCTCGGCGATTGTCTCGGGCATGAAGCGTCGCGAGGCAAGCGACGAGGCCGCGGAGGAGGGTGCGCTGTCCGAGGAGACGCCTGCCGCGGACGCCGCTGAGGTCGAGAGCACCGCCCCCACCGAGGACGCCACGACCGAAACCCCTGTGGAATAGGAGACGCAGCGCATGGAGTATCGCCGCGAGCACGACTCGATGGGGGAGGTCCTTGTCCCCGCAGATGCCCTTTGGGGCGCCCAGACCCAGCGAAGCCACGAGAACTTCCCCATAGGCGCCGAGCGTATGCCCAAAGAGATCATCCGTGCGTTTGCAGTGCTCAAGAAGGCCGCCGCGCTGGCAAACGCATCGCTTGGCCGCATGGACGAGAAGGACGCCGGGCTCATTGCCCAGGTGGCGGACGAGATCCTTGCCGGCAAGCTTGACGGGCAGTTCCCGCTGGTGGTGTGGCAGACGGGGTCGGGCACGCAGTCCAACATGAACGTCAACGAGGTCATCGCCAACCGCGGCAATGCCCTTGCCGGCGAGCGGCGCCTGCACCCCAACGACACCGTGAACATGAGCCAGAGCTCCAACGACACCTTCCCCACGGCCCTGCACATCGCGGCCGCCACGGCCATCACGCAGGACCTTCTCCCCGCAATCGACCAGCTCGTTGCCACGCTGCGGCAGCTTGAGGGGAGGAGCGCCGGCATCGTGAAGTGCGGGCGCACGCACCTCCAGGACGCCGTGCCCATTGCCTTCTCGCAGGAGGTCTCTGGCTGGCGCGGCCTGCTGGAGGACTCGCGCGAGCAGCTCGAGGCAACGCTTCCGGGGCTCTACCGGCTGGCACTTGGCGGCACCGCGGTGGGGACCGGCCTCAACGCGCCAGCGGGCTTCGACACGGCAGTCGCCGCCGAGGTGGCCCATCTCACGGGCATGCCGTTTGTCTCAGCGCCCAACAAGTTTGCCGCGCTCTCCGGCAAGGACGCCGTGGCGTTTGCGCATGGCGCGGTGCGTACACTCGCAGCCAACATGATGAAGATCGCCAACGACGTGCGCTGGCTGGCGTCCGGCCCACGCTGTGGCCTGGGCGAGATTCGCATTCCCGCTAACGAGCCAGGCAGCTCCATCATGCCGGGCAAGGTCAACCCCACGCAGTGTGAGGCCGTGACCATGGTTGCGGTGCAGGTCATGGGCAACGATGCCACCATCGGCTTTGCTGCCAGCCAGGGCAACTTCGAGCTCAACGTCTTCATGCCGGTTATCGCCTACAACTTCCTGCAGTCAACGCGGCTTTTGGCAGACGCCATCCGCTCCTTCGATGAGCGCTGCGCCAGAGGCATCGAGCCCATCCGAGAGCGCATGGACGAGAACCTCCACCGCTCCCTCATGCTGGTGACCTGCCTCAATCCCTACATTGGCTACGAGAACGCGGCAAAGGTTGCCCACAAGGCCTTCGACGAGGGCACGAGCCTGCGCGATGCATGCATTGAGCTGGGCTTTCTCACCCCGGAGCGTTTCGACGAGGTGTTTCACCCAGAAGAGATGGTGTGAGCGCGGGCGACCCTCGCGCGCACGGCAGAAAGGAGTTCTCATGAGCGAACAGAGCATCGAGACCCGCTGCGTGCAAGCGGGCTACACGCCGGGTAACGGTGAGCCGCGCCAGGTGCCCATCGTCCAGTCCACCACCTTCAAGTACGACACCTCCGATGCCATGGGGCGCCTCTTCGACCTGGAGGACACGGGCTACTTCTACACGCGCCTCCAGAACCCTACGAACGATCACGTGGCGGCCAAGATCGCCTCACTCGAGGGTGGCACCGCGGCCATGCTCACCAGCTCTGGCCAGGCGGCCAATTTCTTTGCCGTCTTCAACATCTGCGAGGCAGGCGGCCACGTGGTGGCAAGCTCTGCCATCTACGGAGGCACCTTCAACCTCCTTGCCCACACGCTGGGCAAGATGGGTATCGAGTGCACCTTCGTTGACCCCAACTGCACGCCGGAGGAGCTAGACGCCGCGTTCCGCCCCAACACCAAGTGCGTCTTTGGCGAGACCATCGCCAACCCGGCGCTGGCGGTTCTCGACATCGAGAAGTTCGCTACGGCGGCCCATGCCCACGGCGTGCCCCTCATCGTGGACAACACCTTCCCCACGCCCATCAACTGCCGTCCCATCGAGTGGGGTGCGGATATTGTGACCCACTCCACCACCAAGTACATGGACGGGCACGGTGCGTGCGTGGGCGGCGCCATTGTGGACTCCGGCAAGTTCGACTGGATGGCCAACGCAGAGCGCTTCCCCGGCCTCACGACGCCCGACGAGTCCTACCACGGCATTGTCTATGCCGAGAAGTTCGGGCAGGCAGGCGCCTACATTACCAAGGCAACGTCGCAGCTCATGCGCGACTTTGGCAGCATCCAGAGCCCGCAGAACGCCTTCTATCTGAACCTTGGCCTCGAGAGCCTGCACGTGCGCGTGCCGCAGCACTGCAAGAACGCTCGCGCCGTAGCCGAGTTTCTCTCCACAAGTGACAAGGTGGCGTCCGTGCGCTACCCGGACCTTCCGGGAGACCCATACCACAAGCTTGCCGAGAAGTACCTGCCCAACGGCAGCTGCGGCGTGGTGAGCTTTGAGGTTGCCGGCGGTCGCGAGGCAGCAGAGCGCTTCATGGCCGGGCTGCGCGTCTTTGCGATCGAGACGCACGTGGCCGACGCGCGCAGCTGCTGTTTGCACCCGGCGTCCTCGACGCACCGCCAGATGACCAACGACGAGCTGGTAGCGGCCGGCATCTCTCCTGCAATGGTGCGTATGAGCTGTGGCATCGAGGGCACCGACGACCTCGTGGCAGACGTGGAGCAGGCGCTGGCCCGCGTGTAGGGGCGCCCGCGTTCCTCTCGCCACTGGTATCTGCAATACATCCACACGGCGACAAGAAAATGCCGTTCAGAGGGGTGGGCCTGAGCGCCCACCCCTCTCTTTCTACCGTTTACGGATTGACGGTTGGCGTTGGTCTGTCAGCCGGGAAACTTGAAATGTTATGCGCCCGCCTGGGTGGGGACCCAGGCCGGACGACCAAGACAAGGAGAGGACCTTATGGCTAGGCTTCATGTGATGCAGCGTAGCGAGGCCCAGGCTGTCATGGACAGCCTGCACGAGGCGCTTGGTCGGCGCCTTGCGGTAAGCTCGCTCGCCCCCTGCCCGGTGGAGTTCACCGCGGCGTACGTCAACATGTGCGCCACGCAGAGCTGTGGCAAGTGCACGCCCTGCCGCGTTGGCCTGCGCGCGCTCTCGGACCTTTTGAACGACGTCCTGGAGAACCGCGCTGACGAGCACACGCTCGACCTTATCGAGCGCACGGCGCGCACAATCTACCTCTCGGCCGACTGCGCCATTGGCTACGAGGCCGGTGACATGGCGCTCACCGCCATCCGCGGCTTCCGCGACGACTTCGAGCATCACGTCCAGAAGCACGCCTGCGGCTTTACGCAGAGCCAGCTCGTGCCCTGCGTCTCCGGCTGCCCGGCGGGCGTGGACATCCCCGGCTATATCAGCCTGGTGGAGGCGCGCCGCTACACGGATGCGGTCCGCCTCATTCGCAAGGACAACCCGCTGCCCCTGGTCTGTGGCTATGTCTGCGAGCATCCCTGCGAGATGAACTGCCGTCGCGGCATGGTCGACGACCCCATGAACATCCGCGGACTCAAGCGCTATGCCGTTGACCACATGGAGACGGACTACCGTCCCAACATGGCCGAGAAGACCGGCAAGCGCGTTGCCGTGGTGGGCGGCGGTCCCGCGGGCCTCTCGTGCGCGTACTACCTCTCGGTCATGGGACACGACGTCACCATCTATGAGGCGCGTCACAAGCTGGGTGGAATGCTCCGCTACGGCATCCCCAACTACCGCCTGCCCCACGAGCGCCTCGACGCCGAGATTCAGTGGATTCTCGACTGTGGCATCCAGGTGAAGTGCGACACCAAGGTCGAGAACCTCGCTGTGCTGCGCAAGGACTACGACGCGGTCTACCTAGCCATTGGTGCGCACCTGGACCGCAAGCTGGGCCTTCCCGGGGAGGACTCGGTGGGTGTGCTTTCCGCCGTCGAGATGCTGCGTGCCCTGGGTGATGAGGTCCGCCCGGACTTCTCGCACGAGCGCGTCTGCGTAATTGGCGGCGGCAACGTGGCCATGGACGTGGCACGCTCCGCCATTCGCCTGGGCGCCAAGAAGGTCACCATCGTTTACCGCCGCCGCGTCGCCGACATGACGGCCCAGGACGAGGAGATCGCGGGTGCCAAGGCCGAGGGCTGCGAGCTTCTCGAGCTCCACGCGCCCATTGCCATCGAGTCCCAAGACGGCTACGTCACCGGCCTGCGCGTGCAGCGCCAGATCATTGGCGGGCTCTCGCGCGGACGCTTTGCCCCGAGGCAGGCTGATGCCCCCGAGGAGGTCATCCCCTGCGAGCGTGTGGTGGTGGCCATTGGCCAGGCCATCGAGTCCGGGCCCTTCGAGGAGCAGGGCGTGCCCTGCAAGCGCGGGCGCATCGAGGTGGGGGAAGATTCCGCCGTACCCGGCATGGATGGCGTCTTCTCCGGCGGCGACTGCCAGGGTGGTCCCGCCACGGTCATCCGCGCCGTCAACGCAGGCAAGGTCGCCGCAGGCAACATCGACAACTACCTGGGCTTCAACCACCAGATCACGCTTGACGTGGACCTGCCGCCCGTGCAGTTCAAGGGCAAGACGAGCTGCGCCAGGTGCGAGATGACGCTGCGCGAGGCCGAGGACCGTAAGCGCGACTTTGACCTCATCGAGAACGGGCTCACCGAGGAAGAGGCCCACCAAGAGGCATCGAGGTGCCTGAGGTGCGATCACTTTGGCTTTGGTGCGTTCCGCGGGGGGAGGATCGAGCAGTGGTAACCCTTACTATCGACGGCAAGCAGGTCACGGTCCCGGAGCACACCTCCATCTTGGACGCGGCCAGGTCCGTGAACATCAACATTCCAACCTTGTGCTTCCTGCGCGACATCAACGAGATTGGTGCGTGCAGGGCGTGCGTGGTCGAGATCGAGGGCATCGACCAGCTGGTGGCGGCCTGCAACAACACCGTGCTCGATGGCATGGTGGTGCGCACAAATAGCCCCAAGGTGCGCGTGGCGCGCAAGGCCAACGTGGAGTTTCTCCTCTCGCAGCACGACTCCGAGTGCACGAGCTGCGTGCGCTCCGGCAACTGCACGCTGCAGACGGTCGCCAACGACCTTGGCATCACGAGCCTGCCCTACACCAAGCATCTGCCGCACCAGCCCTGGAACCAGGACTTCCCGCTCATCCGTAACAACGACAAGTGCATCAACTGCCTGCGCTGCATCCAGGTGTGCGAGAAGGTCCAAGCCGAGGGCATCTGGGACCTCACCAACCGCTCGAGCCACACCTGCGTGGGCGTTCGCGGCGGCGGCCTGATCGAGGACTCCGACTGCGCCCTCTGCGGCCAGTGCATCACCCACTGCCCCACCGGAGCGCTGCGCGAGCGCGACGACACCGACCGCGTCTTCGATGCCCTGACGGACCCAGACAAGATCGTGGTGGTGCAGGTGGCGCCCGCCGTGCGCACGGCCTGGGGAGAGCCCTTCGGCCTGCCGCGCGAGAAGGCCACGGCGCAGCGCCTGGTCACCGCGCTCAAGGGCATGGGCTTCGACTACGTGTTTGACACAGACTTCTCGGCAGATCTCACCATCATGGAGGAGGGCTCCGAGCTGGTTGAGCACCTAAAGCACCCCGAGGGCGTGAAGTTCCCCATGTTCACGAGCTGCTGCCCCGGCTGGGTGCGCTACTGCAAGGCGCGCCACCCGCGCTTCACCGACCAGCTCTCCACCTCAAAGTCGCCCGGCCAGATGTTTGGCGCCATCGCCAAGAGCTACTATGCCGAGCTTCTGGGCGTGGACCCGCACCGCATCTTCTGCGTGGAGGTCATGCCTTGCCTGGCCAAGAAGGCTGAGGTCGACATCCCCGTGATGAACGACGCCTGCGGCGATCCCGACGTGGACGTGTCGCTCACGGTGCGCGAGGTGGACCGCATGATCCGTGCCGAGCACATCGACGTCTTCTCGCTTGCCGAGACGGACTTTGACCAGCCACTTGGCACAGCAACGGGTGCCGGCGTGATCTTTGGCGCTACTGGCGGCGTCATGGAGGCTGCGCTGCGCTCGGCATACTACCTGGTCACGGGCGAGAACTGCGACGCCGACGCTTTCAAGGACGTGCGCGGCCTCGACGGCTGGAAGGAGGCCAGCTTCGACATTGCTGGCACCACCCTTCGCGTGGCTGTGGCGAGCGGGCTGGGCAACGCCAACCGGCTGCTCAACGCGCTCGAGGCCGGCGAGGTCTCCTACGACTTTGTCGAGATCATGGCATGCCCCGGCGGCTGCTCTGGCGGCGGCGGATTGCCCATCCACGACGGCGAGGAGCTGGCAGGCGTTCGCGGCGACGTCCTGTGGGGTCTTGACCGTGTGGCCAAGCTGCGTCGCAGCCACGAGAACCCCTCCATCCAGGCGGTCTATCGCGACTACCTGGGTGCGCCTCTCTCCGAGCGCGCGGAGGAGCTGCTCCACACCAACCAGCACGCGTGGAAGATGCCGAGAGAGGCATAGGCGCTGCGGCTGGGCTGCAGGGTACTTCACGGCTTTTACGGCAACTCGCCCTCTGGCGTCAATCCGGCGCCAGAGGGCGAGCTATTGCGGGGTTCTCGTACGGAGTGTGTCTTTGGGCATCGTGCGCTGCCGCCGGGCGTGGCGAGAACTACTCCTCCACCTCGAGGAGCTCAATCTCGAAGTTGAGGTCCTTGCCGGCCATCTCGTGGTTGAGGTCGAACGTAATGTTGGTGTCGTCCTTGGCTGCGACCAGGGCGGGGAAGGGCTGGCCAGAGGGGGTTGCCAGCGTCACGCGGTCGCCCACCGAGAGCTTCTCGGCTCCGGGCATCATCGCGATGGGCAGGGTCTGGACAAGCTCCTCGCGCCTCTCGCCGTATGCCTCGGCGGCGGGGATGTGGACGTTTCTCGTCTCGCCGACGGTCATCTGGTCGACGGCGGCGTCAAAGCCCTTGATCATCTGGCCGGCCATGCACGTGAAGGCCAGCGGCTCGTTGCGGTCGCGGGACGAGTCGAACTTGGTGCCGTCGTCGAGGGTGCCAACGTAGTGCACCTTGACCTTCTTGCCTGCGTTGCTCATGGGTCCTCCTTGGGGCGGCCGCGCACGGCCGCTTGTGGCTGCAATGGCAACAACTCTACGCCACAATACCTGCGGCTGCGAGTGGCATACTGGTTCCATGCAGGTATCGTGGGGAGGAACGCATGGCGGAGAAGGACTCGGGCTTTGTGGGGGTGTTTGACTCGGGGGTGGGCGGTCTCACGGTGCTGGGGTGCCTTGTCGCCGAGCTGCCGCACGAGCGCTTTGTCTTCTTTGGGGACTCCGCTCACGCCCCCTATGGCGACAAGCGTCCCGAGGAGGTTCTGGCGCTCTCGCGGCGCATTGCCGCCTCGCTTGTGAACGAGGGTGCAAAGGCGCTGGTCATCGCCTGCAACACCGCCACCTCCGTAGCAGCACAGGCGTTGCGCACGGAGTACCCCACCATTCCCGTGATTGGCGTGGAGCCGGCACTCAAACCGGCAACGCTCGCGCCGCAGCACCGCCGCATTCTGGTGATGGCCACGGCGGCCACGCTGCGGCTGGGCAAGTTCCAGCGCCTCGAGGACCGCTGGGGCGCGGATTCCGAGGTCATCGAGGTGCCGTGCGTGGGGCTGGCCGACCTCATCGAGAAGGGCGACCCCGCGTCGCCCGCAATCCACGAGCTGCTCGAGCGCTACCTTGGCCCGTGGCGCGGCAAGGTCGACTCGGTGGTTCTCGGCTGCACGCACTATCCGCTGGTTTGCGACCAGATTCGCGAGGTCATGGGAGACGTGCCGCTCTACGACGGCGGCGAGGGTACCGCGCGTGAGACGCGCCGGCGGCTGGAGGCGGCTGGCCTTCTCGCTCCGGACTCCCAGGCAGGGAGCGTGGAGCTTCGCTCGAGCATCGATACCCCGGATGAGCTGGCGCTCTACCAGCGGATCTTCGAGCTGGCGCGACGCTAGGGGCCTGCGTACGGCGAGGGTGCCTCTCCAACTCCCCTCTCTGCAACTTGCCCAACGTCCTTCTCTGCAGAGAATAGCTTCTTTTCTTAAACTGCCACTGCGTTTCCGCAGGTAACGAGCACCGGTTTTAAGAAGGGGAGCTAAACTTTGCGGCTGGCAGTTATGCCCGGAGCAAGTTTTGGACACCGCTTGTTGTTATTGCGCGATATTCCTCGTCAATAGAACGTTCGTCCAGTTGGCAACCACTACATCAAGGAATTTCGCGCAATAATCTTGGAAGACGAAGCAAGGCACTCCGAGAACAAACCGTAGGTAGAGCAGAGGGATTCGCCTCATCTGGCTTCCTGTTTGGGGTTCTTATCGGCTCACCACCTTGGTTGCCCCTTCGTTATTGCGCGATATTTCTCATAACTCAAGTATTCGCCCAGTTGAGTATCTCAATATCAAGAAATTTCGCGCAATAATTTCTGCCGAGAAGACCTGATACCTCAAGGCACCGCTGCAGACGGGGGCAAAGGGAGCCTCGTCCCTTTCGGCCAAGCGTTCTTTATCGGTTTCTGTGAAACGGACGCCTCATTTCCGCAGGTCGCAGTTTGCGCGATTCTCAGATACCGATAAAGAACGGGAGATGGGAGATTGGGGGAGAAGGGCGCCACGGCAAAGAGTGCGGCCGGCACCCAGATGGGGCCGGCCGCGATGCGGTTCTCGCTATGTTCTGGCTTCTAGAAGATGCCGAGGAACCCGTGCACGAAGAGCGCGGCCACCGTCGCGCCCACAAATGGCGCGAGGCCCGGGACGGTGAGACCGTACTTCCAGTTGTTGTCCGCCTTATTCTTGATGGGAAGCACCTGGTAGGCCATGCGGGGACCAAGGTCTCGCGCCTGGTTCATGGCAAAGCCGGTGATGCCGCCCATGCCCATGCCAACGGCCCACACCAGCAGTCCAACGCAGATGGCGCACAGCAGCAGGTTGTCACCGGCGTAGTGTGCGATGGCGAGAATGCCAGAGATGAAGAAGAACGTGCAGAAGGCCTCGCAGAAGAAGTCGTGCGGGAGGTTGTTTCTGGTGGGGTTGGTCGAGAAGATGTTGCGCTGGGCAATGGGGTCAACAACACCCTCGGAGTCCTTGAATTCGTCCTTGTACATGAACCATGCGGCAACGGCGCCCACAAAGCCGCCGAGCATCTCGGCAATCACATACGGAATGAACATGCTCCAGGGCACCAGGCCAAGGATGCACTGCGCAAGCGCCATGGCGGGGTTCATGCAGATCGAGCCGCCAAAGATGAAGAGGCACACCGAGATGCCAAACGACCACGTGGTGATGGCGAACATATGACCGGAGCCCTGGTACTTTGTCCCTTTGAGCACGGTGTCGCAGTGGACGCCAACGCCAAAGATGATCATGAGGGCTGTACTCCCAAACTCGGCAAGGATGTTGTAGGGCATGGAGGCTCCTTCTCTTGGGACCGCTTGTGCGCTGTCGGTAACGCTTCGTGCTTGTTAGTTCAGGGATTCACGCCTAGTGAGACAAGACTCTCGTTCGCGGCAAAAATGATACCGCCGACCAGGAAGAATGAATAGTCAAACCTGAAAGTTCACTGGTAAATTGCTCTGAGCGAGCATGCCGGGGCGTGCGTAAGGGCGCTTGCCGCCATTCAGAGCTGAATCTCTCTCGAAGCAGTTTTGCTCTTGGGCAAACAGACCATTCGATGGGCTATTGTGTGGGCAGGCACCGTCCACAAACGACATCTAAGATATCGAATCGACTGGCTTCAGGGCTCTTCATCGGGTCAAATCTGCCCAAGCTAAGGAATAGCTCCGGTTGCCGCAGAAAATGAAGCAGCGGCAGCTGAGGCGATGATGGGGGAGCTAGCCTCGTGCGTCGACGGGAGCGATTGAAGCGAGGGGGCGCGGCTTCTTAGCCTTGGGACTTAGATGGAATCTTGGAGAGCACCACGGAGGTCACGTAACCGATAAGGACGAGCCAGAGGTAGGTTGACCACCATGTGGGAATCATGTCTGCCATGCCGACCTGGGTTGCCGCTTCGGTGAGAGAAATGATGGTCACGAATATGAGGTTTTCGACGAAGACTCCTACATAGGGTCTCAAGGCGCTATGGTCAAGTCTTCGCGTCAGCGAGTTGGCGATGCTTACCGTGGGGATGAGAAGCTGGGCGATCACGTTGGTCGTGAATGCCACGCAGGTGTAGGGGTACCAGCTGCCCCACTCAAGGGGAGCGCCGGCAAGAAGCGTCGCGCTTGTGTTGATGACCAGTGCCAGGACGATGTCGTTCACCAACAGTCGTACGTTCCACTTGCACATGGGATTCCGTCCTCTCTCTGTAATGGATGGCCCGAACTCGTTCAGCATCCAAATATTCGCTTAGAGCATTGCCTGGGATTTCTCTTTTCGCTCCGTTGTACTTGGCTCAAAAGAAGCCAGCACACGTGGATCTGAAGTTCGTGCATGCGTACGACTCCGGATCATCAAGCAGCTAGATCATGTTCGGCCTGTCGTGTGTACCCCACAAGCGGTTTAGTATTTATCACTCTTGAATCCTCAGGGCAAGTGCAACGCCCGACCGTGGTGGACTTCCGAGGAGCATCTCCAGCAGTAGCGTTTATGCGACCTGCAGTCGAGGTCCCTTGGGCTGCTGCTGCCTCGTCTTCTGCTGACGCGCCAGCAATGAGGGCTCATTCTTATAACTAATCCCCCGCAGAGTATTCCGGGCGTCGCGCGCCATTCTACTGGCGTACATGGCTCGGGCGTGCCCTGGCGCTTGGCGTCGACTTCATGTTCGAGACTACGGCAAGGAGCTCATCGCCAACGACAGGGGCGGCTTGGTGACGCTCGGCGGCGGCAACGTGACCTACGACTTGTGCCCGGACCGCCCTGCGGGAAATAATGGTTCGAGATAGGATGGCCTTCCGTTGGACGGGAATTACTAGGCTCCTCGGACCAGCTTAGGCCAAAGCATGTCAGCACGATAATTTATCGGTGGTGAGACTTACACAGACTGAGGAGATATCAGAATTTGCAGAATCTGATGACGCCAAGGCTCTCATCGAACTTATTGAGCGTGCTCGACAGCCATGGGTGTGCTCAATGCGGCGTGGAAGTGCTCAAGGGTGCAAGAATGTGGGGTCAGGCCACCGACTGCCTGCCGTTTCCGGTTTCGCACGATTGCAACGGTGCTCCTATTGCCGTTGATTCGCATGGAAATGAAATGCACGACGTTCTCATTAGCCTCTCTGACGAGAATGATATTCTGGCTTGTGTCTGGACCGGTGTGAATCCTGGGACTCCGGTACTTGGTTTGGGCATAGATTTGTGTTCTCCGCAGTATTTTGAAGGCGGACGCGACCATCAGGCCATGCAGCTTCTCGACCGACGTGAGCTAGAGCTTGCGCGCGAGCTTGAGCCCAGCGAATATTCAATGGGTTGCGCAAAAATATTTGGTGCAAAAGAAGCCGCTTTCAAATCGTTGTCAGCTCCCCTTCGGAAATATTCAAAGGCAAACGGAGAGAGCCTTTTCTTTGAGGTGAGAAGCTTTTCCATGACCGAGTTGGGATTAGAAGCGGGCAGCTCGCGGTATGGGGACGCGAAACGTGCGATGGAGGCTCTCGGAGTAGCAAGGATTGCGGTAAGGCTTGAGCGAGTTGATCATATGGCTATTGCAGTGGCCGTTGCTCTTGAAGAGTAACGCTGGTGGGAAGATTTGATCTGTCTCCTGACGGCCAAGGAAAAACTAACCTATTTCAATCGCTCTGGCGGATGGGCGTGCTTTACCTACCGCTAGGGGCTTCTCATATTTTGGTCCCAAGATGCTGGGCATAAGATAAAGGACGTTATACACGGCAAGGAGAGGGCCCTTCAGATGGGATGCAATCAGACGAGGGATTGTATCGATCGAGCTCTGGTCGACATCATGAGCGAGAAGAACCTGGATCGGATCAGCACTGTTGAGCTTGTAAGAAAAGCGGGAGTCTCGCGCACAACGTTTTATCGCTATTATGAGTCGGTCCCGCAGATGAGCGAGGACCTCATCACGCGCTTTCTCGAGGGATTTAGGGCATCAAGCGATTGCTATGTGGCAAGTAAACTCGACCCCGATAACCTTGCAATACCCGATCCCGGCTTCATCAAGCCACTCACGTACGTTCATGATAATAAAGATCTATTTATGGCATTTAGCGGTCCTCACGGGAATCCGTCCTTTACTCAGCGTTTTGTAGACATAGTCCGCGAGTTCTATGGCGGTAAGCTCGCATATTATGGATATGTGTCCGGTGACTACGACATGCGACTTCGTTTCGTCTTGGCGAGTTGCCCCGGCATGCTGCGATATTGGCTGAGCAAGCGTCATGATTTGACACCAGCTGGGGCCGCCTCGATATTCCAGCGCCTTATCATTGCCCCTTACGTTCTTCAAGAGCAACAGGAGAAGCAATCTCTCCAAGACCAGCGCGAGAGGAAGAGCCGTTTCTCGTAACGTCAAGCTAGTTGCAATAACGCGAAATTGCCCGGAACCACATTGGTGGTCCGGGCAATTCTATTGTGCAAGATTTCCCTTTGAACGCGAATTACAAATCGGATGAAACTGTACCGCAACACCTAAGAAAATCGGAACATAGCCCACCTAACCTGCTCTTCGTTTTTTTGCCTACTCAGCTCGACAATCATTATTGCAGCTATCAGTAGAAATGCCATGGATTGGTAACGATTCTCACGGCAAGAAGCGAAAGGAGCGCTGCGTGAAATACGAGGAGTATCAGGTGCAGACAAACCCCCTCAAGCCGTATAGCCGTGGGGTGTCCATCATCGGTGTGGGCGCAACACCTTTCATGCATGTGATGGATGACCCCGAGACCGACGGCCTCTGCGAGGGCGACCTGGTAAACAATGCTGCCGTCGAGGCAATGAAGGACGCGGGCCTCGACAATGCCCGTCAGGTTGACTTCTTCGTCCATGGCCAGGCTGGCCCGAGCTGGCAGATGGCAGCCGAGACGCCTGCCATGCATGTCGCGAACTGGATTGGAATGAAGGGGAGGGGCAACTGCCACCACTCCGAGGCGTGCTGCACCGGCTACGTCGCCCTCGAGCAGGCGGTCAGCCTGGTCGCCTCCGGCGCCTACGACATCGTCCTGTCTGTCACCTGCGACATGTCATACTCTCCCGCAATCTACAACAAGCCCCAGTTCATGCGCGCAAGCTTGGGCGAGTCCCACTTCCACCAGGTGCTCTGCGGCATCTATCCGCGCGACTACACCTATGAGCTCCACGCTGCCGGCGGCACCCACGCCGAGCTCTGGCTCGACCAGTATCGCCGTGAGAACGGCCTGAGCGCAGAGCAGCTCGACGACGTCCTCTGCGCCATGTCCAAGACGTCCCGCCGCGCGGCCGTCCTCAACCCGCTGTCGCTTACCAAGCAGACCTACGAGGAGCAGGCCGCGGAGTTTGGGTTCGACGACGTCGACAAGTTCCTGCACTCCAAGTTTAACCCCCGCGTCGCAACCTACCTGCGCGCCTCCAACATGGAGCTCCAGGCCGACGGCGCCGCCGCCGTGGTGGTCTGCGCAAGCGACATCGCCAAGCAGTACAACGACCACCCCATCGAGGTACTTGGCATGGGCCACTCCTGCCTTGAGATCGGCAACGCCCGTCTTGAGAAGTACGCCACCGAGGCTGCCTATCGCCAGGTGAGGGACCTTACCGGCCTGACCGGCAAGGACATGGACCTCTTCATGACGAACGACTTCATCCAGCCGTCCCAGTTCCTCTCGGCAGAGGCTTGCGAGTACCTGCCTCGCGGCGAGGCCTGGCAGTACATGCTTGACGGCCGCACCGCCTATGACGCCGACCGCCCCATCAACACCAATGGCGGCCGCTGCAACTATGGCCACGCTCACGGCACTTCCGGCATGGCAGACATCTTCGAGACCGTCAAGCAGATGCGCGGCGAGGCGGGAAAGACCCAGGTCAAGCACCCCGTCAAGCACGCGATGCTTCGTGGCTACGGCGGCGGCCAGAACCTCATGTGCATCATTCTCGAGGCCAAGTAAGGAGCAACGATGACTGTCAAGTGCGAAAAGACGCTGAAGACCTACTACGACGCGCTCGAGGAAGGCAAGATTCTGGGGCGCAAGTGCAAGAAGTGCGGGCACATCGAGTACCCGCCCTATCCCTCGTGCAACAAGTGCGGCTGCTTTGACACCGAGTGGGTCGAGATCTCTGGGAAGGCCTATGTGACCCAGCTCATCCCCAGCGCCTCCATCTATGCCGACCAGGGCTTCGAGAAGCGCCACGGTCGCAACTACATGCTCGGCGGCGTTCGTCCCGAGGGCAGCGACGAGACCGTCGCCCCCATCATGGGCATCAACGCCAAGGACGCCGAGGCCCTTCAGGACAAGCTTCCCCTTCCCGTCAAGCCCGTCATCCTGCAGGAGGATGGCTACAAGATCGTCGCCTGGGAGCTTGTTGACCAGCTGACTGAGTAGGGCGGTTCTGTTCAAAGCAAAGACAAGCATCAATTATTTACTAAGGAGCTTTCATATGAGCACGATTGACAAGATGAAGAAGTGCGTTGCCGAGGCATATGCAGTCGACGCCTCCACGATTACCCCCGAGACCGACGTCCGCAAGGACCTCTCCGCCGTCTCCATCAAGCTGCTGGTCCTTCTCTCCAACATCGAGGACGAGTTCGACGTCGAGATCACGATGGCCGAGGCCGCTGACCTGAGGACTGTCGCCGACTTTGCAGCCAAGGTCGACGAGAAGAAGGCCTAAGAGAGCTTCCTCTGGGAGCAACAGTCAGAACCACCATGGGCCCGCTTCTGAAAAGGGGCGGGCCCGATTCGTCTCATTCGAAAGAAGGCATAACGGTGGATTTTCTTGAGTCCATACATGAGCGCGCGAAGGCCAACAAGAAGCGGATCATTTTTCCTGAGTGCCGAAACCCCATGATGCTTCGCGCCGCCACGCGTGCAGAGCAAGAGGGGCTGGCGGACGTCGTCATCCTCGACAACCGGGAGGAGCTTGAGTCGATTGCCGCGCAGAACGGCATCGACCTTGGCGGCGTCGAGGTGGTCAACGCGGAGGACATGGAGTACCGCGCCGACCTCGCGGAGCGCTACGCAAAGCTCCCCGGGAAGATCCTCGGTCGCAAGTATGTAGAGAAGTCCATGCGCAGCCCCGTCTACATGGCGCTTGTCATGGAGGCCGTAGGTGACGGTGACGTGACCTTCGCTGGCCTTGAGACCACGACCTACGAGCTCATCATGGCCGCGCAGGGAATCATCGGCTTCTCGAAGGACGTGGTCTGCCCCTCCATCATGCTCATCATGGAGATCGAGGGCTTCAAGGGCGACCAGGGGAACCTGATCGGCATGTCCGATGGCGGCATCAACGTCCTGCCCACTTCCGGGCAGCTGGCGGGCATCGCCGTCTCGTGCTGCGACTCCTTCAAGGCCCTGGTGGGCAAGGAGCCGCGCTGCGCCTTCCTCTCTTACTCGACCGATGGGTCGGGGACGGGCGAGGGCGTTGACCGCGTGCGCGAGGGCGTCCGCATTGCTCGCGAGAATCGCCCCGACCTCCTGATTGACGGCGAGTTCCAGGCCGATGCCGCGGTCAACGCCCGCATTGGTGCCAAGAAGGTCAAGCGCGAGAGCGACGTGGCCGGCCATGCCAACATGCTTATCTTCCCTGACATTGCCTCGTGCAACATCGCGTCTAAGCTCATCCAGCAGTTTGCCCCAAGTCGCACCTATGGCCCTGTGATCCAGGGCTTCAACCAGCCGATTGTCGACTGCTCGCGCGGCGACACCGAGGAGACCATCTACAACAACATCGCCGTGTCGAGCGTCTTGGCCTCGTTCGGGAAGAAGGCATAGGCTATGAGCTGCATTCTGGTTATCAATCCTGGCTCCTCAAGCACCAAGATGGGTGTGGTGCGCGACGGCGAGGTTGTCTTGGACAAGAACGTCGTGAGCAAGCCGGGCGAGTTTGATGGATGCGCCGCGTTTGCCGACCAGGCGCCGCTTCGCGAGAAGAAGATCCTCGACGCGCTTGACGAGGCTGGCATTGCGCTTGGGGACATCGACGCAATCTCTGGGCGTGGCGTCGGCATCCAAGACTGCAGCGGCGGCACCTACCTCATCAACGAGAAGGCCGTCGAGGACGCGTCGAACGACGTCGCCCACATTCACCATCCTGCGATTCTGGGCATCGTGATCTCTGCTCATCTGAGCAAGAAGCTCGGGGTTCCCGCCTATTTCGTGAACCCGATGAACACCGACGAGCTTTGCGCCGAGGCGCGAGTGACGGGCATCAAGGGGCTCTACAAGAAGGCCCGCTGCCACATGCTCAACATGAAGCAGGTCGCCATTCATCACTGCGAGCTCAACGGCTGGCGCTACGAGGACAAGAACTTCATCGTTGCCCACATGGGCGGCGGCATATCGATCAATGCGCACCAGAGGGGCCGCGTGATCGACTCCACCCGCGTCGGGGACGGACAAGGTCCCATCTCTCCCAATCGCGCCGGCGACGTGTGCGAGGCCGACGTCCGAGAGCTCCTCAGCCGCGGGATGACGATGGACGAGATTCACGACCTCGTGACCGGGACGGGCGGGCTCAAGAGCCTGGTTGGTACCGACGATCTGAAAAAGGTCACGGGGGAGATGATTCCCGCAGGCAACAAGGCGGCAAAGCTTGCTTATGACGCCATGGAATTCAGCATTAGAAAATGGATCGCCACCATGGCTGGCTCTCTTTGTGGAGATGTAGATGGCATCTTGCTGACAGGCGGCCTTGCCTTTGACAAGACATTGGTCAAGCGTCTGACAGATGACTGCTCATGGATTGCTCCCGTTACCGCCTATCCTGGCAGCTTTGAGACAGAGGCTCTCGCTGCTGGCGTTGAGCGTGTGCTTTCTGGCCGCGAACAAGTTAAGACCTATACGGGCGAGCCTGTATTCAAAGGTTTCGATTTCTGAACTGCTGCGCTTGGAACCGGTGGCTGATATCCGCGCATGGAGGCGAGAGGGTGCATGCATACGCAAGTACGCATGTCAGGGTGAGCATAGGTACGGAGAACAGGAGGAATTTTCATGCAGGTCATGATCAACGGAAACCCGGTTACGGTCGAGCCGGGCTCCACGGTTCTCGAGGCGGTCTCTGGGGACAAGTATGCGAGAACCCAGTTTGATATCCAGGTGCTATCGCTTCAGTATCTGAAGGACGTCCAGGAGAAGGACGACAGCGGTCTGTGCATCGTCGAGATCCCCGGCATGGGAATCGTGAATGCCGCAGAGACTGTCGTCGCGCAGGATATGGAAATCTGGACGAACACGTCGGCTGTAGTAGAGAAGCAGCAAGAGGCGCTGAAGGGCATCCTGGCTCACCACGACAGGCTTTGCAATGCCTGCAGCCGTACCGGAAACTGCGAGCTGCAGGACGCTCAATACAAATTGAGGTGCACGAAGAACCCAAAGGAAGAAAAGTTCGGTAGCGTTCCGATCCGGACGGACAGCATCATCGTAAGGGATGACAACAAGTGCATCCGCTGCGGCAGGTGCGTGGCAGCATGCGAGAACGTGCAGGGCATCGGCGCCATCCGCATGGAAGGCGAAGGATGGGACGCAAAGGTCGTCCCGGCTAAGGGCAACCTGATTGACAGCGGATGCGTCGGCTGTGGCCAATGCATCACTGCCTGCCCCGTCGGGGCCTTGAGCGAGCGCGACGATGTGGCGGCGGTCAAGGAGGCGCTTGCGGACCCGGACAAGTATGTCGTGATCCAGGCGGCCCCGTCCGTCCGAGTGGGGCTCGGAGAGGCATTCGACTATCCGGTGGGGTCCGCAACAAAGGGAAAGCTGGCGGCAGTGCTTCGCGCGCTGGGGTTCGACCGCGTCTTCGACACGGTCCTGAGCGCCGACCTCACCATCGTGGAGGAGGCAACGGAGCTCATTTCCCGCATAAAGAACGGCGGGAAGCTGCCGATGTTCACTTCCTGCTGCCCAGGATGGATCAACTATGCCGAGAACAACTGCGCGGACCTGCTCGACAACATCTCCACGTGCAAATCCCCGCATCAGATGTTCGGCGCAATGGTAAAGACCTACCTCTCTGAGAAGGAGGGAATACCGGCCGAGAAGATCGTGGTCGTAAGCGCGATGCCCTGCACGGCGAAGAAGCGCGAGATTGTCAGAGACCATGAGAACGCGGCAGGCGTGCCGGACGTTGACTACTCTCTGACGACGCGCGAGCTTGCCCGCATGATCAAGGAGTCGGGCATCTCGTTCCTTGGGCTGCCAGACGAGGAGTTCGATCCCCCGCTTGGCATCGGCACTGGCGCCGGCACGATCTTCGGCGCAACCGGCGGCGTGATGGAGGCAGCCCTGCGAACGGCAAATGACTGGCTGGGTGGAAGCGAACAGGGGCGGATTGACTTCACGGAGGTCCGCGGAGTTTCCGGCATCAAGGAGGCCGTTTACAAGGTCGGATCGCTTGACCTGCGAGTTGCGGTCGCCAGCGGACTGAAGAACGCGGAGAAGCTCATCGACCGCGTACGGAGCGGCGAGGCGCAGTACGACTTCGTCGAGATCATGGCCTGCCCCGGCGGCTGCGTCAACGGCGGCGGACAGCCTCAGCAGAAGGCGAGCGTCTGGATGACCGACGACGTCCGAGCGGAGCGCGCCTTGAATCTCTACCGGCTCGACAAGCGAGACGAGCTGCGCAAATCGCACGAGAATCCCGCGGTCCAGGAGCTGTATGCGACATATCTCGGCGATTTCGGCGGCGAGAAGGCAAAGAAGTACCTGCACACGCAGTATCGGGCGAAGGGAATGTAGCAAATGAAGATCGAAGACTTGCAGGAGGACCCCCGTCGCAAGAATCTCGTGACGGTTGACCCGGAGCTGTGCATGGGATGCAAGAAGTGCCTGCATACCTGCTGCTATGGCGTCTATGAGTGGGACCCTGAGAACAAGGTCTCTGTTGCGGCATATGACGAAGAGTGCGTCGCCTGCTATCAGTGCATGTACTTCTGCCCGGCAGGAGCAATCACGGTAAAGGAAGCTGAGCTGGCGTTTTATGACCAACTGTACGACCCAGTTGGTATGAACGATTAGGGGGCAGACAACATGAGCGATGCTGCGAATCAATACAAGACCTACACGACGGACGTGCTTGTTATCGGCGCCGGCCTCGGCGGGGTCGTCATGGTGCAGAAGCTGCAGGAGCTGAAGCCGGACGTAAAGGTCATAATGATCGAGAGAAACTACTTCGGCTACACCGGCCAGACGACAAAGGCCGGGCACGGCATGTGCGTCATGAACGCCAAGGCCGGGGACGACCTCTATGACATGTGCAAGGAGCAGGTAGAGCATAACCCCTACGGAACCTACCTGAATGACCAGGAATACATGATCGAATACGAGAAGGACCAGTATTCCTACATCCAGGAGCTCGAGCGCATGGGAGGGAAGTTCTCGCACAACCCGGACGGGAGCCTCCATACCCATCATGAGTTTGAGGGGAAGAAGATTTCCGCCTGCCAGATCGACGTCGACTTCATGAGCTCCTTTGCGAAGAACGTCCTTGCGGGTGGCGCCCAGGTCTTGGAGCGCACGTACTTCACGGACCTTCTGACCAACCATGGAAAGGTTGTCGGCGCCGTAGGGTTCAACCTCGACACGACGGAGTTCATCGTCATCCGGGCAAAGGCAGTCGTTCTGGCGTCCAACGAGTTTAACCCGTCGGAGCGGGACATGTTCAAGGCCCCGGCGACCGGCTTCATGGCAGCCTATGAGGCAGGCGCGGAGTTCAGGAACGTGGAACATCTGACCGAATGGGACCTCTGCTACCGTAACACTGGCAACTTCCTCTATGGCGTTCACTGGGTCGTAGAGAACAGCAAGGGAGAGAACCTCTTCAAGAAGTACAACAGCCAGAGCTACGAAGAGCTGGACGTGAACCTGATCCGCGGCATGGCCAAGGAGCTTGAGATGGGGAACGGGCCCTTGGTGGCCAACTTCGAGACCTTGAAGAAGGTCAACGAGGGCGCGGACGGCTTCTACCATGGCATAGAGATGAAGAACAGGGTCGCCCTCGACGACTTCATCCGTCAGCAGCAGAACATCGACCTTAGCGACCCGAAGCCGGAGGTCTCCGTCTCTTACCGCGTCAGCTGCCGATCCCTCCGGGTCGACCTCGAGGGGAAGACCACGGCAAAGAACCTGTGGGCGCTCGGCATGATGACGCTGGCTGGCTCCGCATGCGGAAGCTGGGTGCATGGAGACGGCCTGGGGAACGCCTGCAAGACGGGCCTTCGCACCGCTAGGTCGATCGCAAAGGAGATTGACGGCCTGGAGCTCGACGACATCGACGAGAACCAGCTGCAGTTCTTCCATGACCGAATCTACGAGCCCTACTCGTACAAGGGCGACTATACGCCGTACGACGTGATCCGCTACCTCTCACGCCTCATCAAGAAGCCGGAGTACAGCTTCAACAAGACGGAAGAGACGATGACGGAGCTGATCGAAGAGCTTCACAACGTCCGCGACCAGTATCGCTCGTTCATCCACGTAGACGAGGGCAACGGCCATTATCTGGCCAAGGCAACCGAGCTCCGCACCATGATTGACATGCTCGAGATCATGTTCCTGGTGTTCAGGACGAGGAAGGAAAGCCGTGGCTGCTTCAATCGGCTGGATTATCCTGAGCGAGATGATAAGCACTGGCTGAAGTGGATTCTCGTGGACAAGGGTGAAGACGGAAAGCCTGCCCTCTCTTTTGAGAGAATTCCATTTGAGCGTTACCCATTTAAGCCGAAAGGCTGGCAGGAAATCGAAATGTAGCAATCCCGCCTTTCAGTCTGTTGGTCAGAATAGCATGTCGGCGTACATGATCGAAATGACATAGCATCCTCGCGAGCGTCCTGACGGGCTGTTTGGCGGTCTCGCAATTTGGGGGCCCTTGTCGTTACCGCTCTCCGGGGCGGCAAGGGTCACATGACATGAGCAGAAACAGAGACCATTGGGCATGCCGCATCGGCAACGCGGTGGGCTGGCATGGCGATCCTGGAGTGAGCCTCTGGTCACGCTTTCGCACTATGAGATGCCGCTCCATCTAGTCCAGTCGTATCACGGATTCACCAGCAGGCGGACGGTCGGTCTCTTCTGCCGGTACGCTTCATGCGTGATTGAGCACTTCAAGGGGCGCGTGAAGCTCTGGCTTACCTTCAACGAGCTCAATGCGGGACTTCTGCCGTTCATGTCCGTGAATGCGACGGGCGTGCCTGAAGAGGCAAGCGAGCAGGAGCGCTTCCAAGGCCTGCGCAATGCGCTTGTCGCGAGCGCCCGTATGGTGATCGCCGCCCACAAGATTGACCCCTCCATCAAAGTGGGCTGCATGATCTCGCAGACAACGATGTATCCGAGGACCTGCGATCCTGACGATATGCTGAAGTGGATCACAGAGAATCAGCGCCTCAACCTCCTCGTTGGCGATGTCCAAGCCAAAGGAATCTATCCCTACTACGCGAAGGCTTGGATGCGCCAGAAAGGCATTGCGCTCGATATGACGGACGAGGAACGGGATATCCTGAAAGAGGGAACGGTCGACTTCTACACGTTCTCGTACTATCAGAGCTCCTGCGTGACCACGCATGACGATTTGGCGCAGGTGGGTGGCAACCATATGGGCGGTTTCGAGAATCCGTATTTCAAGACGAGCGAATGGGGCTGGCAGATTGATGCGGAAGGGCTGCGCTACACCCTGAACATGCTCTATGACCGCTATCATCTTCCGCTGATGGTCGTGGAGAATGGGCTTGGCGCTCACGACAAGCTTGAATCCGATGGCAGGGTGCATGATCCCTATCGGATTGAATATCTGCGTGCGCACATCAAGGCGATGGAAGAGGCGCTCGATGACGGAGTTGACCTCAGGGGCTATACCTCGTGGGGATGCATCGATCTCGTGAGCTGCAGCACTGGCCAGATTTCCAAGCGCTATGGCTACATCTATGTGGATCGAAACGATGACGAGACAGGAGACTTCAAGCGGTATCGCAAGGACAGCCTCTTTTGGTATCAGAAGGTCATCGCCCACAACGGGCTCGACTTCGAGAAAAGGTGAGGCTCGGACCTCAGTTTGAGAGAAGACATGAGCGGCCGGTTCGGGAGAACCGACCGCTCGATGAACAGCGACCCTGAGCGTCAACGCGGGCAAGCGAGGGCTACTTCTTGAGGGACTCCTCGACGGCGACGGCGCACGCAACGGTGCAGCCGACCATGGGGTTGTTGCCCATGCCGATGAGGCCCATCATGTCGACGTGCGCAGGCACGGAGCTGGAGCCGGCGAACTGCGCGCTGGAGTGCATGCGGCCCATGGTGTCGGTCATGCCGTAGGAGGCGGGGCCGGCAGCCATGTTGTCCGGGTGCAGAGTGCGGCCGGTGCCGCCGCCCGACGCCACGGAGAAGTACTTCTTGCCGGCAAGCACGCGCTCCTTGAAGTAGGTGCCCGCGACGGGGTGCTGGAAGCGCGTGGGGTTGGTGGAGTTGCCGGTGATCGAAATGTCGACGTTCTCGTGCCACATGATGGCAACGCCCTCGCGGACGTCGTCGGCGCCGTAGCAGTTGACCTTGGCGCGCGGGCCGTCGGAGTAGGGGATCGTCTCGACGATCTTGAGCTCGCTCGTGTAGTAGTCGAACTGCGTCTTCACGTAGGTGAAGCCGTTGATACGGGCGATGATCTGGGCAGCATCCTTGCCAAGGCCGTTCAGGATGACGCGGAGCGGCTTCTTGCGGGCCTTGTTGGCGTTGTTGGCAATGCCGATGGCGCCCTCGGCGGCAGCGAAGGACTCGTGGCCGGCCAGGAACGCGAAGCACTCGGTGTCCTCACCAAGGAGCATAGCGCCCAGGTTGCCGTGGCCAAGGCCGACCTTGCGGTCGTCGGCGACGGAGCCGGGGACGCAGAAGGCCTGCAGGCCCTCGCCGATGGCGGCGGCAGCCTCGGAGGCCGTGGTGACCTCGCCCTTCTCAGCCTTCTTCAGCGCGATGGCGCAGCCCAGGGTGTAGGCCCACTTTGCGTTCTCGAACGCGATGGACTGGATGCCGGTGGTGATGTCATAGGGGTTGAAGCCACGGTCGGTGCAGAGCTTGAGGGCCTCCTCGAGGTCCTTGATGCCGTACTGCTCGCACGCCTTGTTGATCTGGGCGATGCGGCGCTCGTAGCCTTCGAACGTGATGGCCATGTGCTGTACCTCCTTCTCTCTACTCGGGGCTTACTCGTGGATGGGGAACGTGGACTCGGTGCTGTGGGTCTCCTCGTCGGTACGAGGATCGATGAACTTCACAGCCTGATCCCACTGGCCGTAGTGGCCCATGGCCTTCTGGACGGCCTCTGCGGGGTCGACGCCGGCCTTGACCGCGTCGGTGAACTTGCCGAGGTTGAGGAACTCAAAGCCCACGATCTCGTCGTTCTTGTTGATGGCCATGCGGGTGACGTAGCCCTGGGTGAGCTCGAGGTAGCGCGCGCCCTTGGCGGCGGTGCCGTACATGGTGCCCACCATGGAGCGCAGGCCCTTGCCGAGGTCGTCGAGGCCGGTGCCGATGGGCAGGCCGTCCTCGGAGAAGGCGGTCTGACTGCGGCCGTAGACAATCTGCAGGAAGAGCTCGCGCATTGCGACGTTGATGGCGTCGCACACGAGGTCGGTGTTCAGGGCCTCGAGGATGGTCTTCTTGGGGAGGATCTCGGCGGCCATGGCGGCGGAGTGGGTCATGCCCGAGCAGCCAATGGTCTCGATGAGGCACTCCTCAATGACGCCGTTCTTAATGTTGAGGCTGAGCTTGCAGGCACCCTGCTGCGGGGCGCACCAACCAACACCGTGGGTGTAGCCGGAGATGTCGGTGATCTCCTTGGCCTGAACCCACTTGCCCTCCTCGGGGATGGGCGCCGGTCCGTGGTATGCACCCTTGGCAACCGGGCACATGCGCTCCACTTCTGCCGAATACTGCATGTGTTCTCCTCTCCGAACTCCCTCGCCGATGCCCCTTGCACCGACGCGATCGTTGCCGGCCATGCCGGTTAGAGCTCTGGTGCCGGAAATCCTCCAGCGCTTTCAAGTTTACGGCATGCGCGGGGCTGCGGAGACGAGCGCGAGAAAAATCCCTGCGCTCGCTATGTGAGACCGTTCCCGGGTCGTATAATCGCCCGCATGCAAAACACGCGAGACATACGAACCGCTCCCATGTGGGCGTGGAAGCTCGGGATGCTTTTCTGCGCCATCATCTGGGGCGCATCGTTTGTCATCATCAAAGACACGCTGGACGTTGCCCCCGCATGCTGGCTCATGGCTATTCGCTTCCTGATGGCTACCGTGCTCATGGCGGCGATCTTCTGGAAGCGCCTACGCGACAACTTTGATTGGAGCCACGTTCTTGCGGGAGGGATCCTTGGCGTGCTGTATGGCGCGGGGTTTGCCGTCCAGAACGTTGGCCTTGCCTACACGACGCCGGGGAGAAGTGCCTTTCTCACCGCTATCTATTGTGTGCTGGTGCCGTTCATCAACTGGGTGGTGATCCGTCGGCGTCCGGGCGCGTCGAGCCTGGTGGCGGCGTTCCTGAGCATTGTGGGAATCGCGCTCATCTCGCTGGGGGACGACATGCGCCCGTCGCTGGGGACTGGCGAGTGGCTCACGCTTCTCTCGGCGGTGTTCTTTGCCCTCCAGATCGTGTTTGTCGACAGGTTCACCAGCTCGCACGACATGACCACCATCTCTGTGGTGCAGCTGGGCTTCATGTCTCTGACTTGTGCCGTGTTCTCGCTGGCCCTGGGCGAGCAGGCGCCGGCGCTGTCCGGGCTTGGCGCCTCGTTCTGGCTTGCCCTTGCCTACCTGGTGATTCTCTCGTCCTGCGTTACAACGCTTATCCAGAACGTGGGACAGACCGTTGTGCCGCCGGCGCAGTCTGCGCTGCTCCTCTCGCTGGAGAGCGTGTTTGCGGTCATTGCAAGCGTGATCTTCTACCACGAGCAGCTCACGCCCCAGCTGGTCCTGGGGTTCTCGCTGGTGTTCCTTGGTGTGCTCGCGAGTGAGCTTGGACCCATGCTGCTGGCGAGAAGGGCTGGGGGCCAGCGGGCGTGAATGGCGTGCAGGTGCGGTGGCTTCGCGGTCCCCGTGCGCCGGTCCTACTCGGCAGCCACCGCCGCGATGCCAAAGGCGCCCGGGCCGGAGTGGCTTGCAATCACGCAGCCGGACTTCACCCACTCGATCTCCTGTGCGCCGTGGTCGCGCAGGATCTTCTCGACAAGTGCGCGGATGATGGGGTCGGGCGCGTTGCCCACCGTGTACGTGAGGTTCACGCGCGAGAGGTCCATGGGCTCGCGGGTCACAAACTCCTCGACGAGCTGGCCCACGCACTTGACCATGGCACCGCGGCGCTTCTTGGTGGCCACGAGCTTGCCGTCGAGCACCTCGACCGTGGGCTTGATGCGCAGGAGCGTCGCGCCGAGAAACGCCACGTTGGAGAGGCGGCCGCCTGCGCGCAGGTACTCCAGGTCGCCGGGGATGAAGGCAAAGCGGATGCGGCGCACCTGGCTCTCGACGAAGGCCTTGACCTCGTCTTCCGTGGCGTCGGGGTTGACCTCCATCATGCGGGCAACGTTGGTGACCACCAGGCGCAGCGCGCAGGAGACGGACTTGGTGTCCATCATGGTCACGTAGTCGCGGCCCTCGGCGGCAAGGTGCGCGCTGCGGTAGGAGACCGTGGTAGCGGCGGAGTAGGCCAGGTAGAGGATCTTGGCCGTGGGGAAGTCCGCATGGATGCGGTCGAAGACTGCGGAGAAGTCCGCTGGCATGCAGCCCGAGGTCTGCGGCAGCTTGCCCGTGGTCTTGTAGTACTCGTAGAGCTCCTCGGGCGGGAACGAGTCATCGTCGCGCGAGACGTCGCCAAAGTTCACGTGCATGGGGACTACCACAATGCCGTGGCGGCGCGCGGTCTCCTCATGGATGTCGGAGCCGGTCTCGGTGACGAGGATGTAGTCTGCCATGGTTGCCTCCGCAGCCTGGATGGTGATATTCCAACGCTTCTCGTTACTATTGTACGGATATGTTGGCGCGCTACGGGCATTCACCGTCGCGCGTGGGGATAATGCACACATGAGACAAAGGGACTGTCCCTTTGTCTCATCGGGGAGGAGCTGGCGTGATCCAAGAGACTGGCAAGGCGTACGACAACCACTTCGAGCCCAAAGAGGCCAAGGCCGAGAGCTACGTGCTGCACTACCGCGACCGCTCTGCGCTTGTGCGCGTGGTTGCCGCAGGCGAGCGCGGCGCCGACGAGTTCTCTTCCGGTGAGACAATCGAGCTGCCGCGCTTGGCGGACTATCCCACGTCGCCGGAGCGCATTATGTTCGCGTTTCGCATTGGCGAGGACGACTTCTTCCTTGCGCTGGACGATGAGGTTGCGACTCCGGCGGGCTTCACCTACGAGCGCGTGGGGTGGTTGCGAGGCGTGGGCCCGGCCGACCTCGCGTTTGCCGCGGCCGTTGGGTCCCAGCTTGCCTCGTGGTATCGCGACAACAGGTTCTGCTCGCGCTGCGGACACGCCATGGAGCTTGCCCCGCGCAGCCGTGAGATTGTGTGCCCCAACTGCGCACGGATCGTCTATCCCAAAATCCAGCCGGGCGTGATCGCCGCGGTGACGGATGGCGAGAGGATCGTGCTCACGCGCTACCAGGGGCGCGCGCTCAAGTTGTGGGCGCTTGTCGCCGGGTTCACCGAGATTGGCGAGTCCGTGGAGGACACCGTGCGCCGCGAGGTCATGGAGGAGGTGGGCCTTCGCGTGTGCGACCTGCGCTTCTACAAGAGCCAGCCCTGGCCCTTCTCGGACACGCTGCTCATGGGGTTCTGGTGCCACGTGGACGGGAGCCGGCGCATTCGCACCGACCACCAGGAGCTTGCGGAGGCACGATGGTTTTCGCCGGACGAGATTCCGCTGGAGCGCGCCAACGACCACGCCAGCCTTACCGGCGAGATGATCGAGCTCTTCCGGACGAAGGGCGCGGCAGGGCTGGGGCTGTAGCTCCACGGCGTGCGGTCGCGTGCGCTACCAGAGACCGTCTGCGGAGGGGTGTCTGTTCTCGTTTGTCGCCACCGTGAGGCCGTAGCCTGCGTTTACGCAGCCGGCGTCGCAGAGGACGTCGGCGCCCATGAGGTAACCGCAGCGCTCGTCGGCGAGACTCACAATGAGAAACGCCAGCTCTTCCGGTTTGGCGCCGCGACCAGGGCCGGAGTAGGAGAGCAGGATGTCTGTTGCCTTGCCCTTTTCCTTCTCGGTCATAGGGGTCTCGACGTAGCCGGGACTCACGGAGAGCACGCGGATGCCGCGGCGGCGCATGTACTTGAAGGCGCACCCTGCGGCGTACCAGCGCGCGAAGTTCTTCGAGATCATGTAGGTCATCTGCGGGTCAACGTCCTTGTTGTGCATGAGGGAGGCGCGGCGGACAAGGCGCTTCACGAAGGCGTTCTCGTTAGTGAGGGCGAGGGGGTAGGCGCGGCGCGGAACCATCGCGCCAGGTAGCATGTAGCCCGAGTTGGAGGCCACGTCGACGATCACGCCGCCGTCCATTACCTTGTAGAACTCCTGGTTCACGTAGACCGTGCCGAGAGCGTTGATGCGAATGATTTTCTCGGCGTCCGCCATGGATCCCGAGATGCCTGCTGCGTGGATAACCTTGGTGACCTTGCCAAGTTCAGCAGCGCGCTGGGCAAGGGAGCGCACTTCTGCGCGGTTCGAAACGTCGCAGGTGAAAGGTATCACGTGGTGGCCAATGGCATTGAGCGCGTCGGCCGTGTGCTGCAGCTTTGCCAGCGTGCGTCCTGTGATGATGACAGCATCCTCCTTGGGGAGGGCTTCCGCAACGGCACGTCCGATCCCCGAGCCTCCACCGGTGACTACGTAAACCTCACCCATCGTTCCCCCTTGCGACTGTTGGGCAAACCGCGAGGATAATAGAAGCCATCGCCTTGGATTGATGCCATATCTGTCGTCATTTCGTGATATCTGTCGGCTCTGGTATTGGGTGAGCGCTTGCGTGCCCCTTCTTTATCGGTCGTTGTTAATCGTCGCTACGTTTTCGCAGGTTCTTTTCGAGACGAGTCACAGAAACCGATAGAGAAGGGGGGGAGGTTGCGAGAGCCAGGGGGATTCCGGCAGCCTGCTGCATCGAAGTGGCCTTCGTTACATGAAAAGTGACCTTCGATGCATCGAACTGCCTTACGTTACATGTACTTTGGGATACCCCTAAAGTAGACCCTTTATGAATATCCGGTAATTATGGATATAATAGAATATATATACGAGATTATGCAAGCTATACTTGACTGTCCGGTGAAAGTGCATGTAACGAAGGCCAGTTCGATGCAATCGGCTCGAATTTTGTGTAACGAAGGGCGTTTCGACGCAAATTGGAGGGCCTGACATTCGAGTAGTCCATTCACTGCGGCACATGCCGCCGCAATGTTTCCGTTCGGCTACCACTCGCAAAACTCCGGTGCCCGCGCTACGCCACTGTGCCACAGTAGTCGGCACCGGCTGCAGCCAGCAGCCTCGGCCAGGAGGGGAGGGAACATGCGCACGAACCACCAGGAACTGCCCATGGACCTTCTCGCCCTCGATCTACTCGGCCTAGAGCTTACGTGCGCGAGCGCACGCTAGGTCCGAGGTCCAGCAGGTATCATTAGACCCAGCTTGCGTTCGCGTCCCGCCTTGGGACAGCGGCAGCTGGGTCTTGTCGTGTGTCATGCCACCATCCCAAGGCAACCTGGTACCAGTCACTGGGTCCATATCCAATGGAGGTAGCAATGACCCGCAAGATCGCCATCTTCGACACCACCCTGCGCGACGGCGAGCAGTCGCCCGGCGCGTCAATGAACACCGAGGAGAAGCTCGTCATCGCCCAGCAGCTGCTGCGTTTGCACGTTGACGTTATCGAGGCGGGCTTTCCCATCTCTTCCCCGGGTGACTTCCGCTCGGTGCAGGAGATTGGCCGCCTTGCTGGCGACGACGCCGTGGTAGTTGGCCTCACGCGTGCCGTCGACAAGGACATCGACCGCGCTGCCGAGGCGCTGAAGACCGCCAAGCGCCCGCGCATCCACACCGGCCTGGGCGTCTCGCCGCAGCACCTGCGCGAGAAGCTCCGCATCACCGAGGACGAGTGCGTCGAGCGCGCCATCCACTGCGTGAAGTACGCCAAGCAGTACGTCGAGGACGTGGAGTTCTACGCCGAGGACGCTGGCCGTGCAGACCAGAAGTTCCTGGAGCGCGTGATCCAGGCTGCCGTCGACGCGGGCGCGACCGTGGTGAACATCCCGGACACCACCGGCTACCAGATGCCGGATGACTTTGGCGCCCGCATCAAGGGCCTGGCCGATAACGTCCGTGGCATTGAGAACGTTACCATCAGCGTTCACACCCACAACGACCTGGGCATGGCAACCGCGCTTGCGCTGGCCGGCGTCAAGAACGGCGCCACGCAGATCGAGTGCACCATCAACGGCCTGGGCGAGCGCGCCGGCAACACCGCGCTCGAGGAAGTCGTCATGGCCATCAAGATGCACGGTGACGAGCTTGATGCCTATACGGACGTCAACACCCGCGAGCTCACGCGCTCGAGCCACCTGGTGAGCCGCATCACCGGCATGAACGTGCAGGCAAACAAGGCCATCGTGGGCGCCAACGCGTTTGCCCACAGCTCCGGCATCCACCAGGACGGCGTGCTCAAGGCGCGCGACACCTACGAGATCATCAACCCCGAGGACGTTGGTGCCGCAGGCTCCGAGATCATCCTCTCCGCGCGCTCCGGCCACGCAGCCCTCAAGCACCGTCTTGCCGAGCTGGGCTACACCTTCTCTGCCGAGGAGTACGACGACATCTACAAGCGCTTCCTCGAGGTCGCGGACCAGAAGAAGGAAGTCTACGACGAGGACCTGGAGTCCATTGTCCAGGAGCGCCAGCGCGAGGTCGCGGCCGTCTACACCCTGGACGCCCTGCAGGTCTCCTGCGGCGATCCGCTGGTGCCCACCGCCACGGCTACCATCACGGACGAGCTGGGCGTGAAGCACGTGGTCTGCGCCACCGGCACCGGTCCCGTCGATGCCGCGTACAAGGCCGTCGACCAGGTGGTTGCCGTCCACGGCGACCTCGCGGAGTTCTCGGTCAAGGCCATCACCCGCGGCATCGACGCCATCGGCGAAGTCACGGTGCGCATCACTGCCGAGGACGGCAGAGTCTACACCGGCCGCGGCGCCGACAACGACATCGTGGTCTCCAGCGCAAAGGCCTACGTCAACGCCATCAACCGCATGATTCAGACTACGCGTTCCAAGGAGGGCAAGTAAATGGCACGTCCCATGACCATGGCCGAGAAGATCCTCGCAGCCCACGCGGGCCTTCCCGAGGTTGTGCCCGGCCAGCTCATCGAATGCGACCTCGACCTCGTGCTCGCCAACGACATCACGGCGCCCATCGCCATCAAGACAGTGCGCGAGATTGACGCTGGCGTCTTTGACCGCGACCGAATCTGCCTGGTGCCCGACCACTACAGTCCCAACAAGGACATCAAGAGCGCCGAGCAGACCAAGGTCACGCGCGACTTTGCGCACGAGATGGGCATCACGCACTACTTCGAGCAGGGCTGCATGGGCATCGAGCACGCCCTTCTCCCCGAGCGCGGCATCGTGGGCCCCGGCGACCTGGTCATTGGCGCGGACTCACACACCTGCACCTACGGCGGCATCGGTGCGTTCTCCACAGGCGTTGGCTCCACGGATGCCGGCGTGGGCATGGCGACCGGTCGCGCGTGGTTCAAGGTGCCCGAGACCATCCGCTTTGAAATCGACGGCAAGCTGCCCGCTGGCGCCAGCGCAAAGGACATCATCCTTTATGTAATCGGCAAAATCGGCGTGGACGGCGCGCTCTACTGCGCCATGGAGTTTGCCGGTTCGACCATCCGCGACCTCTCCGTTGAGGGGCGCCTCACCATTGCCAACATGGCCATCGAGGCCGGCGGCAAGGCGGGCCTCTTCGAGGTGGACGACACTGCGCGCGCCTGGCTGGCAGGCCGCACCGAGCGCCCCTACACCGAGTATCACCCCGACCCGGACGCCACCTACAAGCAGGTCATCAAGATCGATGCGGCAGACATTGTGCCGCAGGTCTCCTGGCCGCACCTGCCCTCCAACACCCACCCCGTTGCCGAGAGCCGCGACATCACCATTGACCAGGCCGTCATTGGCTCCTGCACCAACGGCCGCATCGAGGACATGCGCGCTGCGGCGGAGGTGCTGCGCGGTCGCACTGTGAACCCCAACGTGCGCTGCATCGTGATTCCCGCGACGCAGGCCGTGTGGCTGCAGTGCGTGCACGAGGGCCTCATGGACGTCTTCATTGACGCGCACTGCGTGGTCTCGACGCCCACCTGCGGCCCGTGCCTGGGCGGCTACATGGGCATCCTGGCGGCAGGCGAGAGGTGCGTGAGCTCCACGAACCGCAACTTCGTCGGCCGCATGGGAGACCCCACGTCCGAGGTCTACCTGGCGAGCCCGGCCGTGTGTGCCGCGTCGGCCGTGGCCGGCCACATAGCACTGTCGTCTGACCTGTAGCGGGAAAGGCGGGGCGCTTTGCCACCGCGCTCAGACAGCTTGGCTTCGCCAAGAACTCGCGCAGCGACAAAGCGCCCCGCCCTACCACCTGCGGGACGTGGCGGCAGGGAGCGCAGCCGGCCACGGGCGCCCCACCGGCCGCGCTCTTTGCTTCTGGTTTGAAGTTTGTTCTTACCGGGGTGGAGGTTCCGTCAGGGCTCTGACGCGAAAGACGGTTCCTCTTGCCTGTGGTTTGTTTCAACAACGGGACGGCGGCCACCCTTGCCGCCCCGCGAGTTCCGCAGCCGCGCTTTTTGCGGCGAGGACTGTCCGAAGCAGGGAGGCAAGGGTGGCCGCTCCCCTTTAAGAAAGGAAACCCATGCAGTTCCGAGGAACCGTCTTTCGCTACGGCAGAGACATAGACACCGACGTCATTATTCCTGCTCGCTACCTCAACACGTCGGATCCCGCCGAGCTTGCCAAGCACTGCCTCGAGGACCTCGACAAGACCTTCGTCTCTCGCGTGAAGCCGGGCGACATCATCGTGGCCGACGAGAACTTTGGCTGCGGCTCGTCTCGTGAGCACGCGCCCGTGGCGATCAAGGCGGCGGGCGTCTCGTGCGTCATCGCCAAGAGCTTCGCGCGCATCTTCTACCGCAACTCGATCAACATGGGTCTCCCCATCCTGGAGTGCCCCGAGGCCGCGGACGCCATCTCTGACGGCGACGTGGTGAGCGTCGACGCCGATACCGGCGCCATCACGGACGAGACCACGGGCGCCGTCTTCCACGCGCAGCCGTTCCCGCCGTTCATCCAGGACATCATCAACGAGGGCGGGCTTGTCGCGCGCACCAAGCACGTGCTGGCCGAGAAGAAGGGCGAGTAGCAATGGCTAAGGCAATCTATCGCGTGTGCACACTGCCGGGCGACGGCATTGGCCCCGAGATCATGGCCGAGGGCAAGAAGGTCCTGGCAGCAGTGGGCGAGAAGGCCAATGTCGACTTTGTCTGCGAGGACCACCTCATTGGCGGCGCTGCCATCGATGCCTGCGGAAGTCCCCTGCCCGACGAGACGCTCAACGCTGCCAAGGCCTCGGACGCCGTCCTTCTCGCCTCTGTGGGCGGGCCCAAGTGGGACTCTACCGACCCAAACGCCCCTCGTCCGGAGCAGGGGCTTCTCGGCATTCGCAAGGGCCTGGGCCTCTACACCAACCTGCGCCCCGTCAAGATCTACGACGCTCTGGCGGGCGCCTCGACGCTTCGTCCAGAGGTCATCAAGGGCGTTGACCTGGTGATTGTACGCGAGCTCACCGGTGGCCTGTACTTTGGGCGCCGCGAGCGCTTCTACGACGAGGAGGGCGCGGGTGCCAACGGCGGCCGCGGGCAGCGTGCCTACGACACCATGGAGTACCGCGAGTACGAGGTCGAGCGCATTGCGCGCAAGGCGTTTGAGGCTGCCCGCAAGCGCCGCAACAAGGTCACGAGCGTCGACAAGCGCAACGTGCTGGAGACCTCCCGCATGTGGCGCGAGGTTGTGCATCGCGTCCATGACGAGGAGTTCCCCGAGGTCGAGCTTGAGGACCTGCTCGTTGACAACACCGCCATGCAGCTCATAAACAGGCCAGCGGACTTTGACGTCGTCGTGACAGAGAACATGTTTGGCGACATCCTCTCCGACGAGGCCGCGCAAATCACGGGTTCGCTTGGCATGCTCGCGAGCGCGAGCCTGGGCGACGGCGTCTCGCTCTTTGAGCCCTCCGCTGGCTCCGCGCCGGACATCGCCGGCAAGAGAATCGCCAACCCACTGGCGCAGATCCTCTCGGTGGGCATGATGCTCACCTACGCCTTTGACATGACCGGGGAGGCTGGCTGGGTCGAGTCTGCCGTGGAGCGCGTCCTCGACGACGGCTGGCGCACCCGCGACATCGCCGATGACGCCACGCCGGCAGACCACGTGCTGGGAACCGCCGCGATGGGCGACAAGGTCGTGGAGTACCTGTAGGGGCGCCGCGCCGCCGCGCGGTCACCATGCGCTTCTCGGCGCGCCGCGTTTGTCTCAGCAGCGTCGCCGGAAGGCCCATTTTGGCGGCATTTGCAACAAAGCAAGCCCTCCGGAGACAAAATGTCGCCGGAGGGCTCAATTCTGCGTGCATCCGCAACAAAACGCACTCTCCGGCGACACGGATAGCCGGAGAGTGCGTCTGTGCCGCTACAGCGACGTCTGCACCAGCGTGGGGTCGAAGCCTGCCTTGTGGATTGCGTCCACGATCTGCGCCTTGTGCTCCTCGCCGTACGCCTCGATGGTCACGCGCAGCTCGACCGCCGCGTTCCTGTTGGTCGAGACAAACTGGTTGTGCTCGAGCTTGATCACGTTGCCGTTTTGCTCGGCGATCACGCTGGCCACGCGCACCAGCATGCCCGGGCGGTCGGGGAGCAGCACGCTCACGGTGAAGATGCGGCCGCGCTGGATGAGGCCGTGCTGCACCACGCTCGACATGGTGATCACGTCCATGTTGCCGCCGGAGAGGATGCACGCCACGCGCTTGCCCTCGGCGGGCAGGTGCTTTGCGGCGGCAACCGTGAGCAGGCCGGAGTTCTCGACGATCATCTTGTGGTTCTCGACCATGTCGAGGAACGAGACAACAAGCTCATCGTCGTCCACGCAGATGACGTCGTCGAGGTTCTGCTGCAGGTAAGGGAAGACCTTGTCGCCCACCTCGAGCACGGCCGTGCCGTCGGCGATGGTGTTGGCGCTGGGGAGCTTCACCACGTGGCCGGCCTCGAGTGCCGCCGTGAGGCTTGCCGCGCCGGTGGGCTCCACGCCAATGACGCGGATCTTGGGGTTGTAGAGTTTGGCGAAAGTCGAGACGCCGCAGGCCAGGCCGCCGCCGCCCACAGGCACGAGGATGGTGTCGACCAGCGGCAGCTCCTGGATGATCTCCATGGCGATGGTGCCCTGGCCGGTTGCCACCGTGGTGTCGTTGAACGGTGGGATGTAGGTGAGGCCCTGCTCCTCGGCCAGCTCCACGGCGCGCTGCTTGGCGTCGTCAAAGACGTCGCCGTAGAGGATGACCTCGGCGCCGTAGCCCTTGGTGCGCTCGACCTTGATGAGCGGTGTGGTGGTGGGCATGACCACGATGGAGCGTGCGCCCGCGTGGGTGGCGGCGTACGCCACGCCCTGCGCGTGGTTGCCGGCACTTGCGGTGATCACGCCGCGGTCAAGCTCCTCCTGGGAGAGCTTCGAGATCTTGTAGTACGCGCCGCGCAGCTTGTAGGCGCCGGTGCGCTGCATGTTCTCGGGCTTGAGCCACATGCGGTTGCCGGTCGCCGCCGAGAGGTACGGGCTCTCAATGAGTTTCGTCTCGAGCGTGACCTCTTTGACTTTCTCGGATGCCTCCTCGAAAGCCTCAAGTGTGAGCATCTCTGGCATAGGGACCCCTATCTGCGCAAAGGACGTGACGGCGTGTTACAGCGCGTCGCCAATCTGCCGCGAACGCGCACGTAATGCTTATAGTAGGTCTGTACGACACCCCAAGTGGTGGTGCGTTTGTGTGAAGTTACACCAAGGAAAAACCGGGAGACCGCATGCAGGGCGAGAAGAACGCCGGCGACAATACGCCGCTCTTTGCCATCCACGACGCCAGCGTGGTGAGGGCGAGCAAGACCATCCTCCACGTGGACGACTTCACGCTGCACGAGGGCGAGCACGTGGCGCTTCTTGGCCCCAACGGCGCGGGCAAGTCCACGTTCATACAGCTCCTCACCAGGGAGGTCTTTCCGCTCTACCGAGACGAGCCGCCGGTACGCTTTCGCGGCAATCCGCGCCCGCAGCTTACCGACGTGCGTCGCGCGCTGGGCGTGGTGAGCTCTACCATGCACGAGCAGATCCGCGTGCACCTGCCGTCCGTCGACATCGTGGTGGGCGGGCTCTTTGGCACGCTGGGGCTGCCCAAGCAGGTGGAGGTCACCGAGCGCGACCACCAGCTGGCGCTCGATGCGCTTGACCGCCTGGGCATCCCCGAGGTGGCCGATTGCGACGTGATGACCCTCTCGACCGGCCAGGCCCGCCGCGTCCTGGTGGCACGCGAGCTTATCCGCGACCCGCAGGTGCTCGTCTTTGACGAGCCGTGCACCGGCCTTGATCCCGAGGGCATGTACCACGTGCGCGAGACCATGAGCACACTAGCCGCCGAGGGCCGCTCGATCATCCTGGTCACGCACTACCCCGAGGACATCATCCCGGCCATCGGGCGCGTGATGCTCATCAAGAATGCAGCCATCTTCGCCGATGGCCCCAAGGAGCAGATCCTGTGCGACAAGGTCCTCTCCGATCTCTTTGACGTGCCGCTAGTGGTGGACGAGCACGACGGCTGGTACTCGATGCGCGGACAGTACGGGGCGTAGACGCCGGTGGAGGGCCTGGTTGTAGAGGTTGGCGCAGGAGGGGATGCGGCGCGGGCGCAGGAGCTTGCGGTGCGCCTCGGCGTGCCCGTGGGTACCAGTGCTGCTGTGGGTGGGCTGTGCCTTCTTGTGGGCGAGAAGGGTCTCTCGCTCGAGGGTGACGGCATGTCGCTTGCCGCGGACCTCTCACGCATGGTGCCGCGCCTTCGCGCGGGCAACCTCAACCGCGAGCTGGTGGTGCGCGCGGCACGCATTCGCGGGGCGGCCGGTCCGCTCACGGCTGTGGACGCGACGGCCGGGATGGGGGAGGACTCGCTGCTTTTGGCTGCGGCGGGCTTCTCGGTGACGCTCTTCGAGCGCGACCCCGTGATCTGCGCGCTTCTGGGCGACGCCCTGGCACGTGCGGCGGCGGACCCGGCGCTGGCGGAGGCGGTCTCACGCATGGAGCTTCGCGGCGAGGACTCCGTGCCGGCGCTTCCCGCGCTGGGCTTCTCGCCTGACGTGGTCCTTCTCGACCCCATGTTTCCCGAGCGCCGCAAGAGCGCGGCCGTCAAGAAGAAGCTGCAGCTCATTCAACGCCTGGAGCGGCCGTGTGACGACGAGCGCGGCCTCATGGACGCCGCTCGGGCTGCGGGCCCTCGCCGCATTGTGGTGAAGCGTCCGGCCAAGGGACCATGGCTTGCTGGAGAGAAGCCCAGCTACACCGTGGCCGGCAAGGCCATACGCTACGACTGCTACGCGCTGTGAGCGCAGGCGGCGGGCTGAGAGCTGCACGGCTGCCACGTGCCGCGTTGCTCTCTGCCCCTCAATCTCACCACACGTATGCCCTAGACTCTTCCAGTTCACCAGACACGTAGCCAGCGTCTCGCGCGCCGGCAGAAGGGGGCACCCATGCCCACGAAGGACACCACGACTCCGGTCAAGATCGTCATGCTTACCGGTTACCTGGGAGCGGGCAAGACCACGCTCCTCAACCACATCCTTGCCAACGACGAGGGCATTCGCGCCGCCGTCATCGTGAACGACATCGGCGAGATTAACGTTGACGCAAGCCTCATCAAGAACGGCGGCCTCTCCGCCACGGACAGCCTCATCCCCATGAGCAACGGCTGCATCTGCTGCACGCTTGCCTCCGACCTGGCGCAGCAGCTCACGTCCATCGCCGAGACCGGCGACTTCGACTACATCATCATCGAGGCCTCTGGCATCTGCGAGCCCATCCCCATTGCCTACACCATCTCGTCCATCTGCGACCAGACCAAGGGCGGCACGGCTCCGCTCGACCTGGACAACATCGTGGCCGTGGTCGACTGCGCCCGCATGTACGACGAGTTCAACGGTGGCCACGCCCTTCTCTCCGACGACATCGAGGAGGACGACGTCGAGAGCCTTCTCATCCAGCAGATCGAGTTCTGCACCACGCTCGTGCTCAACAAGTGCGACTGCGTGACGCCCGAGCAGGTGGCCGAGCTCAAGGCCATCGTGCGCGGCCTGCAGCCCCACGCGCGCATCGTGGAGGCCGTGAACGGCAACGTCCCCATGGACGAGCTACTCAACACCGGTCGCTTTAGCTTTGACGAGGCGTACGGCTCGGCTGCGTGGGTGGATGCCATGGAGCACCCCGAGGAGCACGAGAACCCCGAGGTCCTGGAGTACGACGTCTCCACCTTTGTCTACCAGCGTCGCCAGCCCTTCGACTACCACTCGCTCTCCGAGTTCGTGAACAACTGGCCCGAGTCCGTGATTCGCGTCAAGGGTCTCATGTGGGTCAACAACGACCCTGACATGTGCTACGTGTTCGAGCAGGCCGGCCAGCAGTTCACGCTCACCGAGAACGGCCAGTGGGCGGCGCTCATGCCTGAAGACGAGCTCAAGCGCAACATGGAGGAGATCCCCGAGCTGCGCCGCGACTGGGATCCCAAGGTGGGCGACCGCATGGTTCGACTCTGCGTTATTGGCCGCCACATGGATCGCGAGGCTGTCGAGCGTGGCCTTGACGCCTGCCTCACCACGTGGGAGGGCGAGGCGCCTGCCGTCGACGGCCTGGAGTAGGGCTACATGGACGAGAGCGACAAGACGCGCCTGATAGGCGGTGGTTCCGGGGTCGAGAACGATGCGACGCACCTGATGGGTGGTGGCGCCAGGGTCGCGGGTGACCCCGACGCCACGGTGTACGCGCCGCCCGTGGCCTCCCGCACGGCTGCGGCTCCCCGGCGTGCCCCGGAGCCTCGACGTGCCCCGGAGCCCGTGCGCAACGCCGTTCCCTCTCCCTCGCAGACGAGCTACTACGGCTATGGCTACGATGGCGCCGCCGGCGGCGATGGGCGCGGTGCTCACCGCGGCCCCAACCTCAAGCGAATCACGCTTGTGCTGGTAGGGGCACTTGTCGCCCTCATCGTCTTTGCGGTGGTGTCAAGCTGCGTGAGTGACGCCGTGTCGAGCGTGGCCGCCGGTGCCTCCAGCGGTACTGCGCCGAGAACCACCACGACGGGCACCACCAACCCCGAGCCCACAAGCTCCACCTCTGGTACCGACACGGACCCCGACCTCGGAGGGATTGCGGACACCCTGGGTGACGCCGCCACCACCGCGCGGGAGGTTGCCCAAAACGTGGGCGGCGTCGCAAAGGACCTTGCTTCCAAGCTTCCCTCCCAGGTCAAGGGGCTTCTCTCCTCTCGCTAGGTTGCGGATGGACCCGCAATTGCCACTGGCGCTTTGAGATCTTGCAGATTTCGATCGGTTAGCGGTCCCTAACCGATCGAAATTTACAGCTGGGCAGCAGTGTTGCAGATTCCGATTGGTTAGCAGCCCTTAACCGATCGGAATCTGCACGTTTGTCTCGCTGTGCCCTCCATCCTGCATTTTTCGATTGGTTAGCGATTCCGGCGTTCGGTCTGCGACCTTGCGCGCGAACAGCCTGCACACCGAGCAAACCTTTGCGTACCGCTCGCAGAATTGTTGCTGCACCGCAACACAGGGCTGGTAACGTTTTGACAATTTAAAAGTCGGGCGTCGAGAGGGGCTGTCATGCTCAATCGCTTCTGCAAGAGTCCACTGTGGGAATGCAACCGTACGCTCATCCGCGTGGCGCAGGGACAGGAGCCCGCTGACCTCGTCATTCGTCACGCCCGGCTGGTAAGCGTCACCACGCACGAGGTCCTTGAGGACGCAGACATCGCCGTTGCCGCAGGGCGCGTTGCGTACCTGGGCATTGGTGGCCACACGGCCGAGCACTGCATTGGCGAGAAGACCACCGTTATCGATGCCGCTGGCCGCTACGTGGCGCCGGGCTTCATGGATGGCCACATCCATGTTGAGTCTGCCATGGTGGGCCCCTCCGAGTACGCCCGCGCCGTGGTGCCGCACGGCACAACCGGCATCTACTGGGACCCGCACGAGGCCATGAACGTCGCTGGCCTGCCCGCGTTGAAGGAGCTCATCCGCGACTCCGAGCGCGTGCCGCTCAAGTGCATGGTCACGCCGGGCTCGTGCGTGCCCGCGGTGCCGGGCTTCGAGGACACCGGTTCCAAGATTGATGCCAAGGACATTCGCGAGACCATGGGCTGGGACGCCGTGGTGGGTCTTGGCGAGATGATGAACGACCCAGGCGTCCTTTCCTGCGACGAGGGTCCGCTCTCCGAGATGGACGAGACCCTCAAGGCCGACAAGACCCTGACCGGCCACTTCACCGTGCCAGACACAGACCGCCAGCTCAACGCCTATATCGCCTCCGGTATCTCCTGCTGCCACGAGTCCATCACGCGCGAAGAGGCGCTCGCCAAGCTCCGTCTGGGCCAGTATGCGCAGCTGCGTGAGGGTTCCGCCTGGCAGAACCTCGAGGAGCTGGCGCACGTTATCACCGAGAACAACATCGATACGCGCCACGTGAACCTCGTCTCTGATGACAACCACCCCGAGACCCTGGTCTCCGAGGGCCACATCGATCGCATCCTGCGCAAGGCTGTGGGCTATGGCATCGATCCCGTCTCGGCCATCCAGATGGTCACGATCAACGTGGCAGACTGCTTTGGCATGTCGAGCGACCTGGGCTCCGTCACGCCGGGCAAGTGCGCTGACCTTGTGATTCTCGAGGATCTCAAGGACTTCCGCGTGACGCACACCTTCATCGACGGTGAGCTTGTGGCCCAAGACGGCGCGGCGCTCTTCTCGCCAGAGCCCTACCCCTGGCCCAACTTCATGTTCAACTCTATGCACGTGGCGGCGGACATCAAGCCCGAGATCTTCCGCATTCCCGCCGTTCATGCGGACGGCTCGCCCATCGCGGGTGACCGCGCGCTGGTGCGCGTGATGACCTCGAGCGCCGGCTCCACCATCACCAAGGAGGAGCACCTCGAGGTGCCCGTGGTCGACGGCTGCCTGGAGGGCTCGCCCGCAGACGACATCCTTAAGGCCTTTGTCTTTGAGCGCCACCACAACACGGGCTCGTTTGCCTACGGCTTCGCCAAGGGCTTTGGCATCCACGGCGCGCTTGCGCAGACTGTTGCCCACGATGCCCACAACCTGCTGGTCATTGGCGACAACGATGAGGACATGGCCCTGGCGGCAAGCCTCCTTGTGGACTGCGGTGGCGGCGAGGTTGCCGTTGAGGACGGCAAGGTGCTTGGCCAGGTGAAGCTGCCCATTTTGGGCCTCATGAGTCCCAAGAGCGTGGAGGAGGTCGCCGCGGAGGTCCGCGGCGCCGAGGCCGCTTGGGCAAAGATGGGCTGCACGATGCCCTCGCCGTTCATGACCATGGCGCTTCTCTCGCTTGCCTGCATCCCTGACCTGCGGCTTACCAACCGAGGCTACGTGGACTGCCACACCTATCAGTTTGTGCCAGTGGTTGTGGAGTAGGACAAGATGGCCGCGCGTGCCGGGGCGCCCGGTCCGCGCGGCCGTTGTTGCGCTGCGTGCCTAGAGCAGCTGGTCGAGCGTCTTGCCGTAGCTGGGGAGAAACTCTGTCACAAAGTCCGCGACCTCGGGCATCTGCGCGGCCATCTCGTCCACCTTGGCGTGGATGCCCTTCTCGGCGGTCTTGAACTCGGCGTTTCCGGACTGCGCCTCGTCGACGCACTTGATGAGTGCCGAGATCTTGTCGGCGGCCTTCACCAGGCGGCGCAGGTATACGTCATCCTCGTCTGCTGGGTCGCCGCGGAAGATTGCCTCGTAGGTGGGGCGCAGGTCTCCTGGCAGCGTGTCGAGTAGTGTGTCCTCGGCATTACTCTCCACATCCTTGTAGGCATCGCGAATGCCGCGGTTGGCGTACTTCACGGGCGTGGGCATGTCGCCGGTCACGATTTCTGTGGTGTCGTGGAAGAGGCCGATGAGCGCGGCCTTCTCGGCGTCAAGATGTCGTCCGTAGCGGACGTTGCCGAGCGTGGCCAGGCCGTGTGCGATGGCCGCTACCTCGAGGGAGTGCTCGGAGAGGTTCTCCGGGCGAGCGCTGCGCATGAGCGCCCAGCGCTCGATGTACTTCATTCTCGAGACGATAGCGAAGAACGTGGACTGTTCAGTCATGGCAATCCCTCCTCCCAGAATGGTACGCTCGGATGAGACAAAGGGACAGTCCCTTTGTCTCATCCGAGAGGGGGAAGCACGTGAAGGTCCTAATGCTCAATGGGGGCGTGAGCCCCAAGGGAAACACCGGCATCGCGCTGGCGGAGGTGGCAAAAACGCTTTCCGAGCAGGGCATAGACACCGAGGTCTATCACCTGCCCCTCACGCCCACGCGTGACTGCGTAAGCTGCGGCAAGTGCCCCAAGCTTGGTCGTTGCGTCTTTGATGACGACGGCGTGAACGAGTTTGTCGAGAAGGCCGCCCTGGCGGATGGCTTTGTCTTTGGTGCGCCCGTCTACTACGCGCATCCCGCCGGCCGCGTGCTGTCCTTCCTCGACCGCGTCTTCTACAGCGAGAGCGGCCAGTTTGCCTTCAAGCCGGGCGCCTGCGTGACCGTGGCGCGCCGCGGTGGCTGCACCGCGTCGTTTGACGTGATGAACAAGTACTTTGGCATTGCCAACATGATCACCGTGGGCTCGTCGTACTGGAACATGGTCTACGGCGCCAAGACCGGCGAGGCCGCGCTGGACGTCGAGGGCATGAAGACCATGCGTAACCTGGGGCGCAACATGGCGTGGCTGCTCAAGAGCATAGAGGCTGGTCGTGCCGCCGGCGTGCCCGCGCCCGAGGTAGAGGGCGGCTCCTGGATGAACTTCATCCGATGAGACAAAGGGAGTTTCCCTTTGTCTCATCCTAGCGCGACGAGGAGGGAGACCATGGCTGCCGTGGCCGCAAAGGCCACGGCGTCGCGCGCGCCAAAGTGCAGCGGATGCCAGTGCGAACGCGTGCCGCCGCTCTCGTAGCAGCGCGCGTCGAGGGCGCGCGCGAGGTCGTCAGCATGGTGCATCGAGCTTGCCATGAGCGCCACAAGCACCGAACCAACCGCGCGAAGGCGCCGGCCCAGGCTGCCGCGTGCCACCTCGCCACCGCGTGCGACCTGCGCGTCCATGATTGCCGAGGCGTCGTTTGCCAGCGTGGGGATAAAGCGCAGCATGAGCGAGAAGACCATGGCAAGCTCGTGGCCGGGAAGGCCCAGCCTGGTGAGCGGCGAACACGCGGCGTCAAAGGCGTCGCCCAGCTCGGTGGGCGTGGTGGTGAGCAGGAGCAGCGCGCCCACCACGATGGCGGCAAACACGCGCACCGGATAGAGGACCGCAGACCACGCACCGCCCGTGGTTATCGTGATGGGTCCGGCGGCGAGAAGCACGCTGCCATCGCGAATGAGCAGCAGGTTGAAGACCGCAAGGATGAGGAGCACCCAGAGCACGCCTTGCACGGACGAGAGAACCTCGCCCGCCGGGACGCGCGCCGCAAGAAGCAGCACGAGCACGCTGGCCGCAAGCACCGCCAGCCCAAGCGGCGTGTGCACGAAGAACGTGGCAATCATGAGCGCCAGGGCGCAGGCCGCCTTGGTACGGGGATCTAGCCGGTGGATGGGGGAGTCTGCGGCGTAATACTGGCCCACGGAGATGCGAAGTGCCATGGCTACTCGTCCCTCCCGTTGGCCGCGGGCACGCTGGTTGCGTCGGCGATGGCGTCTGCCAGGGCCTCGTTGGTGAGCGGGTCTCCCAAGGGATCGCAACCGGCATCCTCCAGAGCCCGCGCAAACGCAAGCGGGTGGGGCGTGCCCAGCCCCATGTCGTGGAGCTTCTCGGCGTTCTCTGCCGAGAAGACCTTGTCCGGCGTGCCTGCGAGCGCCACGCGCCCGCCGTCGAGCACAGTCACGAGGTCTGCCCGCGCGGCGTCCTCCATGGCATGCGTGACCTCTACAAGCGTGGTACCAGCGGCGTTGAGGCCGTCGAGTATGCGCCGCAGCTTGCGGCGGCCCCGCGGGTCGAGGCCGGCGGTTGGCTCGTCCAAGACGAGAAGGTTGGGCTTCATGGCCAGGATGCCGGCAAGCGCGCAGAGGCGCTGCTGTCCGCCGGAGAGCTGGAACGGCGAGGCGTCGTCCTTGCCCGCAAGACCCACCAGGTCGAGCGCGCGCCTCACGCGCTGGTCCACCTCGCTGGGAGAAAGCCCCAGGTTAGAGGGGCCGTAGGCCACGTCTTGCGCCACAGTCTCCGCAAAGAGCTGGCGCTCTGGGCGCTGCATCACGTAGCCCACACGGCCATGGAGCAGGCGCCGTTCGCGTCGGTCTGCCGTGGAGATGCCGTCCACCTCAATGCTGCCCTGGTCGGGCACCTCGAGCGCCGCAATGAGGCGCAGCAGCGTGGACTTGCCCGAGCCCGTCTGCCCCACCAGCGCAACGTGCGCGCCACGCGGCACGTCGAGCGTCACGCCGTCAAGGGCTGCGGGCGCGGCGTCAGCGTGGCGCCGGCGGCGGGACTGCTCGTACGAGAAGTGCACGTCCTCCGCGCGCACCACAGGCGCTGTGCCGACGCGAGGCGCATAGCTCGGCGCAGCGGCAACGCGTCCAGCGCGGCAGCCGCTCGTTCTTCTCGCCAGCTCGGCGAGAAGCGCGTCCTCGTCGCAGGTCCAGGAGACGTCCAGCCCGCGCTCGCGCAGCTGCGAGGAGAGGCGTCCGGCGAAGGGCTCCTCCAGTCCCAGGCTGCGCACCTCCTCAACGTGCGAGAAGACCTCCTGCGGTGTTCCCACCAGGGCAACGTGGCCGTGGTCGAGCACCACCACGCGGTCGGCGCCCAGGGCCTCGTCCATGAAGTGGGTCACGTGGACCACGGTGCAGCCAACGCCGCGGAGCTTCTCGACTACCTTCATGACCGAGCGCCTCCCGCGCACGTCGAGCGAAGACGAGGGCTCGTCGAGCACCAGCACGCGAGGCTCCATGGCAAGCGCGCCTGCGATGGTCACGCGCTGACGCTGGCCGCCGGAGAGTCGCGCCGGGTCCGCCTTTGCGTAGCGCTCCATGGCAACGCGGTGCAGCTCGCGGCGAACCAGGTGCTCGATTCTCTCGGGCGGAAGGCCCAGGTTCTCGGGGCCAAAGGCCACGTCTTCCTCGACCACGCTGGTCACAATCTGGTCCTCGGGGTTCTGGAAGACCAGCCCCAGCTTGCGGCGGGCGCGGCGGTAGGCATCAAAGTCCGCGATGCCGGCCGTAAAGACCTTCTCGCCCACAAGCGTGACCTCGCCAGCGTCTGGGGCGAGAAGCCCACAGATGACCGAGGCCAGCGTTGACTTGCCGGAGCCGTTGGCACCCAGGACACAGAGGCGCTCTCCCTGGCGCACGTCGAGCGAGACGTTGTCGAGTGCCCGCAAGTCTCCATAGGAAAGCGTCACGTGCGCGAGCGAGACGATGGGCGCCTCGCTCGCGTTTGCGCTGGCGGCTGAGGTTGTGGCTGGCTGCGACATCTAGCGGGCGTCTCCTGCGTTGCTCGCGCCGGGAACCTCGACACCCATTGCCTTGAAGGCGGGCCTCATGATGAGGACAAACACGACGCAGTTGATGACAATCTTGATGAGGTTGAAGGGCAGCAGCGCCGGCACGATGAGGGCGATGACCTTATCGAGTGGCATTCCGGTGTAGAACGGCGTCACGATGAGGTTGCCCACGATGCAGGCAGCCAGGCAGACGAGGCCGCCAACCACAAGACCAAGCACTGCTCCGCGCATGGTGCACTGCCTGCGGTAGATGAGAGACGCGGGCATGACCAGCGAGAACGTGGCGAGGATTGCCATGATCATGCCGTAGACGCCGCTTGCCGTGGCAACGTGCACCAGGTACGGAATGACCGAGACCACGGCTCCCGTGGCCGGTCCAAACGCAAAGCCCGCGATGAGCGCTACGATGCCCGAGGGATCGTACTTGAGCCAGGTGACGCCGGGCAGGATGGGGAACTCAAGCAGCAACGTGCAGACGGCTGCCATGGCGCAGAGAAGCGCGGTGACCGCGATGCGACGGGTATCCCAGCCCGAGGCCGCGTGCGTGGAGTGGCTTGCGTTGCGTGGTGAAGTGGGTGCCATAATGGCTTCTCCGTTTCTTCCATCCGGACTGTAACCGTTGGTCCTGGAATCTCACCAGGTCAGCCGCCTTTTTAGCGGGTCGCGGACTCCGCGCGGTTGCGCGTCACCACCAGTGGGGAATCTCACCCCGCCCTGAAACTGTCAGAGGAACTATAGCACGTGAGAAGGAGCCCGCAAACGGAGGCAAGGAATCATTCGCGTTTGAGGTGTCGGGAGTGTAAGCGCAGGATGAAGGCACGCGCGCAACATCCAACATCGTAGCCCACCTTGCTATACTCAAGAGCCAAGCGCGTGCATGCAGCGCGCAAAACCCAAACTGAGGAGCAAGATGTCCGAAAGTGGCACTACCGGCGACGACCACTTGCAACCGCTCGCCTGGAAGCTTCGCTCGATTGTTGGCGAGGACAACGTCCTTGTAAACGAGCCCATGAGCGAGCACACGTCGTTCGAGATTGGTGGTCCGGCCGACCTCTATGTGATTCCCGAGGACTTTGACGAGGTCCATGGTGTTATCGATGCCTGCAAGCAGGCGGACGTGCCTTACTTCGTGCTGGGCCGTGGGTCCGATCTACTGGTTGCAGACGAGGGGTACCGCGGCGTGATTGTTGCCGTGGCCGACGGTCTCGTGGGCGTGAGCGTCGATGACGACGAGATGTGGTGCCAGGCGGGCGTGACCCTGCGCGAGGCCTCCGAGATGGCGTGCGAGCTGGGGCTTTCTGGCCTCGAGTTTGCGTGCGGCATTCCCGGCTCCATTGGCGGTGCCTGCTTCATGAACGCGGGTGCGTACGGCGGCTGCATGGCAGACGTTCTCAAGAGCGTTTACGTGCTGCATCAGGACGGTCGCGAGGAGACTATCCCCGTTGACGAGCTTGACCTGGGCTATCGCCACAGTCGCATTGCGGACGAGGACATGGTGGTACTCTCGGCCACCTTCAACCTTGACCCGGCCGATCCCGAGAAGATTCGCGAGACTATGGACGAGCTTACGCGCCGGCGCGAGGAGAAGCAGCCTCTCGAGCTGCCCAGCGCCGGATCCACGTTCAAGCGCCCCGAGGGCTACTTCGTGGGCAAGCTTGTGACCGACGCCGGTTTGCGTGGCTACCAGGTGGGTGGCGCTGCCGTCTCGAAGAAGCACGCTGGCTTTGTGGTCAACTTGGGTGGAGCGACGGCGGCAGATGTTCGTGCGGTTATCGCGCACGTCCAGGACGAGGTCGAGCGCCAGTTTGGCGTGCGCCTGGAGCCCGAGGTACGCTTCCTGGGGTAGACAGGCGCCTTCTGGGGAGCTCCCAGCCGTTCTTCTCGCATGCTCTTCTCGTGCTCAAAACCTCACACGTGATGTTTCTTTTTCTATAATCGCTATTACCCATCAGGGATTTTGTCGCTGAATATAAGAAAAGAAACACCACGTGTGAGGTTTGGGCAAAATGAACGCCGCGACAGGGTTGGTGTCGCGGCGAAAAGCCTTTCGGCGAGAAAACTTGCGACCCTAGTTCTTCAGGCTGTTGAGCGGTGCGGGGAAGCGACCGCCGCGATGCGCCAGCACGTTACCGGCAAAGCGGTTCACGCTCATCACCGGCGCGCTGCCAAAGAGGCCGCCAAACTCCAGCATGTCGCCCTCCTTGTGGCCAATCGCCGGAATCAGGCGCACCGCCGTGGTCTTGGTGTTGATGACACCGATGGCCATCTCGTCGGCGATGATGCCGGCGATGGCCTCCACGGGGGTGTCACCGGGAATGGCAATCATGTCGAGGCCCACGGAACACACGCTGGTCATGGCCTCGAGCTTCTCGATAGAAAGCGACCCATCCTCGGCGGCGCGAATCATGCCGGCGTCCTCGGATACGGGGATGAAGGCGCCCGAGAGCCCGCCAACGCTGGAGCTGGCCATGACGCCGCCCTTTTTGACGCAGTCGTTGAGAAGCGCAAGCGCGCAGGTGGTGCCGGGACCGCCGCACTCGCCCACGCCGATGATCTCTAGGATCTTGGCAACGGAGTCGCCAGCGGCAGGGGTGGGTGCCAGCGACAGGTCGACGATGCCCTTCTCGACGCCCAGCCGGCGCGATGCCTCGCGGCTCATGAGCTCGCCAGCGCGCGTGATCTTGAACGCCGTCTTCTTGATGGCCTCGGCAACCTCCATGAGGTTGGCGTCGTCGGGAAGCTGCTCAAGCGCGGCGGCCATCACGCCGGGGCCAGAGACGCCCACGTTGATGACTGCGTCGGCCTCGCCGGTCCCGTGCACGGCGCCGGCCATGAACGGCGAGTCCTCCACCATGTTGGCAAAGACCACGAACTTTGCCGCGCCGTAGCAGTCGATGTCGGTGGTGCGGCGCGCGCACTCGAGGATCGTCTGTGCCGAGAGAAGCACGGCATCCATGTTGATGCCGGCCCTGGTAGACGCAATGTTCAGCGAGGAGCACACGCGCTCCGTGGTGGCGAGCGCCTCGGGCACCGAGTTGATGAGGCGACGGTCGGCGTTGCCGATGCCCTTCTGCACCAGCGCGGAGAAGCCGCCCATGAAGTCGATGCCCAGCGTCTGCGCGGCGCGGTCCATGGCGTGCGCAATGGGGGAGAGGTCCTCGTCTGCGCAGCACGCTGCCACCTGTGCCACCGGCGTCACCGAGACGCGCTTGTTCGCGATGGGAATGCCGTACTCGGCAGCAAGGTCGTCGGCAACGGAGACCAGATGCTCCGCCTGGTGCGCGATGCGGTCGTAGATCTTGTCGCACATGCGGCTCATGTCCTCATCGGCGCAGCCTGCAAGCGAGATGCCCATGGTGATCGTTCGGAGGTCAAGGTTCTGCTCCGTTACCATGGCAAGCGTCTCGGATACTTCCTGCGGCGTGATGTCCATCTGGGCCCTTTCGCTGTGGCTGCTGGCTTCGTCACGCCATTATAGGTGAGCTAGCACGACGCCCGCGCCGCAGTGCGCAATAGGAAAAGGCCTCGCAAAGTTGTGAAGCCGCGGTTGGCTTTACAGGTCCAGCTCCGCAAACGACGAGAAGTGCTCGTCTGCGGCCGGCAGCTCGTGCGGCACGCAGGAGCCCGTGAACCCAAACGTGTAGATGCCAGCTGCCTGCGCCGAGGCAACGCCTGCAGGCGAGTCCTCAAACGCCACGGCCTCCGCGGGCGCCATGCCAAACGCCTCGAGCGCACGGGCATACGGCTCTGGGTCCGGCTTGTGGTGCTCCACGTCGTCCCCGCCAATTACCAGGTCAACGAGGCTTGCGAGGCCAATGCGTTGGAGCGCAGTTGCTACGAGTGTGTGCTGCGTGGTCGAGACCACGGCGATACGCGCGCCATCCGCGTGCAGCCGGCGAATGACCTCGGCAGCCCCAGGCGATGCCTTGATGGGAAACTCCTGGTAGATGATGTTGTTTGGACGGCGATGCGCAAAGAATTCCTCGGCGCTTACCTCCATGCCGTACGCGCGAAAGAGCGCTGGGACCGATTCAGAACCATCAGTGCCGGCAAGCGAGGCCTTCTCGGCAGGTGTTGGTTTGATGTCATAGTAGGCATAGGCCTCATCGTCCAACTCGATGCCAAAGCGCTCGGTGTCTGCGAGCGTGCCGTCGAAGTCGAAGAGCGCTGCCGCGATGCGCGCTGGCCGGTGCGACTTCTTCATGCTGCCTCCTGTGTCTTGAGGGCGTGCCGCCATATTGCAGTGCCGGGTTCGATATTCTGGCAGAGATGGCCTTTCGAGTTGTGCAGAATGGTGCCACGGTTCTGTTCGCGACGTTGGGAGCGACATGGGCAAGAAGCATGGCGGCAAGGGTGCCAAGAAGGATATCGTTTGCGGCTGTAAGCACGTGACCAGGGAAGACGTTGAAGCGGCGGTGGACGCCGGTGCAACGAGCATGGCTGATGTCAAGCGCATGACCGGTGCGGCAACCAAGTGCGGCAAGTGCAAGGGCCGCGTGAAGGAGTGCCTGGAGCAGGCGCTCGAGGCAAGGGCCGCGGCGAAGGAGCAGCCAGCTGCGGTTGAAATGCCGACAGTGCCGGAGCCCGTGCCGGAGCCCGCTACCGAGAACCTCCTCGTCATCCATGGAATCTACCGCCACTTCAAGGGCGACTCCTACCTCGTCGAGGACGTTGCGCGCGACTCCGAGACTGGCGAGGAGGTTGTGGTCTATCGCAAACTCTACGGAGACGGCTCGCTCTGGGTGCGGCCAAAGGCGATGTTCCTCTCGCCCGTGGATCGTGAGAAGTACCCGGAGGCAACACAGCACTGGCGCTTCGAGCTGCAGCACGTCGAAAGTGTTGCGAGAAGAGCGTAGGGGACAACGCGACAACCTTCGACGTGCCGGAGCGCCCGAGCTTGCCGTCGCCACTTGGCCGCACCACGAGTTTGTGCGGGATGGGGTGTTTATGGAGCATCGCCATGCGCCAAGGGAGCGCGGATTAGTGCTCCGCAGCGTAGGCGCTCCTGTCATTTGCGTCTACGGGGCAGCTTTTCGACACATAACAACGATTCTTGATTCAATAACGTACGATTTCTGCCCCGCGGCCCCGCTGGACGCCTGCGCGCGAGGCTGCCTGGACGCCAATGCCAGCTTGCGCGACTTTGCCGAGCCGTATGTCGCCGAGCTTTTTCTCGACGCACGGACCCCCTTGGCGTAAGGTTGGCTTATGGACAAGAGACTCACATACCAGGATTACGCCAGTTTTGCGCGGCTGAGCCTGGCGGAGCTCGCCCGCCAGTGTGAAGCGGAGGCGTTTCGTGCCACTGGCCCGGGAGGACAGGGTGTTAACACCACCGACTCTGCCGTGCGCATGCGTCACATGCCTACTGGAATTATTGTTGTAAGCAGGGAATCTCGCAGCCAGCTCCAGAATCGGGAACGCTGCCTAGAGAAGATCCACGCAGAGCTGCTTCGGCGTTCGCGTCGGCCAAAAAAGCGCCATGCTACCAAGCCCACCAGGGCATCTGTGCGTCGTCGCCTTGAAGAGAAGGGTAGACGTGCGGCGGTGAAGCATCTGCGCCGGCGTCCTGGCATGGACGAGTAAAGTTAGGGCATCGGGAACGCATCCACGTCTCGCTTTGATCGGTTTCGGGGCAACGCGACGCTGCCTCTCTGCGTAAAAATGGGTTATCGAACAGAAATTTCTCTGTCGCTGCACAAAAATGCTCTATCGGACGGTGCTTCGAGTTCGCTTACATCAAGATTCTTATTAAGTATGAGTACGATTGCATATTGTGTATATTATATGCATAAATATGTAATTTAAATTTGATTATTGATAACAAGTGCAGGCAAGAGCCGTCCGATAGAGCGTTTTTATGCAGCGACTACGAAAAAACCGTCCGATAGAGCGTTTTTGTGCACAGTGGTCTTCCGGATTGGGCTGGCGAGACGTCTTCGAGGCCAGAGCTAGGCCTCCCAGACTGCAAACGCCTGCCGCCTACTCCTGCTCCTCCGCAAGAAAGTCAAGCAGGCGAACAATGCGCAGGTCGGGGACAATCCATAGCAGAAACGCGATGACTATCGCCACAAGTGCAATGTGAGAGCTTGGCAGTACCAGTGCAATGACCAGCCCGACCGTCTCAAGTCCCAGAGTGAGGCGCTCCTTGAGCAGCGACCGCTTCTCCACCATCGCGCGGCGCTCTGCCTCCCTCTCGCTGGCGGGGTTGGGCGGGCAGGACTGGCTCAGCTCGCGACGAATGACGCGCTCGAGGTTCATGTACGTAAGGGACACCAGCATGTTCACAATCACGTAGCAGGTGGTGGGCAGCGCCGCGAACCCCGTCTTCTGCATCCAGTCCGTGGCCAGAGGGAAGAACGAGAGCACAAAGAGGAACGCGAGGTTCGACCAGAGCATGCGCCCGTTCACGCAGTTGACCAGCTTGAGCAGGTGATGGTGGTTGTTCCAGTACGTCCCCACGCCAATGAAGCTCACCGCGTATGCGGCAATGGCCGGCAGCAGCCCCAGCAGGTCGGAAAGCCCGGTACCATCCGGTGCGGCAATCCCCAGCACCATGATGGTGATAATGATGGCAATCACGCCATCGCTGAACGCTTCCATCCGGCCCTTGTCCATGTGGCTCCCTCTCGTTGCAAGCTCGGCGTACCTAGGATAACGCGAGAAGGACGCGTCTCGCGATGACGCCTTTGGCTCCTCCGGGTGCTACCCTAGAGGCCTATCCAGAGAGGGGATGCCATGACAGGAAACGAGAGCCGCAGCGGGGTCGTCGATGCAATCCTCCAGCGCTACGAGGACCTTTCGGATGCCGAGAAGGCCGTTGCGGATTTTATCCTTACTCACAAGGGAACCGTCTCATCCCTCTCGGCAGTGGAAATCGCCCGCCTTTCCGGCATCTCTAACACAACCGTCTCGCGCTTCGTCCGCTCTCTGGGCTACGCGAGCTTCGCCGACATGCGCTACGCCCTTGCGCGCGAGGAAACTGCAAGCAAGGAGCGTTCGTTCGATGACTCTCGCGGCATTGGCCTCTCCGACGTCCAAGGCTCGCTCGACTACGTTATGGAAACCAAGATCGAGGAGCTGAGAAGCACGTTTGCCGCCCTCAGCGAGGAAAGCGTCACCAAGGCAGTGGGCATTCTCTCTTCCGCGCGTATCGCGATGCTTGTTGGCGTGGGCAGCTCCTTGCCCGTCGCGCAGAGCGCCGCCATTAAGTTCTCGCAGGCGGGCGTCAACGCCATCTCTCCCTCCACGAGCGACGGCGCTATGATTACCGCCTCGCTTATGCAGTCGGAGGATTGCCTGGTAGTGATTTCCAACTCCGGACGGTCTGACCGGTTGCGCAAGATCATGAACAACGCAATCGACCGCGGCGTCTCAACCATCGTGATCACGCGCAACGAGGAATCGCCCCTCGCCGAGCGCGCGGACGTTGTCCTGAAGGTGGTCTCGCGCGACCACCTGCTTGTGAACGACTTCGACTTCTCCCACAACTCGATCAACTACGTGTTGGAATCGCTCCTGTTGCTCCTCTTCCACAGCTCGCGAGACGCAAACGAGTACAACCTCGAGCTCTTCAACCGTACTATCGCAAGCGAAAAGCAAGGCTAGCGAGAAGGACGAACCCCAGGTTCTTGAGCCACCAACGGGCGACGCTTCCTCTCGGGGGCGTCGCCCGTTGGTGGTGTCGTGACATAGAAAAACTATGCCGCATAACGCGCTTGCAGCCTTGCGCATACCGTTGACGGAAAATCGTTTTCACAAAATCTTTCAGATATGGCATCGTTTTTTACAGCAAACGGCACGGATGCCGAGAAGGCCGGCCGCACGAGGGGTCGCGGGGGCGACCGCCAGAGTTCGGCCAGCGATCACGCAGTTGGAGGGAGCAATCGGATGGGGATAGAACAGAAGCAGGTCACGCGCCGCGGTGCTGTTGCCCTTGCGCTGTCTGCCGGCCTCGGGCTGACGGGCGCACATGGCGTCGCTGATTCCTGGAGAGGGACCATCGACTCTGCGCTGGGGACGACAAGTACCGAGCAGACCGCAGACGACAAGTTCACGCCGAGCATCGCTTCGACGGACGACCTCGTGAAGGCCCACGAGGACCTTGGCCGTCGCGTTGGCCAGGAGGGCACCGTCCTCATGAAGAACGAGGGTCAGGCCCTTCCGCTTGCCAAGGGGGCAAAGGTCACGCTCCTGGGCATGGGCTCGATGTATCCCTTCCTGGGTGGCAAGATGGGCTCTTCGATCACCACGGAGGACGCCGTCGACCTTGTCTCGGCGCTTGAGCAGGGCGGCTTCGATATCAACCCAACCATGACCAGCATCTACGAGACCCTGGGCGCCGTTGAGGACACCTCGGCGGTAAACCCCACGCCCTGGATGCAGTCGGTTGCCTACAAGTATCGTCCTGCCGGGTTCGCGACCCCGTACGTGCCCAACGAGCCCTCCTTTGACACCTATGTGACCGAGGGCGGCGCGAGCGAGGACTTTGCCAGCAGCTTCGCCGAGTACGGTGACGCGGCAATCGTGGTGATCTCTCGTCCCGGCTCCGAGGGCAGCGACTACTACCCCGGCGCTGCCGGCATCGACGCCGAGACATACGGGACAAAGAACCCGCTTGGCATATGCACCAACGAACGTGCGCTCATCCAGCTTGCCGAGGAGAACTTCGACAAAGTCATCGTGATGGTCAACAGCGGCTCGACCATGGAGCTTGGCGACCTCAAGGATGACCCCAAGATCGCGGCGATCCTGAACATCGGCTTCCCGGGCGCCTACGGTACGCTGGGAATCGCGGATATCCTCAACGGCACCGTGAGCCCCTCTGGCTGCCTGGCGGACACGTATGCGGTGGACACCGCCATGGCGCCCAGCTCCCAGAACTTTGGCTCGATCAAGGTCGCCGATACGAGCATGGTCACCTGGCCAGACTCCCTCATGGGTGCCATGGGCACCGATATCGCGGGCGGTTTCCTCGGCGGCGAGAACAGCACCGCCTCGGCCTACTACGTCGTTGAGGCGGAGGGCATCTACACGGGCTACAAGTACTACGAGACCCGCTACTACGACTCCGTCACGGGTTCCGGCAACGCAACCGGAGCGGCCGGCGCCTCCAACGGCGCGTCGTCGTGGAACTACGACGACGAGGTCGTCTACCCGTTTGGCTACGGCCTCTCCTACACCACCTTCCAGCAGACGCTCGACGACGTCCAGGTAAACGCGGACGAGAAGACCGTCACCGCCAAGGTCACCGTCACCAACACCGGCTCCGTTGCTGGCAAGCACGTGGCCCAGCTCTACGTCTCTGTCCCCTATACCGACTACGACAAGAAGGCTGGCGTCGAGAAGTCCGCCATCCAGCTGATTGGCGTTGCCAAGACCGACGAGCTCAAGCCTGGCGACGACCAGCAGCTCACCATCACCGCCGACCTCTACGACATGGCAAGCTGGGACTCCTCCGCCAAGGGCGGCAAGGGCGGCTGGATCCTCGATGGCGGCGACTACTGCTTCGTGCTTGCCGAGGATGCCCACGACGCCGTGAACAACGTCCTGGCGGCGCAGGGTAACGGGGCTGCGGGAGACGCCTCCCTGGTGAGCATCAAGCCCATCGGCTCCGAGGGCACGGTTGACGAGTCGACGCTCGCCAAGTCCAAGAACGGCACCGAGATTGAGAACCAGCTCGCAGATGCCGACGTGAACTACTACCAGCCCGGCTACGCAACGCCTCTCTCGAGGAGCGACTGGAACGGCACCTTCCCGCGCACCTACGACGACCTCACCATTGGCGGAGACAGGCAGGAGGAATGGGTCAGGAACCTCTGCTGTGAGGAGTACCAGATCACGAAGAACGGCGAGGTCACAGACGTCAACGGCGCACCCGCTGGCCTCACGCTCTCCAGCCTTGCGGGCGATGACAACATCGACGATGCCCAGTGGGACAAGCTCGTCGACGAGATCCCCGTGGACACGCTCTTCGCGAAGATCATCAAGGGCGGCAGCCAGTCGGACGTCATCCCCGAGATCGAGAACCCCGTGGTCTACCAGAACGACGGCCCCAATGGCTTTGGCACCACGCTCGCCGGCCGCGGCCTGCACACCGACGACGCCAACGCCAACTACGTGCTCAACACCATGGCTAACGAGACGACCATCGCTAGCACCTTCAGCGAGGACATCGCCAAGAGCTGGGGCGAGCTTCTCGGCAACGACGGCCTCTGGAGCGGCAACTACCTCCTGTGGGGCGCTGCGGCGAACCTGCACCGCTGCCCCTACAACGGCCGTAACTTCGAGTACTACTCCGAGGATCCGGTGCTCTCGAGCCTCATGTCCGCGCGTACGGTCGAGGGCGCGCTCGAGTACGGCATCATCATCGGCCCCAAGCACTTCGCCTTCAACGACCAGGAGACCAAGCGCGCCGGCGTTGCCCCGTACATGACCGAGCAGAAGGCCCGCGAGGGCGAGCTCCGCGCGTTCCGCGCCTCCTTCGAAGACTCTGGCGCCCTCGGCATCATGACCGCCTTCGGCAGGGTCGGCGCAACCCCCGTCAACGGCTCCTGGGGGCTTCTCCGCAACATCCTGCGAGGCGAGTGGGGATTCAAGGGCCTCATGTCGACCGACATGGTGAACAATCCCGGCTACTTCCGCCCCGAGACGTGCATCTACGGCGGCGTCACGATGATGGCTGACTTCTCGACCGACGAGACCCTCACCGATGTCCAGGAGAGCTGGCCGTACATGACCCACGACCTCATCGCCAGCGACGCGACGCTCGTCGAGTATGCCCGCCAGAACATGAAGTACCAGCTCTACGCATTTGCCCAGAGCGCTGCGCAGAACATCAAGACCGTGCGAGTGACGCCCTGGTGGGAGATGGCGCTCAACGGCGCCACGGTGGCCGGCTACGGACTTGCCGCAGTGTTTGGTGCGCTCTACGTCCGCGATGCCGTCAAGGGTGCGCATGACGCCACGGAAGCCAAGGAGGAGAAGTAATGGAATCTGCCAAGAAGTCCATGGGTGCAGCCGGCGTCTTCAACGCCATTGTTTGCCTGCTGAGCATCGTGACGTTCGTGCTCTATGTGATGAACGCGACCCGCGCGTACTACGTCGACCTCAACTCGGTCATCGCCGCCCTGCTCGTTGTTGCCATTGCGGCGGAGGTCATCGTCCTTGCCCTTGGCCGTGGCAAGGAGGGCTATGCCCTGGCCATTGTCTCTGACGTGCTGCGCGTTGCCGTGCCCTGCTGCCTTGCGGTTGCCGGTGTGATGTTCATCTCCGCCCGCGTCGAGTCCCTGGCGCAGGTCTTTGGCTCGAACCTCGAGCTGGGCAACGTCGAGGCGCACGAGGCGGCCACCCAGGCCGTTGCGGTTATCGTCATCTCGCTGGTGACCTGGCTCTTCTCCGTGATTGCCGCCTTCCTGGGCCACGGCAAGAGCACAAAGTAGCCAGATCTTGGCCGGCGGCCGCGCGTCGGCGAGAATTGACCGTACTGGGCGGGCAGGGGATGCGTCCCGTGCCCGCCTTTCTTTGAAGTGGGGGATTGCATGCTGAAGCTACGGCGTTTTGCCTGCGAGGGCCTTGAGACCGGTTGCGTGACGGACGAGGCGCGCCCTCGCTTCTCCTTTGTCTTCGAGAGCGACCGGCAGGGCGCGAGCCTGCGTGAGGTAACGCTCGAGGTCAACGGCTGGACCTGGCGAGGCACCGGTCGGGCCTCGGTGCGCTACGATGGTGCCCCCCTCGCGCCCTGCACAACGTACCAGGCACGCGTTTGCGCGACCGACGACGCCGGCGAGTCCGCCGAGGGCACGCTGGAGTTTGAGACGGGGCTTCTCGGCGGCTCGTGGGAGGCAGAGTGGATCAGCGATGCCGCCTACCGCTTTGACGAGAAGGGCGTGGCACCTGTGCCCATGGTCTTTAGGCACGCCTTCGCGCTTGGAGGCACGGTGCGTCGCGCCCGCGTCTATGCCACGGCGCTGGGCATCTACGACATCTCGCTCAATGGCCAACGCGTGGGAGAGCGCTACTTTGCGCCCGGCTTCACCTCGTATGGCTCGACGCTCCAGTACCAGACCTATGACGTAACGGACCGGCTTGGAGCCTCGAACGAGCTGGTGGTGACCGTTGCCGGAGGCTGGGCGGTGGGGCCCTTCTCCTACACGCGCAAGAACCGCGTCACCGCGGACAGGCAGACCCTGCTCCTCGAGGTGCGCGTGGAGTATGCGGACGGCTCGACGCAGGTCCTGGGAACCGGCGAGGACTGGCAGGTCACCGAGGACGGGCCGTGCCGCATGGCCTGCTTCTATGATGGCGAGACGTACGACGCCCGTGTGAGCCTGGACAATGCCGCCTGGCGCCCGGCCATGCGAGAGACCCTGCGCGTGAGCCCCGCGCTTGTCGCCGAGGACGGCGCACCCGTGCGTGCCCACGAGGTGATGAGCCCTGTGAGCTGCACAAAGGTGGGCGACGAGCTGGTCTATGACTTTGGGCAAAACTTCGCCGGAGTGGTTGACCTGGTGGTTAACGGGCACGAGGGCCAGACCATCACGGTGCGCCATGCAGAGATCCTGAAGCCAGACGGCACGCTCAACACTGACTTCCTGCGCACGGCCAAGGCAACCCTCACCTACGTGTGCCGAGAAGGGCGCCAGGAGTTCTCGCCGCGCCTCACCTACATGGGATTTCGCTACGTTGCGGTGAGCGGAGCGAGCGAGGGCGAGGTCGAGGTCCGCGCGCTCGCGCTCTACTCGGACCTGCGCATGACCGGCGAGTTTGCCTGCTCGGACGAGCGCCTCAACCGCTTGCAGGAAAACATCGTGTGGAGCTCGAAGTCCAACCTCATGGACATCCCCACCGACTGCCCGCAGCGAGACGAGCGCATGGGCTGGACCGGTGACATCGCGGTCTTTGCCCCAACGGCCTGCTACAACTTTGATATGGGCCGCTTCCTGCGCAAATGGCTGCGCGACGTGCGCTCGGAGCAGTACCGCACGGGCGGCATCCCCGTGACCGTGCCTGCGCAGGGCTTTGGCTTTCCCACCACCATCCCGCCCATGGCGGTGGACTTCTGGGGAGACGCCTGCGTCCTGGTGCCGTGGGCGCTCTACCAGGCCGAGGGGGACGTGGAGGTCTTGCGCGAGAACTTCGAGACCATGAGGCGCTACGTCGACGCCTGCCGATTCTGGGCGGGCTTTGGCGTGGGCGACTACCGCTACATATGGCACACACCGGCGGTGCTCCACTTTGGCGACTGGGTTGCCCCCGACGTGCCCAAGATGGGCCAGTGGCAGGCGCGCAGCAAGTGGACGGCAACGGCAAGCCTCCAGCACACAAGCGCACTGGTGGCCCGCATTGCAAAGATCCTCGGCGAGAAGGACGCCGCCGAGAAGTACGGCCGCCTGAGCGCGCGCGTTGCCAGGGCGTACCGCAACGTCTTCACCAACGGCCACGGTAGGCTCAAGCAGGAGTTCCAGACCGCCTACGTGCTCCCCATCCAGTTTGGCATGCTCAAGGGAGACGAGCTGCGCGCGGCGGTGAAGCGCCTCTCCCAGCTGGTCGAGCAGGGCGGGTATCGCATTGGGACGGGCTTCCCCGGCACCCCGTACATCCTCTTTGCCCTGGCAGACAATGGCGAGAAGGACACTGCGTTCCAGATGCTCGAGTGCACGTCGTGCCCCTCGTGGCTCTACGAGGTGGTTCACGGCGCAACAACCATCTGGGAGCGTTGGGACGGCCTGGACGAGAACGGCAACTGTCCCATCGGCGATGACGGCACGGACATCATGATTTCGTACAATCACTACGCGAGCGGTGCGGTGGGAGACTTCCTCTACCGTCGCATTGCCGGCCTTGAGCCGCTTGAGCCGGGATACCGCAGGTCACGGGTGCAGCCGCTTGTTGGGGGAGGGCTTTGCTCCGCCCACGGTGCGGTCGAGACGCCCTATGGGCGGCTTGCCAGTAGTTGGAAGCTTGATGGCTCGTCCTTCTCGCTTGAGGTCGAGGTGCCCCTGGGCACCACCTGCGAGGTCGTGCTGCCCGACGGAAGCACGCGCGAGGTGGGGTGCGGTTCGTACGCGTTTTCATGCGAAGTGGAGGGTGCGCGATGAAGGGTCTTTCGTTTAACGAGGGATGGCAGTTCAGGCGGATTGCCCTTGAGGGCGAGAAGGACGAGCCGTTCGAGGAAGTCACGCTTCCCCACGACGCGATGATTGGCGAGACGCGCAGCCCGCAGGCGGTCTCGGCCCAGAACAGCGGCTGGTTCGAGGGACGCGACTACGAGTACGTCAAGACCTGGACCCCGCCAGAGGAGCTTGGCGGTAAGTCCCTCCTCCTCGAGTTCGAGGGCGTCTGCCACCTGGCCCAGGTATGGATTGACGGCACGCTTGTTGCGGAGCGGCCGTACGGCTACACGAACTTCTACGTGGACCTTGCTGGGCTTGTGGAGCCCGGTAGGCCCTGCGAGCTGCGCGTTGTTGCCAGGAACTCCGACCAGCCCAACAGCCGCTGGTACTCTGGCGCCGGCATCTACCGTCCCGTCACGCTGTGGGTAGGCGAGCCGGTTCACCTGCGGCCCAATGGCATTGCCGTGCGGACGCTCTCGCTGGATGGCAGCCGTGCCTGCGTTGAGGTCTCGCTCGAGGCGAGCGGACATGGGCTGGCAACGGTCGAGCTTCTCCCCGAGGGCTCCCAGATGCCGGTGGCAGCCGGTAGCGTCGAGCTGGGCGAAGACGGAACCGGGGCGATGACGCTCGAGGTGCCGCAGCCCCGCACCTGGTCGCCGGACCATCCGGACCTCTATCGTTGCCGTGTTGACCTTGCGGCAGGGGGCAATGCCGTCGATCACGGCGAGACGCTCTTTGGCATCCGCACCCTTGCGTGGGGCGATGACGGGCTTCTCCTCAACGGTGACCGCATCGTGCTTCGGGGCGCCTGCATCCACCACGACAACGGCGTGCTGGGTGCTTGCGCCTTTGCCGATGCGGAGTGGCGCAAGGTCCTGCTCATGCGCGAGCAGGGCTACAACGCCGTGCGCTCTGCCCACAACCCTTGCTCGAAGGCGCTGCTCGACGCCTGCGACCACCTGGGCGTGCTGGTCATGGACGAGTACGTGGACCATTGGTACATCCACAAGACGCTCCACGACTACGTTGAGTACTTCGATGCGTGGTGGCGCCGCGATCTTGCCGACATGGTCGAGAAGGACCGCAACCACCCCAGCGTGCTGCTCTACTCGATTGGCAACGAGGTTGCCGAGACCGCCCAGGAGCGAGGTGTCCTTCTCACCCGCCAGATGGTCGAGCACCTGCACGTGCTTGATCCCACGCGTCCCGTCACCTGTGGCGTCAACATCTTCTTTAACCTGCTGAGCTCGCTTGGGTTGGGGCAGTACTCCGACGAGAAGGCGCGGCGCGAGGCCGAGCAGGCCGCGCACCAGGGCGCAACGCCGCATCGCGCGGTGGGAAGCGAGTTCTACAACAGATTGGCCGGGCTTCTCGGCGCGGGCTTCATGAAGAAGGGTGCCGCGCTGCCCGCATGCGACCGCGTCACGCGGGACGCCTTCGCCCAGATGGACGTTGCGGGCTACAACTATGGCATCGACCGCTACAGGCACGACCTTCGCGCATACCCGCACCGGCTGATCCTGGGCAGCGAGACCTTCTGCTCCGACGCCCAGCGATTTGCCGAGCTGGCCAAAAAGGAGCCGCGGCTTGTTGGCGACTTTGTCTGGGCCGGCATGGACTACCTGGGCGAGACGGGCGTGGGTGCCTGGGAGTACAACGACTACGCGCCGCGCGAGAGCGGGTTTGGATGGCTTACGGCGGGGTCTGGGCGCGTGGATCTCACAGGCAAGCCGCTTGGCGAAGCACTCTACACGCGCGTTGCGCTTACCGGTGAGACGGGCCCCTACCTGGCTGTCTGTCCCGTGAATCACACCGGGGAGCGCCACTCGCCAAGCGCCTGGAAGATGTCGAGCGCTATCGAGTCGTGGAGCTGGGACGGCTGCGAGGGGAGAGCTGCCAACGTCGAGGTATACGCGCATGCGCACGCGGTGGCGCTGCTCCTTAACGGGCGCGAGGTGGGGCGGAGACTCCTCAAGGGTTCTTGCGTTGCTCGCATGTCCTGCCGCTACGAGCCGGGGACGCTTGAGGCCGTTGCCTATGACGAGGACGGTCGCGAGCTGGGCAGGCGCTCGCTGAGAAGCGCGAGCGGCCAGACGGAGCTTCGGGCCGAGGTGGAGTATGCCGGCGTGCCGGGTGGGTTCGCGCGCCGCGACGTCTGGCACGAGGGCGCGGCAGCGGGGCCCGCGTGCGTTGGGGCCGGCAGGCTGGCCTTTGTGCGCGTGCGCTACACCGGGACAAACGGCGAGACCCGGTCGCTTGCAAGGGGCGTGCTGAGGGCATCGGTCGAGGGCGGAGACCTTCTCGGCTTTGGATGCGCCTCTCCCTTCAACGAGGGGAGCTTTGTCACGGGAGAGACGCAGACCTACTTTGGCGAGGCGCTGGCGGTTGTGCGGCCGGTCTTGGATTCGGATTGCGTGCGCCTCTCGGTCACCGATGGTGCGCTCTCGGCATCGGTGGAGCTGCCCGTCGCGTAGCTGTAAACCACGGCCGTCTTGCTGTTGGGGCTGCGGTCTTGTTGTTGGAAGCTGCGGGGCCATTTTCCGACATTTTGCGCACCACGAGGTGCCCATTCTGTCGAGAATTGGCCCCGCAGCCTTATGCGTTTGCTTGTGTCGGAGGCCCTTCTCGCGCAGGCCCTTCTCACGGTGAAAAATAACCCCTCCGGCAATTGATTGCCGGAGGGGACGGGGAAGGGAGGGACTTGTTCAGGTGGCAGATGGGCGGCTTGGCTGCCGCCCGCGGGACCTACGCGCGCTCCGCCTCGGGCGCCGCGCCCTCGTTGCGCTCCTTGAGGGCTGCCTGCTCCGCCGGGAGGTTCTTCTCGACCGTGAAGAAGAGGAGCAGGACTCCGCAGATGGCAAAGGCAACGGTCTCCACCCAGATGTAGCAGCTCGCGATTGCTGTCTGCGCGGCGGCGGTCTGCGCCGCAACGCCCAGCGCGACGTTGGCGGCCTGGTCGTAGCCAACGCCAGCAAGGATTCCCGAGAAGACCGCGTTGCAGATGGGCGTGGCGGCAACGGCGATGCAGCTGTAGATCGACATGGTGAGGCCGTCGGTGCGGATGTGGTTCTTGTACTCGATGTGGTCGATTACGTCGGCGAGCATGGCAAGGATCATGTAGCCAAGCGGCGCGGACCCAAGGCACTTGATGGCAACGCCTGCGGCGACGGGCACAATGCTGCTCCCGCCAAGCCCGGCGATGATGCCGCCAATCACGCCCACGATCATGCCCACGATGCACACGCGCTGCTTGCCAAACTTGTTGCACAGCGGGATCACAAAGAGGATGGCCGCCGCCATGGGAAGCGCGCCCATGATGCTGAGAAGCGACTGTGACGCGCCCCAGGCCTCCGCAGTGCCAAAGTAGCTGTTGTCCAGGACCCACTTGCAGAAGTACACCATTGAGCCGTTCTTGAAGGCGCCGCTGAACTGGTAAAGCAGATAGGCAACGATGATCACCCACCACATGGGCTCGTGTGTGACAGAGGACAGCTGGCGCGCGAGGGACGGCGCTTCCTTCTGCTCGCCCTCGGTCTGCGAGGCGCTTACCTCCTCGGTAATGCGCTCGCGCGTGAAGCGAAACTGCAGGTAGACGGTAATGAGGGTGAAGAGGGCGATGGCTGACATCGCAAGGAGCCAGAGGTTCTGGTCCTCCTTAAGGAAGAACGAGACGAGGATGGGGAAGACCATGGTGCCGGCGCCCATGACGCCAAAGCCCGCGATGTTGGTGAAGGAGGCCATGGTCCCGCGCTTCTCGGTGTCGCGCGTGGAGACGGCGACGAGGGTCGAGTTGGCGGTGTTGTAGATGGGGTAGGCAACCGAGTAGTACAGGTTGAAGGCGATGGCGATCCACACCATGCGCGCCATGCCCTCAAACGGCACAAAGAACATGAGGACCGTGGACACGGCAAGCGTGAGGGCCGAGAGCAGAATCCACGGGCGAGCCTTGCCGGCAAGGCAGTGCGTGCGCTCGATGAGCTGGCCCACCATGAGGTTGGCTATCACGATAAGAACCGTCGAGACAAGCTGCAGCGCCGTGAGGAACGAGAGGTCAAGGCGCAGGACGTCCGTGAAGTAGTTCTGCAGCTGGCTCGTGAAGATGCCGGAGGCGAGAAGCCCGCCAAAGGGGCCGAGGAAGTACCCAAAAATCACCTCGGGTGGCGTGACCCGGTCACGCTTTGCAAGCGAGCTGGTAAATGGGCTTTCCCAGAGCCCCTTGCTCTTCTGCGGGGCTGTTGCTTTCTCGGCCATGTGATCCCCCTGTCAGGCTGTGGACCAGAGGTCCAACAATGATGACGAATTCGACAGATACTTGTTATGGGATATGTTAACAAGATTCTAGGTAAACGTGAAAACGATTTGCAGACGGTCGGGTTCTCCCGGTGACAGGTTTTCTGGAGAGGAGCCTCATGTCGATTAGAAAACAATTACCAACGTTTAGCGGAATTTTGGGATGAATTACCAAATTCCTGCTTGGAAGCCGGGAACAGGCAGGTATTGTAGACGCCAACAGGGGGGCTAGACCAACATTCAGGGAGGCACCATGGCTTCGCGCCATCTGGCAATAGACATTGGGGCGTCAAGCGGTCGCGCCATCGTGGGCGAGCTTGACGAGACGGGCCGCCTGCGGCTCACCGAGGTCCACCGCTTTGAGAACGGCCTTGTGCAGCGCGCGGGGCATCTGTGCTGGGACATCGACGCCCTGTGGGAGAGCGTCCTTCACGGCCTCACTGCCGCGCACGAGCAGGGCCTCACGCCCGCAACCGTTGGCATCGACACCTGGGGCGTGGACTTTGTCCTGCTCGACGCCCAGGACCGCCGCATCGGCGAGGCCGTTGGCTACCGCGACGCGCGTACCCAGGGCGTTCGCGAGGAGCTTGAGCGTACGGGCGTGCTGCCCTTCTCGGAGCACTACGCGCGCACGGGCATACAGTACCAACCGTTCAACACGGCCTACCAGCTCTGCGCCCTCAAGCACGAGCACCCAGAGCAGCTTGCCGCCGCCCACGCCTTCCTCATGGTGCCCGACTACCTCAACTTCCTGCTCTGCGGCGAGAAGGCCAACGAGTACACCAATGCATCCACAACCGCGCTGGTGGGGGCCACGTCGCGCGACTGGGACCGCGAGCTTCTCGCCCGCCTGGGCCTTCCTGCAGACATCTTCCTGCCTGCTTGCATGCCGGGCTGCTCGCTGGGTCACCTGCGTCCCGAGGTCGCCCGCCGCGTGGGCTTTGACTCCGAGGTGGTACTTCCCGCCACGCACGACACGGGCTCGGCCTTCCTGGCCGTTCCCGCGCGAGACGACCATGCGGCCTTCCTCAGCTCCGGCACCTGGAGCCTTCTGGGCACGGAGCTCGCGGCGCCCGTGACCACGCCCGCGAGCGCGGCGGCAAACTTCACGAACGAGGGTGGCTACCAGGCACGATATCGCTACCTCAAGAACATCATGGGCCTCTGGATGATCCAGTGCGTGCGACGCGAGTCCGCGCGCCCGGACGGCACCCTTCCTAGCTGGGGCGAGCTTGTCTCTGCCGCCGAATTCGCCCACAGGCAGGGCTTCCGCGCGCTTGTGGACGCGGAGGACGCGCGCTTCCTCTCGCCGCGCTCGATGGTGGCCGAGGTCCGCTCCGCATGCTCGGACGCCGGCCAGCCGGTGCCCGCCACGACGGGCGAGGTTGCGTGCGTGGTCTACGATTCCCTGGCCGCAGACTACGCGCGCACCGTGCACCAGATGGAAGGGCTTACCGATACCTCGTTTACCAGCGTGAACATTGTTGGCGGGGGCTCCGCTAATGCCTACCTCAACCAGGCCACGGCCAACGCCTGCAACCTTCCGGTCTATGCCGGTCCCACCGAGGGCACAGCTCTTGGCAACCTCATCGTGCAGATGATCCACGCGGGCGAGCTTGAGGACCTCGCGTCCGCCCGCGCGGCCATAGCAAGCAGCTTTGACATCAAGGAGGTACTACCCCATGAGTGACGCAGGTATCACCGCCTACGAGGCGGCCCGCGCGCGCTATGCAGCCTACGGCATTGACACCGAGGCCATTCTCGCACGCCTGGCGGCAAAGCCAATCTCCATGCACTGCTGGCAGGGCGATGACGTGCAGGGCTTTGACCAGGGCGATAACCCCGCCTCGGGCGGAATCATGACCACGGGCAACTATCCTGGCCGCGCCCGCAACTTCGAGGAGCTCACGGCGGACTTCGCCTACGCCGCGAGCCTCATCCCCGGCGCCAAGCGCGTGAACCTGCACGCCAGCTATGCGGTCTTCTCGGACGAGAACCCCTGGCACGACCGCGACCAGCTCACCTACGAGGACTTCCGTCCCTGGGTCGAGTGGGCGCGCGAGCAGGGCTTTGGTATCGACTTCAACCCCACGTTCTTCTCGCACCCGCGCGTGAACCACGGCCTCACGGTGAGCTCGCCGGACGCGGAGACCCGCGAGTTCTGGATCCGCCACGGCATCTGCTGCCGCCAGATTGCCGAGAGGATCGGCGAGGAGCTGGACGACGAGGTCCTTCTCAACTTCTGGATCCCCGACGGCCTGAAGGACACCCCAACCGACCGCTACGGCCTGCGCAAGAACCTGGTGGACGCCCTGGACCGCATCTACGCCGAGCCCGCGCCGCACGTGGTGGACGCCTTCGAGCAGAAGGTCTTTGGCCTGGGCGTCGAGGGCTTCACGGTGGGCGACCAGGAGCTCTACGAGGGCTGGGCCGCGCGCCACGGCGGGAGCGCCTGCGTGCTTCTCGACACCGGCCACTTCAACCCCACCGAGGACGTGGCGGACAAGCTCTCGGCGCTGGCGCTCTTCTTTGACCGGCTGCCGCTGCACGTGACACGCCCCATGCACTGGGACTCGGACCACGTGACCCTCTTCAACGACGACCTGCGCGAGCTTGCCGGCGAGATTGTGCGCGTGCCGGGCGCCTGGGAGAAGTCGATGATCGGCATGGACTTCTTCGACGCGGCCATCAACCGCATTGGCGCGTGGGCCTGCGGCATGCGCTCCATGGAGAAGGCCCTGCTCTTCCAGCTGCTCCAGCCAAACGACCAGCTCAAAGAGATGCAGGACACCTTCCAGGACTCGCGCAAGATGATCGTGCTCGAGCAGTTCAAGTGCATGCCGTTTGGCGACGTCTGGGACGAGTACTGCCGCCGCGAGGGCGCGCCGCTCGAGGGCGAGCTTTGGGACAAGGTCAAGTCGTACGAGGACAACGTTCTAAGCGCCCGCGCATAGGTGCCGGCGAGAAGGGAAAACACTCATGGCAATGGTTGATCTGGACTTTGTTAAGACATACGTGCGCATGTGCAACGACGGCTGGCTCCAGGGCTGGCACGAGCGCAACGGCGGGAACCTCACGTATCGTCTGAGCGAGAAGGACGTCGAGGCGGCGCGCTCGTTCTTTGGCGAGCCCCGCGAGTGGCACGAGATTGGCGTTGCCCTGCCCAACCTGGCGAGGGAGTACTTTGTTGCGACGGGCTCGGGCAAGTACCTGAGAAACGTGGCGCTTGACCCCGAGGCAAACATTGGCATCTGCGAGTTGGACGAGAAGGGCGAGCGCTGGCGCGTTGTGTGGGGCCTTCCTGGCAGCGTCCCCACGAGCGAGTTCCCCACGCACCTCATGAACCACAGCGTGCGCAAGCGCGTGACCGGCGGCACCAACCGCGTGATCTACCACTGCCACGCCACCAACGTGATTGCGCTTACCTACGTGCTGCCGCTCACCGACCGCGACTTCACGCGCGCGCTCTGGCAGAGCGCCACGGAGTGCCCGGTGGTCTTCCCCGAGGGTGTGGGCGTGGTGCCGTGGATGGTCCCCGGCGGCGTTGACATTGCGCGCGCCACGAGCAAGAAGATGGAGACCTACCAGGCCGCAATCTGGGCCATGCATGGGCTCTTCGTGAGCGGGCCGGACTTTGACACCGCGTTTGGGCTTGCGCATACCATCGAGAAGAGCGCCGACGTCTACGTGCGCGTTCTCTCCTGCGGCGGCGTGAGGCAGACCATCACCGATGACGACCTGCGTGCCATTGCGCGCGACTTTGGCGTGACGCTCAACCCGGCGATGCTCTAGGGGTTTGGCGCCCGGGGCCGCGCGGCTCCGGGCACCCGTTTCTCTCGGCGCCGTTGCTTTCCTTCTTGGCGGCGCTCCCCTCGCTACTGCGGCAAACCTGCGGCTTAATAGCAGTCACCGAGAAGCCTGCAAGCCCGCTACCTGGGGTTCTTCTCAGCAGCGCCCTTCTTGGACTGCAATTAAACCGCAGGTTTCTGTTAGGCCGACATGAGTCGAGGAGTGCCGACAAGCGCCGGCATGCGCCGACAAGCACTGGCATGTGCCGGCACGCATCTGTATGCTGCCTACTACGCCCCGTGCGAGAAGTCGGAGAGCAGGTGCCGGATGCGGTAGATGATCACGCGCTCACCGTCGATATAGTAGAAGACCTTGAAGTTGTACACGTTGACTGACCTGTACTCGTGAAGCGTTGGCAGCGGTGGCTCAAATTGGTAGACGGGGTGCTGCTCCGCCTCTTGGAGCAGGCGCTCGAAGGCGGAGAAGAACTCGTCCTCGAGGTGCTCGACAAACACCTCGTCCTGGTAGGTGAGCACGTAGTTCTCGAGCTTGCCAAGGTCCCTCACGGCATCATCGGTGAGCAGGTATTCCTTGCGCTTCACGACGATCGCCTCGCCTTGAGGGCGGCTCGCGCCTCCTTCGCGCTCAGGAGGGTGAGATTACCCGTCGCCTCGCGCCGCTCAGTCTCTCGAATAGCCTGCGAGAATGACCTCTCCTGCGCGCTTGCTGCGGCGTTCCAGGTGTCGTAGTCAACCATCGCCCACTTGGGACGCCCGTTCTGGGTGAGAACAACTACCTCGCCCTCGTCGGTGAACTGGGAGACGGACTTGATGTCTGCGCGAAAGTCACTTACGGGAACGATCCTTGGCATGGCTCTCACCTCACTGCAATAGAAGAAATTTCTTCTATTGTAGCAATTGAAGCCTAAGTAGGCTGTCTGTGGACAACGCCCCCGTTCTTTAGCGGTTTTTGAGAACCGAGACCGACGTTTGCCCAGGTCGCGAGAAGTGCTTTTCTCAGATTCCGCTAAAGAACGAGGGTGCGTCGCGAGAGGAGGGCGCCGCTAGAGCGGGGGGCGTCGCAAGAAGGGCGGTGTGCTACTCGCCAAGGCGCTCCATTACGTCGTGGCGCCAGTCAAGGAAGCTGCCCACCGAGCACACAAGCAGCGTTATCCCCAGCGTCACGGCATACGCTGCGAGCATCTCCTGGGGTGCCACCAGGACAAACGCCGCCGAGAGGCCGAGAAGCACCGCCATCGTGGCGTTGAAGGCAACGGAGGTCCCGCCCCGCGTCCGTGCCGCCGCCTTCTGGGCGTACGACCAGGCTGCCGCCCCCAGCGAAATGCCAAAAGCCAGGCTCGCGTACACATAGAGCGCGTCGGGCTTCACCAGCGTGAGCACAAAGACGACAAGGGCGACGCCAAAGGCAAAGATGCGGGGTCCTTCTCGGCGCGTGTTCCAGCCGCTTGCCCTGAGGCGCGCCAGCATCTCAACAAAGAGCGCAATTACCCCGCAGAACATAGCCAGCGTAAGTGCCAGGGGAATGGCAATGCGGTTGAGCATGATGAGAAGGACGCCGCCCGCCGCAAGCTCAAGGCAGTGGGCAAGGCCGTTGGCAAAGAGCCAGCGAAACGAGGGCGACGCGCCAAGTGCGTCGGACACGCTGCCGAGAAGCGCGCGCAGCGGCAGCTTTGCTGCAGCAGCCTTTGCGCTTGGCCTCGAGCCAACGATGCCGGCAAGGATCGTGGGGAGGCTGTCGGAAAGCGACGAGGTAATCTGGGAGGTGCTTGAGCCGGCGCGTTCGATGGCGTCAAAGAGGTCGTCGACGAACTCCTGCCTGCCGGCGAGAGAGACGTTGTCCATCCACTCCCTAAAGACGCTGGCAAACCAGTCGCTCTCCCGGTCCGGCGCGTCCGCCGTGGCAAGGCCTCCGTCAGCTACCTGCCAGGTCATGAGCTCGTGCTGCAAGATGCCGGTCTCGCTGCTGCGCACCACAATGGGGCGAACGCCAGGCTCGAAGAGCCTCCCCATGACGCTTGAGGTGGGGATGATGCGGACCACCCGCTTAACCCACTCGGCGCCGGGCGGAATGGGCTGGACGTCTCCACAGATGCCGGGGCCGTCCAAGAGGTAGATGGCGTCGATGGCCGCAAGCTCGGAGTCGGTGAGCGAGGATGTCGCATATTGGGCAAGGTTTGCGCCCTTCGAGTGTCCGCCCACAATCACGTGCCTGCCTTCCGTGGCCGCTCGCGCAAGCGCGTCTCGCAGGTACCTCTCGGCCTTCTCCTGGGCCGGAATGCGCCGATAGCCCAGCTCGAAGTCCTCGCGCCAGCCAAGGACGGTGTCATCTGTTCCCCGGAAGGCAACAAATACCGGGCCATCTGGGAGCACATATTCGGTTGCCGAGAACTGCGTGTCGTCGTCATAGGGCGTGGCATCCACGTAGCAACGGGCGATGACACTGCCAAAGCGTGCCGTGGATGCCGCCTCGTCAAAGAACCCCTCGCCGGCGTCGCCCGGCCCCTTGGGGTGGATGTCCGAGACAAGGGAGGGGCACTTCGCCAGCGTGATTCCCTGGTCTTCGGCTGCCTCGGCGATGCGCGAGAGGTCAAAGTAGGCAAGCTTGCAGAGAACGAGCGCATCCGCATGGTTCACAGCCGCATGCGAGAAGGGCACGTCGCCTCGCCAGCGAAGGTACGACTGGATGTTCTCGCCAAGCTCCACGTGGGCCTCCCGAGACCAAACGGGGCCTTACTGCTTGTCGCCACCCTTGCTGTTGGACGCACGGCGCGCCATGTCCTCAAGCTCGCCCGCGGCGTCGTTGGCCTTGCTGCGCCACTCGGCGACCTTGACCTTGTTGTGGGCGTTCTCGTACTGGGTGGCAATGAGCAGCGCGAGCCGCATGCGCTGCTGCGGCCCCTTTGCCTCCTCGTATTGCTTCTCCATCTCGGGGATGTGGCTCGTGTCGTTCTCGGCGAAGATCTCCCACATGAGGCGCGACTCCTCTGCCACGGGCTTCTCGGCGGTCTTCTCGATCTCCTCGAGCAGCGGCTTTGCGTCCTTGTAGCGCTCGTGCTCCATGTAGAAGCGGTAGGCCTTCACCACGGCCTCGCTGCGCTGGTTCTTGGACGAGCGCATGGTGAGCAGGACGTCGAACTGCCGAGAAGCGCCCTCGACGTCGTCCTTCACGAGGTAGGCGTTGAGCTTCATGTACTCCCTGTTGAACGGCGGGTAGAGCCACTTTGAGCTGGGCTTGTCGAGAAGCTCGAGCGCCTCGTCGCAGCTGCCCTCGCGCAGGAGCAGCGCAAACTTGTTGAGGCGGGTGCTGCGCATGATTTGCTCCACGATGAAGTAGGCGGCGGCAATGGCGATAAGCGCGATGGTGATGGGGTTGAACTGCATGGGCTCTCCGCACGACGTCGGGATACTGCACCCACCAGTGTAGCCCTGCAATGAGACAAAGGGACAGTCCCTTTGTCTCATTGGCTCCCAAAATTGGGAGCTTGGCTCGCAAAATTGGGAGGTAGGATATACTGCTCTACATTGGCCGTTGCAAAGGAGCTTCCATGTACCAGCGCAGCATAGTCGCCACGCTCTCCCAGCGCATGTCAGAGCCGCGTCGCTTCCTGCAGATTCTCATCGGTCCTCGCCAGACGGGCAAGACAACTGCTGTAACCCAGGCGCTTAAGCAGATTGATATCCCATATCTCTACCGAGAGGTGGGGGAGCACGGCGAGTCGCCTGATTGGATACGTGCACAGTGGTATCAAGCGAGGTCCCTGGTGAACGATGCCAACGCCTGCGCGCTTCTCGTGATAGATGAGATTCAGTACGTCAAAGGGTGGGCCGATGCGGTAAAAGCGTTGTGGGACGAGGACGCTCGCACTGGTATTGACCTGCGCGTTGTTCTTACCGGTTCGTCGGCTACCCTGCTCAAGAGTGGGATGGACGAGTCGCTTGCTGGCCGCTTCGAACTTATCCGCTGCACGCATTGGACGTATGGCGAGTGTCGCGATGCCTTTGGCTTCTCGCTTGACGATTTCTTGTTCTTTGGTGGGTATCCCGGAGCTGCAGGGCTTCGCGAAGACGTGTCGCGTTGGGCTTCATATGTCACTGACGCGATCATCGAGCCGTCGATAGCAAAGGACGTGCTTGCGCTTGAGGACGTGCGCAATCCCGCCCTGCTGCGACGCCTGTTCTATCTTGGCGCTCCTTATTCGGCGCAGGAAGTGTCGTATCGTAAGCTCCTAGGACAGCTTGATGACCGTGGCAATACCGCGACCATAGCCCACTACCTGGAGCTTCTCGCTCAGGCTGGCATGATGTCAGGTATCTTGAAGTACGATCCAAAGCTGTTGCGCGAGCGCTCTAGCTCTCCTCGTCTGCTTGTCCACGATACGGCTCTCATGACAGCTGCGTATGGATCGCGCAGAACACGATTGCTAGAGGATCCGGACCTAAAGGGGCGCCTTGTCGAATCGGCTGTAGGCGCATACCTTATCGCACGGTCCCAGGTCGAGGGCTTCTCGCTCAATTGGTGGCGTGACGGGTCGAATGAGGTCGACTTTGTCGTGAGCAACGAGCGACAGGTCCTGGGCATCGAAGTTAAGAGTGGGAGAATCAAGTCGACTGGTGGACTGACCGCGTTCGTCCTTCGGTACCCCGAGGCACGGACACTCATTGTTGGGTCTGCCGAGTGCACGCTTGAGGACTTCCTTCTTGGCCGGGTTCCTCTATTGGAGGGATAACATGGCAAAGGTGACGCTCAAGGACATCGCGCGCGAGGTGGGGCTTTCGCCCGCCTCGGTGTCTCTCGTTCTCAACAACCGACCGTGTCGCGTGAGCGAGGAGAACCGACGTCGCATCAAGGAGGTCGCGCGTCGCAAGCACTACATCCCCAACCAGATCGCCCGCAGCCTCGTGATGCAGCAGTCGCGCTCGTTTGGGCTGGTCGTGCCCAACATCCAGAGCCGCTACTTTGCCTCGCTTGCCAACAACCTCGAGATTCTCTGCCGCGAGAGGGGATACCTGCTGCTCATCACCAACTCCGTTGGTTCCTCCGAGAGCGACGCCGAGCTGGTCCGCCTGCTGGTGAACCGCGGAGTGGATGGCATCTTCCTTGTGGTCTCGGACGAGTTCACCACCGATAAGGAGCTGATGGACGATCTCACACAGCTGCCCGTTCCGCTTGTGATGGTTGACCGTTTTATCGACGGCGTGAGCTGTGACCGCGTGCGCTACGACAACGAGCTTGGCGGCTACCTGGCCACGGACCACCTGCTGCGCCACGGCCACCGACGCGTGGCGTGCATCATCAATCCAGATTCCAATACCGGCCGGTTGCGCCTCGCGGGCTATCGCCGTGCCTTAAGCGAGCGCGGCATTTCGTTTGATCCCGCGCTGGTCTTTGAGAGTGACTACTACATCCCCGACGCCTGGCAGGCGGCCGAGGGGCTTCTCGCCACGGACGCCACGGCAGCATTTGCGAGCAGCGACAACATTGCGCTGGGGCTGCTCAAGCGTGTGTACGAGCGCGGCCTTCGCGTGCCGGGCGACCTCTCGGTGGTGAGCTACGACAACAGTGCCGCCGACTCGCTCTTCGAGCCGGCGCTCACCTCCATCGAGCAGAACGTGCCGGCAATCTCCGAGGTCGCGGTGCAGATGATGCTCGCACGGGTAGGGGAGCACGCCGAGGACGCAGACGTTGCGGCGCCGGTCGAGCGCATGCTCACTCCGCGGCTGGTCGAGAAGGACAGCGTTCGGGCGTTATGAGGTCGTCGAGTGACGGTGATGCGCGGCCTGTTGGCATGAATTGACGGTTGGGCTAGGGTTTTCTCGGTATCCCAAAGTATCAGGCGATTCGATATTTGATAAACCTCAGGTCAGAGAATTGTACCTTCAACAGGGACGTATAAGGGACTTAACCAAAACTCTGCGAGACAGGTAGGAGCGGGGTCTCGACAGCAGGCGTATTGCATGACGTAGCGAATCGCCCGGTCCCCAAAGGCGCGTTCTCACGACGATTCCGTGCGAACGGGCTTCTCAGGCTCCTTTGTTTGCCGCAGCTCCGCACCTCCAATTGTGCAGAACTTGCGGCGCAGCCGAGAATTCCCGTTCCTTCTCGTCAAGGTAAATCGTTTTACCAACTACACTCTAGTTCGAGCAACAAACAACAAGTAGGCGAGCGGTGCCAAAGGGCCGCTCGAGTGGCGGTGCCGAGGGCCCGCCAGTGAGAGGAGAGAGAATGGCTCAGCCTGTGTTGGGAACTCCCTGGAAGAAGCTCAACGGCCCGGTGAGCGAGGACGAGATTGCGTGGGTCGACAAGTACTGGCGCGCCGCCAACTACCTGTCCGTTGGCCAGATCTATCTGCGCTCCAACCCCCTCATGCGCGCGGACTTCAAGAACCAGGACGGCCCCGACGGCTTCACCCGTGAGGACGTCAAGCACCGCCTCGTTGGCCACTGGGGCACCACGCCCGGCCTGAACTTCCTCTTTGGCCACGTGAACCGCCTCATCCGCGACCACCAGCAGAACGCCATCTTCCTCATGGGCCCCGGCCACGGTGGACCTGCCGGCACCGCGCAGTCCCTGCTCGACGGCACCTACCGCGAGATCCGTCCCGACATTACCGATGACGAGGCCGGCCTCCAGAAGTTCTTCCGCCAGTTCTCCTACCCCGGCGGTATCCCCAGCCACTACGCGCCCGAGACCCCCGGCTCCATCCACGAGGGCGGCGAGCTGGGCTACGTGCTCTCCCACGCCTACGGCGCCGTGCTCGACAACCCCAGCATGCTCGCGGTTGCCGTGGTTGGCGACGGCGAGGCCGAGACCGGCCCGCTTGCCACCAGCTGGCAGACGAACAAGTTCATGGACCCGCTGACCGATGGCATCGTCCTGCCGATTCTGCACCTCAACGGCTACAAGATCGCGAACCCCACCATCCTCGCCCGCATCTCTGACGGCGAGCGTGACGAGTTCTTCCGCGGCATGGGCTACCACCCCTACAACTTTGTTGCCGGCTTTGACGAGGAGGACCACGCCTCCATCCACCGTCGCTTTGCCACGCTCCTCGAGGCCGTCTTCGACGAGATTTGCGACATCAAGCGCCGCGCGGCCGCCGGCGAGGCGTCCCGCCCGTTCTATCCCATGATCATCTTCCGCACCCCCAAGGGCTGGACCTGCCCCAAGGAGATCGACGGCAAGAAGACCGAGGGTTCCTGGCGTGCGCACCAGGTGCCCCTGGCGTCCGCCCGCGACACCGAGGCCCACTTCGAGGTCCTCAAGGGCTGGCTCGAGTCCTACGAGCCCGACGGTCTCTTTGACGAGAAGGGCGGCATCCGTCCCGAGGTCACCGAGTTCATGCCCGAGGGCGAGCTGCGCCTGGGTGCCAACCCCAACACCAACGGCGGCAAGCTCCTCGAGGACCTCAAGCTCCCCGAGACGTCCAAGTACGAGATCGACGTCAAGAACGGTGGTCACGGCTTTGGCGCCACCGAGGCCACGCGCGTGCTGGGCGAGTACACCGCCGAGCTCATCAACAACAACCGCGACAAGTTCCGCATCTTTGGCCCCGACGAGACGGCCTCCAACCGTCTGCAGCCCAGCTACCAGGTGACGGACAAGCAGTGGTTCAACGGCGACCTCAACGACGACCCCGCCAACGACGAGCACCTCGCGCCCGTGGGTAACGTCATCGAGCAGCTCTCCGAGCACCAGTGCGAGGGCCTTCTCGAGGGCTACATCCTGACCGGCCGCCACGGCCTGTGGTCCAGCTACGAGTCGTTCGTGCACATCGTCGACTCGATGGTCAACCAGCACTGCAAGTGGCTTGAGGCCACCGTGCGCGAGATCCCTTGGCGCAAGCCCATCTCCGGCCTCAACATGCTGCTCTCCAGCCACGTCTGGCGCCAGGACCACAACGGCTTCTCGCACCAGGACCCCGGCTTTGTCGACGTGCTTCTCAACAAGACGTTCAACAACGATCACGTGGTGAACATCTACTACCCCGCCGACGCTAACCTGCTGCTGGCTGTGGCCGAGCGCTGCTACACGTCCACCAACTGCGTGAACGCGGTCTTCGCCGGCAAGCAGCCCGCCCCCACGTGGGTCACGCTTGACGAGGCCCGCGAGGAGCTCGCGGCTGGCGCCGCCGAGTGGAAGTGGGCGTCCAACACCGCCGACGGCGAGGAGCCCGACATCGTCCTCGGCTGCTGCGGCGACGTGCCCACGCAGGAGACCATGGCCGCCCTCGAGCTTCTCGACAAGCTGGGCGTGAAGTGCCGCCTGGTCAACGTGGTTGAGCTGCTCAAGATCCAGAACGCCTCCGAGAACGACGAGGCCCTCTCTGACGAGCAGTTCACGGAGCTCTTTACGGCCGATAAGCCCGTGCTCTTTGCCTTCCACGCCTATCCCGGCACGGTTCGCCGCCTCATCTGGGACCGCCCGAACCACGACAACTTCCACGTCCATGGCTACGAGGAGCAGGGCTCCACGACCACGCCATACGACATGCTGCGCCTGAACCACATGGACCGTTGGGCGCTTGCCGCCGACGCGCTGCGCATCCTGGATGCCGAGAAGTGGGCCGACCAGATTGCCGAGTGGGAGCAGTTCCGCCAGGACGCCTTCCAGTTTGCCGTCGACAACGGCTACGATCACCCCGCCTTCACCGACTGGGTGTGGCACGACGCCAAGGATACCGCCGCGGCGATCAGCGCTACCAAGGCCACTGGCGGCGACAACGAGTAGTAGCAGGCTGCGCGATTGTCACGGCAGGCTGCGCGCTCGTCGCGCTTGTCTCGCGCGCCTCGCATAGCCCACGCTTTAGGGCCCGTCGGCACGAAGCCGGCGGGCCCTTTCTTGTGGGACGCTTGCTGTTGTCTGCCGTACTGCGGCTAGTCCTCGAACTCGTAGACCGTGGTGTAAAGCGGGTCCTCGCCCTCGTGTACCTCCACGATCTTCTCGACTTCCTCGGGCACGTCTGGCGTGGGGCAGGGCGCAGGTCCCGCATACCGCACGCAGGTGCCGCAGCTGCTGCTGAGCGAGCGCGGCACGGGGCACATGCGGTTTTCCCAGCCGGCGCCTTTGAGTAGCTTGGCGTAGCGCGTGGCGCCAAAGTGCGAGTAGAACAGGGCTATGTAGCTCTTGTAGGCCACGGCTCTGCCTACGCCTTGGTGAGGGTGAGCTTCCACCCGTCCTCGGTGTCCTCCACGGCCACGTCGTAGCCCTGGCTCTTTCCAAACCTCGTAACGTTCTCGCGTGCGGCCACGGCGTCTACCAGTACAATCACACCCTCGGGGTTCTCCTTCACGGCGTTTCTCGTGAGCACGACCGGCTCCGGGCACGAAAGCCCCTGTGCGTCGATGGTCTTCATGGCTACTCCTTTGCGGTCTTGAGGTTGGTGAGGGCGATAACGGCAACAACGACGATGCCAATGACAACGGCGATCATGCCGTTGACGGTGGGGCCGTCGCCGCTGGCGGCGAGGCCAAAGTTGTGCGCGAAAGCCGCGCCAACAAAGAGGCCGAGGATGGTCACGGCGCTATCGGTGTTTCCCTCGCCGGAGAGGATGAGCTGGCGCAGCGGGCAGCCACCCAGGAGCACGCAGGCAAAGCCGGTGAGATAGAGGCCCAGGAAGTTCCACAGGCCGTCGCTGTGGGCGATGGGCTGGTTCTCAAAGCCAAGGTTGAAGTACGAGGTTCCGGTGGTGGCGGAGAAGATGAGGTTCATCACCAGCGCGGAGACGAGCACGGCCACAAAGCCCAGGAGCAGGCGATTCTCGCGGAAGAGGATCATGTCGCGGATGCCGCCCACCATGCAGAAGCGGGTGCGCTGGGCAAGCGCGCCCACGATGATGCCGGCGATGAGCGAGATGGCGAGAGGCGCGTGCATCGAACCGGGGCCCTTCTCGCTAAAGAAGATGAAGGCGGGCGCGGCAACGAGCAGAACCAGGAAGACGAGGGCAATCACGGGAAGGATGCTGCCCTCGGACTTGGAGACCTTGCGGGTGCGGTTGAGCGAGTAGCCGCGGTTGAGGAAGAACACGCCGGTTGCGATGCCGCAGACAAAGCCCACAAAGGCCACGATGGCGTTGAGGTCGCCGCCGGCGATGCGCAGAATCATGCGGAACGGGCAGCCCAGGAACATGAGGGCGCCGATCATGGCAAAGAAGCCCAGCACAAAGCGGGTCATGGGCGCAGAGCCGCCGCGGGGCGAGAACTCCTTGGTGGCCAGGGCCGCAAAAAGGCTGCCAAAGATGAGGCCTATAATCTCGGGCCTGATGTACTGGACCACCTCGGCGCGGTGAAGGCCAACGCCGCCGGCGGTGTCACGCAGGAAGCACGCGATGCAAAAGCCCATGTTCTTGGGGTTCCCAAAGAGCACGAGCGAGGCGCCTATCACGCCCATGATGACGCCGGCAATGATCGTCATCGCCTTCTCGTTCTTGCTAAGGTTCATGTGACACGTTCCTTTCCTGACCGTCCGTGTAGGGCTGGGGACTCATATATAATTGTTTGGATTCATGAAAATTTGTTTGTTATTAGGCGAAAGGTACTGGTAGACCGATGAACGCGTATTTGGATAACGCCGCCACTACGTTCCCTAAACCAGAATGCGTGCCTCGGGCCATGTACGAGTTCATGACCACATGCGGCGCAAACGTGGGGCGAGGCTCGTATGCCAGCGCGTTTGACATCGAGGGCGTGGTGCTGGAGACCAGGGAGGCACTCGCCTCGCTCTTTGGCGCGCCGGATGCCCGGGACATCGTCTTCACCCGAAACGTGACCGAGTCGCTCAACCTCTTGATAAAAGGCCTTCTCCACGAGGGCGATCACGTGATTGTCTCGTCCATGGAGCACAATGCGGTCATGCGACCTCTTGTTCAGCTTGAGTCGCGTAGTGTGAGCTTTACACGCTGCCCGTGCGACGAGACGGGCATGCTCGACATCGATGCGCTTGCTGGGTGCCTGCGGCCCAACACGCGCGCCGTTGTCATGCTGCACGCCAGCAACGTGACGGGCACCGTGATGCCTGTGGCCAAGGTGGGGGAGTTCTGCCGTGCGCACGGGTTGGCGTTCATTCTCGACTCAGCGCAGACCGCGGGCGTGCTTCCCATAAACATGGAGGTCATGGGCATAGATGCCGTGGCGTTCACTGGCCACAAGGGGCTTCTCGGCCCGCAAGGCATTGGCGGCGTGGCGCTCACGGAGGAGCTTGCGCATCGCGTTGAGCCGCTGGTGGTTGGGGGTACGGGCTCCGTGAGCGACAAGGAGACCATCCCTCGCTTCATGCCGGATCGGCTTGAGGCTGGCACGCCCAACCTGCCGGGTATCGTGGGGCTGCATGCGGCGCTGGAGTGGCGCGCTGCGCAGGAGGGCGGTGCTGTGCTTGCACACGAGCTTGGCCTTACGCAGCGGTTCCTCGACGGCCTGGAGTCGCTGGAGCGTGCCGGGCACGTGCGCGTGTGCGGGCGCCATGACGTGGAGCAGCGCGTGGGCGTGGTCTCTCTTGCCACGCCGGGGCGCGATGAGGCCGAGGTGGCGACCCTTCTGGACGAGCTTTACCACATCAGCGTGCGCGTTGGGCTGCACTGCGCGCCCTCTGCGCACAAGACCATTGGCACCTTCCCCACGGGCGCCATTCGCTTCTCGTTTGGGTGTTTTAACTCGGAGGACGACGTTGACTATGCGCTTCGCGCACTGGCGGAGCTTCTGGAGAGGCGCTAACAGTTGGGGGCAGCACCCCGGTGGCAACGTGCGTGTAGAACCGTGTGATTATCCAAGAGAGGCCGGGGTGTAGCTGCGGCGATGCGCTCTTGCCGCGCTCCTGCCGTGCTCTTGTCGCAGTCTTGCCGTGCTCTTGCCTCAGAAGAGTAGGGCGTCTCGCTTGTTACCGGGACGTGGGATCCCCTCTGCGTTTCCGCAGGATTTTGCCGAGAGGCGCGACGAGCCGGTAAGAACGGGTGCGGCGCGGAGCGGCAGCGCGCCACGCTCCACGCTCCGCGCGTGCAAGCACTTCTCACTGCGCACTTCATCCCATTCAAAGCAGGCGTAATATCGCGTGTAGTTATGCAAGATTGGCTGCTTCGATGCAGGGATTTTCTCGTCATTGCCGTATCATTCTTGCATGACCGCATGAAAGGAACCCTGCATGGCGCGAAAACTGACCGACGTGGAACGTATGAATCTTGATTATCTGAGGGAGACCCTCTGCCAAGTTCTGGAGCCCTCGCAGAAGAACAAGGCTGCGTCCGTGGCGAGCGCGCTGGTGCGCGTGCGGGGCGACGTTGTGACCGACGAGGACATCAAGCGAATCGTGGGCAAGTATGGCAAGGAAGCCCAGGTAGCGCTGACTGCGGCGGTGTGCTCTGAGGCGCTCGACCCCGTGGAGGGGCAGGAGGGCGTCTACACGCTGCGCGTTCCGTCGCAGGTGGAGGGCGCTGACGGCGCTGGCGAGAAGGCCGAGGGCGACGCGGGCACGGCTGGCGCTGTGGACGAGAACGAGCCCGCGCCCGAGGTCGTCGATACTTCCGAGACGGTCGAGGAGCCTGCCGCTGCGGACGGTACCACTGCAGCCGAGGAGCCCGCCGCTGCGGACGGTACCACTGCAGCCGAGGAGCCCGCCGCTGCGACGGACCCCACGCCCGCCGACGCCTCGAAGCCCGGCGACGCTCAGGTGCCCGAAGCATCTGCACAGCCCGGTGATGCCGCACAGCCCGCGCCCCCCGCGCGTGTCGAGAAGCCCGGTCGCTCCTCCGCCCCGCGCACCCAGCGCGGACGCCTGCGCCGGGTGGGGAAGGGCAGTCCCTCTCATCCCACGCAGCTCTCCGAGGTTCCCTACGTCCGCCGCGGCGGCCCCGCCGAGACCGAGGTGCGCGCAAAGATCCTCGAGCTTGACCAGCGCTTCTGGATGAACGGTTGGCTTCTCAGCCACCCCGGCGCGTACACGCTCTTCGAGCGCCAGCTCACGGCCATCAATGACGCCCTGGTAAACGGTGCGCTCCCCGGTGACATCACGCGTCGTCAGCTTGCCTACCAGATGGGCGGCGACGAGAAGTTCTTTGAGTACGGCTCCGACGGCCACAAGCTGCTGCGTGCGATGGGCATGGAGGACGTCATCCGCCACCGGCCCATGCCCAAGCCTGACCTTCTCTACCACGCGCCGCGTCGCAGGAAGCACATGCGCGTGCTGGTGACCGAGAACCTCGATCCCTGGCTTGACGTGCACGACCTCATGTACGAGGAGGGTCGCACAACCATCCTGGGCGAGCGCATCCATGCCGTGGTGCTGGGCGGGGGCACGCCCATCCTCGAGCACAACCGCCTTGCGCTGCTCCTTGACACGCTGGGCGCAGACTCCGTTGAGGTCCTCTACTGGGGCGACATCGACCGCGCGGGCATCGACATCATGGTGCGTCTGCGTGACGTTTTGGGCGAGCACTACCCCTTTGCGCCCTTCACCCCCGCCTACCAGCTCATGATTGACAAGGCTCAGGAGCGCTATCCGGATCCCGCTGACAACGAGCAGACCTGCCAGGTGAACCTTGGCATGCCGGACATGTCGCTCATGTGCGATGACCTCACCGAGGAGGCTGCCGCCTATGCGCGCAGCGTTGTGGAGGGCTGCCGCCTGATCCCGCAGGAGATCCTCACCCGCCGCGACCTATGAGACAAAGGGACAGTCCCTTTGTCTCATGCGAACACGAGGAGAACATCGTGAACAAGCTGCTCTTCATCGAGTACCCCAAGTGCTCTACCTGCAAGCGCGCCAAGAAGTGGCTGGACGAGCATGGCGTTGCATATGCTGACCGTCACATCGTGGAGGAGAACCCCACGGCGGCGGAGCTCGCGGAATGGCAGGCCCGCTCCGGGCTTCCCGTGCGGCGCTTCTTCAACACCAGCGGGCAGCTCTACCGGCAGATGGGCGTGAAGGCTCAGCTGGATGCGGGGATGAGCGACGCGGACGCCTTCGACCTTCTCGCCACCAACGGCATGCTGGTCAAGCGGCCTCTGGTTGTGGGAGAGGACTTCGTGCTTGTCGGCTTCAAGGAAGCCGAGTGGTCGGAGCGCCTCCTCTAGGTGGGATTGATTTACCGGGCAACGGGATTCCGTTACCGGGCGAATAAATCCCATCACCCCTGCCGGAGGATTTTCTCGAGTGGACGTCCCTTGGCCAGCTCGTCCACCAGCTTGTCAAGCACGCGCACCCGGTGCATGGTGGGGTCCTCCACCGCTGCCACGTCAATGCCGCAGACCTTGCCGCTCACCAGTGCCGCCGCGGGATTGTACGCCGGCGCGTTATCAAGCCAGTCGGTAAAGCTCACCGCCTTCAGGCGGCTGTCGCAAAGCTTCTCGGGAGCGTAGCCGAGAAGCCACTCAATTACGGCGCACAGCTCCTCTCGGCTCCGACCCTTGCGCTCAACCTTGGCGGCGAGAAGGTCAACGTAGCGCTTGGCCGGCCCGTCCACCTGCGCACAGACGAGCGTGACATCCACGCCCTCGCCCGGCCCCTTGCCAATGGCAGCGCGGATGTCCTTGCGAATGCCCAGCACGTAGTCGCGCCCGCCGTCGTCGCGCTTGAACGCAACTACGCTTCCGTCGTAGGGCGCGCCATCAAAGGTTGCGTGCACCTTGATTCGCCCGGCGCCAAACACTCGCGGCACGTCGAGCGGCACCCGCACGAATGCGCCGTCGATGCCCTCGACCTTCTCGATTGGCGCGCTAAAGCTGTAGGTCTTCACGTCTGCTCCTCTCGGTGGCCTTGTGAGAGCATTTGGTCCCGCGAGAAGTATACGCATGCGCCGGTGCGTCGGCTCCTCGCTGTTCCCGCGGCCCATCGCCGGTGCGGCGACTCTCGCGGGTCCCATGTTTTCGTCGTGCTATCCCGCTGGGTCAAGTTTGTTGCCATGCGCCACGCGCTGCTATGCGGCAAGCCCGCGCGTGCTATATCCAACGCATCGACGAGAGGGGAGCAACCATGGCGTTCCAGCTGCCGGTCTATCACCACCCTGATTTCTCTGCGCTCGGCTTGGACGACGCACCCAACGTGAGGTGGGGGACCGTCGAGCAGAACGGCGTGATACCCGAGGGATTCCATAGCACGTCAATGTACCCGTAGTATTTCAAGATTGATGGCAGCTGGAGGCTGGCGTCCTCTTCTCGCATGGATGCCTGCATCGTTCTAAGAGACGACGGCACCCTCCACGTGGTCACGGGTCGCCACCTCAAGCAGGGGGACCTTGTCGCGCTAGGGCGAAGCGAGGACGGCTCCGAGGGAATCTACGTCCACACGGACGGCTTCGACGATCCTACTGCGTCCAACGGCGAGAAGTTCTCCTTCCGCCAGGGCCGCAGCCGCGAGACCGCCTACACGCGAGACTACGATGACCTTATCGAACTGCTGAAATACGAGCGCGACCACGGGTTCATCGAGTGGGTGATGGGCCCGGCGTTTGCGTTTGACGCGGATTCTCGTCACGCCATGCAGCGGCTGGTCGAGGAGGGCTACGTGGGCGCGCTCTCTGGCGGCAACGCCCTTGCCACGCACGACCTCGAGGGCGCCATGTTCCACACGGCGCTTGGCCAGGACATTCGCACGCAGCAGAGCATGCCAAACGGCCACTACAACCACCTTGACACCATCAACCGCGTGCGACGGTCCGGCTCGATTGCGCAATTTGTTGATGACTACGACCTGCACGACGGCATCATGTACGCGTGCGTGAAGAAGAACATCCCCTTTCTGCTGGCGGGGTCGATTCGCGATGACGGCCCGCTGCCCGAGACCATCGCGGACGTGTACGAGTCCCAGCACCAGATTCGCGTGCTCTCCCGCAAGGCCACGACGGTCATCTGCATGGCCACCATGTTGCACACGATTGCGACCGGCAACATCACTCCCAGCTATCACGTCGACGATGACGGCACCGTGCGGCCGGTCTACATCTATGCCGTGGACGCCTCTGAGTTTGTCGTCAACAAGCTGCACGATCGGGGGAGCCTCTCGGCAAAGACGATTGTCACCAACGTGCAGGACTTCATCTTCATCGTGGCCAAGGGCCTTGGCGTGCTCTAGGGCCGGCCGGGGAAGGCCGCGGCTCTAGGGAAACGATGATTAATGCGGTCAGGCGGAGCCGCATCATCCGGACCGCCGGTGCTCGGCAGATGCTGCCAGAGCCTGCATATAATGCCATCTACCTGCGGTTATACTATAATCTGACTATGCATCGC
>OIEV01000092.1_pt1 | contig 104176 bp, 118 predicted proteins | sample 1581881 | NCBI WGS metagenome assembly OIEV01 (sample SAMN03279760, study PRJEB24777) | human gut metagenome | isolation source: fecal sample PR121 from 1 month old male Malay infant, vaginally delivered... | place: Singapore | collected 2005-09-16 | reverse complement strand
CCGAGCCTGACCACCCTGCCGTTCACGGGCGGACAGGCCCAGGTGCCGACCATCTGGCTGTACGCCGGATTCGCGCTCATGCTGATCGCGCTCGGCGTGATGATGCCGATGCTACGCATGCGCATGGCCGCAACCAAGCGCACCGGTAAGCACATGCCGATCACCGGCGGAAAGCACGCGAAGTGACGGCAGCGGCCGAAACCGACGTGTGGGAGAGCGTCGCGGATGCGGTCCGCGACAAGCGGGCGCGCGACAATCGCGCCCGCCGGCTCGTCCGCCATTCCCGGATCTACGCGGTCGCCGCAGTCATCTGCCTGATCGCGGGCATGGTGCTTGTCGCCATGCCCCGCATCCAGCAGACGCTCGGCGACCGCGCCGTTGACGAGCAGGCGCGATCCGTCAGCCAGACGGCCGCGCTGTTTCCGGAATCCTCCCGTCAAAGCGTCATCCAATCTGCCATCGCATATAATCAGCGTCTTTATGAAGGCGGTCAGCCACAGATAGGCGAACCTGTGTTCGATGGGAAGACCGAGGGCAATTTCGAGGGCGATGCCGAATACCGGCGTCAACTGTCCGTGAATGGGTTGGATGCCATGGGTGAGATTCTGATTCCGAAGATCAGCGTCGACATGCCCATCCTCCACGGAGCTGGTCAAGATGTGCTCGAACATGCGGCCGGCCATCTGGCGGGCACCAGTCTGCCTATCGGTGGCAAGAATACGCGCGCCGTAATCACCGGTCATTCGAATCTGAAAGGCGCGACCCTGTTCACCCGGCTCGGTGAACTCGAAGACGGCGACCCGTTCTATATCAAGGTCATGGGTAACACGCTCGCCTATCGAGTCACCAGCAAACGCATCGTCTCTCCTACCGACACGAAATCGTTGCGTGTCCATAAGGGGAAGGACGAGGTCACGCTCCTCACCTGTACGGGGCAGGGCAATACGCTGCGACTGCTTGTCACGGGGGAGCGCAACAGCATGCCCGATCAGGCCCCCTTGCCCGGAGATGCCACGGGGGACGTAAAAAAGGCGGCTTTTGTTTCGGGCGTCACCGTGACGGGGATATTGGCTGTCGGATTTTCGCTTTGTCGCAGTCGGCGTGCCGTGGGTCATCATATAGGTTTGCCACAGACACATGATAGTGACAATTTGCGTTAGTAAAAAAAAGTGTTACTATATGTTTGTGAAACAAAAACACATAATCTCCCGACATCGGGGTAAACCCGAAAAGGAAGACACATACACGAGAAAGAAGAAACTCCCCATGACACACGGCATCACCAAGATCACAGTGGCAACCACCGCCGTGATGGCAACCCTTGCCGCTCCGGCAGTCGCAATGGCCGACGAAACCACAACCACCGGCGACCAAACCAATCAGGCAATCACACAGGCCCAAGACAGCATCCAGCAGGCACAGCAGAGCACCACCGAAGCCAACCAGGCCATCGCACAGGCATCCCCGACCGGCGTGACCGAAGCACAGGCCAAGGCCGACGCCGCCGCAGCCGCACTGGACACCGCCAAGCAGAACCTCGACGACGCCGCCGCCCAGCAGCAGACAGCCGCAAACAACCAGCAGCAGGCGCAGGCGAACTACGACGACGCCAACAAGGCCCAGCAGCAGGCCGCACAGGATGCGACCGGCACGGCCGACAAGATCGCCGCCGCCCAGCAGGCCGCGAACGACGCGTCCAACGCCATCAATGACGCCAGCAAGGCCATGCGGCAGGCCTCCGATGACCAGTCGAAGGCAGAAGCCGACAAGCGGACCGCACAGACCGCGAAGGATGAGGCCTCCGCCGAATCCGCCTCCCATCAGCAGGCCGCCGACAAGGCCCAGACCGATATTGATGCGGCCGACAAGCAGGCCACGGACGCGCAGAAGAAGGCCGATGACGCAGATACCGCCATCAGTGATGCGCAGAAGAAGGCCGGCCGGGCCGACGCGGACGCGAAGAAGGCCGCGGCCGACAAGGCCGCCGCCGAGAAGGAGCTGGCCGCGGCCAAGCAGCAGCAGGCCACGGCGACCGGCGACAAGACGAAGGCCGACGAGGCGGTGAACGTCGCGCAAGCCAAGCTGGATGCGGCCAGGCAGGCCGAGGCCAAGGCGCTTGAAGCCAAGCAGAAGGCCGACGCCAAGGTCGAGCAATTGTCCAAGGATGATGGAGGTCTTTCCGACCTGGCTGCGAAGCTCGAAGCGGCGAAGAAGGCCGCAGCCGACGCCGCCACCGCCCAGCAGAAGGCGGAACAGGCGCAGAAGGATGCCGACAAGGCGGTGTCCGACTCCTCTTCCAACGCCGAGGCGAAGCAGCAGGCCGCCGCCGATGCCAAGAGCGAGGCCGACGCCAAGAAGGAAGCGGCAGACGAGGCTCAGGACAAGCTGTCTCAGGGCGCAGTGGCCTACTTCGGCGACAAGGGTGCCTCTCAGGCAGTCAAGGTTCTCACCGATCCGACCGTCACCGAGTATCTTGACGCCATTCATAATGGTGCCAAGGGTGATGCGACCACGTTGGACAACATGATCGAGGCCCTGAAGTTCATCCAGGAAGCCAATCAGCTTCGCGCGAAGGAAGGCCTGCAGCCCCTCAAGGTCAGTGACACCCTGATGGCACAGGCCATGGCGGATGCGGATTATGCCAACAACAACGTGAACCATCCACTTCAATTCCCCGCCAGCGAAAACCTCGCCTGGGGTTACACTGATCCCTTTAAGGGCTGGTACGACACGGAGAAGTCCATGTATGAGAAGGACATGTCCGACGGTGTCCTGGATTGCAAGGCCTCGGACGGCAAGCCCGTCAAACCCTGCGCTTATGGCCATTACACCACGCTGGTCAACCCCGATTTGGCCCTCACCGGTTTCGGCGTCAGCCAGAACGGCAACATCACGGGTATCGGCGGGAACACCCATAGTCAGCTGTTCACCGAAAACGCTAACGGAATCGGCTCCGACGCGGGCCGCATCATGGACGTTGACGCATACCTGACTGATTTGACTGCCTACCGTGATTCCCTGACCGGAGCCGACGCCGCATACCAGACCGCATTGTCCAAGAGCAAGCAGGCCGCACAGGACGCTTCCGATGCGGCCAAGGCGCTGGCCGCCGCCCAGCAGTCCGCACGGAAGGCCGCTGAGGAAGCCCAGCAGGCCGCGCAGAAGGCCAGGGATTTGCAGGCTGCCGCCGACGAGGCGCAGAAAGCGTATGACGAGGCCGTGAAGGCGAACGAGGACAAGGCCAAGGCGTTGGAGGAAGCCAGGAAGGATCAAGCCGATAAGAACGCGGCTTATTCCGCCGCCCAGCAGGCCACCAAGGAAGCCCGGTCCGAAGCCGACGCCGCCACCGACGCCCAGACCGCAGCCCAGACGGCAGTGGACAAGGCGAACACGGCAGTCACCGCCGCACAGGCGAAGATCGATACCGCCGACAAGCAGGTCAAGGCCGCCGCCAAGAACAAGACGGATGCGGAAGCCACGATCAAGCAGGCCAACACGGACAAGACGAAGGCCGCAGCCGACCTGGCCGCCGCCAAGGCAGCCAAGGCCGAGGCCGAGAAGGCCAAGCAGGCCGCGCTCGACGCCAAGACCGTTTCCGACGCGAAGGTTGAAGCCGCCGCCAAGCAGGTCAAGGCCGCCGATGAGGCCATCGCCGACGCCAAGGCCGCATACGCGAAGGCGAAGGACGACCTCAACACGGCCACCGGCAAGCTCAACGACGCCCAGAACACCATCAAGCGTCTGCAGAACGCCGAGGAGAACCTCAAGAAGGCGAACGCGAAGCTGGCCGACGCCCAGGCGAAGCTCGACGAGGCGAACAAGGCCAAGGATGAGGCCGACAAGGCATACGAGAAGGCCAAGGCCGACTATGATGCCAAGCTAGCCGACAAGCAGGCGTCCGACAAGGAGCTCGCCGCCGCGAAGCAGGCCGAAGCCGAAGCCAAGAAGCAGGCCGAGGAGGAAGCCAAGAAGCAGCAGGCGGCCCAGCAGAAGGCCGACCAAGCCAAGAAGGATGCGGAAGCCAAGAAGCAGAAGGCCGAACAGGCCAAGAAGCAGGCTGCAGGTGTGACGAACAATGGTCTGGCCTCCACCGGATCGGACACCACCGCAATCGCCACGCTGGCGGCGATCATGACCATCGCCGGTGCTGGCTGCGTGCTCCTGCGTGTACGTTCCGCCAAGCATGCCGATGGATGGCATGCAGTCGAGGACTGATTCTCACCGCACCAAACGTGTTTTGCCCGCCTTCGACCCGAAACAGGGGAGAGGCGGGCAAAACCGTATTCCCACATACCGAAGCAAAACGGTAGCTTCTTTTGTTACTATCAGAAAAAAGTCAGTGAATTACGTGAAAGGGTCTGGCTATGAACGATGTAGGACATGCGCCACTCCCAGGCGACGTGCTGCTACACCAATACCTGCAACCAAACAACATCACCATGTACCGTCTGGCGAAAGCCATGAACCTGCCACAAACCACCATCAGTGGAATAATACGCGGGAAAAGACGCATCACCACAAGCCTCGCATACCATCTCGCCTACGTGTTGGGCACATCACCGGAATACTGGCTGGAATTGCAGATGAATTACGACATTGAAAACTACGACAAATTCAACGAAAGCGGACTGACGGTCCTCATTGATAATACGGTCGGCGACACTGTCCAATCAGAACGATGACGAGCAGAAGAATCCGCTAACGCCAGTTTCGTCCATGCCCACTTTGATGGCCTCGATTCCGCCAATTCGTTTTCCGCTGCCGCGCATTGTACTGCTGAGGATATTCTGTGCCGGCGCTTGTCCTTGTATTTTCTCCCTCGGAGTGGCTGAATAGGGCTCGTTTCCATTGGTTTGCGTTCATAGAATTCTTTCTTAGTTGGGAGAGGGGACTTCTTATTGAGAACTATTCCTATCTGACATAAGATACATTATCGGCTAAAAAAACGATTTTAGGATAATGCTTGTTTCGCTTCCTCCTAGAAGAGCTCGTTTTGTATTGGTTTGCTGAGTCGTGCGTGGATCAGCTTGATATAGTCGGAATCGAGTTCGCTTGCCGTGCATTGCATGTGTTCGAGCAGACATGCTTCCAATGTGGTGCCGCTTCCGGCGAACGGCTCCAGCACGAGACCATCCGCCGGGGTGACGAGACGGACAAGCCAGCGCATGAGTTCGACCGGTTTGACTGTCGGATGGAGGATGCCGTCGACTTTCGGCCGTTCAGACGGTGAGGCTTTCGGACAATACCTGAAAACCGGGTAGAATCGACTCGCGCCGCCCATATCGTCATATTCGGCGCCCGTATGGGTCATGCTCCAGCCGTCACCGGGTTTCGTGCTTGCGCGTGGTCTGCCTTTTCGACTGACGGTGACGCCGGACTGTCGGTCGAGTTCCTTGGCCGTGGACTGGTCGAACAGCATGTTCGGCGTGAAACGGGCGGCAGCCGTGTAGTCGGTGCGATTCGCTTTGTCCGCACCATATACATGGTTGTCTCTCGGCCCGGAGCCGAACCGTCCATGCTGGTTCTTGCCCTTCGACTCCGCCTCGTCCGCCGTGTTGCGGAATGGGACGCGGCATGCGTCGATATGCAGTGCGCCTGTCCCGTGTCCGAGCAGATTGTGGGCGAGATTCCCGTCCAACGGCTTGCGGGCCAGACAGATGGGTTCGTGCGCGGGCTTCAGCTGGCTGTACCAGCCTTTGAACGGTTTCGCCGTCTCGGATCGCGTCGGCTCCACATCCTCGCGGCGTTCCCGGTCGATCATGAGCGTCGCATCCGAACCGTGTGGCATGCCGGACGCGTACACCCAGTCGATCTGGTCGCGGATTTCGAAGCCCGCATCCTCGATGGCGCATGCCAGCCGATGATAGGTGCGGCTCGCGCCGAACGCGGCAACATGCCCGCCCGGCTTCAGGACGCGCAGGATATCCTTCCACAGGTCCACGTCGAACGCGATGCCTGTGGAATCGAAGCTGCGGTTCATGAAACCGATCTCATACGGCGGGTCGGTGACGACGGAATCCACGCTGTTGTCCGGTAAGGAGGCGATGAGTCGGCGACAATCCCCCTTGTATAGGCGGAGGTTGTCGCCCAGATCTTCCAGCTCGATCAATGTCGGAACCGTTTAGAATTCCGGGTCGGTGCCGTCGCCGTTCGGATCCGTGCTGGCTGGCGTGGTCGTAGCCCACGGATCCATTGCGGGCTGTGAGGGTGCTGCAGGTTGCGCCGGTGTCTGTGCGGGAGCCTGTTGGCTGTAACCCTGCTGCTGGTAGTTGTTGTATGCGCCTTGCTGATAACCGTTGTTCGGCTGCTGGTATCCGCCGCCGTAATTGTTCTGCCGGTAGCCGTTGCCGTTGGACTGTTGGCCGCTGGTCTTCTGAAATTGCGTGACGCCGAACCGGAGGCTGACACCCAAATCGGTGACGATCATTTCAAGATTGCTACGCTGTTGGCCGGTGGTCTTGTCCGTCCAATTGTTGGTTTTCATGTAACCGGTGGCTACCACGCGCATGCCCTTATAGCAGGAGCGCATGATGTTCTGGGCGAGGTCTCCAAATGCTGCGCATCGCATGAATACGGCATCCCCATCCACGGTCTGCCCGTTACGGTCACGTCGACGCGTATTGTGCGCGATGGTGAAAGTGACCGTATCTCCCCTCTGCTCGGGGTTTGCTGTGATATTGCCTGCGAGTGTGAGTGTCGGCTCTCCTGCCATGGGTTCCTGGTCTCCTTATTTTTTCTATGTGAACATATTCAGTATAACAAGCATATACGAAGAAAAGGCATGTCGGATAAGCATCAGGACAGAGGAGAAAAACCTGACACCAATCCGACATACCCCTTTTAGCAGGATGGGCTCACTCCACTACGGCGGAATGAACCCATCAAGGTTTCTATCCGATCAGCGTGACCGCCTTACAGGCGGATACGCCTCCTCGAACCAGCCAGAGCGAGAGCGATACCAGCTCCGGCGAGGACCCCGGCCCACAGGAGCATCGGGGTGCCGACACCAGTGGAGGCGAGACCCTTCTCCTTGACGAGCACAGTCTCGTTCGACTTGCGCGCGTCACCATAGGAGATAAGCTTGCCCGTCTGGTCGTACACCTTCTCACGCCAGTAGTAGGTGCCGGTTTCATGCACGGTCACGGTCGGCGAGTGGACGCCGTCCTTCGCGTCGACCTTACCGGTGACGGTGATGAGCACGTCGCCCGACTGGTCGCCGTTGGACTGCTTCCACAATTCGAATTCAGCCTTGGCCGCATCCGAGCAGTTCTTAAGCAGGAGCTCATCGTGCAGGTCGGCCCTGCCGTTCTCCATCGTGACCTCACCCTGGCTCTTGGTAGACACCTCGCACTTCGGCACGTCGGGCTTCTTGCCTTGGACGCGCACGATTTCGGAGGCAAGACCGAATGCGTGCTGCACCTTGCCGTGGGTGAGCTGACGCCATGCGAGGGCGGTGAGCGGATTGTGGTTCTGGTCGCCGGTCAGGCTCGGTGTCATGACCCAATGCCAAGCGTAGGTGCCCGATTCGGTCAGGGTGAACGAGTCGGTCGTGTAGGTGCCGAACCTGGTGACATCCTTGATGTCGGTTTCGTGAACCTTCACCGCGTTTTCGGGCACGGTGTCGGTTTCCTCGATCGCGGCGGACGGGTCGTCACTCACCTTGTAGAGGACGCCGTGGAAGTCGAGGCTGAGCGGGGTGGCCTTCGGGATCTCGCCTTCGGTGACGTTGGTCTCCGGGTAGGTGGGCCACACGTCCTTTTCGTTGGTCTTGGCGACGACGAGCCTGTCGACGGTGGTCTCCCCCGCCTTGACTTCCTTGCTGGACACTGTGGAGTCGAGCTTCGGGGTGAGGCGGAACATGACGGTCTCATCCGCGGTGAACGGAGCCTCATGAACATCCTTGGCGAACGGATAATCGTCGGACGGTTTGATACCGGTCTGGCTTTCCGTGTCCTGATCCTTGTTCGCGATGTCGAACACGAACGTCGCGTATCCGGATGGCAGGTTCGTCAGATCCACACCATCCTCGGCCTTCCATTGGGCGACAGGCTTGTCCTCGTCACTGCTGGAAATCAGGTAGTCGCCGGCCTTGTTCGTGGTGAACGTCGCGGTGGCGAGCTTCACAGCCTGCTTGGGCAGTTCGACGGTCTTGCCTGCGGCGGTATCCTTCTGCGCCTGTTCGGCCTGTTCGCGGGTCATGCCCCCGTAGAGCGTGCCGTTCACGCGGATGGTGATCTGGTTGGCTTCCGTTTCCCTGCCTTCGCCCTGGCCGTCCTTGGTGTGCAGCCAATCGGCGGTGTCGGTCTTGCCGTCACCGTTCACGTCGGACACGCCCAGCGTGACCTTGTCGCGGATGACGCCGCCCTTTTCAAGGTAGACGACATCGGTCTTGTCGGACGCGGCCGCGGAGCCGATTTGGACGGCGGGCCGTTCGATGCCGTCGGCGCCGGTCACCTTGCTCTGGTCGGTCTTGTAGGCGGCGGACACGCTGGACGTGATGGTCGGCTGCATGTTGCGCACGTGCAGCGTGGTCTCCGCTTCCAGCACGTTGTCGGACCAGTCGTAGTCGGCGGGCAGGTACTGCCTCATGTTGGCGTCCTGCATGCCGGGCGTGATCTCCCACACCCACGTGTACCAGCCGGTGGCGGGCAGGCTCGACGGGGTGGCTCCCGGGTGGGCCTTCACGAAACCGGGGTCCATGGTGATGGAGGCGGCGTCCACATGACTGGTGGCGCCGTCCCTGTCGCCGGCGGCGGTCGCGGTCGCGGCCTTCACCCCGTCGCTGACGGTCGTCCGGCCCTCGATCGGCTTGTTCGCGAAGTAGTAGAGGGTGCCGGTGCTCTTGATGGTGGCGCCCTGGATCCAGTCGCCGCCCGTCGGGTCCACATGCCAGGTCAGGTCGTCTTCGGGCGCATGCCCGTATTCGATGCGATGGTCCGACTGGTCGGACCGGATGGTCGGCTTGAAGTTGTTCCGCACCTCGAACTGGATGTTCTTGGACACGATCTGGGGGTCGGTCGGGGCCATCAGATCCTGGTTCGGGGAATTCAGCCTGATGGCCTGCGGATTCTTGTAGGTAAGTTTATAAGTAACTTTGCCGTTGCCGGTCGCTGTCCAGGCGATGTCCTGCTTCTTGTTGGTAGTGGTGCCCGTGATGGCGGTCGAGTTGTTCTGGTCGAACACGGCCGGGCCGTTCAGGGTCACGGTGTACTGGAGCCCGGACACGTACTGGCCGTTCCCGTTCATGATGCTCGGGGTGACCAGTCCCTTGCGTTTGCCGGTCGTGTACTGGTATTTCATGTCGAGGTTCGTGGGCGTGCCGTTGACCGCCTCATTCCACAGGCTGTCCATCTTCGCCGCGTACGTGTCCCAGCCGATCCCGTCTTTCCAGCCGAGGCGTTGGATGCCGTTCAGGTATTCGTTGCCCATCGGGTCGAGCTTCTGGTGGATGAGGCCCGCGATCGCGGCCTGCGTGAGGTCGTCCCTGTCATTGTTGTACTTGTTGGTCAGCCAGGCGAGCTTCTGCGCGTCCGGCTTGGTCTTCTCGTCGGTCCAGTCGCCCCACATGCCCGACGTGCCCGTGTAGAGCGTGTCGGCCTGGATGCAGTACGCGTTCTTCCCGTCGACCCTGTCGACCACGCCGAGCGACTGCTCCATGTCCGGATAGGAGGCCCCGTTGCTGAACGTGATCGTGCCCAGGTTCGTCCACAGGCCCGGGTTGCCGTTCTGAATGGAGCGCTCGCTCGGATCGCGCATGGCGGCCGCGTTCGCCGTGCCCGCCACGAGCATGCCCGCCGCCAAAGTGGCGACGGCCGCACTGGCCGCCGCGATCGTGCGGACCACATGTCGGATTGTGGAACCGCGAGTGGGATTGTTGTTTCTCCCCATATCGTCTCCTCTGATAGGAAGGATATTTTGTCGCCAGTGATGTTCACTGACGTTTTGCGGTTTTTACCATAACGTCAAATCTTGTAATTAACCGGTTTTTTATTGAAATTGACCGATATTTTTTGTGAGCGGCCACCTTACCGTTGCGCTTGCAAGCGCATATCATTGGATGCATTCTGAAATTGTCCACGAAACAAGGCCTGGACGGCGACCGTGTATTGGAGACACGGTTCAGCCTGATAGTCAACGACATAGTATAAGGAAAGACAAATGAATGAGAAAGAAGAACCTATGAACATGAACGTCACGCCACCGGTTGAGCCGGTGACGGAATTCGAAGTCCACCTACCTCCGGATCGTAAGCATCCGAAGTGGCTGGTTCCGTTGATTGCTGGGGGTACTGCCGTCGTTGTTTTGGCGGCTGTCGGCACCGGTGGATACCTGTATTGGAACCATAATCAGTTGACGGCGGCTTCAGAGGAATGCGCCACCTCATACGACAAGGCGGTGAAGGCGCAGAAGAAGCTGACGGAGTATCTGGAGTCGGATGCGGTGAAGACCGCAATCACGGTCAAGGATTCGGAGGTCAAGGACGCGAAAACGGTCGCCGTATTGACCTCGACCGTGAAGACCGCCGAGAAGACGAAGACGACCATTCCGGAATGCCCCTCCGGCAATCTGACTGATATCAAGGCGATGACGAAGGAGATCGACGGTCTTGCGACCGCATATTCCAGGACCGTGAGCGAGGTCGCGGACAGGGCGGATGCCGTGAACGCCTCGAAACTCGACAAGACCGTCGCCGACGCGACCAAGGTCCTGGACGACTCCAAGGGCAGGGTGGAGGACGACAAGGTTCGCGCCGCATTGGAGCACGCCATCAAGTCGAGGGACGGGAAGGCGATCTCGGATGCGGTGAAGGCGGTCAACGACTCCATCAAAGCGAAATCCGACGCCGACGCGAAAGCCAAGGCCGAAAAGGAGAAGCAGACGGCAAGCCAATCCCAGGCCTCGGATAATGGTGGTAATCCCGCAGGTGATACGACCAGCGGCTACACCGGATACACGGGCGGCGGATACACGCAATCCCAGGGCGGCGGATACACGTACACTCCTCAGCAGCCCACAGGTGGTTCGACCGGCGGCGGCTATACGCCAACACCCCAGCCGACACCGCAGCAGCCCTCCCAGGGCGGAAACAGTGGATCCGGTGTCTCTTCTCCTTGGGACACGGGCGGAGATGTCTCATTCTGCGGTGTACTTGGAAGCGATCCTGTGCCCTGCTGATTCTTTTGGAGCCGGCTCGGGAACTGCCAGCGAATCCTGTCCGAGAAAGCCGCGTCGACCGAAAACGTCGATAAGGCACACGAGCCGTTCCGCCCCATGTCGTTCAGTAGTGGTCCTTCGCGGAGAGGATGCAGAGCCTGTCGTCGGCGACGGTGTAGATGATGCGGTTGGCTGAGTCGATGCGCCGCGACCATGCGCCGGACAGGCCCCATTTGAGGGGTTCGGGCTTGCCGATGCCCTCGAACGGGGTACGCTGCATATCCCGTATGAGCGCGTTGACGCGTTTAAGGGTCTTCCGGTCCTGGGATTGCCAGTACAGGTAGTCGGCCCAGGCGTCTTCGGTCCAGCAGAGCAGCATCACGCGCCCGCTTCGACAAGGTCGTGGGCCATCGTCTGGCCCTGCCGTACCTGCGCCATGCCGCGCATCACCTTGTCGCTCAGATATGGGTTCTGGTAGACGCGCAGCGTCTCCATGAGCGAATCGTAGTCGTCGGCGCTCATGACGACCACGTTGTCCTCCGGGTTCGCGTTGGTCACGAGAAGGGTGTCGGCGTCCTCGTTGACCCTGCGCATATAGGTCTTGAGATTCGCCCTGAAATTGCTGTAGGCCACGGCCTGTGTCATCACGCACCTCCTATTTGTACAAGAAATTGTACCACCATGTTGCTGGAACGCGGCGTGCTCCGCGTCGGTCGTAGCGTTCTTGTCGGCTGGTGCGGGGCATATGTCCCCACCTTAATAGAACATCTGTTCGAATATTGGTTCGGTTTTGTTCCGGGAAGGCGGTAGGTCATGGCTTGGAGATTCGTCACGCACACATGCGGGCACCAGGAGCGGATCAACGTGGACGGCCCGTACGTGGTCGTCGAACAGCGCGTGAAGAACGCGGAACGGGTGTCATGCCCCGCCTGCATCGGCATCGCGTCCCGGCAGCGCAACAGGCTCGACGGGTTCTGCGAACTGTGGGGCTCCAAATCCCAGTGCGACCGCGCGGAGCCGATACGACGCCGCACGCTCAGCCAAGTCGACGTGCTCGCCCGCCACGCGCGCATCGAGGATCGTGACGCGTTCGCCGAACTACGCAAACAGGTGCTGCGCATGAACGACGCGGCATGGTGGATCGAACACAAAAACGATGCGGCCACCATGCTCGCCCAGGACATCGAGCTTTAGGATTGCGGAAAGCTGAGGAAGCCCGTGGACTTCGGCTCCAAGAGACTGGACGTCCCATGTTCCGAAGAGGCGTATCTTCGCTTCAAAAAACAAGGGATGCCTTTCGGCATCCCTTGTTGATTCAAGTTGCCTACCATGTTCGCGCTTAAACTGTCTAAATGGATTAGGACTCTGGGAACTTCCTCTCGTCTGTGGCTGGTTCAATAAGTTCTATGGGAATTCTTTGGAAAATCAGCAAATGGTACAACCGCTACCAGTTCCTCATGTGGGCAGTCGGCTCGATCACCGCGATAGCCGCTCCCCTGATCGGCTACGCCGCCTATTTTCTCGGTGTGGGCAGCCGGCGTGCGGAACTGTTGTCAGACAGTCCCGAATACGCGAATGATATAACGGCCGGCAACCTCATCCAATGGTTGACCGGCCAAGCACACAGCTACGGTCGAATCCTCGGCATCATCGCCATCATCGGCACACTGCTCATCATCTTCTGCATCACATTCACCATCATCGGCTGGATCGGCCGACGCACCGAAATCAGCGGCACCGACCAAACCAGCGAGATACAGGAAAAAGGCCGGCGCAAAGCCGAGACCGAAGAACAATACGACGACTACGGGCAGCCAGCAGAATACTGATCACGCGCCTTGCCAGTGGTCTGCCGGTCGGCTCCGACCTCGAATACGCCGACGAAATCACCCTCGGCCGAGCCCTAGCCGGCCGTAGCGAAGCCTAATGATGTTCTCCTTTTGCCCAGTCGGTTAGCGTGTCTAATGTATCGATTCCATCCTGCCGATGCGTCTGATCCAAGCTCGACCAATAGTCGGAATCTGCAGCAAGTAACTCATGCAAGCGCAAAATTCGTTTGCGGTCATTGGAACTATGGAGCCTTTTTGCTTCCTCATCTGGACTGTCGATTAGAGAGAGCAGCAATGCAGCTTGACTTCTCCCCACGGCTAAAGCCGGGGGATTCTTGGCCTTGGCGGGGCCTGCGTCTTCGGCTTGGCAGTCGAAAGGCGGCTTACGGCCCCATCGGCCACGGGGACAAGCCCTGCCCCGATGAGCATGTTCCGCGCCGCGTTCTTGTCGCGGTCGCGTATCATTCCGCAATGACGGCACCGGTAGATACGGTCCTCCAGCTTGAGAGGGGGATTGGCTATCTCCCCGCAGTTCGAGCAGGATTGGGTGGTGTCGGCCGGGTTGACGGGTATGAGTCTTCTCCCGTGTTTGGCGGTCTGCCATTGCAGTGCTTGAATGGTTGTGGCGATGGCCGCGTCCTGCGCGTTGCGTGCCATCGTGGTTTTGGCGAGGAAACCCGGCTTGAAGGCTTCGCTGGCGATGATGTCGTTGTGTTCACAGACATGCTTGGCCCACGTGTAGGCGACGGTGGCCCGTTGCGCGGCGATCCGTCGGCAGAGTTCCCGGTATTGGGCGCGGGCTTTCCTGTAGCCGCGTGATTGGTCACGGTATTTGACGCCTTTCCTGTGCCGGCGGGCCATGCGCCGTTGCGCTGCGCGTACCTGCCGGTGTCGGGCTCTTTCGAATCCGATGTGCGGCAGGTCGTCGGTGTTGTCGTCGCTGACCGCCCCGGTTTCGATGTCGAGGACGGCGGTGGAGGCGGTGGTTCCGACGCCCCAGTCGATTCCTATGGCCTTGCCTGTCTTCGGGAACGGCTCGGGTTCGATGTCGACGACGAAGGAGGCGTACCAGTGGCCGTCCCCGTCCTTGTAGACGCGTACCGATTTCGGAGGTGACGGCAATGGGCGTGACCAGACGACGGGGATAGTGACGCCTTTGGGGAGCCTGAGCCGCGTCTTGCCGTCCCGTTGGACGAGCGCAAACCCGCCGACACGGTAGTTGAGCGTCGGCGTTGCGGTCTTGCGGCTCTTGTATCCGGGCATCCCGGCTTTACGGGATACGGGGATAGTGTTGTCCAACTGGTCGAGGAGCGCTTTCTTGCGGGCTTTGCTGTAGTCGCGCACAATCTGCTGCTGGGGCACGCAGGAATGCAAGGCGAGCCATTTCACGCCGTTCTTGTCGATGGTGTAGGCGCGTAGGACGGTGAGGTATTTCTGCGCCTGCCTGTCGCCGAACGTCTCCCCGCGGTTGAGTTCATGTCGGGCTTTGGATTCGTCGACCATGCGGTTCCATACGTAACGGCATGCGTCCCAGTCGGCCAGCAGGTATTGTTCGGCCTGCCGGCCGGGGCGAAGCCTGTATGTGTATCGAACCTTCATGCTTTCAGTATACCACTGTATATCTATCTACTTATATAGGTTTCAGGGCGTATACTATGAGACATGAGACGGACGGACAAGGTGAAACACAACAACAACGTGACATACCGCTGCCACTACCACGTCGTATGGTGCCCCAAATACCGGCGCAAGGTCATCACCAGCCTCGACCCGACACTCCACAACCCGCCAATCGACGGAGACCCCGGCCCCGTGGACGAACGCCTCAAGCAAATCATCCGGGACGTGTGCGACGAGACCGGCAGCGAACTGCTGGAACTGGAAACCATGCCCGATCACGTCCACCTCCTTGTGGACTGCGACCCCCAGTACGGCATCAACAGGCTCATACGACTCATCAAAGGACGGACAAGCCGTTACCTCCGCAGGGAGTTCCCCTCACTCAAACGCAGGATCCCCACCCTGTGGACCAACAGCTACTTCGTCGCCACCGTAGGCGGCGCCCCACTCACCATCGTGAAGCAATATATAGAGAACCAAAGAAACGTATAGGCGGCTCACCCCAGCCTTAAAAGGCGGGGCTTGCGCCGCCAAACCGGTCAGCGTCGGTGGTAGGGCGGACAGGAAGCCCGTGGAGCATGGCATGCGCTTGAACCATCAGACCGCCAGTGAGTAGCCATTCATCAGACGTAAAATGCTGAGCGACGGCAAAGACCGTACTCCACGGTTGAGCCTGGACCGAAATATCGATTGTATTCATCGGCTGTCCTTACCCTTGTTATCGGATTGGAAACGGGATAGTAATTGCGTGAGCTTATCAAAACCGGCACCGCATTCTCTGACATCTAGTGAATCGGCGAGATCGGCTGAGCATACTCCGATTGGCATATTTCCGGAACCATTCGGAATGTAGGAGGATACATGCAATCTGACGTTTGCGGGTTGAAAGTCAGAACGCAGTTTTGCCTGTTCGACTATTCGCTGCAGATCGCTTTCCAGCAGATATCCTTCCACGTCGCTTGTTTCAGTCAAATTGAACTCTGCAGCCAGCTCGCCGGTGCCTGCGGATAAACGTATCTCCTGAATTACCTTCTCCAGTCGGCTCTCTCTGCACCACATGGAACACAGTCTTGCCCTATTTCTGCACAAGGAGACCAAATCAGTTGCATCCAATGTCGTTAGACGTTTTTTGAGCTGATACTTCTCCGAAGCGCTGAGCCAGTTAACGCTCTCTCCGGAGATCATGTACAGCGAGGCAAAGGCAATACGGGGAGAGAATGTGCGTCCTCGCTTGCGGTCAACGTGATTGAGTCGTCTAACGGATTCGTTGGTTATGTAAAGACGGTCTCCCTCTTTGACTGCATTCAGAAGATGCTGACTGACCAGTGAGCGAATCCTTCGATCACCTACGCCGAGTTTTTCGGCGGCCTCTTGAGTAGTCAGTAAAGTCTCTGCTGTTTCTATAGCCATATTGCAAGTATATACTCAAATATTCCGCATTGGGACTATTTGAGTATATATCGTGTAGGCATTCTGAGCCACGCTCGATTTAGCCTCCTAGCCGGTCGTAGCGAAGCCTGATTGTCATCTTTTCCTTTCGATTCTTCGGGTTCGACGAAGCCGTTGCGCCAGCATGGTCGCCACATGCGCTTCTGTCCGATGTCGTTGGCGAGGCGAACATACGGGTCGGTTACAATTTGTCCGCCTTCCCAATCCACCAAATCGCATCTTCGAGTTTCCAGTACATGTCCGCATGATGGTCGCGCAGGAACCGCAGGTCGTCAGCATGCTGTTCGACCCATTCCGGGTGCGGACGGGTGTCGTTCGTGCCTTGAACGGTCGGATAGGCGATTTTACATGCGCGCATCCAGGAGGGTGGAAGTAGTCCGTCCTTGGGTTTCCAGTCGGACGGTTCCGAATACCGTTCCTCTAACGTCAGGTAATTGGACACCCATGCGGGCGATAGCCGAGGCCACACCTGCTCAAACAACAGCACGCCCAGCACGACGCCCAGTAGCAGGCCGACACCATTACCTGTCGAAGGCTGGTCCGCAAGCTTGCACGCAGCCCACAAGCCGACGACCGGTAGCAGGAGGCTCACGGTCAGGTAGGGGATGCACTTCCGTGATTCACACGAATCCTTCGCATGGTCGAACATAGTGAACGCCACGAAAAGAAATACGGACATCCCCACGCCGAAGAACAACCCACACCACAGCATGCGCATCACATCCTTCAGGAACGCTATCACGGCTGGCGTCAACAGCATCCGCCAACTGCCCGTCAACACAATGAGCAGCACGAGGGCTGGCAATGCGGACAAGAGTATCAGCAATCCCTTGCGAAAACCGTTCACCGTTCCTGCCCCGCAATCCAATCGAAACCCAATCTGGATGCAAGCCGTTTCTTTTCCACGTCCGACAGGGATTCGATAGCCAACCGCCGTCGGTTGGCGAGCCAATTCAGGCAATGCCAGCAGTCGATACGTTCCGAATCCGCGTCGCGCAGCCATTCAGCCAACCCGTCGTATGGCTCGAATGTTTCCGGCACGTCGGACAACCATTGGCGGATGATGGTCTTCCAATCCCAACCGTCCGTCCAATGGTGATGCCAAGGGCGAGTAATGGTAATGATCGTATCGTCCGCCTTCCGAACGGTCATACGGCATTCGTAGTCGTCACCGCCAATGGCCGTGACACGCAGCCAATCGTTCACAAGAGTCTCCCCGTTTCCACCTGTTCCAACATGTCAAAGCATTCGTCGCGCTCCGTCCGGGTGGCGGAACGCAATAGGTCTGCCAGTCCGGTCGGCCACCGTGTACGCGAGCAGGCCGTCCGGCAAGGCGAGACGTTCGCGTACGCACACCACGTACCGTCCGTCGCATTCGAGTATCGTCCACCAGCACCGGTTCTCATGCGCGGGGGAGGAGAACCTGACTCTTACTCCGCGAGTTTCCAAGTCCGGTTCCTTTTCACGACGAGATGCCTTTGGGTCAGCTCGGAAAGCCGGTATGCCAGCCACTGGGCGGCCTCCAGGGCATCCTGCAGCACGTCCCTCCCCGACCCGGCCATGATGTCGGTCATCATATCGAAGTATTCGTCGTATGCCTGTTCGACGCTGCCCGGCAGCTGTCCCACGTACACGGGTCCGTCCGTTCCGCTGCGCACGCCAACGTAATCCATCTCGCCGGCCACGATGTCGTCGTAGGCGTCGTCCGGCAGTCCGACCAGCGGGCGCACGTCCGAGACGACGGTCTTTTCCGTGACCGTGGTCGTGCAGATGACCGGCATGTCGCAGGCGGGGGCGAACGGTTCGCGCGGGTCGTCTAGAATCCCCGCGTAATCGACCATGCACTGGGCGGCGTGATGCCAGTCGCATGGCGTGAAAACGTCGATGAACACGCCCGTCCTGACGTCGGGTGGAATGCTCAGGAACACCTCTTTGGCGACCGTCTCAAGTTTCCTGTCCCCCATCGGGGAAGTCCTTTCTAGTGGATGAATTGCAGTTGCTTCGCCTGTTCTGCGGTGAACGTACGACTGAACGGCTTGCCGTTGTATGCGGCACCGCACTCGGACGTAGTGAAGGAACCATTATGTCCAGTTCTGCCCATGCGGACCATTGCTCCCGGTCTGGAACCAGTTGGACGGACAGGATAATCGGGATACGGGCGCCACTCTCCCTTACCGTCTCCATCAAAGCTGAATCGTCTTCAAGACCCGGATTCACATGGTCGATAATCAGAAAGGAATCCGGCTCTTCCAAGATGGACGTGGGATCGTTCACCGGAATCACACCTTGCACGGGCTTGGTATAACCTCGATCCACATACCCGTCAAACATATAGACCCGTTGCCCCATTTCGTTGAGACCAGGTATCAGGGTGTGTGTCAGCCACCAGGTCTTGCCGCATCCCGCGCCACCCGTCACCAGTAGGTTCCCATCGGAAACCGGGTTCCATGTCGCAACGCCATCATCGACCAATCCGATTGTGAGGCTTTTCACCATGCGCAGCTCACCTCCATCCAGATAAGCCCGCGCCCGTCCACAATCGATTTGAACTCGTCTATCCGCCAGCGGAGCGCGGCCGAATCGACCTTGAATGATTCAAGCCCGCCGTCGCGCAACGATTCGAACAACGCGTCGGCCTCGGCCCGGGTTCCGAACGGTTCCGGCCATGCGACCCATCGGCCGGGGTGGCATGGCAGCCAGCGTGCCAGCTCTTCGTATTCCTCCTCGTTCAATTTTCTGTCTCCTTATCCGCCGGATGCCGGATACCGGCCTCTCGATCCAACCTGTTGACAATGTCCTGCATGCCCGGGTGGTACCGTTCGATCAGGAGCAGTCCCCGATGATGGTCGTTGCGAATCGAAACCCATGTTGGGCAATAGTCCAAGAACTCGTCGGCCTGCTCGTTCAGCTTCAGCATCCCATTCCGACGTATGATCGTGTAGCCTTTCGAAGACACGGTGAATATGACCGGCTTGGACCATGGAAGACCGACCCCGAAAATCGAATCCATACAAACCTGCGCATTCCAGAATTCCGGGACCCCCGGAAGGTCTTCAGGCATCCAAAGCGCAACTATGACAAGAAGAAAAGCGCCTGAGAATAAACCAATGCAGAGCGCGAGTGCGGAATTATCCGGATCCGCTTGGAAAGGCAATACCGCCAAACGCTTTTCCCAGAACGATGGGGGAATCCGTATGGACAGGATGATGACCCATATCTGGCCCAGTACAAACAGCAGGCGCGATACCGAACCGACGATTTCCGAACCGGACAGAGCTTGTATCAGCAATGCCATGACATCATATCTGACGATAACAAAATCGAGGACGAGCAGCGATAGCACTACTGCCGTAATCAGCGTATAAACGGCGATTCCGACAGCCCATTCCCCGATCGTCCGACCCCACAGCATGAACGCGGGGGCGATGGCAGCGCAGACGACTATCGTCAACGCGACGATATGGGGCGGATCAATTCCTTTTCTCATCATGTCTCTCATTCTTGTGGTCGCGGACGATGAGGATCATCCAGCCGAAGCACGGGAGCATCCGGTATTCGCCGGACCGGGTCAACGCGGCCGCCAGGCGTTCCGCGCCGGGGCGGGTGGTCCATTCCCTTGAATCCTCGTCGTAGTCCTCGGCGATCCAACCCTTCTTCAACAGGCCGTAATGCGCCTTTTTCCACGCCCAGCTGACGATCGCGCCGAACAGGCTGCCGGCCAGCCAGAGCAATAGGATTCCCAATACGATCGCGAACGGGGTGAGCACGCCCCACCAGTAGCCGCCCATCAGAACCGCCCCAGCCGGTGCAGGGCCTCGGCCGAATGGATGCGGGCCTGTTCGCCGCCCGCGCCCTCCGCGGCGTTGACGGCCGTCCCGTTCTCGTCCGGCGAGGCGAACATGGGTCGGCGCAGCTCCCCGTACTCCAGCTCGTAATCGGTCGGATCGTGTTGGGCGGCGAGCCGGGCCAATTCCCTGACCTCCTCGCCGGACAGGATGATCTGCGCGGTGTCCAGGCCGTCGAGCAATTGGCTTATCGTCCAATCCCCCGTCGCGGGATCCCGCCACGCTTTGCACCATTCGCCCAGATATTCGAAATCCTCCGGCGGATGCATGTAGTCGAATGCCATGATCAGTTCCTTTCCGTGGGATCCGGGTCCGGATCCCATCCGCGTATGCGTGCGATGAGCCGGCAGACGCCGGCCGGCATGAGCAGTATGAAAAACGTGGCGGCGGCGGCCTGCGAGATGGCGGTCATGATGCGGATGCCGGACAGGAGCCGCAGCAGGAGCGCGCCGCCCAGGGTGGCGAGGGCGCCGAACGCCATGAGTAGGAGCGCCATGGCGAGGCTGGCTGCCAGCAGTCCCGGCTCCACGCCCGCCGCCGGCCGGGGCTCCCCCATGTGTCGGGATGATGCGCCGTGCCTCATCGTCGTCCGCCTTTCACATGCCGCCGGCGTCCGGGCTGTCCGATATAGGAGAGCGTCCATTCCCCGGCGTCCCGCGTACGGTCGAGTGAATTTTCAACGTTTGCGCTTTCGTTGTTCGTTGTCGTGTCTGGTGTCCGTCTTGTCGCCTGTTTCTTTTCCGGCGAAGGCGAGCACTATCGTGCAGATGAGGCACGTGATGAGGATGAGCGTGGTTCCTGGGTCGATTGCCATCAGGCTCGCTGCCCTGTTGTTTGATGTTTTCCGAGCATGATTGGTGCCTTCTACGAAAATTTTATGTGGACTAATTCAGTATAACAGGTATTGCCGATTCCGCGACATCACGGCTTCTCGCCAAAACGGGAGGCCGGACCCCTAGAATTGTCTCCGAACGACAATATGCCTGTTATACTGAATATGTCCACATAGAAGGAGAGTTCCAATGACCAACCAAAACAAGTCAGCCCAAGCCCGCCAACGACGCCGCAGCTCGGACGGACGATTCGCGGACGAAGACAAGCAGGACAGCCTCCCCTCCGACACAAAAATCCAACAGGTGGCCAGCCTCCTCACCGACGACACGGAGCCTGACTTCAACCAGCTGCTCACAGCCACCGGCGCATTCGACGACCCCTACGAGGCACGCCATATCGAATTCGACATGCCCGACGGATCCACCCTCAACGGCTACGCCTTGGACGATGGGCGAATCGACCGCAACAAGGTGCCGGCCGGCTGGCACGCCTACTCCGTAATGGAAAGCGACGGCGACGAAGACGGGGAAACCACCCTGTCCATCGACCATGACGGGTACGTGAACCACAGGATGGACTTCATCACCACCGAAGACCTCAGCCAACGCATAGACAGCGGCCAACTGACCGAAATCCACGGCGACGACTGGGGCTTCACCGACAACGACCTCGTGGACGATCTCGCCGAAAAATCCGGGGATGACGACTTCGACCTCGACACTGAACTGGAGGAGAAACGCCACGACATGATGGATTCCGCCATCCGAGACCAGATCTTCTTCAAACTCGACGAGGAGAACATGACCGCGTTGAAGGCCGCCGCATGGCAGACCATCAACCACGACGAGCAGAACAAGGGCGAATCCACGATCGGCGACCTGCGCATAGCCCCATCCATCAACCCCCACGACCTGCATCTGGAAGACATGAGCGAGGAACAGATCAAAGAGGCCCGCAAGTACGGTGGATGGGACCCCGACAAGCACAAGTACGTGCACTTCAACCTGGACGGTGACTTGGAAGGCTTATCCGAGAAGCAGGCTGACAAGCTGATCTGGGACAACCGGCAGCGCATCCTGCAGGCCGTCCGCGATGACGAGTCCGCGAACTTCAGCACCGTCAACCTGCTGCATAACTGTTTCAACCGTGAACGACAGGTACGCGAACACGACTACACGACACCGGGCGACAAGCGATAAAGGAGAGATAGCACATGGCAGAGGCCATCAACGAAATGGAACGTAGGCTCGCGGAATCAAACCCGCATGCCGGCCCGAACGTGAAGACCGAAGACTTCAAACAGCAACCACCCTCGGTGAAACCAGCAGGGAAACGCCGTCGCACATCACCGGCACCGAGGAAAACGGTTGAGGACACGAAAACCGCTGCAGAAACCCCTTCGCAGCAGGCCGAAGAAACCCGACGGCCTCATGCCGGAAGGCCGTTCTGCATCATTCCGAAACCCACATGGCAGGAGATGGCCCATGCGGCACTCCCCCAGCTACTGCAAGCCGTCGGACTGCTCATCCTGATCATCGTATCCCTGCTGGCAAGGCAGACCGCGTTGGCGGTCATCTGTCTTCTTGGCCTGCTCGCATTCGTCGGCTGGCGGCTTGCGACCTACGACTGGACTCCCATGGAAACCGTTCGTCGAACCATCGAACATGGTTACGGTGTGGCGGTCGTCCGTCTCCTGAATGCGGACGACATGAACCAGCCAGTCCGGGTCATCACCGAAGGCGGACAGTATGTCGCCTGGTATACGGACGGCAGGGAGAGTCGCATCCACACCGCCATTCTCATAGTCAACAAGGGTCGAATCGCATTGACCACACCGGACATGGGCATCCTGCCCACCCTAAGGGAGACAATTTGATGCGTACATTGTTCGTCGGCGACCTGCATGCAAAAGCCGACCTGTTGCCGCTAATCACCCGAGTCGCCAGACGAGAGCATGCGGAACGCATCGTGCTATTGGGCGACATCTGCGACGACTGGAACGTGTCCAACAATGGACTGATCCGGTTCTTCGAGACGTTCACCTCATGGTATCGGCGCGAAGCCGGGGAACGTGAGGTGATTCCACTGCTCGGCAACCACGATGTGCCGTACTTCCTGAAGCAAGGCTCCTCCTCCTATGCGCGAGTACGCGCACTGGCGCCCGGCTTCAAACCCGGCGCCCATCGCAAGGTGCATGAGCTGATGCAAAATATCCCATTCCAACTGGCTTGGTCGGATGGGAACATTCTGGCCACGCACGCCGGGCTCACCCGTGCATGGGGGCGACGGCGGCTGGGCGCCGATTACATGGACATGCCGGTCGAGGAAGTCGCGGATCGCTTGAACCGAATGCTCCTCCATCCGGCCTCACTGGTCGTGCCCATGACGGACATCGGCCCGGCGCGCGGCGGCGCAGGAACGCCTTCTCCCCTATGGTGCGATCGCGGCGAGTTCGCCGAAGACGGGGACATGCACCTGACTCAGGTGGTCGGGCATACGCCCGTACCGACCGTATTGCATGAGCATGATGCGTGGTTCTGCGACACGTTTTCCACGATGAGCAACGGTACTCCCATTGGCGACGGGTCTCTGCTCATGTATTCGGAGAGCGGATTCTATCCAGTGCCTCTTCTTGGCTGATTTGCTTTCGTCCGGCCTGCTTCCTTTTTTCAAGGCGCGATTAGAATCAAAGACAAACAACACTCGTCGAAAGAACACCAAAACATTGACGACATCCAGCCGAACAGCACAAGCGAAACACCGGAGACGCACCCCAGACGGACGATTCGCAGACGAACTCAACAGCTTCGGCTTCCCCGACGCGGCAACACTAAGCGCATACGAGCAACAGACCTCGCAGATCCCAGTACTCCAGCGCCTGCAAAAGCACGGCAAAATCACCCCACCACCAATCACGCTGCCGGACGGATGGACGGAAGCCGGAACAAAACATGACGGCAACGCCGACGGATATGGCAGCTACCATGAGGACACACGCCGTTTCACAGGCCCCGACAACAGCACCCTGACGGTCACGCACAGTTCGGGATTCGAAAAAGATTTCGGCCTATACGACTACCAGACCGTCGAATACCAGTCCGGCAACGTCACCATCAAACGAATCATCCCACCCACCTCAAACCCTGACATCAACGAGCTGGAGGAAACAGGCCAACGGCTCGAACGGCAGCGCGCGGAACTCAACGCACACGCTTCCGGACGGTGGAGCGCTCCCATAACGCGGCTTACAGCATCCACCAGCGAGACAGGCTACACGTTCATCCTACCGGAATACGGGGAGCCGCCGAAGAAGCCGGTACTCCCATGGAACCGAGCCGCATGGGACAAGGCACGAAAGCAGGAAAAAGAAAACAGAAAGTCTGGTGTGGCTGAGATTCCGCCCCGTTGATCCGCTTCTCCTGCAATGCCGCGAACAGGCGCCCTGTCGCGCCGTTCCTGGACCAGCGGTTGAACAGTTGGCAGACGGTGACCCACTTGCCGTGGCACTCCGGCAGTTCCCTCCACGGGGCTCCCGTGCGGTACATCCACGGCAGGGCGTTGACGAACGTGTGGTTGTCGACCGCCACGTTGCCGTGCTATCGCGGCAACGGATGTGTGATCCTCATGAACCGGTCAGGCGTGATGTCATACCTCGGCGTACGCATACGACAATCATCACGCAAAACTTAAATAGGGTAAACACACCCCTAGTTTTTTTTGATATTCGCCGACCCGTTTCCTTTTTTTGGGGAGGCGGGGTTTGTCTTATCCTATTTGTCTGTTATACTGAATATGTCCACATAAAAACGAAAGAGGAAACCATGAAGCGCTACGCCATCAACTATGAGGAAACCTACTCAGGCACCTTCACCGTCGAACTCGACGACGACTCCACCGAACAGGATGCCATCAACGAACTCCTCAACAACGCCGACGAATACCGTCTAGGCGAACAGGTCGAACTCAGCGACAGTGACGCACAGGTCATCAAGACCGAAAATGTGGAGGACTGACTCATGACGGACACTATGGAACAGGTCACGGAAGATGTACTCGACGCTTTCAAGCGGAACGGCTGGATTGTCGTCGCGCCGAAGAACTGGAACTGACGAAATGAAAACACGCGACATCCTCATCACCGTCACCCGCATACTGCCGGGCTGGCATGTGTACAACGACCACCAGTTCGGACGCATCACCGCATTCGACCCTCAAGCGGGATACGAGGTCACCGTCAACCTTCCCGACAGCGACACCATCCGCATCGTCCGCACGCGGTACGAGCTTGTCGAGGATAACACCGTCCTCGATACAGCCGACATGGGCGAGGAGCAGGCATTGGACGAACTGGCCCGCCTGCTGGCTTCGCCCATGCCGCGCACCGACCGTCTCATGCGGTTGAAAGACAAGTTCGAGAAGACCGCCGAATGGTGCCGGGACACGCTTGGCGACGAACAGGAGGCGAAGGATGTGGAAGACATGGCCGAACACTACATGCATGTGTGCGAAGCCTGCAACAACAAATACTCCGGCCGACATGACCCGGTGTCCGTGTTCGAGGGGTGGCTGCTGGGCGAGGAACTCGGCACCCCGTATGAGACGCGCCGTCAGGCCGCGTCGCGCATGCTGAGCAACGTGCACCGACTGGACAAGGAGTGAACCATGTTGGACATCGAGAAGACGCTGCAATCCGTCCGCGACCTATTGGACAGGCTGGGCAAGGAAGACGTGGAGTTCGCTCTGGTCGAATCGGAATACTCCGACTACGTAGCGGACATCCGCAACCCTAACAAGGTGTACGTGTTCCTTGAATGCTCGATTCGTCCGAACGGCACCTTCGTCTGGCGGGATTACGACCATCATAAAGGAGTCTGCGACTTCGACGAGTTCCGCGTGCGGATAATCACCCTCACAGCGAACAAATACCTCGACAAGGCGAAAGACAAGCGCAAACAGTGGGCGAGCCTGTGCGAAGGTACAGATACGCCCATGCCGGAGTCGCTGGCCGTCACCGTATCCGACATGGAAGACAAGGCCAACCGTCTGAAAGCGTTGCTGGAACCCGACGACCCGCCACTGTTGGACGGGCGGGACATCGCAATCCTGAAAGAGCTTAAACCGTATGGCGTGGTCAAACCGGCGGAGGAATCGCAACGACTACGTGAGCTGGGCGTGCTGGAACGCAGATACTACATCGACCAAGTGTTCGACGCGCTGACCGACAAGGGCGAGAAGGCATTGGAATTCGCGTCGCACGTAGAACGGACGAAAAGGAGAACATCATGAAAACAGCATCTTTCCACACGACCGCCCGCAAGGCGATACTCGCTACACTGCAAGCCAACCGAGACGACCTGCGCGTGCACGATACGCGCGAATGGCGCTTTCTTACCGACGAGGAATTCCGACGGCTCGGCCATGCGAAGCCGTCGGACGTGTCGTATGCGGGCGATCTGGACGACTACGGCATGTTCGACGGCGCCTGGCGTGCGGCCGTGGATTGCGGCGACGCGTTGCCTCATGCGAGCGAATACAGCATATCCGGCATGCTCATCGCATTCGACGACAAGACCGTATGGGAGACGGTATGCGCCGGACTTGACCTGTTAGGCAAGGAATGAAAAGGAACCATCATGAACGCGAACGAAACCTGCGAAGATTCAATCCACGGCCCGTACGAGCCGGATGACGTGGCTGACCACTGCGGCGGTTGCGGCATACCGTTGTGTGAGGAGCATGCGAGGAAATGCCCCTGTTGCGGGCGCGTCAACTGCACGGACTGCGGCAAGATATGTGAGGCCTGCTGGCGTCTGGTATGCCGTGAGCACGCCAAGTGGAATCCCGAATACGCGCAATACGAATGCCCCGCATGCTACGACCGTTGGGATTGCGGGGAAAGGTAGAGAGGACATCGATGTGATAGGCGAACACTACCTGCATCTCGCCCGCGAATGGGGTTGGAACGACACCGAGGTGCGCGACGCCATGTATGTGGAGACGAAACAGAGAGGATGGTGCAGGGAATGAGCGTCGTCACGCCCGAGATTCGTTTCTTCGCAGACTGTCACTGGTTGATGGCCGACAACATCATTCTGCTCAGAATCACGCCGATGTTACCGTACGAATGGTCGAACCTGAGAAGACTGTTCGACTGCAAATCCACATTCGAAACACGAAGCGGACCGTTCGACTACTGGCGCATTCGCCTTGAATTCGACGGGAACCTGATCCACTGGACGGTTTCCGACGGCTGGTGGCATCCGAAAACAACGACCTTCGACACCGACTATGAGACGACCATGACGGTCCTGTTCGACGTCGGATACGACCAGTGGCGCAAGGACCGCGGCATCATGGACGAGGCCGACAAGGCCGTGAAACGGTTGAACGATTCAGGTATCCCCGCCACGCGCTCTTCAGATCCGGACTATCTGGTGTTCGAGGTCGGCGAAAGCGTGTTCCGTGCGCTATTGCCCGCCGATCCGACGCATGCGGCAAGTCGGCTGATCGAAGCGGTCAGAAATCGCGGGAAGATTCTCGATGGCTACCGGAAGACCGTCGCCGGTCTTGGCAGGGTCGAGGCATTGGAGGCGGATGACGTGTACTGGGATGACCTGTTCTCGAACGGCGACCCGGTCGAAACCGGCGCCGTCATATTCCAAAGCCAAGGTGCGGAAGACCATCCCATCAGTCTGGACCTGCTGATCATGTCAGACGGCACCTGGCAGCCGGACGGCTTCGACTCCGACAGGGAGGGCACGGCGGCCGACGTGCGCGGATACCTGAGCCAATGGACGGGGGACAATCGATGAAGAGCATCACGAAAGCCCAGTACGCCATGCTGTTTTTCGCCGTCGACAGGCTCAAGGAAGACTCGTGGCATACCGACCCCTATGGTTTCGACGCGTTGAAGGAACGCGGCTTGGTCGATTTCGGGCAGCATGACCGGATCATCACCGACGAGGGCATTGCGTTCGTGAAACGTATGCTTGCCGACCCGGAGAGCATGCCGATGACCGCGAAACGGGCGATAGCCGAATATGATGTGCTGCGCGACGAATATGCGCACCTGTTCGAGCATGATCCGGACATGAGGGTCAGGGTGGCGATGTTCGGCGTCCATGGTCTCGAACCGGTCGAACCGCCGACCGGCATCGACGGGTTCCGAACGGACACCATCTACGATTTCAACCTTCCTTGCCAAGGATTCCCCCGCCTCTAAGCGAAGCGTAGGCGGGGGATGAATTGGCGTATCTATATATGTTATACTGTAATCAGTCGTATATGTTATAAACGAGGTGATTGCAGTGGAATTGGAGTCGAATCATCATTCGGTGTTCCTGTTGTATTATCATCTCGTGCTCGTCGTGAAATACCGTCGCAAGGTGTTCGACGACATCGTTTCGGCGCGTGCGCGTGAGATATTCGAGTACATCGCACCCAAGTATGGGATAACCGTTGAGGAATGGAACCACGACATGGATCACGTGCACGTATTGTTCCGTGCCCAGCCGAAGAGCGAGTTGAGCAAGTTCATCAACGCTTACAAGAGTGCGTCGAGTCGTCTGCTCAAGCAGGAGTTTCCGCAGATTCGGCAGAAACTGTGGAAGGAGTATTTCTGGAGCCGCAGCTTCTGCCTACTGACCACAGGAGGCGCGCCAATCGAAGTCATCCGCAAATATATCGAGAACCAAGGCAGGAAGTAAGGAGGTGAACCATCATGCAGGTGAAACGTCATTGCGCGGTCAAGTACCGCATGTACCCGAACAGGGCTCAGGCGGCATTGATTGACCGCACCATCGGTTGTGCGAGGTTCATCTACAATCAGATGCTTGAAACCCGCATCGGCACCTATAAGGCTACGGGTAAGTCGTGCAATCCGACTCCCGCCCAGTACAAGGACAGGTATCCGTTCCTGCGTGAGGTGGACAGCCTCGCACTGTGCAACGCCCAATTGAACGTGGCGAAGGCGTACAGGAACTTCTTCCGCGACCCCAAGCACATCGGCTTCCCGAAGTACAAGGCGAAGCATCGCAATCGTCAGACCTACACGACGAACAACAGCAATAACAACGTCACCCTCGATGAAGGAGGCAGGCATCTCAAACTACCGAAAGTAGGGATTGTGCGCGTCCGCCAGCATAAACGCATACCCGAAGACTGGAAACTGAAGAGCGTGACCATCGAGCATTGCAAAAACGGCGAATACACGGCGACGATACTGTTCGAGTACGAGACCCAAGCACTCGAACCCGTCCGACCCGTGCATATCGTCGGATTGGATTACTCCTCCCACGGCCTGTACGTGTCCAGCGACGGCGAACGAGCCGACTATTCGCGTTTCTACCGGCGGATGGAGCCACGGCTGATGCGCGAGCAACGTAGACTCAGCCACATGGTAAAAGGGTCCGGTAATTGGGTGAAACAGAAGCGGCGCATCGCCAAGCTCGCCGCCAAGGTCGGGAACCAGCGAGCCGACTTCCTGCATAAGACAGCCAACCGGCTCGCCGCCCGATATGATTGCGTCGGCGTGGAGGACTTGGACATGAAGAACATGAGCCAATCCCTCACACTCGGCAAAAGCACGATGGACAACGGGTACGGCATGTTCCGCACCATGCTCGCATACAAGCTCGAACGGCAAGGCAAGCAGCTGGTCACGGTAGACAGGTTCTACCCGTCCAGTCAACTATGCTCCGATTGCGGATACCGCAATAAGGATACGAAGGACCTGCATATCCGCGAATGGACATGCCCTGACTGTGGCGTTTGGCATGACAGGGACGTGAACGCCGCGACCAACATCATGCACGAAACACGACGACTCATGCAGGAACGATAACAAAAAACTTACGAGAACCGTGGGGCGCACGGGAATAGCCTGTAGACACTGACTCGGATACGAGCCTTGAGCAGGAAGCCCCACCTCAGATCGCGAAGCGGTCAGGTGGCGGGAGCACGTCACGGATCTGGACGTACTATCGGCGACCTTCGCGATCACGCACCTGTACTCCGGGTTCAACCCGAATCATCATGTGATCGTCCGGGCGCATGAATCGTATACGGATCCCCCAGCCCCGGTCATCGACAGCATCAACAACCGCCAGCTACGCCAGTCGGGCGGCACACGATATCTGAAAGTATCCAGAACCGTATTGGACAAGGAGAAGCAATGAGCGTCGAACGTATCATCGTAGAAACCGACGACGAGACCGGCAACAATCCGGTCGAATATGATTGGGAATTCGACCCAGACGGCACGTTCCACATGAGCGGGGACGGGGAAATTCCCGCCGTCTTCGAGGAGTCCGCCGCCATCGTCGACGCGTTCAACCATGTCAACATGAGCATCGTGAACGGGGAGCGGACACCGTTGAAGGACGGCGACCGCGCCTGGTTCACCCTGCTTGCCGTCACCCTCGCCACCCTTATCCCGTTCGTGGAGGGGAAGGACGGCGACCGGGTGGGATTCATGATGGGCGATACGTCAAACGGCTTCAACATCAATATCACATCACCCGAATTCCTGGCCTGCTGCCGGTCCATGTGGGTCGGCGCGGACGTGTATCGCGCGTTCGGCCGATACCTGAACTTCCGATGGGACACGATCCGCGAGGCGTGGGTGGAGAACGGTTCCGGTCTCGCGTTCATCGGGGCGGACGGTCAGGTGGCGTACATGCTGGAGACCGCCATGTCGAAAGGCGACGGCATCCGTTTCGACCCTATGGAGGGCAGGGAGGACACCGTCCGACTGTTCCGGCTCCTGCTGGAAACCGCGAAATGCGCGGACATCCCGGTCCGATTCGCAGGCGGATCAGGCGGCCTCCGACAAGGTGATTAACGACGATAGCATTCGTTCCAAGCAGTGAGACGGTAAAACGGAAGTTAGTCAACTAAACCGTATCCGGGAAGAAAGGAAAAAGACTAATGGGAAGACATGCCGCCTCAAGACCCGGCCGACTCCGTCCTCAGCACAATACTGAAGACATTTCGCTCCGGAATATTGAAGAGAACACCGTTCCTAAGAGAGAAGACAAACAATCACAAGGAGTGGGTTACCGGCTGTTGCAATTGTTCGCAGGCATGTCGATTTTTCTCGCCATCATCCTAGTAATGCACGTCGGCTGGGTGTACATCGGCAACGGAATGGATCAGATCCACACGCAACAGACCATCGTCACCAACCAAGGATTCAAAACAGCCCAACCCACTAAAACTGACGGTTCAACCCGCATCGCCAAACCCCAAACCGGAGAACCACCCACCGAACCGGAACCCGAATACTCGACAGTGATCGGCTGGATGCGAATCCCCCGGTTCGGCACCGAATGGCAACGAGCCATCCAAGAAGGCACCGATCTGAAAGTCCTTGACAACTACGGTATCGGACACTACCAAGGAACCGTCATGCCCGGAAGCATCGGCAACAGCTCCTACGCCGGACACCGCACCCCCGGTGACCTAGGGCCGGCGGACACGTTGAAACCCGGGGATCCGATCATCATTCAGACAGCCGACCACTGGTACGTGTATGAAATGCAATCATCTTGGATGACGACCCCCGATGATGCCGCCGTCATCGCCGACCAGACAGACCAAAAAGACGCGCGCCTCATCACACTCACCACCTGTAAATACTCGCTAGATGAACAGGACAGTCTGAGTGCTAGACTCATCGTCCGCGGACGGTTCAAATATTGGGCCAACACTGCTGACGGAATACCAAAAGAACTCGCCTCCAAACAATCAACTCCCATACAGCAAGCAAAAGCCACTATCACACGCAGCATCCAAAAAGCCAGCAAATACGCTCCAGTCAGCCAACTCCTGTTCACCGCAACACTAACAATCTGGTGCATCCTCACAGGCCTGTCATGGCTCATCTGGCACAAAGACCGCCAGAAGAAAACAACATCATGGAACCTCATGACACTAATCTGGCGCATCCAATCAGGCCCAATCATCCTACGCGCAACCACCTGCCTATTCTTCTGGATAACGCTACTATTCGCCGAATGGGCATGGATCAGCCCACTACTTTCCCAACTGATCCCACTATCCACCGGCACCGCCACCCTAAACTAAAAACATCAGGCAATACGCAAAACCCGTACGCCAACGACAACCGGTGACAAAGAAGGGTCGGTGCGCGTCATTTCGGACAGAGAACCGGAAAACGCGCACCGACCCTTTCCACACAGTATAGCGTGCCCTAGCCGAGCAGACGATAATATCCCATGCCGGGCATGACGGCCGTGACCTTCGTGCCATCGACCGGGTTCATCGCATGGATCATCAGACCGTTGCCGATGTAAATGCCCGCATGCCCCGCGTTTGCCATAAGATCACCCGGCTGCGGGTCAGTAACGGGCGTGCCGACCGTGGCCTGCATGCCGGACGGGTGCGGCAATTGGATACCGAACCGCGCGTACACGTATTGGTTGACGTCCTCCCGGTGTTGAAACACCGGGATTCCAACACGTGTTGTTATCGTGTTGAGGTTTCGCACGTCATGGTGGAAGCGTTCTTCCCGCGATAGGCGGGTTGGACGGCTGATTCCGTTTCGGCGTGCTCGGCTTCGTCCAAGCCGAGGAGATGGTCTAATCCCCGTTTGAGGATGTTGTTGGCCGCGTTCAAGTCGGCGTTCATGCGCGCGTGGCATTGCCTGCATTCGAAGTCCGCTTGGCTTTCGCGGTTCTCCTTGGCGCAATGCCCGCACTTGCTGCATGTCTGCGACGTGTACGCGGGGTTGACGAGTATAAGCCGGTTCTGTCCGGTCAGCCGGGTCTTGTATTCGAGTTTTTCGACTATACCGGCGAGACCGGCGGAGCGTAGGGCATGGTTGAGGCCGCGTTTCGCCGACTGGCCGTTATGCAGGTACGCGCCCGGCCTGTCTGGGTCGGGTTTCGCCTTGGCTTTGCGGCTCATGCCTTGCAAGTTGAGGTCTTCCAATACGATGAGGTCGTATTCGCGGACGAGCATGCTGGTGGTCTTGTGCTGCCAGTCGTCTATGATGCGGTGCGCCTTCGCGTACAGTCGGCTGAGTTCCCGACCGGTACGCTCATAGGTGTGGCTCGGATTGCGACGGTATTCCCTCACCGTCTTGCCCGACATGTTGACCCGTCGCGCCTGAGCCTTCTGACGGCGGCGTATTTCACGGTCGATACGCTCCAACCGCTGCTTGGGGAGGTCGAGGAAACGATTGTCGGACGTGGCGAGCGTGTGGACGCACCCTCTGTCCAATCCGACCATCGCGCCGGTGCGCTCACGGCCTATCGGCAGCGGGTCGTTGACGAACACGAGCGTGCGTCGTGTCCAGTTCACGCCGACGCTCGTATAGTCGCGGATGGGCTGGCTGACGCGGACGCGGATGTGGATGCTGTACCGGCACGGTTGGCCGTCCAGACGATATGCGCCGGGGTTCTGTCCGGTGATGACGACTTCGCCGTGATGCCGGTTCAACCGCCGGTAGTTCGCGTTCGCGCCCTTGTTGTGCCAGCAGACGAAATACAGGTCGTCACGCCGTTTTTTGAACCGGGGCGTCATGCCCGGGTTTCTATGCTTCTTCTTCAATGTTTTGCGGCGTTTGTTCGCGCTCCACCAGTCCGTGTTCTCTATCCTGTTCGGGGATTGCAGCACCATCGCGGGCATGGCTGCGAACCATGAGCATTCCAATCGCGCCTGACGGTCGGAACGCATGTCCGGCCTCCCGTTCAACGGGACGGCCGTCTGGGATTCCCTGTCCCACTTGGTGCGACGGGAGCGCAGCTGATTGTATCTGCAACGCCATCCGTCGCACAGCCAGCGCATCACGATGTCCGGGTTGGTCGAATACAGGGGAACCTGCTGCCCGTCTGGGGTCGCACTCATGCCGAGATACGGTGCGGCACCCCGCACCTGCACTCGTTCTATCACGACCTTCTGGGACATGATTCCGATTATATCACTACGCGCGTATAATGAAAGAAGACTTAGACCGAAAGGAGGGGGCGGTTCCTCCCGGCATTGAAATACCGGGCATCCCCGCCCGGAAACTGGTGAACGAACGATGCGGGACCGGGTGTTTCGGGAACGATCTGACACTGCTCGCCATGTGGGTCGGAGCCGGATCGGCGTCGGCCGCCCATGCCGGGATCGTCGGCATGGCGAGCATGGCGATTGGCAGGAGAACCGTCAGGATGACGGGAGCTCTTCTAATAGTGGATGTACTGGTATGCATGCGTCTGTTTCGCCTCGATGGTGCGTCGGAACGGGCCGACCTGCCCGTTCACGTTCGCTTCGCTGATCTCGATGGAATCGTCGCCGTTGACCTTCTCCACGATGGCGACGTGCCCCCATGCGTTGTTGACCTGCGCCGGGCTGAACACGATCACATCCCCTTGTCGGGGGGTATCATCCACCCAATAGCCGAGCGCCTTGGCGGAATCGGCCCACATGCCGCCATCCCCCAGCCGGCTGCCGACCGGCAATCCCAGTTGCGTGCGCCGCACATACGCCCACCATGTGCATTGCCCGTACGCGTACGCGTTGCCCGTGTCGCCGGTCGCATGGTCCGGATTGAATCCGGTCGGAGTCTGATCCTCGTCGCGCCCGTTGATCAGATCACGGACCACTGGATTATCCGCGTGAATGATGGTGAGCTTGCGGTCCGGCTGGTCACCTATATCCCATGTGCCGTCCACTGTGAGGTCTTCCCTTTGGCTGCTCCTGCTAGCCGCATCATCGATGCTTGATGCCGTCAACTGTTCCGTGGTTAATGCGGTGGACTGGTTGAAACGTTCACCTGCGTATGCGGTTTCATTATGCGGCAGAAAAAGACATGCCATTCCTCCTGACAAAATCATTGCCGACATCAGGCAGAGGGCGACACGTCGTTGGAACCGGTTCTTCCTTCTTACGGCTGATCGGCTTACTGGTTGAACGGTCTTATGTGCTGCCCTGCTCAATCTGCACGCTCCTGAATGAATTCCGGAGAGGCGATGTTATCGTCGAACCGGTAGGTGTCGGGTTGTCCGAGCATACGTCGAAGAAGAGGCGAATGCCGGGTGACAAGCCGGTTGAACCAGCCTTTAGCCTGCCAGGTCACGTTGATTACACGCCCGTTCTCATTCTCCACTGAGGCTTGATGCACGACTTGTTCACGACCTTGAGCTGTTTGACGGCCTGCTGGCAGGAAGATGAAAGCGATTTTCTGCCCGGCGTATATGTCTGCGGGAATAATGGTGTTATCGATGAATATTTTAATTCTTCGCATCGGCGCAGCATCCTTTTTTTAAGACAACGTTCTGGAAGATTGACCGGCTTTTCCTGTTCCGAAGTTGGGTGGAGGAAAACCGGACGGATACTACGATTATCATTCGTTCAAAGAACGATTCTTGAAGAAAATCTGAAAACCGTAGCATTAACCCGCTTTAGGGTGCAACATGTCCACTAGTTTCTGTGGTATTCCGTCCTCGATATCCCATTCGACGGTTTCGAACCGGCTGTTCGAGGCGGCGGCCCGATCGTCGCCAACCTCAATGCTCACATCGGAGCCGTCCGGGAAATACTTGATCAACGTCATGGTGCCGCGGCCGGGCGGGAAGCTGACATGGAATCCGCCGCCCAAAGCGGTGGCGATGTCCACCGTGTTGCATGCGGCCTCGCCGCTCACATAGGCCGGTCGTCCAATCTCATCCTCCTTATCCTTGTTCTTCCGATAGGATTCGCTAGCGATATACTCGACCGCAAAGTCGGCAATCTGATCGCGCAGCTTCGGGAAAGTCTCCTTGCCAGCCGTTTGACGCCGGTCCATGATCCATGCGAACACGCAGGTGAGAATAAAGCCGCCCATCAGGTCGTACACGTCGATGTCGGCCCGCTGGCGGGGGGACAATGCAACGCCGACGGCCCACCAGCCGATGCACAGCATGATGCCCTGCTGCACGTATCCGAACCGGTGGCCGGCGACCGCATGACCCGCCTCGTGCAGGCGGACGCGCATCGGCGGTTCGGGCGGCCTGGAATGGTTGATGACCGCCTTGCATCGGGCGATGAACCAGTCGTATGTGCTTATCATCGCCTGCCTCCCGTCATCACGTCCAATATGACGGCCAATGGCACGACATCATGGTTGGCGTGCGTCTTGCATACGGGCCCGTACCAGCCGGTTTCGGGCATATCCTCACAGTCGGGGCCGTCCGTCCGCATCCAACGGCGGATCGCGACCACGGGTTTGCCGCAGGATTCGTAGTCCCCGTCGCGGGATACGCCGGCCGTGCATCCTAGACGCAGCCAAGACGGGTCGCATAAGGCGAAGACGCGCATCGGGTCGTATGGCCATACGCCCGATAGCGGTGGCATGAGCGACGGATCATGCTTCCAGCAGCCGGCATCGGCCACGGCCTTCAACACCTCCGATAGCGGGACGACATCATGGTTGGCATGCAGCTTGCACGCGGGTCCGTAGACGCCCTCCTTGGGTAAAAATTCGCTATCGTCGTACCCGTCGTCGCGTGTCCAACGGCGGATGGCGCCCGGCGGCCTGCCGCACTGTTTGAAATTCTCGCCCTTCCAGCAGCCGGCCGCGCAGCCGAGCCGCAGGGCCAACGGGTTGCATCGTTCGGCGATGAGCTTCGGATCGTACGGCGTTGGTTTCTTGCATTTGGTCATTGCTTTTTCTCGTTTCCGACTTTACTTTATATACCTTATATGGTATATTTATGGGCATGTGGCAGATAGAGATGGAACCCATCAAGGACTGGCTTGACGGACTTGACAAACAGACCGCCTACCAAGTCTACGCGGCCCTTGACCTCCTTCGGGAACGCGGACCGAACCTCAAACGCCCCCTGGTGGGGAAAATCGAGGGCTCCATCATCGGCTCCATGAAGGAACTGAGACCCGGTTCGACAGGTCGAAGCGAAGTCCGAATCCTGTTCGTCTTCGACCCGGAACGCAAAGCGGTCCTATTGGTCGGCGGAGACAAACAGAACAAATGGAACAAATGGTATAAGACAGCCATCCGCGAAGCCGAACGACGGTACATCCGGTGGCTGGAAGAACAACATGGGAAGGACACGAAATGAGCTACACGTTGGAGGACTTCAAGGCCGATCACGACCTTGACCAGAAGACCATCGACGAGCGCAAGGAACAGCTTCTTGAGGAGATGCGCCTGTATGAGCTGAAAGAAGCGCGCAAACAGCAGGACGTGACCCAGAAGCAGCTCGCCGAACGCATGGGCGTCAGCCAGAAGCGGGTCAGCAGCCTCGAATCCGGCGACGTCGACAAGACCGAAATCCGTACGCTGCGCCGCTATCTCGACGCCATCGGCGGCAGGCTTCAGGTCAACGCGATCATGCCGGACGGGCGCACCCTGCAACTGGTCTGAGATCAGGTAACCCGTCATGCCACCGGCTTCCACCCCAGATTCGGTTTCCCCGCCTTCATCCACGCCTTGTAGTTGATGCGATGCCGGCGGGTCAGACCGTGGATGACGTATTTCAGTTCGGCGATGAAGCCGGATACCGTACGCGTACTGTCATCCTCGATGAGGGTCTCATCGCAGGGAATGCAGGACAGGCCGCATGTCGGGTTCGGCCAATGCGGGACGAGGAGAAGGAAGCCCAACGCCAGAAGGCCGAATACGACGGGAAAAGTGACGAATCCGGCGGCATATCCAATCCAGAACATGCTCATCGCGTCACGAAGTGGGTAATCATCAGTGTTCCTGAGGTTGCGAATCCGATTGATGCGATGACCATTGCGAGCCCTGTGACTCTCCACATGAAGCATGCGCAGAGGACGCATGTTATGGCGAGTATGATGTTGGCGTTTTTTTCGAAGTTCTTGTACGTGTTCATTGTGGTTTCTTTCATTCTATGTGGACATATTCAGTATAACATGTAAATGAAAAAAAACATGCAAGGTTTGAAATAAAAAATCCCCCGATGCCATACGGCACCGGAGGATTATTTGTCCACATAGAATGACGTTTCATAGAAACCAACGATCCTACGACAGCAAAAGCTGCAAGACCCAAAGTAGGTGAACTACTGGACATGCTCACACAAGATGCTATGGCGCGGAAAAATCACTCGCCGTCCATAATTTTTTAGGCAGGGTACCACGCCCCTTGTGGTCGTGGGCGAATGCCTTTCCTTTCCACTAACATTATGATATAATGTTTTTTATTGGAGGTGAAGCACATGGTGGAACTCGCATTGACCATGAAAGTCAAGCTCACGACCAACAAACACGAGTCTGAAGCCCTTAACCGCCTATGTGACAATTACACCTCCTGTTGCAACGAAGTATCCGATTGGATTGGAGAACACCACACCCTCAGCCAGAGGAAAATCAACGAGGCTGTCTATCACCCGCTACGCGACAAATACGGACTGTTGGCCCAGATGACCCAATCTTCGATACGGCGGGTCATCGCGTCCTACAAGGCAATTCACTCGCGCATGGAACGCCGGAACGGAGAAAACCCCAAGAGAAAGAGGACGGCATACTATTCCACCAGACCAAAGTACTCGTCCGCCGGTGTTGACCTGCTGTGGAACCGCGACTACTCCTATTCGCCCATGACGGGAATGTTCAGCCTTCCCGTCATGGGCGGGAGAATCAAAGTGAAAGCCCAATGGAAGGGAACCCCGGACGAATACCGTACGGCACGTTTCGGTACCACCCGACTGATATCGAAACGAGGCAAATGGTACCTGCATATTCCCATCATCCTACAGGTTCCCGACCCAACCCCAAGCCCCAAAAACATAGTGGGCGTGGACTTGGGTATCCGAATGCTCGCCACCAGTTATGACGGCGAAACCACCGTCTTCCAACATGGAGGGGAGGTGAAAAGCAAGCGCGGCAAATACAAGCGGCTCCGTCAGCAGTTGCAGAAACGCGGCACCCGAAGCGCTCGCAGACGACTCAAGACCATAGGCGACAGAGAAAACCGTTGGATGACTGATGTGAACCATCAGGCGTCTAAGGCACTCGTCAACCATTACGACAGGGATACGATGTTCGTTCTCGAAGACCTTACGGGAATCCGCAATGCGACCGAACAGGTCAGGGTCAAGGACAGGTATGTTCAGGTCAGTTGGAGTTTCCACCAATTCCGGCAGATGGTCGAATACAAGGCGAAACGCAACGGTCAGAAAGTCGTGTTCGTTGACCCGGCCTACACAAGCCAGACCTGCCCGAAATGCGGGAAAATCCGCAAAGCCAACCGTGACAAGAAACGCCACCTGTATGTCTGCCGCAACTGCGGATACCGGTCCAACGACGACCGGATAGCCGCGATGAACCTGCGACACAAAGGCTACGACCTTTTGAACTCGCAGTACGCCGCCAGCATGACTGACGGCGTAAGAGTGCAGTCAACCACCCTATGATGTTCCGTCAATTAAAGGTAGGAGAACGGTTACAGCCGTTCACTGGCACTACCGGACAGGGACAAGCCGCAATGCTCGTCATTGCGGTCGTTGACATACAATTCCTCGTCCGCGATCTCCTCGCTTCCCTCGAACACGATCGCGCCTTCATCGTCACGATGCTCGTCAAACCACGCTTTGGCCTCCTTTCCTGCTGGCCTCAGTAGGAGGGAGTTTCTTTGAGCCACATCTCGAGGAGTTCCGGTGAATTGATTTCGGTAGACAGCTTTTCGACGTATGCCTTGTCGCGCTTGTACTGGCAGTTGGGGCACTGTTGGCAGCGTTCCATCCAGCTTTTCTGGCAGGCGCTGATTTCCTCGTAGACGCGCTTGTGGCCGCAGATGAAGGTGACTTCGCGGGTGGTGAGGATGTCGTGGTCGAGGTCGTTGGTTTCGTGTTGTTCTTCGATGGTGAGTGCCATTGGTTTCCTCTTTCATTATCTTTATGTGGACATACTCAGTATAACAGATATCTTGGTGGTGAGATAACGAAGAAACAGGAGAAAACCAGAAAACAATAGATAACGTGGAACCAGAAAACACGACAGCCCCTTCCAACGAAAAAAAACAACATGCCAGCCAACAAATCAATCCAAGCCCGCCAACAGCTGCGAGACCCCAACACCGGACGATTCCGAGACGAGCACCGTCAATCCGGTATGCCAACCGACGAATCCATACGAAAATATGAGCGGCAAACATCCGTCGTGTCTCCGCCCGCATCCTATTACGACGGGACCATGAGCGAAGAGAATCGTGAACTGTGGGCCGAGGGGATGGACGCACTCCAAGACAACTCCCCCTATGTAGGTTTTTCCGGAGGATTCGACGAACAGGATGACGCATCAATCGACGGATGGCGCATACACCGAAGGAACACTCCGACAGGAAACACAGTGTACGAGTTTCGAGACGCGAAAAGCTCAACCCCAAACCGAGTGGCGTACCTGATCAAGCAATCGGATATTGACGCCGGTCATTCCCCCACATGGTTGGATGAACGGCAGCGGTCATTCTTCACCGTTCTGACAAACGGCAAAAGGTAAGAGTTACGGCAGACAGCTCGAAAACGTAAATAGACAACCTCCCTACACAAAATAGCAAGGAGAAACAATGGTCGACTCCAGAAAATCAGCACAGGCAAAACAGCAACGTCGAAACCGTGACGGCACTTATGCGGATGAAGGCAAAACTAGTAGCATGCCGAGCGGGGACATCCTTGAACGTTTCGAACAACGTCAGCAAACCAATACTGGTGATGCGCCGGTTGAAACCTATGAGGCAGGCGTGAAGCGTATGCAGGAGCTGGATCAGAGGCTTATCGACATTGCCAACAAGGAGTATGAGGAACGTAAGTTCGGCCCGGACGATGAAGCGTATCGCGTGGAGTCGGGCATGTATGTCAGCAAGGAGGAGTTCGAGAAGCTGCCGGAATTGGATCGCAACCGGTATATCGCATGGGGCAACGACTGCATGGATGACAACGAGGATGCGTGGAACGATCCTCAAAGAATGGAAGAGCTTGCCCGAGAGTCAGCGGAGGATGATGATGCCGAAGTGTATTTGACCGAACCGGAGCTGACTTACACGGATGACATGGATTATTCCTTCGGAGAGTATCTGGAATCCAAGGGTTGCAACCCACAGTCGGCGGAGGAAGGCGCCAACATGGCGCTCCAAGGCCATCCCAATCTGGAAGTGACCGGCAACACGTATCCGCAGGTGTGGCCAACCGACACTGGCAACAACCATCGACGTGCGAAACTCTTCTACCTAGGTGGCAGCAAAGGATGGCGAGTCACCTTCTCGGACGGTCGCGGCGACGTGAACAAAACCGTCATCGACTATAAGAAAAGCGACATGGGCAGCGACTACTACGATCAGACCAACACCGCACGAGAAGCGTTCAAGACCGCATTCGACTGGGTGGACGGCGGAAACAAAAAGAAGAAGCACTGACATTCATGGGTTCTTGACCCGTATTTCTTCCGAAAGAAGTCCACGCCAAGAACCCGGTCTGCCTTTGCCAATATCTTGGGGAATATGCCTGATATTTCCTTGAACTGCACGAGACTCGATTCGAACGTAATCGAAATCGAGTTTGATGATGGTCTGCTGCATTACCGTTTGAATCTGTCTTCGAATGCTGCACATACGCTGCTTACGCTTATCGACAGCGTGCTTAAGGAACCATCCGCGAACAAACTAGAGAGAATAGAAGACCTGCGATTCGATGTTTGGGACGATGGAGGAAATCGTTATGGCATCAGGGTATCAAACCACGGTGCAAGCATAACCGGCCGTGTATCGGCAATCGAATTGGATACATTCGCGGACAAGCTGGAACAATTCGAATTCGGCGTACAGACGGGAGTCGGCCTCAGCAAGCCAGAAGAATAGAACAATGTGGCCAGTCTTCCTTGATCCCCCGTACAAGACAGATAGGCCACATTGCAATGCAATCAGTCCTGATTTTTTTGAAGCCAATCGACTAGATCGGCAGCGGTCAGATCAGACAGCCTTCTATTGGTTCTCAATTGTCGCGCAACTTCATAGTCGTGAAGAAAATCGCTGATTTCGGACGTGGTCCAATCCTTGTTTCTCAAATGTCGTTTCAATCGTTCCAAGGCCAGTAAATGCGATGAGCCTCCAACATCAGCTCTTCAGCGTCTCTTCTATCTGTATCCCATTCAAAGACGAGAAGATTGATTGCCTTCTGCCTGTCAATACCTAATTCAGCGAATACACGAGCAATATGCTTCCTTTCCTGTTTCCGTTCGAAAGCTAACGCCTGATTGACTTCCTCATTGACATTGTCTATTGCATTATCCTGGGCCGCATCTAATGCGACTGAACCTATTTGACTAATGGTGTCTACGATTAGATTTTTGTCTACCACTGTCACACCTCACTGCTACCTGTCATACGAGTGTATGACTTAAACAACACTTGCAGGCGCGTATCGTCATCGTCCTTCAGCCATTTCCCCGCGCCGAACGCCACGTCCGCGATCTTGTCCAGCTCCAGGTGGGCGGCGCGTAGGTCGGTCGGCATGTAGTCGGGGTCGTACAGGTCTGCCAAAGACTGGCCGGGATGGTTCGCTCGCGCCGCCAGCACGTTCCTGCCGGCCTCGATCAATGCGGCGCGGGTGTCGTCGTCGAGGGCGGGCAGAGGCAGGTTGTTCCAAACCACCGTGTTGCTGAAACGGTAGTCTGATTTCAGTCGTCCGCCGACCGCCGCCTGCCAGACAATGAACATACGCGATTCGATGACCGCGAACGCCAGTCCGTCCGGATCGGGGCTGGTATAGCAAAGGTCGCTCACGATTACATTGGGTTCCAACGACAGGCAGGTGGCGTACTCACGACGGCCGCTGAATACTTTGGGAAGGCAGAGAAAGCGACCGGTAGGCTGGTGGTTCTCGTCGAACAGCCATGAGGTCGTGGCCTTCGCACGGGTAGGGGCCTTCTTCGAGGCGAGTCTCATCTCCCTGACGGCATCCACGCGTCGACGAAGGAATGCGGAGTTCCTGATTTCGGCGGGCTCCACATCGACAAGCCACAGGCACCAGCGTTCGATCCCGTTGATGAGTTCGCGCGACCCTCGGAACGGCCTCACGTATTTTGCCGCGATTGGGTCGGATATCGCTTGGTCGTGCTCCTCCCGATTGTCGAGGATGAGGTTGCCGCCGTCCGTGGGCTGGGATCCGCGTCCGGCCGGAGACAGTTCCGAACTGAGCGGTTTCATTCTTTTCTCCACGAACACGTTCGGATCGTCGAGCAGGTATCCGTTGATGTTGTCCACGGTGCGGGCGGCTGGTTCCCCGTCAATGTCCGTGTATTCGAACAGGATCGGCGCCGGTTCCGACGTTTTGTCCATGCCGACGATGACGACATGCACGTGCGCGTTGTCGGTGGACTGGGCGTCCCAGGCGAACGTGCGGTGCGCGAACCGGATGCGCCATCCCTCGTCGAACAGGGGTCGGAACAGGCTGGGCACGGGCTGGCCCTGACTGATGCTGTTCGTGGACACGAACGCGAACGCCGCCCCCGGTTTGGCCAGGTATTCACTGGCCTTGCGATGCCAGCCTGTCGCGTAGTCGAGATACCCGTCATAGCCTTTGTCCCATATAAGCCTCATGTCCTCTTTTTGACTGTCGCTCATGAGGTATTGTCCGATGAACGGCGGGTTGCCCATCACATAGTCGCAGTGGTCGCCGGGTAATAGTTCGTTCCAGTCGAGGCGCAGCGCGTTGCCTTGCCGGATGTGTGCCGTATCGGTGAACGGGAGTCGGGGCAGGCCACTGATGGTCGACTCGGTGTCGTCCAACGCCTGCTGTTCCGCGATCCAGAGCGCGGTTCTTGCTACGGCGCATGCGAATCCGTTGATTTCGATGCCATGGAAGTGGCTGATGCTGACTTTGACCGGGTTGATGTCGTCGCCGAGGTCGAGGGCGAGTTGTCCGTCCTTGTCCAAATCGGCGAGGATCCGATTCTCGATGCGACGCAGTTCCAGATACGTTTCGGTCAGGAAGTTGCCGGAACCGCAGGCGGGGTCGAGGAACCGGAGGCCGGCTATCTTGTCGTGGAGTTTGTTGAGCGCGTTGGTGCGGGAACCGCCTGCGACCGGCCTGGCCTCCGCCCCCTCGAGTTCGGCTTTCAAACCGTCGAGGAACAACGGGTCGATGAGCCTGTGGATGTTCTTGACGGACGTGTAGTGCATGCCTCCCTTGCGCCGTTCGTCATGGCTGAGGGTTTCCTCCATGAGGGAGCCGAAGATGACGGGGCTGACGCCGCTCCAGTCGAAGCCTTCGCTGATTTCCAGCAGAGCGTCACGCAGTTCCTCGGTTAAAGGTGGTACGTCGATTTGGTCGGCGAACAGGCCACCATCCACGTAGGGGAACGCTTTCAACGGTTCCGGCAGGTAACGACGCCGCTTCTCGATTGGTGTGTCCAACGCTTCGAACAGGTCGTACAGGTCTTCGCCCAGACGTTCGGGCGTGGATGCCGCCACATAGTCGCGGAGCGCGTCCGGTTTGAACAGGTTCGCGTCCTCCGCATACAGACAGAACACGAGGCGCACGGTCAGCATCGCCAGCGCGTCATGTTCAGACGGGTCATCGGGATGTTCGAAGCATTTCGCCAGGGAATCATGCAGTCTGGCGACTCGTCGGCCGGCTTTGACGGACAGTTTCTCCTGTTGGACGACGCGGGAGTTCTCGTGCGCGAACAGACGGCCAATCTCGTTGATGTGCTCCGGCAGGTCGGCAAGCGTGAACTCCGATTGCGGGGTGCGGGCCAACGGGTCGGCTTCCAGATCGTAGAGGCGGAACAATCCGAAATTGCAGGTGATGAGCACGGACGGGCGTTCCGATGGCGGCAGGCTGTCGGAATACCGTTTCGCCTGTTCCACCGGGGTGACCATGGTTCCCTGACGTGGTTCCGGCCTGTCCAAATCCACGCCGAGGCTCTTCTGTTCGACGAGCACACGGGCCTGGATCATGAGCGCGTCGATGAACCCGTCCAATGCGGTGCGCCGTTCGAACCAGAGCGTCTGCCTGTCGCTCGTGTTCGGGATGAGCAGCACCTTGTCCAACAGGTCACGCCAGTACTGTTGGGTCTCGGATTTCTCGTCGCCTCGTCCCGCCCATGATTCGGCGAACTTGGCCGCCCTGCTCTTCAGATCATCCATGATTCCCAATGGTATCCGGTTTCCCTCATGCCGGTCGGATATCGACCACATCATGCGGCGTGATCGTCCATAGGCAGGCCTGGATCCACCGGTCCGGCAGCCGTTTCGGATCCGCGATCGCGTTCGCCCTGTACTGGAGCCGTTTCTTTTCGGCCGGATCGTCCCAATGCTCGTCCAGCCACCGGTCGTACTCCTCAGGCGGCCATGCGCCGGCATCCAGCGGGGCGCACGGACACCGGTTGATGACGCAATGGTATTGGTCGAAATCCGTGCAAAGCACCCGGTTCTCATCGACCTGCAGATGCAGGAGCTCCAACCCGTCGTACTGGTTGCGGAAGCCGGGATACCGTCGGTCGGGACGCGTATGCGCCCTGCCTTTCGAATCGACCCAGCGCGCCCACGCCCATAACGGGGCCGCGTCCGGGTCCGGACGCGGCATGCCGGCATGCTCCATTTCGCCCATCATCCACTCATAGGCGGGTGAAATCGTGTTCCACCAGTCCTCATCCCCGTCGTCGGCGATGGCCTGCCGGCGTGCGGCCGACCATGAGGGCGTGTACGAGCCGGAATGCCCGAACGACTTCACGATGTCAGGCCACCGTTGGAACGAATACAGGTCGATCATGCGTCAGAACCCCCAATGGCCCTCGTGCCCGTCGCCGGCCGTCTCGAACCGTACGACGGGGCCGGCGGGCGGGTCGTGGATGAAATCCTCGATGAGGTCCATCTGGGGACGGCTGACCCCGATCGCGGAATCCGGACCGACGCCAAGCACGGGAGCCTCGTGCGGCGTGGTCTGGATGGCGAGCCCCGCATTGTAGGTGGTCTCCTCGTCGTCCAGCCACACGATCGGCCGGTCCTGTTTCAGCGCGTCGAGGATGGTGCGGCGTTTGCCGGTCGGGATCCCGTCGCGGGTGACGGGATCGTACCAGCGGATGGTCGGCCAGTCGACGCCCAACGCCCGGTTCAATCGCCCGGTTTCCGGCTGCCAGGTGGTCAGCCACCATTTGTCCGCATCCAGGGCGTCCAATCGGGCCACGAGCTCCGCGTTCCACCGGATGACGAACCGGCGTCCCAGGTCGCGGACCAGGAGCCGCTCCCTACGGTCCGGCCTGAACCAGTTGTCCGGCGCGTACGCGGCGCGGTGCGGATCGTCGGGTCTCATCCAACCGGTTCTCCCCTGCCGGCGCATGACCTTGTCGTCGGGGAACTGGTTGATCACCCCATCGAAATCGATGAACAGCAACGGCCGACCCATTCGTGTCCCTCCTTTCACCGTGCCGGACGGTTCGGATTCGACGGCGTACAGCCGTTGACGGATGGAATCAAGCTGATTCCCATGGTAGGTCCATACGGCCCGGACGGGCGGGAATTCGGGCCGCATGGACCTTTGTTGCGGCTTCCGTCAACAAACCGGCTGTTCCGGCGTCACCGGATTCGACGATCAGAACACGAAGAACGGTTCGCCGATTTGTTCCATATAGCTTCTGGCGTTCCTCAACGGCATGAACATGGTCTTCGCGTCGGGTAGCCGCAGGAACCCATGGTCTTCATACCATTTGCCCAACGTGTCGTTCAGAGGGTCGAGCATGACCAGTCTGCCTCCGGCCATCACGCTCAGATCGCATGCCATGTGGACCGCATGACACAGCAAGGCCGCGCCGACACTCCCGTTTTCCTTTTTTCCTCTGAGGTCCTTGCGGACGGCGAGCTCGCCTATCAGCCATGAGGGATGCGCCATGGTGGGTTTGCCCGCCTGACGGCTTTTCGGCAGACCGACGCCTCGGATTACGGACGGCGAAATCGTGTAGAATCCGGCGATGTCCTCACCTTTCATGGCGACATGCACGGCGCACATGCCTATCTTCGAATAGGTCAGGCTCTTGTCCAGCCAGAAGTGATCCAATTCTGGGTTGCCGCTGGCGAATCCCTCGATGGCGTCCTGGGTCAGATTCGTCTGGGGGATGATGCGATCCCATGCCACGCGCATGCTGCCGGGACGCATCAGAGCTGGGAGGTCAGCCACTCGAAGTCCTTTTCGTTAATGTCCACGACCGGGCGGACCGTGAAATGAGGCACATGATGGTTACGACGCGTCGTTTCGTCCGAGTTCATCAACCGCGAATAGTAGTCGTGCATGCTTTCGTCGCTGATCGTCGCCGCCTTGAGCCCGTTGTTCCCGTTGTAGGCGTCCTTCCAAGGTTCCTCGGCGTGGGTGAGATCCCGAAGATCGTCCCCGCCCATTCTCCCGTATGACGAGAGCACCCCATCGAGCAGGGGCATGTAATCGGCCGGCACCTTGTCACGGTCGCCGTGGATGTCGTCGGCGATGACGCTGTACTGGTGCGCGTGCCGCTTGTACACGTCGTACACGACCGGACCGTCGCCCCAGGCGGCGATCGGCTCGCCGAACACCGGGGCGTTGCCCCATACCAGACTCCATGCCTTGCAGTAATAGAGAAGTTTCTGCAATTGGAAGGCTGTCAGACGTCCTTTCTCCTGAAGGATGTAGTCCGCCACATCCAACGCTCCGCACATCATCGGCCTCCTTTCGCCTGCATCGCAACACGGTAAACCCGTCTATCTAACATTATAGTGCGGACACGGCTCTTCACGGCGTGGGCGACGTGCCTCACGTTTTTTGAGCGCGTAGTGCATAGTGGTGCCTCATCGGGAATGAGCGCGAACGGTACCGGTCCTGTTTGGCTTGTCTTTTGACTTCCTCCCCGTCCTGAAGGGCGGGGATTCCTACACCGTTCGCCTTAATGAAGGCTTACGGTTCGGCGGGTTCCCGTTTCACAGGCGTCCGCGTTGCGACCGGTTTGCGCCAGTCTCCGTCTTACGTCGCCTCCACGGGCGTTTAACGACTCGGCGAGTCCCGCCGCGTCAAGGATGTTCACGGCCGCGTTCCAGTCACGGTCGAGCAGGGCACCGCACTTAGGGCATTCCCAGATGCGCACGTCGAGCGGTTTCCGGCCATCGCGATACCCGCATACGGAGCAGATCTGGCTGCTGGGATACCACCGGTCGACGCGTTTGACGGTTCTGCCGTAGTGGACGCCCAGTTGTCGGATGCGGTCGATGATACGCGTCCAGTTCGCATCCAACAGGCTCTTCGCCATGCAGGTGCGGGCAAGTCCCTTGACGTTCAGGGTCTCCAAGGCGACGGCTTGGTTCTCGCCCGCCACCTTGGACGCCAGCTTGTACGCCACGTCCCTGCGCTGGTTCCGTATCCGACCGTAGGTCTTGGCCTTCAGAAGTCGTGTCTTCGCATGATTGGCCGAACCTTTCTTCTCCCTCGCCAGTTGTTTGTCGAGCCTGCGCAGTCGGCGCGCCTTGCGTTTCAGGGTGCGCGGGTGGGGTATTTTCTCGCGTGTGCCGTCCGTATAGACGATGCTCATGAGCGAGTCAAGCCCCATGTCGATGCCGCACGCCTCATGCAGCGGCCTGGGGGCGTCGGCCTTGTCATCGACTTGCACGGTGAAGCTCGCCTCATACGAGCCGTCCGCATGCCTCATGATGGTGACGGTGTTCGGCGTGGACGGCAGTTCGCGTGTCCAACGGAGTTTGACCCGCCCGATCTTCGGAAGCGTGAGAAAGCCCCACTTGCAACCGTCCGCATGCCCGACCTTGAATCGCGCGGACTTGGTGAACTCGGCCGACTGTTCGCCGTCCCTACGGCTCTTGTAGCGGGGCAGTCCCGTGCGACGCCTCTTCCCGGTACGGCGGTTGGTCACAATATGAGTCCTGCCAGCCTTGTAGAGGCGGAGGAAGTTCCGGTAGGCCACGTCCGCGTGACGTATCGACTGTTGCAAGGGTGTGGAGGACACGGCCAGAAGCCACTCCATGCCCGGATTGGTTTTCCATTGGGTGAACATGCCGCTCAACTGCGTGTAGGACTGCATCCTCCCATGCCGTCTCCTCATGAGTTCCCGTTGGTCGAGCGCCCAATTGTACGCATACCGGCAGGCTCCGTACAGGCATGACAACGCTTCGCGCTGACCCCGTGTGGGGTAGGCGCGATAGTTGTATCGCCTGTACATGCTCATACTTGGTATTATACTCGGTCTCATGAACGAAAACGATGATATCCGCAAAGGCAGGCATTGCGTTTACGACTTGCACGTCCACTTGGTATTCGTCACCAAATACCGGCACGACGTATTCACCGGCGAACACCTGACCGCACTGGAACACGTGTTCGCGGACGTATGCCGGTCATTCGACTGCCAGCTGGAAGAGTTCAACGGCGAAACCGACCACGTCCACCTGCTCATATCATTCCCGCCGACCGTAGAACTCAGCCGTCTGGTCAACAGTCTCAAAGGCGTGTCAAGCCGTATCATGCGCCGCGACTACCCGGAACTCGCCCGCCACTACTGGAGGGCGCAACGTCTCTGGTCCCCCAGCTATTACGCGGGCACCAACGGCGGTGCGCCATTGGACACGTTGAAACGGTACATCGAAAACCAGAACCGGCCCGAGTGATTCACCACCGCCCTGAAGGACGGTGTACCCTCACTCAAAAACGATGGCGACGAAGCGACAGGTCACCCTGAGATTCAGGGATGAGTACATGAAGGCATCGAAGAAGGACAAGGGACGCATCCTCGACGAGATGTGCTCCGTGTTGGCAATCGGCAGGAGCACCGCAAGACGCAGGCTCGCGGAAGCCGGACGCGGCCCAGTATCGTTCCAGCCATGCGCGGCTTTTCACCTGCTTCATGCCCAGTTCTCTTTTGCAATAGTCGGAGGGCTTCAGCCGTTTGGAGCCGTTCGTGTATTTGCCGTACATGCCCTCGTTGATGATGACCAGCATTTCGATTTCGGGATGGGTTCGCAGGTTCACGACCTCGGCCGCATGCTCGTAGCCTCGAGGTATGCGCAGTACATCCGAGTCCGAGTCGACTATACGTATGATCAGCAGCGGGTGTTTGCCGTATGACATGTTGAGGAACCGGTCGAGCATCCGCTTCGATTCCTTGCGGGTGAAATACCATGTGCCTCGCAGCTGATTAGGCACGATAAGCTCGTTCGGCACGGTCAGTTCGCCGCGTTCGATAAGGGTCGTGAGTATGTACTGTTCGGCCACGCCCTCGCAGACGAACAGCACATACTGGCCTTCCGCATTAAGCATGCACGTACCTTTCCGCATAATCCTGGAGGGCGCGGACGGCCGCGTATGAGGGCGCGGTACCGGGTACCCGGTTGGCGAAGAAGGAAACGCTCTTCTTCAAATCGGTGCGGCCCAGGTATGCGCCCAGATTCCGGAGGGCGAAGCCTTTTCCATCGCGGACGGCGAACCATATCGAATCCTTGCGGGTGAAATGATCCAGCAGCTCCGGATAGTGGGTGGAGAACAGGAGCGTGGCCCCATGCGGGTTCGTGACCGGGGAGGCGAACAGGTCCATGATGGCGAATACGAGCTGCTTGTTGATGCTGTTCTCCAGTTCGTCCACAATCAGATAGCCACCCGCGCGCAGTGTCTCCAATGCTCGGCCGACCAGTGCGCCGCCTCTCAGGGTACCGGATGAGACCATGTTGACCAGCGAGTTCGGGGTGACCTCCCGCTCCTTGCCCTCATTGCGGAATTTCAGATGGATTCCGTCCTTGTCGTAGTCGAGACGTTCGATGCTGGCATCGAACAGCGTCACGACGGGGCGGGCCGGGCTGACGGTGAGCGTCGGGGACACCGGCAGCAGTTCGGTCGCGATGTCGGTGTCCTTGACGAAGGCCCCGCAAATACTCCGGTCGGGCGGCAGATACCGTTTCGCGTCGGCGGACAGTTCGCCCCGGACGCCGGGCCTGCCCACGTTGCGGGATGAGAGCACGGTCCACCGTTCCGGATCCAACGTGCCGTTCATGGCGGAGGCAAGCATTTTCTTGCTGAGCTTGCCATGGTGGATGCTCAGGGTCTCACGGATGAACCTCAACGGCGTGCGACCCTCGCCTGTCCGCTCGAGCAGGCTGTCGATGAGATGGAAGCGGCCGTCCTGTTCGAACAGCGCGCGCACCCCGATCCGGTCGTCCATGGTGTCGTACAAAGGGAACAGGTCGGGGTTCAGCGAACCCAGCGACATGCCGCCGGCGACGGCGAGGGCGAGTTCGGTGACCCTCAACGCGGTGGTCTTGCCGGAGGCGTTGATGCCGGCGATGCCGATGACCGTATTGACGCTGATATTGCGGGCCGCGCCGTCGAGCATGTGGGTGTATCCGGGTTCCCGCACGGCATCGATGGCGTACAGGTCCATCCTGCATTCATGGTTTTCGTATAGGCGCAGGCCGCTGATGGCATAGCTCAACAACCTCATGTTTTCTCCCCTGTAAACGTTTTTTCTGTATACATAGAATATCATCGGAGCGGGACCGTCAGATACAGGTCTCCTCCCTGACTCCCAGGCAGCCGGGCATGCCGCCCCGCGACGGGTCGGGCATGAACTGCTCCGGATTGTCCCGTATCGCCGTCAGCAACGCATCCATGTCGAGCGCGTACAGGCCGCTGTTCGACTGCGGGTTCAGCTCGATCACATGCGGCCGCCCGGCATCATCCAGATACAGGTCCATCACGTATGGGCCTTCGACTTCGCCGCGTATCGCATGCGCCGCCTCGTGCGCGAACTGCTCATACAACCGTGCGATGTCGGGATGCGATTCGATGCGCCCGCTGTTGCGCGTCTCCTCCATCCGCGGATCATACCGGTTCCCACGATTGTCGGCGGGCGTGAACCGTTCGATGCAGCCGGCGCCGCACACCGGTTCCCCGCCTATCACCTGCATCCGGTATTCGTAGCGCATGCGCGCCTTTTGCTGGACGAGCACCGCGTCCGGCTCGCCCTCGAACAGTGCGAGATCGTAGCCGGCCCAACGCCAGGCGGCGAACGGGATACGCTCCGGCTTCCCGCCATACTCGTCCGTCTGCATGAACGTGCCGTCCGGGTCGATGAACGCGAGCGGCAGGCGTTTCTCCCTGAGCATGAACTTGGCGACCACGCCCGAACCGGGATGACGGTCGAGCATGCCCCGCACCGCCGCATCGATCATGTCCCCGTCGCAGGCGACGGATCGCGCGTCGCGCCCCAGAAACGGGCGCAACGCGGGCATGAGATCCCACCGGTCGACGTTCGAGGCGGGCAACGTCAGCTGATCCATATACGGCCTGATTCTCACCACGCCGTAATGGGCGAGCTTCATCGGATCCGGCCCCCCGTACGATCGGCCGGCCACGCGCACATGCGGGTCCGGGAGGATACGTGCCGCGGCCTCCAGGCGCGCCGCCTGTTCGCGCCAATCCTCCGGATCACCGTCGCCCGGCACAACCTCGCCGACGTATCGTCCCCATGCGGCGCGATACGCTTCCGGCGCGTCCATCACGTCGGACGGGCATTCCCTGGGATTGATGTCGATAAGCCAGCCGGTCAATGTTCTCCCTCCAGTTCGGGCATCCAGTTCTCCACCATCGGCCGACGCTTTCCTTTCGGCACCGTCCGTTCGTAGAAGGTGCTGCGTTCGGCGGGCGCCATGTCGATGAGCCAGTAGTCGTCGCCGTCGCGCATGATGTCAAGCGACCATTGGCCCGCCAGGTCGAGACCGGGCAGCAATCCGGCCACGTGCGTGGCGACCAGGTCCTTCGTGGCCTCGTATTCGCGCATGAGCGACGGTTCTCGCAGCTTGTAGGTGACCGCGTCGTGCCGCATGTGCGGGTTGTCGGAATCCGGCCAGTCGCGGAAACGATGGTTCATCACCTTGGGATCCCAGTACGGGTGGATGCCCAGCAGCTCATCCGTGTCGCAGTCGATGAAGCAACGGTATTCGCATCGCAGCGGCAGGCCCATGTAGATGGTCGGCAGGTCATGCGTATCGGGGATGTATTCGCGGACCACCATCTCGTTCGTCGTGGAAACCCCGTACGTGGCAGGTTGGCTCAACGGTCCGGCCATTTCGACCGCTTGGGATTGGAGGTACAACAGGTATTCGCCGATCTGCATGACCTCGTGCGGTTCGGTGACGTGCGCGTTGCGGAAATCATACTTGTTGCTGAACGTGCCGGTCTTGAGGAAATAAGATTCGTCCGGTTTCAGGCGGAACGCGGCCTGCGCCCAACGGTCCACGACATCCAATGTGGCGGCGGTCAGCGACTCGTATTCGACGCGCGACAATTGCAACAGGGTCAACGGCGCTTTGGCTATCGTGGTCTTCGGGATGCGGAAGAACGTCTTGCCTTCGTTCGCCTTGACCAATGCGGGCAGCCAATGGCCTATGCTCGCCGGGTTCATGTCGAGCATTCGGTACATGACCGGATCCAGGTCGAGCAGGTCGAGGCCGGTGCGGAACATGCCGTACGCCTCATGCCGTTGCCTCGCGGAACGTTTCGGATCCGTGGCGCGCCGCCACATATCCAACAGGAGCGGATAGTTCACCGCATCAATCTGACGGTGGATGAGCTCGCCCGCCAACTGGGGGCGCTCCCCCGTCTGCAGGGCATTCACGTCCGATTCCGTCACATACTTTTCCGGGACGGGAGCCAATGCCGGAATCGTGGTCAGACGTTCCCCGTCGAACCGGATGACGCCTGTATCCGACAGCAGTTCGCGCACGATGCGCGCATCCAACGCCAACGCCTCGTCCGACAGCCCGTGTCCGGAACGGGATTCGACAACGGTCTTCGCGTCCGGACCCAATGGTCCCGTGGGCGCATTCTTCCGGTCGAGCACGTTCGCATGGTAGGAGCGTTCGAACTCGCGCAATAGTCCGGGCGTGGTGCTGAGCATGGCGGCCGCCGTGTCCACGTCCAACGGTTGCGGCTTATCCGCGTGCAGCAGCCGGTCGAGAAAGCCGGTCATGATTCCTCCAGATCCCTGATTTGTTGCTCCAGTTTCCCGCAGGTCTTCGCCTGACCCAACGCCTTGCGCAGCCGTGGCACCAGCTCCTCGCATGAAAGTTGCCGACTGTCCTGCGGTATCGCCTCCAACAGTTCCTGCAACGTGTCCAATCCGTCATCCAACAGGGCTTTCAAGGTATTCGTTTCCCGATTTCTCCTCAACACGTCGATCCACGCTTCGGCAAGGCGGCCGCCCTCGAACAGGCGTCCGCCATGCCATTTCGCAAACACCCTGCCTCCATCAAATGCGAGAATCGTACGTGTCCGGTCGTACCGTTCCACCGGCTCCCCGTTCATGTCCACGCGGCCCAGATACAATGCCGTCACATCATCGTCATCGGTGAACGACCAGACACGATAGTGCGGATCCTCGCGGCGCAACCGTTCCTCCGCCATGCCGGCGAACCGGATTTCAGTATCGATTTTGTCCATCAGTTGTTCCTTTCCGCATCGGTTCCCGTATGCGTTCCACATTTCGATGCCGCCATCGGAATGTTCCGGCTCTTCTCGGAAGGATGGTGGATATTACAAAATGGGTGTACATTTGTATACATATATGTATATATTCCTTTTGGAGGTTTGCGATGGCAGCAGAAACGATCACCGTCCCATTGGACACGATTGTTCCGATCAGCAAATTCGGGCATGCGGGGGCAAGCAGCGAGTTCGCCAAGGTTGAGGACGATACACCTGTCACCGTTCTCCGCAACGGAGAACCCACCTATTTCATCATCAACGCGCACGACTACCGCATCTACCGGCAGGCGGTCATAGCTGCCGAAAACAGGCAGGCGAGACACGAGGCGCTGACCGGTATCGGCAAAAGGTTCGGCAGCGTGGACGATCTGATGGCGGACCTCGATGCTTAACGACATATCCCGGACGCCTACCTTCGAACGAGACTGGAAACGTCTGAGACGGAAGCACTACGATTCCGCCAAACTGCGTAAGGCGATACAAACCCTGATGGCCGAAGACGCGGATACGCTGATCCACACGTACCGGGATCACTCGCTGAAAGGCGAATGGGCGGGATTCCGCGAACTCCACATCGAGGGTGACTGGCTTCTTATCTACCGGATCGATCATGGCGAACTGTGCCTCGTGCTCACCCGCACCGGCTCGCACGATGCCTTGTTCGGTCGTGGAGGGAAGAACTTCTGACCGGTTCACGACGACACTTCGACCAGGATCAGTCCGACAATCGCAAACGCGAGAATCCATACACCGAACAGCACGTACCGTGCGCAGCGCATGCCCGTCAGATACCGGTCGAACATGCGGTTCCGTTCGTCGAGCATCCGGTACCAAGCATCTTCGCACCGGTCGAAATCGGCCGGGCTCATACGGGTGCCGCCGTACGCTTCCAAATGCTCGCGCAGGGACGGCATGGGCGGAGCCGGCCACGGTTCAAACCGGAACGGGCGGAAGCACATCGCATCCCATGCGACACGCAATCCACGTCGGAAACCGGCCCTGAAGCCGCTGTCCGTGTAGTCCATCAGCCTCTCCTGTTCCATTTCTCGACCGCCGAATACAGGCAGGTGACGCGGGTCTGGAACGACGGGTCGATCGGAACGTACCGGCCCGGCATGCTCCCGCCGCAGTCGCAGCGCACCGTGTACCGTTCCGTCGTATCGTCCACATCATCGTCGATTCGTGGAGTGCCGCCGCAGAACGGGCATGGTTTCAGCGTCTCGTGTTCGACCGTCGCATGCCTGTTGTTGCGGGAATCCCAGATTCTCGTGGCTCCCATCAGAGTCTGCCCTTCCGCCTGTTGCGTTCCAGACAGTCGTCCATCGCCCGTTCGACCTCCTCATCCGTGATGCCGAACGCGGTGATCAGGTTGCCGACCGTCTGCAACACGTCGGCCAGCTCGTCGAGCATGGCCTGACGACGCTGGTCGCGCACGTGGTCATGCCAGTCGGCCTGCGCCTTGTCCAGGTCGATATCGGGTTCGTCACCCACGGCCGCGCCATGAATGTTCAGACAGTTCACGACGCCGATGAACTGGCCGTCGATGCCGCTCGGATCGGCCGGATCACAGGCCTTCAGCCACTGCTTGCACGCCTCCACCAGTTCGGCGCTCTCCTCAAGGTTCTTCACGGCAAGCCACTTGTCCTGTTCCAGACGACCGAACGATCGGACATCCGGGAGATGCACGGTGCGGCTCCCCTCATGAATCGGAGCGGAATCGCCGGCCTCCGGCTTCCACGGAACCTCTTCGACGGCTTGGATTGAATATCGTGTGTATGGGCCATGTTTGGACAATTCCCAGGGGTCGTTTCCGAGTTCTTCTGCCATCCAGTCATGGTTGTCCCGGATTCTCCATACCCGTCGTCCGTCGGACAGGAAGTACAGGCTCCCGTCCTTGTCCATCCACAGTCCGGAAAGATTCGGGACCGGCGCGGAGCCGACCGGAATGCCGGGATGGAGCCTCGTATACGGGCCGATGGAATCCAAAGCACGGACCTTTGCGCCCGGGCCGAACAGGAGCATGGCGGGTTCGCCGTCATCGTCGAACATCACGCCGTATCCGCCGTGCGCGGCCTTCCACATGCCGGGCGCATCCGGCGTCCTATGGTCGCTCATTCGCTGTCTCCCATCTGTTCGTCCAGCCATTTTTCGGCCTCGTTCAGGCTTGCGCATTGCCTGCGAATACTGTTTTCCACGCCGGATGGCTGACGGACGAGCAGTATCGCCGTATATCCGCCGACCATGCTCGCCACGACGCCACCGCGCCGGGTGCGGGTTCGTCTGGGATGCTCCCACATGCGCGGCAGTCCGACGCGCGCCTCATGCTCGATCAACGCCATGCGTCCTCCTCTTCCTTCGGATGGCCCGCACCGTCACGGTCCAGGTATTTCACATGCAATTGGGTCGATTCGCGCATGGGCAGGGAGTCCACCCACTTCTCGATCGCGGCCCGCCTCACCCGGTTCAGCCAGGCCTCGTACCGGTCGGCGGCCTCGTTCAACGGCAGGCCCACCGCATCACGCAGCATGGCGGTCACCGCCATGTACACCATGTCGTCGGTCAGCGGCAGCCCGCCCTTCGAGCGTTTCGGACGGATGCTCACCGATTTCACGCCCTCCGGCATGGAACCATCGGCCAGGAGCCCGGTCTTGAAGAACTCGTTCGGGATACGTATGCCCACGCTCCCGTCCGATGTCGTGACGGCCGTGCCGGTCAGCTCCGAACCGTTGTCGTAAATGATGGTGGCGACGGGTTGTGTTTCATGCCTTGTTCCGCTCATTGCTTTTTCCTTTTCCTGTTCCATCATTCGATGCATGGTTCCAATCCGCGTGGGTATGCGTCCTACTGTCTAAGCCATGAGAAGAGACGATCCCACACGGAACCCGGAATTGTCCGGATACTCGTTCTGGCCCATGGGAGAGGCCGATCGCGTTGATTACGAAAGACTTGTCTCCCGGCTGCTGCCCGACATTGGTATCGGACATTCCCGTCCGCTTCACGGCATCAAGGCCATCGACCCGGATGGCAGCGTGTGCGCCGCCATCCGCACCACCGCCCGCAGGTTCGATGCGAACGTGATTCTTTTCGTGGAGGCCTTGGCCGTATCCGAATCCCGTCGGGGAAGGAACATCGGCGGCGGGCTCCTGTATCTGCTGGATTCGGCGGCTCCGAGGGAATGCCGCTGGGCTGCCGGCAGCTGCAAACCCGTAATGCGCGGATATTATCGGGATCATGGCTTCACCGTCGGAGATCCGAGGAGACCTCTGCTCCTTCCGGATTTCGAGCTGGCTTCCCTGGATTCGGTTTATTCGTGCTGGTTCGCGCGTCGGCTTCATCCCTGAGCAGGAAATCCATTTCGTCCCCGACCCTGATTGAACCATCAGGGAGGTAGACGGCGATGGGCCCGCCCTTGACCGGATCAATCCTGATTAGAGGCTTGCCGGAACGCGCCGCCTCACGGGAAAAGTCATGATCCGCGAAGGACAGGGGATCTATTTCACGGCCTTCGTCCTGCGAATCCAGCCTGAATGCTTTTCCCCCGGTCTTTCTCACCATTCTTTCGAACGACCCGTCGTTGCAAAGATCGACGAACAATGTCGGGTGTCCGGGATTCCGCTCATCGTAGGCGCGTATCGCGCAGGACATGGCCGTCCGGCGGCCGCCGCCGTCCTCGATGGTTTCGTCGAACACGGCCAAAGCCGCATCCAGGCACGGACCATCATCCTCCGGCGGCGTTTCCACCGCAGCCACGTGCAATGGCAGGCTTCCGTCCGCGCGTCGGACGAGCAGGGATGAGGCTCCGCCCAGCAGGACGAGCGTATCCCCCTCGTCGGTGATGATCGCCGGACCGACGAATATGGCGCCGCTATCGTAGCGGACGCGCAGCGTCCTGTTTCCGTTTTTCTTCGGGTCGATCATTCGTTCGTCCTTTTCACATGCAAATCAACTTTCGATAATCCGGCCCAGCCGGTTGCAATGGATACCGCCCCGTATAGGATGAACGGCCCTAGGCTCCCGGGAATGAGGCCCAGGGTGACGGCCTTCCAGCCGTACCAGATGGACATCAGGAGCAGTCCGATCCTGCATGCGATTATCAGGGTCACGAGAAGGCAGAGGATCAGCCGGTTCATAATGATTCCCCTTCCAGCATGGCCTTCCTGCCTCGTACGGAGAGCTTTCCCTGTCCCGTATCCCATTTGACTTTCCAGTCGCCTTCGCATCCATCCAACGGCGGTTGTTCTTCCTCTGGCGTGAGCGCGGGAATCGACGCCGTCACGTCCAGCCGTCCGTTTTGGGTGAGTCGGCCGCAAGCTCCATGGCGGCGAGCATCGCGAACGGGAGAATCAAGGAACCCGACTGTCAGGCAGGCGGTTCCCTTGATTCTTGGGACCGTTTCGCGCATGGGATATAAGTCCATCAGAGAATTCCTTCCAAAACGGATAGGCCGAGGAATAACAGCCATGAGACCAGCTCCGAGAACATGATCGTGAACGCGATGACCGCATACAATCCTCCCAGTCTCAGATCCTTTGACCTGAGCAGCAGTGCCAGGGGAATGAGTGCGAGAAGATTCGCTCCAACCCACATGATTCGAACATGCCCCATTGCTTAATCCCATTCCGGTTTTATGGTGGCGATGTGGCGGGCGGCCGCGAGCATCATCCTCGCTTCGGTGTTCTGTTCGAGCGTGAAATCATGACCGTTCAATCGGGATCTCCTCCTTGATGCATTCGGGGCATTGCCCGTCCTTCCAGCCGATCGGATCGATCATGATGTTCGTGCAGGTCGTGCATTCGGGCAGCCGGTGCGCCGGACAGTAGTGCATGTCGCGTTCCAGTTCGGGATGCTCGTCCTTGTATGGGATTTGCCAGCCTTCGTCCTTCGCGTCGGCCAGCAGATCGTCCTCGTCCGCGTACCATTGGCTGTCGTCGAACCGTTGTTCGCAGTTGGGGTCGTCGCATTCGATCATGAACCAAGAGCGGCTGTTAAACGTTTCTTTGATTCTTGCCATCAGGCCGCCGCCTTCGATAGGGAATCACCTGCGGTTTCCTGCGTATTTTGGTTTGGTGTGATTCCTGCGGCGCGGCGGAGCATGTCGGCGATGTGCTTGGCTGGTTTCTGATAGAGGTGCGGGATTCTCCCGCATGGACCCCATATATATCTCAGGGTCCCGTAGTTGGGGAATGCGAGGTTTCCTACTAGCTTTCCTTGGTAGGCCATCGGAATGGTTGGGTGCCCGTTGCGGCCTTCGAATGGGTCTCCTTCACTCCATCCTTCTCCCAGTTCCTCGAGTAGCGAGTTTATGCGTTTGCGCATGGAAGCTGTGGTTTTCATCGCTCCTCCTCTTTTTATGTGGACTTCTTCAGTATAACAACCATATTGTATTTTACATGTTATACTGAATATGTCCACATAAAAGATTGAAAGAGAAACCAAAGGAAAATGCAACCCATACAAGACATCACAGACGCACGAAAGACCTACACCCTATACGAGTGCGAAAAATGCAGAAGCCTGCGACTCGAAAGATCCGGCAAGCCCATCACCAAGTGCGCCTACTGCGACAACCTCTCCCTAAAACAGAGGTTCCTCTCCGCGCTGATCTCCATCGTCCACGAAGCCACATATAAAATTCCAAACCCAAACAACACCGGAATCGTCCAAAACAAGGCAGACACAAAACTGCCCGGGAGTGTCGTCCAAGTCTTCGTGGATAACCCGAAAACCTACTATACGACGAAAATTCAGCTCGGAACCACGTCCATCGACTACTCCTATGATTGCACATCAGGGGACATTCGCATCGTTGCGAAAAATTGGGATCCATTCGACTTGGAAAATGCCGACCTCGGTACGGGATGGCATATCCGACTGCTGGTGCAGACATGGCGCAATGAGATTGCCAAGCGAATGGAACTGGCGGCGTGAACAACATCGACTGCATCGAAAAAGCACTGGAGCATTTTCCCCAGCAACGCATCATTTCCGCATGGATAGAAGGAGACTACGCGCATGGTTTAGCGGCGAAGGACAACAAGCCCTCGCTTTGCGTCATCACGATGCCGCAGCCTTGGGAGATACTGCTCGGCGAAGCTCGAACGACTCAGAACATGCGTGACCTCGATATCAGAATCCTCACACCTCTTTCTTATATCGACGGACTGATCGACGGCCATCGTAGCCTGTTGGAATCGTTGACGTTGCCGACCGAATGCTTTCTGCTGGACGCCGGCTTCATTCGCGCCATCGAGCCTTTCGCCCATCGGTTGACCACCAGCAATGTCGTCAAGACGGCTTTGGATGACGCTCGCGGGAACCTGTCCGTTTTGCGACACTGGCCGGGCATGAAGAGCGCGAAACGCAATAAATCCATGGCCGAGACCGCACGATTGCTGAACGGAGTACGTCATATCCAGTCAGGAACGGAAGCCTGGCCGTGTCTGCTGGATGCGGATGAGATCACGCTGCTCCGTCGCATCCGATTGCAGGGAACGAATCTTGCCGATCTGGAAAGAGACTATGCCCTTCTTGCAGATACCCGCAAAACGCCCCCTCTCCCCCCGTTGGAGCCTTATGTCCGCAGACAGGTCGAAGACGTGGTTCTCGGATTGAATCGTCGAATCGTCAACCGCGAGGCGGAATCATTTTCCGTCAAGAATCTGATACATGCCCTGCATGGTTTCGGAGACGGGATTACGGCTGATGCCTAATCGAAAAGACTGGCAGCCCGAGGACACGCAAGTGGAGACCGCGGCTATGGCGCTACGTGCCCAGCAAATACGCCTGTGGAATCTCGTCGGGGACAGTGCGACTGTCGGCCGCTGCTGGCAGCAGACTCCCGTCTGGCTGAGGTGCGAATACCGGCAGATGGCCTCCGCGATGTTGCGCGCCGTCCACTCTCATTCCCCTGATTCTATCCGGGACAAGCGCCCTCCGTCCGTACGGCAGTTGAGCGAGAAGGCTGCGGATGAAGAGGAGAAACGGATTAAGGAATCGTTGAAAGGTCAGGACAATTGATTGTCGAGCTGAATGATGATGCGTTGACCAAGCCAGCTGGATGCTCTCTTTGCGGAAGCACGATGGGCTTGGTGCCGAGCGTGTATGGTCCGGTTTGCATGGAATGCGTGTTGTCCGACAAACAGGTTGGCCCGAATCGTGCGAGCCTGCTTTTCACGTTGTTTGGCGACGGTCGCGGTCGGAAGGTTCCTGCCTAACATTGATTTGTCTGCTATACTGAATATGTCCACATAATCTTAGAGAACACAGGAACACCCAATGAGCTACTGGGACAAATACCGAAGCGACGATCCACGACGCATCCCGCCGCTGGAGGCGCCATTGCTCGACTACATCGTGCTCGACACCGAAACCACCGGCCTCAACCCGGAAGATGGCGCGAAACTCATCGAAATCGGTGCCGTGAAAGTCAAGAACGGACGAATCGTCGACACCTACAGCCAACTCATCAACCCGCAAATGATCGTCCCGCCACACATCACGCAATTGACGGGAATCACCACTTACGACGTGAGCGGCAAACCGACTGTCAAGCATGCGATGAAAGAGTTCGAACGGTGGCTGGGATTCGAAACGCCCTTCCTCGCACACAACGCGACGTTCGATTTGAAATTCCTCGACTGGGCCACGGCGGAAACCTGGCCGAATCGTCCCCTGTTCGACCACCCATTCCTGGATACCTTGGAAATGAGCCGTGACATCCATCCGGAAATTCGCCACCACAGGGTCGCGGATCTGATCAAACGCTATCACGTGGCAGACGTGGAACAGCATCGAGCTCTTTCCGACGCAATGCAAGAGCAAGCCTTGTACCAGATTATGTGCAAGGAGTATTTCCTCGGAGCCTAATCCCGGGCATACTGGATTCTATTCTTTCCTGATATTTTGCTTGTTAAACTGAATATGTCCACATAACGCCAGACCAGAAAGGCACAACCTTGAAGTGTGCGAAAAACTAACAGTACACGTGCGACTCATCCCCTACGGTAACCTGCGAGACGCGGCAAAGCTCCACCATTACGAGCTACGTCGCAGAAACATGGTCAGGGATGCCGGTAAGGAGCCAAATCCATTCGTCTTGGAACGCTGGATGGTCAATTATGCCCGGCATGCGTTGACCGATTACGACCAGCAGCGCCATGACTTGGATCAGGAGAGGTATGTCGAGCTTCGGACGGCGACATTGAACGCCATAGCCGACACGTATCCGCAATTGAGACATGAATGCGAACGTCAGAAAAGAATCCAGAATCCAGAAAAGGAGCCCGAGTGAGTAAGGAAAACAGCGCCGGCGAAACCATCGGGGCGACTACGACGATCATTCTGGAACCGGCTCGAATCAGTGGCAGTACCGTCGAACCGTCGCGGCGCGAAATAGCGAGAAAGCGTCGGAAGGAACGACGTTTGAGCTGGGCGCTCGTGCTGGGAATGCTGGTTTTCGCGGTGTTCTGGTTGTTGGGGATGCAGTTGGTTTCCTGGCTTGCGGTTGGGGTGCCTTTGATGTGGAGGCTTGTACTGGCGGTGTCTTCGCTTGTTTTTGCGGCCGCGTCCATGGTCCCCTCTTTGGTATATGCGTTTCGTCGAGAAAGGAAGAATTAGTTGGGTGCCGGGTTGGCTGATGTGGCCGCTGAATATGTACGATTGCATCGGGTCGAGCGGCAGTCTTTGCAGATTCGCAGTGTTAATCGCGTCGAGTTGACCGGTTTGGCGGCGCAAGCCCCGTCTTTTAAGACTGGGGTAAGCCGCCACTTCTTTGATTAGTCACTGTTTTCCGTGGTAAGGTTTATAGTATGAGCCAAAAGGTACGAATCATCAAAGTCAGGCATGCGGGCGCGTCCGTGTACCTTGGCGACGATTCATGCCGCAACCACTGCTGGACGCGCAATCCCGAACGCATCATGGACTGGCTGTGCGATGGTTGGCGTACCCGTTTCAACCAGCATCGGGAGCATAGGACAATCCGCCGCTACATGGAGGACATGGAATCCCATGAGCGCATGTGGGTGGACGTTCCCTTGGGTGGAGCGACCGCCGGGGAGCCTTTCAAGGACAGCGAGGCTCGAATCCGGTGTTCTTGGCTCGCATGCATCCCCTCCGCCGTTCTCGCCAGCCCCATGCGCGTGGAGAATTCGGAATGGTATGCCGGATTGAAGCGCAAGAAGATTAATGGCGGTCGTGTTCCGGGGTTCAAATCCCGCAAACACAACCCCCAGTATTTCGTATGCTGGCGCAACCAGAACAAGACCGGCAACGCCATCTACCATCAGGTGTCACGCAAGCGCGGCGTGGTCGTCATCACCGGAACCGTGAAAAAGGAATTCCGCAAGCCGGACGAAACAGGATGCCGTTGGACGCTCTCCATCCACGTGCGCGTCAGCCAACCTATCAGGGATTACACGAGCGTGGCGGTGAATTGGACGGAACGCACTCTGGCGTTCACCAACGAACCGTCGCCCATCCGACGGAATACCACCGGCAAGCAGACCGGTATCGACCGTGGCTGCGTCCACACATTGGCCTTGTCGAATGGAACCATGCTGGACATGCCGCAACCGTCCGAACGGGAGAGGCGAGAGTATCTGCGTCTGCAACGAAAGCTCGCCCGACAAGACACGACCAACAGCCGACGTGGTGGGAAAACCGCGAAGTTCCAGTCGAAACGACGCAAACTCACATTGAAGCGCATGAGTTCGATACGCCGTCGCATCAACAACCGCAAGGACGATTGGGTTGCGAAGACCACGACCCGACTGGTCGAAGACTACGACCTCATCGCCTTGGAAGCGTTGAACACCCGGCAAATGACCCGCAAGCCGAAACCGAAACATGACCCCAACCATAAGGGACGCTACCTGCGCAACGGCTCGGCGGCCAAAGCAGGATTGAACCGCAGTATCCTCGGCAACCGTTGGACGGACATCCAGAACAAACTCGAATACAAGACACGTCTCGCCGGAAACCGACTCATACTGGTCAACCCGGCGTACACGTCCCAGACCTGCAACCGTTGCGGCCATGTCGCAAAGGAGAACCGTGAGAGACAAGCGGTCTTCCAATGCGTCAACTGCGGCAATAAGGACAATGCGGACATCAACGCGGCCAAGAACATCCTCGACCGCGCGATACACACAACCGGCATGGACGATGCCGAGGGCGTGGAGGAACACGCATCCCGCGAAACCTGTGTTTCACGGGAAGGTTCCATTGAAACGCCAACCCCTGCCACACATGTGGGAAGACTCTCCGAATAGGGGATTGTCTCACATGCGACAGGGATCCCCCGGCTTCAGCCGTGGGGAGGAAGTCAAACAGAATTTGTGGGCGGATAGGGTCGGGAAAGCTCGATTGGATATCCGTCCCGCTCCGGAGGTGGTGATGCGTGCGATCGAGAGGTCGAAGCGAGGGCATGAGCTTTTCGGTCGGGTTCGTGAGACTCCCGTATTGGTTGTGTACGAACTGAAGACACTTACCTGACATACTGAATATATTCACATGTGGTAAGATTATTCCATGACATCGCAAACTGAACCCTTCAAGATAGACGGACTTACCTTGATGCTACGAATAGGCCACGCCCCACGAGGGCGAATCTCCTATTTTAGCCCGCAAACCACCATCGAAGAATTCCTCCGTCATGCCGCCGAGCACGAGGGAAGACTGCTGTTCGTCGGCAACTTTAAATCATTGCGAAACAAAATAGGCTTTAATTATTTGCTGCTCTGGTCACCCCAAAGCACAATCAAACTCGTTGGAACGGTGACCAATTTCGGAGAGGCATACAATCCAAAAACCTGGAATCCGAAATCCCACTATCAGGCACCATTCCCATGGGGAAGAACGCCTGCCAACTACTGGTTGGCGTTGGACAATGTGCAGCAATTGGGAGATTTCGATCCGGACAAGTTCGAGAGATTGGGCTACAACGCCAAAAAGATATCGCTGGCGGATGAGATGGAAACAAATGCGGCCACGTTCATAATCCGCCCTATTTAACCTCTGTCGTGGCTGTTATACTGAAAACATCTACATAAAAGGAAGAGCTTATGGCAACACTATACGATCGACGAGCGCTCTTCGTGCGCTACAAGAAACAGTCATCCTATCCAGGACGGCAATCGGTCAAACTCGCCGACGGAATCACCTGCCGGTATAACTGGGATCTGGATAAAACCATTCTGGATTACATAGAGGAGCATGCCGAGAAATCCGACGGGAAAGTGCTGTTCCCTCTCAAGTTCAACGTGTCCGATTTGACCGTCAACACATGTAAAAAAGCGTTCTTATGGATGACGGATGACACTTACATTGAGGCCGACATTCATGATTCAGGCGCATACTACGCTTACGGCATGAATGACTATGACGGGTTCACAGCGCCGCCAAGCCTCACCATCCCCGAAGCGCGGTGCTGGGTGAAACTCGAGCACGTATCGAAAATAAAAACCAAGTTCCCCATCGACGATTACAGCATCCAAGCATATAAGGGCGGAGGCGTCGTCAAAGAAACCCCTCTGCGCGAAATCCTGAAAACCACTCACATGAATTGCATGTACATCACCCGAAACGAGGGTTAATCATGTCGAAAATCATATCCAGCATCCCAAGCATCCGATACACGGCAGACGTGGCATATCAGTTGGAACCAAACATCACCGTCCAAGGGACACTGAAATATGCGGGGGGACGTCGCGAGCTGACCGCAAGGACCCTGTTCGTCCACTTGGACCGTGATGACAAGGGCAAGATGACGGTGACCAACGTCGCGGTCAGCGCCAGTCGTAAATCTAACGGCAACTCGGCCTTCTACCGTACCGATGACTTCGACATGACACCGGAACTGCAGCGGGCCGTCGATCACGTGCGTGAACTAGTCAACCAGGACTGCGTCGGCGTGGACGACTAACCGGCAACCTTTCCTAATATCCCGACCATTGCGGTCGGGATATTTTTTTTGGATATCGCCACCAACCGAAAAACGGGTATTTTCAATAGAATATCGGTTAATAACAACATCAAAATCTATCGTGGAATATATGCCACGAGGAAACTTCTACCGTCCAGAAAGCTTTATAAGCCCGGCCAGTGAATACGGGCTGCTCCGTTCTGCCACGCCGGATCGCACCGTATGGCTGTACGCGCGCATCCCCTGGAGCACTGCATTGCTGGATGGAGCCAACGACCGGAAACGCAACGATGCCGCGCAACAGCTGATGGCGTTCTTCGACGGCCTCGCCAATCAGGTCACGGTTGCCGGTATGCGCTACCGTTACATGCTTCAAAGCGAATATCGCGAATTCCATCTACTCACCGGATCCATGCCCGTCCGATACAGTCCGCCGGCCAGCATGAGGGACACCGACCTCGGACGATACCAGGCGCAGTACTACCGTAGCCAGAAGGTATGCAAGCAGTTCGCGGTCATCGGCGTTCCTTTGAAACTGGTCGGGGATCATAGCAACAATCGCAAGCCCGGCATGCTGCAACGCGCCCTGACATGGTATGACCGCATGTGCTATTCGGTGGCAAACGGATGCCCTATGTTCGAGGAGTATCTGCCAGACGCGCATAATATCGAACGAATCATGCTCAACGCCGGGCTGGAACCATTCACCATCATGGATGAGCAGGAACGCGAACAGCTGGTCGCCATGATGGAATCATGGTGGGTGGGGCGCGCCAACTCGTCGGCCCTGCCTATCCTGGCGGAGAACGCACACGTGCATTTCTTCCCGGATAACGCGACCTGCGCCCACGCCAAAAACCTGTACGACAATGGCGTGGACTGCACCGAGTGGAATATCGACGAAGAATACCCGGCCAGCATCTGCTTCGCACGCACGGCGGATTTCAACCAAAGCAGCATCACGGATCCAAACAACCTGTGGATTGCTAGACTCATGGAAGTCGGACGAGCCGGCGGAGCCAATGCGGTCGCCACAAGCATCCGAGGCAAAGTCGAACCGGCGAAAGTCACCGCCGACCAGATTCGACGCAACAGCCGCACCATCGACGAAAGCATTAAGGAACGGTACGAGAAAGGCCATGAAGCCCCCGGTGATATGACCGAAATCAAGGAGCGTTTGGATTATAAGAAGGCAATCTACAATACTCCGGACATGCCGCCCAGCATCATTGATCTGAGCGTCGCCACCTGCGTGGCGGGCAACGAGCAGATGGCCATCGACGCTTTGGGGTGTATCCCCAACATCGAGTTCGTCAATCTGACGACGGCTAGCGAACAGTTGATGGCGTTCAAAAGCATGCAGGCCTGTTCGAACGTACGCATGACCCCCTATGAGATCCACTGGGCCGCAACATGCGTCGCGGGAGGAGGCGTGAGCAGCTTCGCCAAAGCAGGCGACAGGGACGGAGCTCTTGTCGGATTGTCCGAAGCCAACAGGCAACCGGTGTATATCGGGACAACAACCGTGCAGGACAAGGACAGGCGTCCAATTTTGGCTATTATCGGAGATACAGGAAGCGGGAAGGCCGTTCACATTTCCTCCACAATTCCGGTTCCCCCTCAGGCTAGCTTCCCCCATGGAAAAATGGCTAAAATCAGCGATTTGCATGAGGGAGACCTCGTCTACGGGCGGGATGGGAAACCCTATCCACTCCTCAAGCTTCATCCGATTCACACGGAAGATCTTTACGAAGTCACTCTCAGTGACGGTCAAACGATAAAAGCCAGCGGGAACCACCAGTGGATCGTCTCCGATTTCAAAGATCGAAACAAATTCAGAAAACCAAAACATTTGAAATCCCAACAGCGTAAGAACATGCTGTCGGAGACATACGATGAGCTATGTCGGATGTCTGATGCGCTACCGGCCCAATCAACCATGAGCGTGAACGAGCTTGCAGAGTTTGTCCATCCAGTAACGAGTCGTTGGTGGAGCGGAGAGAGCAATGCCAGGACCATTGCCGCAGCGCTGCGATTTATGGGAGTTGAATCTCATCAAGAACAGCGAGACCGCGCGATAGCGGATACAAAAAAACCTTTTAAGACTCGGCAGAACTGTAGGCGCTATAACATGCAGGAAGCTCTTCGGGCTTTGATTGCACATTATGATGGCGTGGCGCAGCATGCGAAAAGATGGAACGATCTCGCCAGGGAGCGTGCGGATGTCCTAAGAAAGCATTTGGAAGATAACTATCCGAAGGGTATCAGCATCACTGACATACAGAAGATGCTCGAGGATCGTTCACCAAGCCGTTCCTCTATCGCATCTGTCATAAAAACGCTCAATCCAATCAGTGAGTGGGATGCGGAAGGACGAATTCACTCCGACAGAATGCGTCATGATTCGGTATCCGTATACAACGTTCGAGAAGCATGCAGAGCCATAGGGCAACGCATGATGCTTCGTTATGAGGGGGCCTTCAACGAGACCAATTCCCTTGGATATTGTGAACAGGTTGTGACTACGCGAGACATGCTTGCGTCTGGTCTAAAGGATTCAGGCAATCGTGCGCAATGGGCAATCCGAGCCGCGATGCCTGTTGCCAACCCGCAAGCCGACCTGCCACTTGACCCATGGGTTTTAGGGGCTTGGTTAGCCGACGGTAGTATCGGCACTGGAATCATCGCTTCAGATAACAGGAATGGTGATTTGCAGCATGTGAAGTCCTGTCTCACCTCTGCGGGTTTTTCTCTAGGAAGCATCAATACGCCGATGGTCGTGAATGTGAAGGGGCTTGTCTCCATTCTTCGCGATATGGGGATACTCCGCGAAAAACGCATTCCTGAGATCTACTTCTCGGCGAGCATCGAGCAAAGACTCTCCCTCGTGCAGGGGTTGCTGGATCAGGATGGGACCATCTCCTCAAATGGGAATATAGAGTTCACCCAGTCCGCCGATCATCTGCCGATTGTCCGAGGAATGGTGCGCCTGCTGAGATCTCTGGGAATCGTCGTTCACGAACCCCATCTCAACAAAGCAGGATACACGGCTGATGGTGTGCGTCATGAGGCTCAGGATCGTTATCGCATCACCTTCACGACGGATCTGCCGGTATTCTCTTTGCAACGCAAAGCGGCTTTAATTCCTACGACGTTGAGACAAACCCAGCAATGGCTATACGTCAAAGACATCAGGAAGATATCCAACGCGCCTCATCGTTGTCTGACCGTTGGAAGCCCTGACCATTCGTTCCTCATCGCTGATTACGTGCCGACTCATAATACAATGGCAGCTTTCAGCCTGTTTCTGCAATGGTCGAAGATTGACGCGCGTGACGGTAAAGGCAAGACCCCGTGCATTTACATCAATCCGAAGGCCGGTAATGATTTGGAGGATGCGACCCGTTCGCAGGGTGGTACGGTCATCCGGTTGGATTCCGATGTGGCTAACGGCACGTTCGACCCGTTCAACGTGATTCCGAATGTGGAGGAGGCCAAGGAAATCGCCGTCCTGATGATGACGAACATTCTTGGCGGTGACACAAAGATGGAATCCGCCATGACAGCCATGCTGGATTACGGCGTCAAACACGGGGCGCGTTGCGTAGGCCGGGCTCTGCTTGTCGCCGCCCAAGCTGTTGCGAAGACCATCAAAGCGGGGAACACGGCGGAGTCCATTGGATTGCCTTCCAACACCCTCGAGGTGTTTTCGACAATCAGCATGAACCTGAAGGCGAACCAGGGACTACGTCTTATCTTCGGCACCGATAATGACACCAAGCCGTTGACGATCAGCCAAAACCTGACCCTCATCAACGCCGGAGACCGTTCACTCATCCCCGAAGGCCAAGATGATTCCATGACCGCTCGCATCCGCCAGTGGACGTTGCGAATGGTCGTCATGGGAGCCGGCACCGCCGTTCGAGGCCGCGATGGCATGGTAGGTGTCGATGAGGCATGGGTGTTCATGGGCAAGGACAAGGGAGCTTCCCGAACCTTCGAACAATGGGTGCGTATGGCCCGTTCGCAACGATTCACGCCTGTCATCATCAGCCAGAAAGTGCAGGAGTTCATCGATGCCGACTTGACCGGAGGTATCAGCCGCGCCCTCCTTCTGGCGTTGGACAACCCGGAAGAAGCCAATGGCACGGTCAGTCCGGCCAAATCAGCGGAACGACTCCTAGGCATCGAAGACCCCAATGGTCGGATCTTGCAGCGCATGGGAGCCGATGATACTTTGGACAACGGTCAGCCGAACCCGAACAGTCTGAAGCGCCTGGTAAGCGCATCGACGAGGAAGACCGTTCGCGGAGCCGTCGCCTATTTCAAAGACGGGTCCAAGCAGCCTATTCCAGTGGAAATCGTGATTCCTCCGGCATTGTTGAAGGAAATCAGCACCACTGCCACGGACAAGATCGCACGAGAACAACGAAAGAACAAGGAGCAGTGACCCCTTATGGGATACAAAGACATATTCGATGACTCATTTTCCACACCGGCTTCCGACAAGTCGGAGGAATCATCTGCCGTTACCCCTTTGACCCCGGAGCCGGAGGAACAGCAGCAGTCGAAACCATTGCTGTTCCCTGGTTTCGGTAGCGGACGTCCTCTCCTATTGGAACGCCCCAGCAGATACATCCAACGTCTCAGCGATACCGCATCCAAAGTGTATGCGGTACCTGACGGAGACCCATACGGAGGAGTGGAAAACCGTATCCTGTACTCCCCCGTGATCAGCCTCCCCGTATTTCTGCTTCAGGGGAATGAGCTGTTCGCGAATCATGACGTGCTCAAGTATCCTTTGCTGAATCCTCCACTGAATCACGCTTGGGATGGAAGCGACATCAGCGTGTACATGCTCACCATCATCGCCGCATATACTTCAGCGGGCATCCTGCATGAGGATGTAGACGGTGATGTGCTTGCATACGATGTCGAATATCCCCTCTCCGTTGCAGACGAGCTTTGGAATGCGGCATCCGATTGGGCTTCCGAAGCGGCTCCGCTGTTGAAGGATCTGAACACCGCACGGCTTTTGGGATTCGCGTTGAAGAGTCCCAACGAGGAAACCGATGCTTTGAGGGCTTTGTTTGAATCATGGGATGAGAATCGTTCTTCAGGTGAGATCATCGAAGCGGGGAAACATGCCGCGAATCTTCTTCGAGACGATTACAACGTGTTCGTCGACGTGGAATTCCGACCATTCCAAGAACGGTAATTCACCGAATCATTCAAAGTCGGTAAATTTTTACCGACTTTTGCCTTCCGTAAGGGGGTCATCCTTTGAAAACCAGTACAAAACTCATGGCTGCGGGAGCCGCATTGCTGGTGGGGTTGAACGGTCTTATCGTCATGAACGTGGTGAGTGCCGTTTCCGGCAGTGTCGCGGCCCTTACCAGCAACGTCGGAAAGTCCTTATCAGCCGCAGAATATGATTGCGGCACCTCATCAGATGATGATTCGACAACCGGGACCACATCGATAGCCCCCAACAAGGTCGCGGTGGCCATAGCCGAGGCATTCGCCAAAGCCGGGTATTCGAAAGCCAGCACGGCAGGCGCTCTTGGTGTGATCCAATTCGAATCTGGGATGAATCCGGAACAGGAGCAGATAGGCGAGACCAATCCCGCATTGCGTGGCTTCGGCCTGAATCAGTGGACACCGCGCAGCAAAATCCAAGCATGGATGGATCAGCATAACGTGTCTGGCAAAGACTCTGATGCCGACGTGCAGATAAAAATGCTGGTTGACACGTCCAAATCCGATTGGAACAACTTCTATCTGGATAACATCGAGGCCGAAGGGTACAACGTCACCGACCATGACCTGCACAAATGGTGGCTGCATGCGGATAATCCGGAGGACGCCTCAATCGCATGGCTTGCCGGGTATGGGCGCGGAGCGTGGAACGATCGGCATGAAGAGGAACGTAAGAAATACGCGCGCTCCTACTATGATTCACCGGAGATTAGTGCGATCGAGTTCACTGGGAAGGCAAGCGACGATTCCAGTGGTTCCGACAATGTCGTTCAAGCTTCCTGCTCATCCGACGACGATGGTGATGGAGGCAGTGCCGTCGTAGGTTCTGTGGGCGGGGCTCCTATAGGCAAAACCCGTAATTTTGGCTGGCTGTGCGATACGGATGCAAAAGTGTGTCACGACGGGGACTACGGGCCATTCACTTCCTTCGCCAGCGGCGGACATTACCAGTGCTACTGGTATGCACTTGTCAGACTATGGGTGATTCACCATCATGACGTGGCAAACTGGAACACCCCCGTGGGTGGTGACGTCCATGTGCATCTCGCCTCCGACCCTGCATACACAGTCGATTCCAGTCCACACCCGGGGGATGGCGTCAGTCAGTTCGGCGGTGCTTTGGGAGGTGATATGAGCTCCGGGCATATCGCCGTGGTCGAAGAAGTCAAGCAGGACGCAAACGGATGGAGAATCCGAATCAGCGAGGGAAACTACGGCACGAACGGAAGCGGCCCATGGGAGGGGTACAACAGTCGCTGGCTCACGCAAAAGCAGTTCGATGGCGCCGGCAACGTGTTCTTCCGGAAGAAAAGCTGGAAGAACTAGCCGCAGTATCCCGGATTCTGGCAGCCTCCCCCAACCGATGCCATGGGAACGCTATCCCAAAGATGCCAGTCAACCTTGCCATCCAAGTCCGACTGCGTGACAGGTCCCTTAAGGATGGGCGTCATGCTGGAATGGGCGAGGCCCATCTCGGGATCGCCTTTCACTGGGATGGCTATTCTGGTTCCCTCGCTCAAATCGTCGGCCATGTTATTGTCCCAGCGTGTCAGCCAAGGATTAATCCACCAAGGGTTGTCGCCGTTGATGTTCATGCCGCTGATTTTCCCGTTTGCGATGGTGAGTTCATCGTTGATGTCGTAGTCTCTCCAAGCTGGAGTCAATGCCCAGATGCTCCCATTGTTGAAGGAATCACCGTCCTGCAAAAGCATGGATTCGACCTTTCCTGTGACCGTGACCGTTCGGTCTTCGTTGACTGTCACGTGAGGTCCGTCCGTCCACCGGCTGCCGGTCGCCAACGCCTCACTGTTCCACCATGCTTTCATTGTCGGATACGCTTTACATGCGTTTTCATATTCCTCTTCGCATGGATAGCTGACGGCATCAGGCCCATCGTTCTTATCCGCTGGGATAGCGCTCAGAGCGGGTAGAGGATTGCTTCCGATGTCCGGTGTCCGCAACTGGTCGATTACCTGTTGAGCATCATGTTGGCTGAGTGAGTCCAAATTGATCGTGGGGTCACTCCCCCAGTTGCGGGCTGCCTGTTCGAATTGGATGGCCAGATCCGTGTACTGTTGTTTCTCCTCATCGGTCAGCTGATTTGCGGCAGCCTCAGCGGCTTTCTTGCGTTCCTCCGACTTATGTTTTTTCAACTGTTGGGCTTGCGCCTGCTGGCGTTCCTCAGCGGTGACTTTTTTACGCCACGTACTCCAAGCCAGGATGCCAGCGACGAGAACCACCACTGTAATAACACTGGCGAGTATTTTCATAGGCCTGCTGAATGTTCCGTGCATCCTCAACTCCTAATCCAAAAAAAAACGTGTGGTTCCAGCGTATCCTTCCCAGAAAAGCGAATGCCTCCGATTATCCGAATCGGAGGCATTCTGTCCACTGAGAGAGGTTTTCGGAGCGAAGGATCAAACATCCTTCACGTTCTTGTTTTCCTTGATTTCCTCAAGCTTGACGTACACGTTCAAACCCAGGTTGTACAAGGCCGGCAATGCGAAGATAAGAACACACAGGACACCAGCCCACCGATACTCCAAGCCCCAGGCCGTGAAGAAGAACGCAGGAATCGGGATGAGAACAATCAGTTCGATGATCATTTGGACGATCAACGGGAGCGCAGATTCCAACATCCTCTCGCTGACGAAGAACCAGATAACGGCTTGTACTGCGAAAGCCGCAAACAGGATGACGAGCATGACCCCAACGGTCACCAGATCAGCGATCCCAGTGGAAGTCGCATAGTTGAACACGTTCACGAACATGCCGCCCATGTCGCTGCTGAAGAACATTCCCATCAACAGGACTATCACCAATCCCAGAACGAGAAGAAAAAGTCCAATCATTGCCAGCAAGGTAAGCATTGCGACCACCTCCAATCCATGCTCAGCGTTCTGTTATATGCAGTTGCATTGCTTCGTTTGCCTGACCTTATTCTGTGACAGAATTCATCGACAAGCAAATCAACACCAGCAGTGGCCGCATTGTCCTATCTGGATGGTTTGCGCCGCCAATAGTCGTGCACCGGATGCCCATCACGATCGTGGGAGACGACATGCACCATGCCATTGTCCGGCAGGACGAAGCGTTGAGGACTTGGCATGCCACTGTTCGCGACACGAATCTTGTCCAACAGCTTGGCCTGCAGTTCCGGGGCCAGATCCATATACGCAGTATGCGCATTCAACCGGACCAAGTCGCTGATGCGGATAGCCTCGTCTCGTGCAGTGTCGGGATCGAATCCACAATAATCAGCCAACCTCGCATAATGGTCCGGCGTCACTTCACTGGCATGCTCCGCTCCTGAGAATGGCATCGCGAGCTTGTCTGTCAACCCCGGCCACACAGTCGTGGTCATCACATCGTATGCTGGGCTTAGTTTCCAGGACTCACCATCCGGCGAAGTGGGCATGACAGAATAGTTACGGGCATGCGCATCGCAATTATCGACAGCCACGTTGAAGGCCAATCGTCGCAGCCACTCCTCCCCCAGTCTGCCGGACGGATCCATCTTCCGTAGGGTGGTCAGCGTATCGACGGCACTCACCTTGTACTTCTCGGATGATGGTAGGCCCAATGCCTGCACCATATCCTCCATCGGCAGACGAACCGGCATACCATTTTCGATACGACGATCGAACCGTTCCACGATATAGGTCTGCTGGCCGTTGAATTCCTGGATATCCGACTCCGGGGTTTCGATGCCGACCATCTTGGAAAGCATCATGGTCGCATGTTCTACTTCATCAGCGTCATAAATGCCGGCCGGTTTAAGAATATGAGTCGACGGAACGGCGCCATTGGGCCACACCCATTCATCGCCTACACGGGACAAGGAGAATTTGCCTTGAGCTCCTGCCAAGGAAAATCTGGCACCTTTGTTCCTGACGAACCATGAATCAGGCGTCCGTTTGACGGCGGCAATACGTGTCGCGATTTCGTCATCGGTTGCTTCTGCAGGAGGCACACTGGCAATAGTCGGCATCTCATCGTTCCGAGAGAACACCAGCGCACCAGCTGAATCCACGTTTTCCAGCAAGTCGAAGGATTCCTGAGATTTCGCGCCGACTGCCTGCATCATGGCATACTTGGCGGCACCTGATTCCGGGAGTAAATTTTCTAGAAAATTCTCCGGTGCATCCTCGCGCCACTCTCCATCTTTCGGGAGGCTGAAACTTATCCGTGGAGCATTCCAATCATACTCAAACGCGACTCCTCGTTTGAGAGAGGTGAACACGCCAACGTGGGAGCCGTTCATCCAGACGTTTAGCCGATCACCTTTTCTCATGCCACCACGCATTCCGCAGGCAAGGCAGTGGCATCCACTCCAAGAACCTTCATTATCCGTCGAGTCGGAAGATATGGTGCAACGCCGGTGTCAATCAGCCGTTGCACCACGCTTGAATCGACTCGTGCTTTCTCGGCCACTTCATCGACGGTACGGTGCTGCATGAACTCGGCCATGACCCTGCGCATACGTTCCGGTGATTCGATGAATCTCACGTTGCTGGCGGTTTTCGGCATGGCCTGCTTGATGCGCTGACGGTACTCGTCGCTAACCTGCCATTTCTCGTATATCATTTTTTGCCTATGCATTAGTAAGGTGTCTGCGAATGTATTCGCTACGACTGATGTGGTACCGCTTCGCGGCGGCAGTGACCTGTTCGAGCTGGCTTTCGGGCATCTTTATGGTGACGGTGACCATGCGCTCGTCCCGTTTCGGCAGCATGTGGAGACCGTAGTAGATAGGGCCGGTGATACCGTGGCCGGCGTCCTCGCTTTCCATTCGTTCCACGTCACTGCTGACCTGCTCCTCGGTCATTCCGAATTTCTCCAGCAGTTTCTTGTCTCGTTCGTTGAAATCGCTCATCGTTCACCTCTTTTGCCTTCCAGCTGATTAATTTCCTTTAGTGTTTTCTTCGTCGGAGGTGTCATCGCGTGGTAGATCAGTACGCTGTCGTTCAACTGCTTGTAGACCATCTCCACGTCACGGCCATGTCCGTCAAGACCTATTGCCACCCAAGTGCCATCCGCCCTACGCGCGTCTTTCATGACACTTCGAAAGGCCGTCAGCACGTCCTCTGATGTCAGCTCCGGATGCCGTTCATGCACGCGCGACAGCACGTAGATTTTCAAAAAGCAACCTCCACTCCTCTTGACGAAACTATTATAACACGCAGGTAATACCAATAGAATACCGCAGAAATGATACATGCCAGCAGAAGCCACAAAAAACCGAGCCGCCTAATCAGCCCAACAAAACCCGCGACACCGCCCCCTCATCAGGCAACCCGGAATCCAACAATTCAGCCAAACGCGACGCAACACGATCGGCATCAACACCGGTGAACATGCCACCCATCCATTCGGACATCAGCGTCCGGACATGCTCGCAGTCGGCGGAATGCACGTGACGTGCGGGACCTTTGCTCTCATCCACTACTTCAGCCTCAAGGGGAATATCAGCCGACTCGCTCTGCGCAGTCTGTCGCGTTGGAGCATCGGTGCGAGGATAATACTTGATCCCATGCCTGAACGGTTCGGCCTTCAAATTCGGAGCCGCCTCCAAGACATTCGACAACGCCTGCTTGAACCTGCGCCGGAAGTCCTTCACCGGCAGGCCGGTGCCCTCGAACTGGTCATACAGTTGACGCCATGAAACGTAGGCGACGTGGTCGAGCCGGTATGTGCGGTATGTCAACCATATATAGACATCCAACGCCCGCGCCGATTTGCCCAGACGCGAGATGATATCCATGCTGAGCGGGACGCTCGGCTTCGCCAGTTCGGCCCACATCTCGTCGGTGAACTGGATTGATGCAATGATGTCCTGTTCCGGCCTGAACTGTGTACGGCCTTTTCTGGCGACGGTGAACGGCGTGCATTCGCCCTTGTTCTCGCGATTCTCGTCGGTGTTCATGATGGAGATCGATGTTCGCGCCAAGTTCATCAGCATGTCCTCCGTCTCCTTCTGACAGCCGGAATGGTTCGAGATTCCGGTGTTGTCGCAGAATTCCTGGAAGCTGCCACGAAAGACAACAGTGTGGGTGTCCTGATCCACGTCGGGATTGTTCTTCATGCGAATCATGGACTGCACGTAGAGGAAGATTAGTCGCGGGGTTTTCCCGTAGACCCATTCTTCGGGTCGGCTGGGGGTTATGCGCACGGTTTCTCGCCCGTTTGTTCTCTCTATGTAGGATGCGCTTGGTTTTGACACGGGGAAGAGGGAGAGTTTCGCCATGAGAGGTGGTGCGCCCGCGTTCATTTTCGTTGTGGCGATGGCGTTATTATTGGTCATGTGGTCGCTCCGTTTCAGCGATTGCCAGATACCCGGCCGGTACGAACGGTGCGGGTATCTTTTTTCTTTTCGTCGTTATTTTATCGCGTTTTTCTTAGAATTCTGACACCTTTCTTAGAATTCTGACACCAAATTTAGAATTTGGACACCATTTTTAGAATTCTGACACCTTTCTTAGAATTCTGACACCATCTCTGCGAATGCCATCGAACCATACCCCGATTGCCTGCGATCAGAGCGGTCACAGCCTTAGAATTTTGACACCCTCGCTTAGAATTTTGACACCGACTCTTAGAATTTTGACACCCTTGCTTAGAATTTTGACACCGGCATGGCCTCTCAGTCCTTATGGCAGTAGGGCTAAGCGGCACCCCCAAGTGATATTACAAGTGATATTACAAGTGATATTACAAGTGATATTACCTCTCTCCCCACTTCGACTTGCGATCCACCGGGATGCCGCTGACGCGGCAGATGCCACACGCTCTCCTGCACCTGTTTCAACCTCGGAACAGAAGAATCCAGTCGGTTCGCTTGCCAGCGAACCTCAGAGCAAACAAAAAGACTGAACCTCGGACGAACAGGATTGCCGTACTCGTTTTTTCCAGTATCGGTTAATTTCAATAAATCTTCGGTTAATAACAAAACTCGAAGATAGATTGAAAATCATGGCAAGCAGAAACAGCAGAAACAGCAGGAGCAGAACACAGACCCGTCCTATATCGAGTGGCGTCTGGTTTTCGCTGTTTCTTGTCTTTGGAATTATCCTCTGGTTCTTTTGGCGCCTGCCCTTGGTCCCGTTCCTTTGGCTTGGCATGCTCGCCGGAGGAATCACACAACAGTATCCGGTCAACGCTTCCGGCAGTCGCAAGGATCCCCCATCCGACAAACAGATGATGGTCTACCACCGTTGGAAGGACATGCTTGCCGGTCTCATGCCGAATGCGGATTGGCTGGAGATTCGACGTGTTTCCTGGTGGATGGGCTGGATGGCCGGCATGCTATTGGGATTGAACGGTGCCGTCTGGATTGCCCTGGTGGATGGCCTGTTCGGTTTCATGCTCGCCCAAGGCTGGTCGCATTACAGGAATCGGCGCGTTGACCGTAGGCATGTCTACAAGGGCGTCAGTATTCCGGCGTTCCTTACCAAATCGCCCGTCTGGGCGCGGCTTTTGTCCGTCTCCATGCCATTGCTGGTTTTCGCCGGGGTCCTGGTTTTCGTGTTGGCGGGATACATGAGCTGGCTGAGCGCTGTGACGCTTCCGGGGTTCGTGTTCCTGCTACTCGTCTGGCTGTTGGGGCGCAAACCGCAGTCCCGATACTGGCGTGAGCTGGTCGAAGGGCAACAGCTGCTTGACGGCTGGCTTGCCGGGGACGATTTGCAGAAGGCATGGTCGGGAGCCTATCTGACGCAGGTCAACAAAATCGGTTCTTCGGATAATCCTCTGATCGTCTACCGGATTCGTCTGCAGGGATCGGACGGCAAGCCTCGCTCGAACGAAGGAGTTTTCAAGCTCGGCGTGGAAGCGTTGCGGGCACCGGCATTGGCGGACGGATACCGTTTCGTGTGTCTACTGTCCGCCAAGCAGAAGAAGAAAGGGGCGGAACAGTTCGACCCGTCCAGTGTCCGTCTGGCGCTTGGCATGGACGAATCCTGCATCCCCTCCATCGCGGAGAGAAAGGCCGGCGAAGGTCTTGCCTCTCTCGTCGCCGACATCGCCTATGCGCAAACCGCTTTCATCTGGCATAAACGCGCCCCGTTGACGTTGGCTCATGATGTGAGCGCCGACGACAGTAAAGCCGCCTGGCTGTTGGAGATCATCACCCCACCGCAGGGCGGGGATTCCATCGACCGCATCAGCTTCGACTGGCTGGAGGGAGAAGGATCTCCTGCCGAGACTCTGCGGATGCCGGTGTTCGCCGACCTGCAGGACAAGTTCCACCTGGTCGCATTCGACGATGCGAAACTATCCGACAAGGGCAACAAGTGGCGGCCGGACGGCATGACCCACAAGAAAGCCTTTGACGATTACATCACCATTTCCAAACGGTTCAAAAGCGACCAGTCCGCTTGGGTCAAATGCCTCCCGTCGAAACTCAATCCACCGGCGCCCATCTACGACTATGAGAAAACCCAGGACTGCGACGGCTGGCAACTGCATTACCTGCCATTGGTACTCACCGCACCAGCCACGCCGGCCGACTACGAGCGTTGCGACCTTGGCCCATTGCAGCCGGAGGCACGGTTCATCGGACTCGTGGACGAAGGCTCCGACATGGCCGGACTGATCTGGTCCACCGGAAGCGCGCCCGTACGCATCGACCAGCTGACCGGCAACACCCCCCTGCACCGCAAATATGCGGAAGCGCTGATATTCAAAACCCTCATCGACGTGCTTCCCGCAAAAGCGTCCGTGAACATCACGGCCTGCACTCCGCAAAGCAAAGACAAGCCGATTTGGAGCATCCAATTCCAATTAGGCAACGGCGCGACCGTGGAAGACGCCCGCAAACAGTCCGCCAGAATCCAATCGTCGGTCGGGGCGAAACATATTTACTGGGAATGGCGGTCAGCCGACAGCGCGACCGTATGGCTGTGCGACGACCCGTGCCTGGATGTCAGGGACATCAGCCACTGGAATCGCAGATCAAAGCAAAAGCATCTCATCGAACTCGCCTTAAGCGACTCGTGGGGCGTGGCCGGAGTCAGCGATCCCAGCGGGCGCACCCCCGATGTGGTCAGCCTCGGCGCGTTGCCCAGCAACCATGACGTGTTGTTGGCACGATTCCAGATTCCGGCCGGGTTGGACGTGGACAAGCCCTCACGGAACATCGGCAAATTCCTGACCAGCGCAGACTACGCCTACGGGCGCATCCTCCCGCGCGGCGAGGAACACGGTTCGAACCTGTACGACATGGTGCTGGCGAAACGCAGCCCGTTCCCCACCATGGTCAACGCGGACTGGGATTTCGCCCGCCAGTCGAAACCACGCATGTTCCCGTTGGGCGTGGACGATATGGGCAAACCGGTCTACTGGAGCATGAAGGACACGTTCCATCTGCTCATCAGCGGAAAATCCGGAACCGGTAAATCATCCATCGCGCAGATCGTGGTCGCCGAAGCGCTGCTCAAAGGTCATGACATCATCCTCATCGACCCATCCAAAGGTTGCATCGACTTCACTCAATGGGCGAAACCGTTGGCGTTGGCGTTCGTCGGCTTGGGGCAGATGCGTGAGACCGAAGCCGTCATCGCCTGGCTGCGCGACGAGATGGCACAACGGGTGAAACTGTTCAGCCGGTATGGTGTCGGCAGCATCTACGATCTCGACAAAAGCCAGCTCAATGAGGAAGAGCTTGCCCACACGAAACCCATCGACATCGTGTTCGACGAATTCAACAGCTACCTGCAAGAGGCCGGCAAGACCACGCAGAACCCGAACAGGGACATCCAGCTGGCCAACGACAATGCGGCCGTCAGCGCGACGAACAATTCGATACGACGCACCATGAGCGCTCTCGGCAAAATCGTCGTGCAGGGGCGTACCGCAGGCATCAGCGTCATCCTCGGCGCCCAGCGTCTGACCATGGACGACATGAAGCCGTACAACGCGAACGCGTTCTTCCGTTCGCTCGGCCGAATCCTCCTGGGCATGGACTCCACGGCGGGCATCATCAGCGCGCAGAACCTCAGAGAGGCGAACCGGCTCCAACAGTCGTTGAAGGGCGAAGGCGGGAAAATCCCGCAGGGCCGCGGAATCTTCGAAACCGCGCAAGGCGAACTGCTGGCCGTCCAAACATGGTGGTCGGGAGGCCAAGAAAAGTTGGCGGAACTGTTCGCCGACCGCACTCCCCCGCAACCCATCGACTATTCGCGGTTCATGCCATCCGAAGCGGAAACCTACGGCGAAGTGTCCGAAGACGAACTTTCCAAGCTGCTCAGCCAAGGAACGGATCCACAGACAGCCGGCGAGGAAATCAACGACATGGACGAACTCCACGACATGCTCCACCACCCAGACAACAACGATGCCGATTCCGAAGACGGGGACGACATCGAAGAAGTCGACTGGTAGCCAAACACAAAAGGGGAAACAACATGCTCATCAACCTGGGAACAGACGTTCACGGGAAAAACCTTGGATGGGACACGTCCACGGGAACGCCACTCACCATCACCGGGCCCGACGGAAGCGGGAAAACCATGCTGCTTGACAGCATCATCCGACAGGCAGATTCGGACGGCACGCTCGTAACCTTCACCGACCAGTGGGATAGCATCCCACCCTCCCCCACCATCATGTGCGGACGCTACCGGCAACCCTATGAGCTACTGGAAATAGTGCAACGGGTCAGCATGGAACAGCGACGGCGCATCAAGGGCGAACCCGAGCCGGTCAAGCCGATACTGCTCGCCTTCGATGACTATGACGTACACAACGGCTACCTGGACATGAATCTGCTGAACGTCAACAGTCAAATCTCCGACGAGCTCAGCCGAATCATCGAAATGGCACCCGGAACGAACGTCAACGTGGTCATGGCCCGCAGCAGCATTCACCCATCCACAGTGGGTCAAAAGCTCTACGACCGGCTTATCGCCGGCAACCATGTGCTATTTCATCCGGCCGGACAGCTCGGCCCGCACACGCAACCTCTTTTCCACGTCGAAAACACCCGTGAAGCCGAAACCCTCACCTATCTCAACCGGCATTTGGACTTCAAACAGGCCCGCAATTGCCTGTACGAAACATCAGACAGGCCACTCCGGGCTTTCCATACCCCCATCTACAAGAGAAAGGAAAACTGATGGCCGACCGTCGAAAGAAAATCCCTCTCGAAAAATTCTTCCCCAATGGTTTTGATAAAACCAATCCGGACGACATGATCAAACTCACCGTCCTCATCCAAGAGAAAGCCGCAAAAAACCCTGAGTTTGAAGGCTACAGCGTATTCAGCGTCGATTCCGACAACCGGTACGCGATCATCGCGCCGATGGATATGGATTCCGATGATATCAACAACGGAATCAAAGCCGTCAGACTCAGCAACAGCGAATGCGCGGACACGGCTTCCCAGAAGAAGACGGTGCAGAACCTGGAAAGCCAACCCCAGTACGAAGGCTATTCCGTCGTCGATTTCGTTCGAATCAGTTCCAGCGAATTCCTTGTGTTGCTCCAACAGTTGGACGAGAAGGCCGCAGCCACCCGGCGTATATTCGCGAACGTTCTCAAGGTCAAGCCTTGGGAAATTCGTATCTCACGTACTCCTGAGAACGGTTGGAAAATCCGCATCAAGGAGAACACCGTCACCTATCAGGCCTCCGTATACGACAAGCGAATGCAGGAAGCCGTCGAAGTGGTCGGCAAAAAAGGCTGGTTCTTCAAGGCCGACCCCGAAAAAGGCGTCATCATGGTGTATCCCGGCACTCCCCCGACTTTTCCTGCGATGATAGCCTGCCCGAAACAGCTGATCGGTAAAAACGACCTACGTCACGCCTATCTGGGCATGAAGCTGCCCGAACGAGGCCGCGAAACCGGCGACTGGCTGTCACTCGACTGGAAGTCCGGCCCGGGAATCATGGTCGCCGCCGCAGCCAACAGCGGGAAAAGCGTTGTCATCAACACGCTCATCGCCGCCGCACTGGAAGCCGGATTCCAGCTTGCCATCTGCGACGACGAGGACAAGAGCGTCGATTTTCAATGGTGCCGCCCATGGGTCATCACCCACGGCTGGGGTTGTGACAGTCCCGAATCGGCTGCCGCGACGTTGATTCATGTGCTTGAGATCTGCTCCTACCGGTCGAAACTCATCAAACAGTACGGTGTCGAAAACTGGTGGGGGCTTCCCAAGGAAGAACAGGAAAAGAACCCCCTGCTGCTGCTTGTGTGCGATGAGGTGGCCCAATGGGCCGGAAGCGTCACCATTCCAAAGGTCAGCAAGGACAATCCGATGCGCATCCGAGCCGAGTATGAGGCAAGCATCCATGCGGCGAATATCACGTACGCGATGAAGATCACCCAGAAAGCCCGGTTCTCCGGTGTCTGCTTCCTGTTCTGCGGACAATCGACCCGCCTGCAGGACGGTTTCGACCCCGGTATGCGAGTCAATCTGACCACGGTCATCTCCCCTACCCTGCAACCCTCCACCGCTGTCGAAGAGCTGCTGGGAGGAGCGAAGGACTTCCCCGAGATACCGGAAAACATCATGCAACCGGGAATCTCCAGAGGAGCCGGCCTTATCAGGCTTCCCGGCATGAAACCCGTCATCTACAAGGGCTTCTACGAGGAGAACCAGAAGCAAAGGAAATCATACAGCGATCTGCTGCGTGAACGTCTGACCGCAATCCGACCGCCGGAAGGCGACATGAACTCGGGACACTGGTCATGGGATGAAATCGTAAATGCCTTGCCAACCGCCGCAGAAAAACCAGATGACGGCATGATTGACCCCGGCGGGGATGAGGACGACGGGTTCCCCACAGACGGTTTCGGCGAGGACGGGCGTGATGTCGCAGACCGTGACAAGCCGTTGAAGGGTGCCGCCGCTGCGGCGCATGCGAGCAAACTGTATGCGGCTGGCGTTGATGTGCCGCACATGAGCGCCATCGATGCCGCTATGAATATCGGGCGCCTATCTGCCGAAAAAGGTCTATGACATAGGATGTGTTGATGTTGGCGAAGGATGATGATTGGCTGACGGCGGGAAATCAGTTGGATGATTCCCTGTTGATGGATGATTTGTGGGATGATGATGCAGCTCCACAGGATAACAAAAGCGCAGCGTCACATTCCACTGGTTCCACATTCCCACAGGACAATGCGGAAACGCTTCCACAGAAAAGCGATGGTACAGGAAGTAGTTCCAATGTACCCACAGTTCCGCAATCCAACAGGGAATCCATTCCCGGTGAAAATGCGAACACGTTTCCACAGTATTTTGATGACTCATTTCCACAGTCTGACGAAAGCACAACCCATCAGTCCGACAGCAACCCATTTCAACAGGAAGACGTAGACCCATTCCAACAGGAATACAATCAATTGTCTACACAGGAGAAAGAGGAACCGTTTTCACGTTCCAATGATTCCACTGTTTCACGTTCCAACAGCGCATCACTTTCACAGGAAGACGCGGAAACGATTCCTCATTCCACTGAACACACAGTTCCACAGTCCGACAAAACGACAGATTCGCAGGACAGCAAAGGCACAGCTTCACGTCCCATCAGGACGACAGCCCCCCAGAACACTGTCGACCCAGTTCAACAGGACACTGCGGATACGACTCCACAGGAGAATGCGGAAAACCCCGATCAGATAGACCTACTCGCCAACGGCTACGACCCGTTCAAGGAATTCATCGACTCAGCAGAAGACCATAACGACAAGAAATCAGAAGAACAGTCTGCTGTTTCCGCATTTCCGCAGAACAATGAGGAAACACGGGAACAAGGAAAAGGCCCGGAGGAATACGACCCGTTCGAGCAATTCGACCTGCAATCGGACGATTCCAGCGAACCGACAACGGAACAGAACGAACGTCGAGACGACAACATCATTCAAGACAGTTCCGCAGATTCAAAGAAAAACGTTGATATGCAGGAACAGGAAGACATTGAAACTGTTTTCCCATCCAATGTTCCTATGCAAAATCAATGGAACAGCGAAACAGAAGAACAGTATGACAGTTCGTCCTTCCAACAGGAAGACAGTTCCCCAGTAAGACAGGACACTGGCGAAACATACCCGAAGGACACGGACTCTGCGGATCCATTCGACCTTTGGGATGACCCATCCGAACCTCCGGAAGGGGGACCACAAACATCGTCCCCATCCGCCGGAAGCCTTGGCGCGGATGATTACCCAACGCAAACATTCCAGACGGGAGATGACTTTTGGAGCCAGACGGACGACGAATCGAACGGTCAGTGGAATACAGGCCAGCAAACGAATGGCATGCCCCCGCAACAATTCGACAATCCACCATTCCCACAGGAAAATGTCTTCCCAGTTGAACACCAGTATGATTCCCCATTCCCACAGGAAAACACTGATACAGAAAATAGGGGAAATGGTGGAACGCTGATAAAGATTATCGCAGTCGCGGCCGCCATACTCATAGGCCTCGGAGCACTGATAGGCGGGGGAGCGTACACCTATCACGCATACACCACTCACGTCGCGGAACAGCAGGCCGAAGCCGACCGCAAACAGCGCCAACAATCCCTGGTGAAGGCACAGAACAAATGGGACAGGCGGAAACGGAAGGCCGATGACCTGGTCTCCACGATCAAAGCCAGTCCCGTCGCGGAAAACAGCGACGTGCAAAAAGCCATGGAAGCCCTCCGGAAAACAACCACAGGGAATCCGATGACTGAAAAAGACATCACATCGGCCCTGGAAAAACTGGACGGCGAATATGAGAAAACCAACAGAACCTACACGGATGCAATGCAGGCAAAAGCCAAGGAAACCAGAACGACACTCGACGGTCTGGTACAGCAGGCAAATGGTCTTGCTGACGCTCCTGACGGCAACGACAAGAAGCAGATGCAAAGCCTCGCATCCCAGTGGAAAAGCACGGAAATAACGTCTGACAACCTGTCCGACGCTATTTCGGCTTCGACCGAGCTGAAGAACCTCATCTCCAAAGTGGATAAAGCCAAGAAGGATGCGGACGCGAAGAAGAAAGCCGAGGAAGAGGCCAAGGCAAAAGCGGAAGCGGAACGACAGGCCCAAGCCCAACAGGAGCAGCAGCAGGCGCAGCAGCCTCAGCAGAATCCATACGGGAACATGTACTACTGGGGCGGGGGATATGGTTCGACTGGTGGATCAACCGGCGGATCAACCGGCAACAGTGGGGGAGGGGTATCCCCGCAACCGCAGCAGGAGACGCCACCCAAGGGCAACAGTGGCGGCAACGTCGGCTGAAAAAAAACGGGAAAGCCGAGGCAATTGACCTCGGCTTTCCCGTTAATCCCATGCATCAGAACATGTCGGGGTAATCCTCATCGTCCACGTCATCATCTTCAACCTCGACAGGAGCCGGCTTACGGCGGCCCCGCGAAGAGGTCTTCTTCGGACGACGGCGCGGAGACTCCTCCTCGTCCTCGTCCTCGTCCACGTCATCATCTTCAATCTCGACAGGCTTCGGGCGACGACGGGAAACGGCAGCCTTGCGATGTGGCTTGACCGCGATTTCACCGGTATCCTCGTCCACCTCATCATCGGAATCAGCCTCATCGAAGTCAGTATCCGCAAGAAGGGCCGCCTCATCATCGGCCTTGGAAGGCTTTGCGTTCACATGCTTGTCTCGCCAAGCGATAAGAGCCTCGATATCCTCATCGGTGAAGTCCTCATCGTATTCGAAGCTTCCATCTCGCACGCCTCCGCCAACAATCGTGAGATTATCCAAACGATAGCTGACACCGCTACCGGTCTGAGTCTTCCACGCACGTGCCGTAACCGAAGCCTGCACGTTCTGACCGGGATACACCAGCTTATCCCATAAGACCTTGACTTCCTTGGCCTTGGCATCACGCTCCTGAGCCTCCTCAAGATTGCGCGTCGCCTCCAGAACGAGCGTCTTCGCCTCCTCCCGAGCGTCTTCATCAGCCGTAGCGTAAGCGGCTCGGGCATCATTAAGATTGGCTTGAGCGGCCTGAATGTCCTCCTTTGTCCCGAGAATCGGTTCGGGGAGCTCACGCAGGATTCCTTCATCGTCGATGTAGCGGATTCCGGGACGACCAGCCTTGGAGCTACGACTGAAGTTCACATAAAAATGGTTGGCTCGATTCGGATATTTATCGGTCATGAGGACGGTTTTATCACCGTCAAGGATTTCATCCTCGTCGGCATCCTTGAGACCGTCATTGGAAACGATACGATCCTTCTTGCCCCATTTCTTCAAGGCGATGGCGTTGGCTTCCGCATTCTTGCTCAGCTTCTGAAGGATTCGGACGGTTCGCATGTGATCGGGGTCATCCTTGTCGAGAAGCACAGGGAACCCGTATACAGGCGTGCTTTCGTTTTTCTTCTTATCGTCCTTCTTGGCGGACTTGTCATCGTCCTTGTTTCCCTTGAATGCGACCGCCTCGTAGAGCTTGGGCCATCCCATCTGGATGACTCCGGTTTTCGCGTGAGTTAGCAGTTCTGTTGCCATGATGGTTCCTCCTTGACGATTTGACGATCGCTCCACAGTGCATTGAGGATGGGAGTTTTCGTCTTCTCTTCTTTTTTTCTATGTGGACATATTCAAATATACGCAGTTATCTGAACATGTATATTATTCGGCGTGTTGCCTTTATTTCCAAGGCGTTTCTCCTTGTTAGAGAATGCTGAAAAACGCAGTTTTCTGCATGTTGTACAATGGGAGCGTGAACACAACCAGAAGACTGGACGACACCAGTCCGACCACTGCATCCAGGAGAGGCGAATGAACCAGCTATCAATCAGACGCCTGCGCCAGCTAGCAGGAAAAACCAAAAACGAGATAGCCGACCTGCTGGGCATGAGCGTCAACACGTACAGCAAGTACGAGGACAACCCCATGAGCCTGTCCTACGCCGCATACCATCAGCTCATCGAATATCTCGAAACAGCAATCCAAATCAGGAAAAAACTGGAAAAGGAGCAACCTATGAACACCCCCATCAAAGCGAAAGTCCGATTCGTCGCACCCGACGAAGACGACGAGGACCGTCTCAGCGACTACACAGTGCCGATCCCCGAAGGACTGACCGAGGAATTCCACCCCTCGCAACCCGTCACACCGAAGCAGCTCCTCGACTGGGAGACCAAGAACAAGGAACCATACCCGGGTTATTCGGAGGAATTCTTCAACTGGGAGAACGCTTGGGAAGAGGTCAACCGCGCCCAGCAGAAAGCCGATGGCGGATATCTCCACCTCTCCGACCCGGTGCCCGTCAGCCCGGAGTTCGACGAGACGACCGGAGAACCCATCACCTACGACGAGCCTCACGTCGTCGTGGATCCGGAAAGCGGCAACACCAGCGTGTACGTCGACGAGGCTGACATGTCAGCCCAGGAAATCGCCGAATCCGATCCAGTGAACGACAAGTAGCCTCCCCACATCCGTTCCGGCATGCTCCGTCCATAGGCATGCCCGGAACTTGAATCCAAGAAGGAAAGACACCAATGGCCTACGCGAAAATCATCGACATCGACGACCCCGGCTACTTCCGGTTGAAATCAATCGACCAAAGCCAATTGAAACAATTCCTGAAAAACCCGGCCGACTGGGCATATCACCGTCTCAACGACGACCACAAGCCCACCGACGCCATGAAGTTCGGTACGGCGTTCCACGCTTACCTGCTCGGCACCAGCGACGTTGTCAGCCTGCCTGAGGGAGAGAGCTTCAGGAGCAAAGACAACCAGAAGTGGCGAGCAGACCAGCTGGAAGCAGGAAACATCATCGTCTCCTACAATGACATGCAACTGCTCAAACGCATGAAAGAAGGCATCGAACAGACCAGTCTCATGCCCGAATACCCCGATTACATGGAAATCCTCGAACAGGGAACCAAGGAACAGTGCATCGAATGGAAGGACCGTCAAACCGGTCTGATGCTCAAGGCGAAGCCTGATCTGATTCCTGCCGGCACCGATTACCTGGTCGATTTGAAAACCGCCCAGAAGGCCGACGCGGAATCATTCGCCAAGGAAGTCATCAACTACGGTTATCACATTCAGACCGTTTTCTACCGTGCCGCGGTAGCCGCATGCAAGCCGGACGCCTTCGACCGTGGATCCAAGGCTCCCAGCACCATGCAATTCTGGGTGTTCGAGAAATCCGATGCCTGCGACTGGCAGCCTTTCAGCATCAGCGATGACAATCCGATCACGAATCTTGCCGCGACCAGCATCCGCCAAGCACTCTTGGGCATCGCCTTGATGGTCAAGAAAGCCAAGGAGGAAGGCTACGCAGAGAACACTCCAGACCCCGTGGACGCCGCCGCGAAGTATGCGCTCCGACATGGTTTCAACAAGAAGGTCAAGGAGGTTTCGTTCCAGAACTGGCAGCTGCTGACTGCGGAAAACATGCTCTGCGATCTCGCCAGCTGATTGCCTGAGGGTTGACGGAGAGGACCATCCAGCACGATGATCCTCTCTTCTTTTTTATCGTTTGCTCGTTATACTGAATATGTCCACATACAGTAAAGACGACAGAACCAACGCCAATGCCATCAGCACCTCGAACACGCCGGACAACATCCAGCAATCCAAGAAAACCAGCCAACTACAAACGCAGAGGCTACGCCCACGAGTTCACCATCCCAATCGAATGGTGGAGTACGACCGACACCATACAGACGGAACGCATGCGAGCCAGACGAAGGGCATGGGTGAGGGACTACGCGAAAAACGAATGGCGCAACCTCAAGAAAACAGGAAAAGCCTGGAAAGTGGAACGGTTCATCGCCCTTATAGGCGTAGCCTGTCCAAGCCAGAAAAACATTTTCCCGGCGAGAGCGGCCGAAACCATCAAACCCATCATCGACGGTGGCAGTGATGCCCGACTCTGGGACGACGATGACAGCCAGCACCGGCACAGCACCGTATACATCCAACTGCCAACACCGGCACCAGTCAACCATTACAGGCTGAGCGTGCTCATCATCCCGGTGCCGGAATCAATGCCGAAATACCAGATCACCTCACGTCTCGCATCGAACATCGACCAGCATTGGCGAAATAATCCCAATCCGCCGGCATGGCACGACGGATACTCGGTGTCATTCACGATTCCCGACAAACAGTGGATAACCAGCAACTATACGGATAGTGACCTCATCGCCAGACAGAACGGCGAACGGAAATCAGCCACATGGGGGAGGGGAGGCAGCTTCGGCATTCGGGAACGAGTACGCGCACAACTCATCGAACTGGCCTTCCAACAGTGGAAAAGACAAGCCTACCGTCCGTATGAAAGATTCGCCATCATCGCCGGAATCGCATACCCGTACGGGGTGAAAACCGCCGACCCTGACAATGCGGCGGAAACGGTGAACACCATACTGCATTCGGGAACCCGCATCGGAGCCTGGCCGGATGTGAACAGCCAGCATTGCAGGGGAGTGGCTTTCGTACGTCTGCCGAATCTCATGACGGGAAACCATATGGTCAGACTTTTTGTTTTCCCGGTGCCCGAGAATTTTCAGATGGCGCAGAGCATAGCCGAAAGCTCCATCGACGCTTGGGGCGAACATGATCGGAGGATGCGTTGAACCTGAGACAAGTGCTAGTCCAGACCGTGATAGGACTCATCGCTATCCTCATAGCCGTCCTATATGCGATGTTCATCGTTCCGCAGGACTGGTTCATCGACTCCAGGGAATCAGTCGTCACCATATCGGTCATAATCTGCGCGACCGGATACATCATCACGGTCTGGGCCCGTTATATCCGTCATCTCACACGCCGGAGAATCGATCAACGAATCATCCGCGACGCCGAATCCGAGATGAAAACAGGTCTTTGGCAAAAACCGAAAATTCTTCGAAATGAACCGACCGCAACCATACGATTGGACAGGAAGCACATCCGACAATCTCAGAGAAAGAGCCGATAATGGTATGGACTCCAGCGACACAGCCGCGTGACCCCCTTGGCAGATTCCGTAAAACCAATCTCGTCCCCGGCGAATACACGTACACCACGCGCAGCGGCATCGTCAAGAAATACTATGTCAACGATATGAACCAGCTGGCAGATGGGTCCACCATCCTGCACATGAGCGCCCAAGGCAAGGTGTTCGGCAGTTTCAAGACCCAGAACCCCATCGAACGCATCCACATCATCGGCAACAGCGATATGGAACAGATGGCCGTCGCGGCGTCCGGGGAAACCACATTCGGCGTGATCAACCACAGCAAGGCCGCCCCACCGGACGTGTTCAGCCTCAACCGCGGACACGATTTCCAACCGGTCGGCTCCAACCTGCCGGACGGGGAAACATCCTTTGGGGGAATAGCGGCTCAAATCACCGGCCGTCCGGACGGGAAAACCTATGACACGTTGAACGCCCAGAAAGCCGAACAAGCCAACCTCGCGGCGTTCGCAGACCCAAGCAACCGCGTCTATTCCGCTGACCCCGGCGACTTCGCCGAAGCTGCGGTCCAAGCCCGGCATTACTACGAGAAGGAGTTCGGGCTCAGCGAATCCCAAGCCCGGGAAATGCCGGTCTACGTGTATGCGGACAAGAATGGCGACGTCACCGTGAAACCCGCATACAAGCCTGAAAGCGTTCCCATGAGCGAACTGGGAATGCAGCCAGGCGACCCGGTGCCGGAAGGCTTCCATGTGAACGGGGACAATCTCGTCGCCATGGTGCCCCAGCGGAGCCCCAACACGCATGGAGGCAGCGGCAGCGTCCGTCTCCGCGGCCGGGATCTCACTCGCATGACCAGGGCCATGCAGAAGGATGGTCTCAAGAGCGTCGACTTCACCGTGAGCGGAGGCACCAAGGTATCCGCAAAAAGCGGCAAACCGTTGCAGAACGCCTTGCATTTCCGCGCCGACTACATGAACCCCCACAGTGGAGACGACATCACCGTATGGGGTTCCATCGAAGCGAAACAGTACGGGACGCAGCCGGTCAAGGCACGCAGGGAGTTCACCACCAACGAGGAATTCCAAGACTATACGCGCAAGGTGCAAGCAGTCCGCGAACGGGCGGCCGCACCATACGTGGATCCGCAATCCCCACAGGCAGCCGCGAAACTGCTGCGAGCCAAGTATGGAACGAATCGGTTCTACAGCAGCGACATCCAGATGCGCGACGGCAAAGAGGGAGTGGCCTTTGCCATCAACACTCCCGGCGGACACGCCCGCATGCTGTCCAACGGGAACGGTGTCTGCATCGGCAAGGAGCCGGCCGACGCGGAGGGCTTCGCATCCATGTTCAATAACGGCAAGAGTCCGGCCAATCGTATCACCGCCGACAACGTGAAGGTCTTGTCGGATGGTAATTTCCGCGTCCGGAAGAACGGCCGTGAGTCGTTCTACACGCCATCCCTGTCCACTACCCGCGGGACTCGTAGCCGCAACGGAAAACTTTACGGCTACAACGAGGCCGGAGATCTCATGGAATTGCCGAATCGCTGACCCTAGGAAAATGCCGGGTGGTTTTTTACTCCCCGGCATTTTACCTGTTATACTGAATCTGTCCACATAGAAAATAAGTGAAGTCAGGAGACCCAAATCCACCATGCCCATCATCGAATTCGACACGAAGATGCGAGGCTACGATCCTCAACAAGTCAATGACGCCGTAACCAATTTCCAGGACACCATCAACAAGTATGCGCAAGCAAACACTGATCTGAAGAGAACCCTGGATACGGTCAACAACCAGTTCACCCAGGCAAACCAAGACATCGATCAGCTGCAAGCCGAAAACAAGAAGCTCTCCGAACGGATCGAAGAACTCGAAAAGCAGAACGACGATCTGGAAGCAAAACTCAAGAACAAGTACACGAGCGTGGGCGACGATGTGAGGAAACTCCTCGAAGACACCCAGACCGTTTATCATGCTGCGGAAAAGAACGCAGCCGACATCAAGAACAAGGCGCTGCAGGAAGCTGAAAACATTCGCAAGCAGAGCCAGTCCGCCGCGGAGAAAGCGATAGTGGACGCGCGGCAGGTCGCCGAAAAGAACGTGAAGGAATCCCAAGCGAAGTCGAAGCAGATCATCGAATCCGCACAGCAGTCCGCCGCACAGTTGCGTAAGGAAGCCGACTCGTATGCCACTGGACGGCAAAACATCGCGGAGCAGGCCGATGCAAGGGTTCGTGCGATTCTCGGCCGGCTCCAGGAAGCAAGCAAAGTGCTTGACAACGCCTACCAGTCCGGACGCAAGCCTAACGCCACTACAGTCCAGTCAGCTCCGAAGGATGCGCCAACACCGGTCATCGCCGGCCAGGCCACTAATCCGAACGAGGCAGATCTTGAAGACGATAGGACCATCGCCTTCGCTCAAATCCATGCGAAGAACACCGCATCAGCACCCGCGACCCCTGTTGACGCCCAATAAGACCATTCCCGGAACGTGAGAATCTTGATCCTCCAATACGTAATGGTTATGACCGGAGGATATGCCAGTTCATGGCTTATCCTCCATGTCGGCATGCTGTTCGGGCAAGGCGCGAAGAACGCCGCTTCTCTGGACCGAATCAAGGAAGCCCGCTGTTGGAACATCGCATATTATCTGTGCGTCATCCTGACGTTCCTGTGCGTCATTGCCGGATCATTGGGTCTCATGCTCCTGACCAAGGAGCTGATCATTGACTGAAAAAACATCCCTCAAGCAGTCCCGTAATCCTTTCCTGACCATCGGACGCTATGTCCGGCAGGTAATCGATGAAACCCGTAAGACGGTGACTCCAACCGCCCGCGAATGGTTGGCCTGGAGTATTGCCGCATTCGTGTTCGTCATCCTGCTCATGATATTGGTCACGGGCATGGATTTCGGGCTCGGCAAACTCACTCTCATGGTGTTCGGGTGACGGTAACACATCCCGTGACCCTTGCCATGCTGCTATGGATGGGTATCGCCCTGCTCACGTTTCTTCTCATGAGCGTATGGACGGATAATCCACAGCATCGCAGCACCTATCGCCATTGGGCTGTCGCATACCTGGCAGCCCTGATCGTCTTCATCGCCATCTTCTATTCCGAAGGAACCCTATGGCCGTTCTCATCATCGTTTTGAAAACCATCGTCGCCGTCCTGAGCGTCCTGCTGTCCCTGCTGATTCTTCTGCACAAAGGCAAGGGCGGGGGATTGTCCGACATGTTCGGCGGCGGCTTGACCGCAAACGCAGGCACATCCGGGGTCGCGGAGAAGAACCTCAACCGTTGGACGGTCGGCATCGCGATCCTATGGGTTTTGCTGATCGTCTCGATCAGCCTCATCGCAAAAACCATCTGACGAAACAGGAGACCTCATGCTAATTGCCATCATCTGCCTATTTACGGGCTTCACCCTTGGCTTCTTCACCGCAGCCCTATGCCAAGCAGCATCACACTCAGATTCTGACAGAAAGGACAACCAATGAAAAACAACTGGTTCTGCCCCAACTGCGGGCAGCCGATGGAAGCGCAACGCCACGTGGACAATCCCACCGGCCGTATCACATGGACAATCGGCTGCCTCAACCCGAAACACTTCCACACGCGCGGCTACATGAACGCCGCCATCGCCGAAATCCAACTCGAAAAACTCCTCCACCAGTGAAATACGTCAGCATCTTCAGCGGCATTGAAGCCGCCACCGTCGCATGGCATCCACTGGGATGGGAGCCGCTGGCCTTCAGCGAAATCGACCCATTCCCCTCAACCGTCCTGCAACACCATTACCCGGATATCCCGAATCTTGGAGATATCACGAAAATCGATTGGAGCCCGTATGTGGGAGCAGCAGACATTGTTGTCGGAGGTAGCCCCTGTCAAAGCTTCTCTGTCGCAGGCAAGAGGGAAGGACTCGCAGGAGCTTCCGGACTCATGTTCGAATACATTCGAGCGGTACGTGAACTCCGTCCACGTTGGTTTGTCTGGGAGAACGTCCCAGGAGCGTTCACAAGCGAGCGGGGGGAGGCTTACCGCCAGCTCCTGTCAGAGATGGATGCGCTCGGGTATGGTCTGGCATGGCGAGTGTTGGATGCGCAGTTTTTCGGTGTGGCCCAAAGACGCGAGCGTGTGTTCCTTGTTGGAAGTCTTGGAACCATGCGTTGCGCGGAAGTACTTTTTGAGCGCGAAAGCCTGTCGTGGGATCATCAGTCGAGCCGACAGAAGAGGCAAGCCCTTACCGAAGAGGCTCAGGAACGCGTTGGAGAAGCAGATCATGATTCTGGATGCCTGAATCCCGGCGAAACCCAGAGTCGGAGGGTTTATCCGGCTTCCGGCGTATATCCGACGTTGTCCACGAGAGAAAACTCAGGGCAAAGTCAGGAAAGCGTTTTTCTATGCCAGACGGCGCAAACCGGCAGCAACGGGAAACTCGTCAAACAGGACGATGTGATGAACACGTTGGATCGGACGAACAGCACCGCAGTGGCCGCATTGGACTTCAAGGTAAAGCCAGTCGCGTTCCTGTATAACCAAGGTGCGAAGGCCCGGAGCCTAGGGATAAGTGAAATAAGCCCTACGTTGAAAACCGACCATAATCCGGCTGTCGCATTCGCTTCAAATCAGCGTGACGAGGTTCGTGAACTGGAGGTCGCAGGCGCATTGGCCGCGCAGCCTGGCATCAAACAGCAGACGTACATCTGCCGGGCCGATGGTCAGGCGAATGCGATGACCAGCGTGGATATGGCTCCCACCTTGACTTCTCATGCGAAGAAGGATCCACCGCTCATCTATCCTGCTGAGGATTCAATCGGGGAAGGTGCCTTGATTCAACGGGATATGAGCGCCACATTGTCCACTCATAACATCCAAACGCCTATAACAGGCGGCCGCGAGAAGAGAGGTCTCACCGTCCGTCGGCTGACACCACGAGAATGCGAACGCTTGCAAGGCTTCCCCGACGATTACACCGATATCCCATATCGGAACAAGGAACACGCTCCGGACGGTCCCCGTTACAAGGCGTTGGGCAACAGCATGGCCGTACCGGTCATGCGATGGATCGGAGAACGCATTCGGACGGTCGAAGAAGCCGCCGAAACAACCGGTTAGACAACAGAAACAGGTGGATCGTCGCAGAAGAGGGAGCGACGTTCCTCAAAAAAACAATACAGCGATAGGCCACGATCTTGTTCAGGATTTCCTTTTGTCCGGCGAAATCACCAGAAGCAAGAAGAATCATGGCCGTCGCTCGACTCCGCAAGGAAAATCAAGTGGACAACACCCTCCTAGGAGATCAAGATAGTGGCCTATCGGTGTAAATGTATTCACCGATAGGCCACTATCGTTCGTTCTCGTTCTTCCTGCTATAAAAGAGTATGTCCAGTATGTAGTATGACTATAAGCACTGCCCGTCAGCCCTTATAGGAGAAGCGGTTTGAGCAGGTTCGGTACACCGATAGTCCACGGATTCGGCAGTGATATTCCACGGAAACGACACTGATAGGTCACTAAAACAGCAGCGATAGTCCACTATCAGTGCAGGGATACTCCACGTTGCAAGACCATCGTCAAAGGCGATTGCACCGATAGTCCATCATTGGATGCACCGATAGGCCACTATCCGCGAAAAGTGCCGGATAGTGGCAGTATACAAGGCATGGAACCGTCGGATAAGCAACGCAGTAATACTGCGGAAGAAAGGTTTTTGCATCGATAGGCCATCAACAGAGACAAGAAAACAGCATCGATAGGCCATCAACGAATCGGCGGGATTACACCGATATGCCACTATCCGATGCAACGGGTTCTGCACCGATAGGCCACTACCTCAGAAAAAGATAGAACGTCAGCCCGTTCTCGAAGCCGAAAAGCTCCCATATACAACCAAACTGCACCGATAGGCCACTACGTGTGGGACGAAATCCACGAATCAGCTTCAAAAAAATTGGGAAACTGCACCGATAGGCCACGTGTCGATACAGCGATATGCCATCAGCTTCAAAACCGACTGCATTAAGCACTGATCTGCATCAGCGAATAAGGTGGGACGATTGGTGGCCTATCACTGCCAATCGCCCCGCCCCTCGTCCAACGCACGCCGTTCCGCCTTGGGTGGGACGGACGTTGGCGACGGGTGCAGGATGATGCCGTCCCGGGTGGTTTCCACGTTGGCTGCGGGATATACGTCGTGGATTTTCTTCAATGCTTCACGGAACTTGGCTTTGAACACGCGGCGTTCCTTGATGCTGTCGCCGAAACGTCCGTGCAGCCAATCCCAATCCAATGTGAGGTCGTGATGCAGGTTGCGGAATGTTCCGGTCAGCCACACGTACACGTCGTAGGGGAGCACTGATTTGCCTGACAGCAGGTAGTTGGTGGCACGAGTGTCGAATGGTGCCGACTCCTGGGCGAGCCTGTCCCACACTTCATCGGTGAGAATAAACTTGGCGCCGCTGAAATCCTGATTATTGTTATCGTTCAGGAAGCTGACGGCCTTCACCATCTGCATGTTCACGGAGTCGAACCGATCCCGGTTGCCCGCAAACCCGGTTTTCTGCCTGATGCTGATATGACAGTACAGGAGACGGCGCAACTGTTCCTGCAAACGTTTCGATGACTGTCCTCCACGGGGTATGCCGAGCTCTTCGGACAACTGGTACATGCTGGGAATCGTGATGGTGCGCTGCGACGGGTCAACGGTCGGGGTTTTCCTCGTTCCCGCAGAGCGAATCTGCTTTGCCATCCACGCCATCAACAGTCGAGGGTATTTCCCATAGGGGAAGTCCCTTGACCTGGTGAGACTATCGATACCGGCTTCAAGGATGTATTCGACGGTGCTGTTGTCTTTGCTGACGAAGTCGGTGCCTTCCGCCGGGGGAGTGGCGGGGAAAAGGGTGCTGGTGAGGATGCTGTGCCCGTACCAGATTTCCTTACTGTCCGGCAAACGGTTTTCGATGTCTGAGATCGTGGCTACCCGGTCGAGCACGAGGTCGGTTGAATGGGTAGCTGGTTTCGTGTTGTCCGGACTGTTGTTGGTCATGGTTCTCTATGGTACCGGCATTCAGTGGAATACGAAAAACGATGTTTGGTGGTGCTTGTCCGGGTTTTTTTCCGGTGCGATACGCCGTATATTAAACATATTTTGTTGTTATTAACCGTTGATATTTCAACATTTTGGCTTGTTTATAGGGTTTCTCTTTTTGACAGCATCAAAATACTTGTTATACTGAATGTGTCCACATAGAAATGAAAGAGGTTCAAGGATCCATCAAATCGGATCATTTCTTCAACTTCTCTCAAGACTGCAATCCGACAAAAGCGGATCATCCCGGAGCAAGACCGGGGCAGTCGCGAAGCATCCTGCGTAGGAAGCTAACCACTACACCACGCACGTGATGCGGACGCTTGAAAACCGAAGAGAGACACCAAAAAACATTCTTGTCCAAGGCAACTCTAGCCCGCATGGGCGTGAGGACAAGACCTTGGACCATACGCCACCCTTGCAAGGTGGCAGCAGTAAAGACATGGGTTGAACGGCTGAAGTTCACGCCGTTCAACCCATATCACCTGTTCAGTTCGGCCGGTTCTGGTTTCGGATGTACCGCGACTACAATGCGGCCCTGAACATTCTCGACGCGGCAGGGCTTGCCGAGTCGTTAAACGCGCATGGAGACGGTATAAGACTGCGCTTGGCTTCGGCCAAGCGCAGCAGCCGTCAGGGAAGTGCGAACCCTACAGGCGGAACGCTTGCGCGTTCCGCGCTGGGAATCCCGGTGCTAAAGCACCGGGAGGAAGTCAATGGGGCTGACAGGCTTTCGATAGCCTGCCGGAAACCATTTGCTACGTGCCGGAGGCCGGCAAGGACAACCGTCATCAACCTTGCCACAAGAATAGACGCAAACACCGTTTCTTCTTCCCGTTTCACCCTCGTAGCGTGAAACCCGACTTTGATCCCATTGCCGATTAACGGGTCAAAGCCGGAAAACTTTGAATCGGACTGGTCGGACAGTCGGACGATGGATTCGCCCGACCAGTACATGAACATCGTCTACAAGCCGTGCGGGTTCGCCGAACGCACCCGTCCACGGATGACCTTCCCCACGCAAGTGGGGATAAACCCCTACGCACGTGACAGCAAGCAAAGGTTGACAGCAGGCTAGACCCGAGTTCGATTCTCGGCAGCTCCACGACCCTGATCCATCTCCCATGAGCTTGTGCAGACTCACGGTCTGCGGGGACAGATGAATCGGGCACGGTACGCATCGCACCGTGACGGACGACAGAAGCGATGCACCGGTGGCGTGGCCCAGCGGCGACGGCAGCAGACTGTAAATCTGCGACAAGGAAACACCGGAGGTTCGAGTCCTCCCGCCACCACTATCCGCCTGGTTGCAAACAGGCGGATTAACAGGTAGCGGCGCCTTCAAGGCCGTGCTGTGGTTTTCGTTTGTACACAGTATCTAAACAACAAACGGATTTTATCCGCTGTCAGGCCAGTCTCATTAGTCTGACAGCGAACGGTAAAAGCCGGAATAATACGCAGTCATGAGACGACGCGTTCCGGCCGGCTTCGTAGCTCAAACGGCGGAGCATGCATGGTTGGTGGTTCGAATCCACCCGGAGCCACGTTTTTGACAGGTCTTACAACCGGAGAGTCGAGGACTGTGAAGAAAAACTGGAAGAGCGTGCAAATCCTAGGTCGCACGCTTGGAAGGGGAGGTTTCGCAGGAGGTTAGGAAAACCGGTGGAGACAGTCTAAACACGCGAAAGAATCAAGATGAAAGCATCGTGGTACTGGCTTAAGACGGTGCCAGAATCTGAGGAAATCGCGTTTAATAGGGCACGTACGTAGCTGGTAAGCCACGGAGTCCTGTCAAAAATATCGGATTGTGGCGCAGTTTGGTAGCGCACGTGCTTTGGGAGCATGGGGTCGCAGGTTCGAATCCTGTCAATCCGACTCGCATGGGAATATCGTTTCCCATGGACCCGACCTGAGAGGGCAGATCAGGCAGTATGGCCGGCATTGCCGGCCAGCGGAATCAATACATCCGTGACCACTGGCAAGAAGGGTCGAAGAGCGTTGGAGGATGAAGGTATCCAAACCTTTTCCCTCGGTGTAATTCCAAGGGCATCCACTCGGAAGCCGGCCATCCTCTTTCGGCCGGCGGACAACACGTCACCGCCGTGCGACGTATCCGAAAAAACACGGCAATGCGGATGTGGTGCAGTGGCAGCACGCCTGCTTCCCAAGCAGGAGACCGCGGGTTCGAACCCCGTCATCCGCTCTATCCGGAAAACCAAAACAATGGATCTGATCCGACAATGGGACTCGCAGCCGTCCTTTCCATGTGGACGCTTCCGGAAAAACATGGACGAACAGCCCCGGCATGGGCACGCAGCGTCAAGGAATAAGGAAACATGCCATCGCCCCGGTAGCTCAGAGGAAGAGCAGGTGCCTTTTAAGCACTGGGTCCGGATATCGTAATTCCGTCGGGGCACGATGCCTGGTAAATCGCCAAGCATAAGCGCACCGATCTATCAACGAATAGGCTGCGGCAGGCTCCCCCCGGCCGGGCGCGAAACAGGGAGGAAACACACCAGTACGACAAGCCGGGAAGGGTTTATGGCCCGAGCTCCCAAAGATGGCTTGCCGTGCTCGCCTCTGTAGCTTAAATGGTAGAGCAACAGTTTGAAGCACTGTGGACGCCGGTTCGATTCCGGACGGAGGCACGAAACAATCCATCCGATCAATGGACTGTTTTATGGGAATGGCCGAACAGGCGTATCGGAAACGGGGCGCCAAGGCGCGCATGGCCCGGCAGGGCGGTTTGCGACCGAACATGCGGCACGTCCAGAGGGGATCTGACATGGTCTCGTTTGTCCTCGACGTTGGCGGTAAAATCCAATCCGCCTTCCCGCGTTTCTTCCATCAGCCGCCGATTCCAGGTCGGTGGCAGCCGTGCCGGACGGTTGGAAGGAATCCGGCGGTCGCCCTTGTAGCTCAATTGGACAGAGCGTCTGACCACGGATCAGGAGGTTGCGGGTTCGAATCCCTCATGGGGCACTATCCGTTGGAACCTTTTCGCACTCGCTTTGAAAAGATTTCAACGGGTATTCTTCCGATTGACGTGCCTGGTTTCTTTCTTCTTTTATTGACAGGTACGGCATGTTCCAGCTGCCTTGGAGTCGGACAGTGGAAGAAAAAACGACTCCAAATAATCTTGGATGGCCGGTTTGAAAGCAGATAACCAATGCGAAATTACTCCTTTGGAAAAGGGTTGTCGCTTTTTCTTGAACCACCCGGCCATCCACCTTGCTCCTGTAGCTCAGTGGAATCAGAGCAGACGGCTTCTAATCGTCCGGTCGTGGGTTCGAATCCCACCGGGAGCACGAGATCCACACGAACCTGTCAACCAGTTTGTTCCTTCGTGTGGATCAGTGGAGTAGTGGCAGAGCGGTCGAATGCGACTGTCCCGAAAGCAGCAGGGGCGCAAGCCCCCGGAGGTTCGAATCCTCCCTACTCCGCGAGTCCCGCATGAATCGTCCCATGCGGGACCTATCGAGGTTTGGCCGGTGTGCCCCTGAATCGCAAACACTGGCATGGATGGTGGGCCGTGTGGCAAAGGCGCAGTCCTGCTGAGACTGTTGGGGCGGAAGTCCCTGGCGAGTTCGACTCTCGCACCATCCGCTAGCCGATCTGCAGTGATAGGCCACGGGATAGGACCTGGAATCCAGTCAGCAAAACGGGTTGGATCGGCATGGCGGAACGCAGTCGGGCATACGTGTCCGATGCGTTCGCGCGCATTCCTCCTTGGTGTAACGGCAGCACACGGGTCTTTGGAACCTTTGGTCCTGGTTCGAATCCAGGAGGAGGAGCTTGGCGGCAGCACCTCGAATTGATTTTCCCTCTACACTCGATTCGACGTTTGTTGTACCGGATACAGGGGGTTCAGGCGTCACCCAAGCCGCGAAACGATGCCACGCCCTTGTAGCTCAGTGGATAGAGCGTCCGTCTCCGGAACGGAAGGCCACGAGTCCGATTCTCGTTGAGGGCACGCACGAGACTCCGCCAACCATAATGCACGGAGCCCTTCTTCTCTTCTCTCTCAAACCGTCGCGCCTCGTACGGCTCGTGCATCACGAGGCAACGCCCTTGTAGCTCAACGGATAGAGCGCCGGTTTCCTAAACCGGGCGCAGCCGGTCCGACTCCGGCCATGGGCACGATGCCTTGTTAGCTCAGTCGGTTAGAGCGCGGAGCTCATAACTCCATGGTCGTTGGTTCAAGCCCAACACGAGGCACTAGGATACCGTCGTCAACGTCACCGCCTGTTCTCTCGATCCATGGGGAATGGGGATGGAGCGATGGATGGCATTGTAGCTTTTAGTCCTTTCAGCTTAGGCTAAGCCGTTCAGCGTCGGCATCCGATAATCGCATTGCTAGCTCAGTAGGCCAGAGCACCCTGCTCATAACGGGGAGGTCGTTGGTTCGATTCCAGCGCAATGCACGAGTGCCGTATTTTGACGGTTCCCGCACTCGGTAAAAACGGAACCGTTGGACAGTCAAGGAGCCTGAAGCCGACCCGGCGGAAGGCTCCTACCCACGGGGACGAATACCGCGCCCCCGTTCGATGCGCGCCGCATCACATGGCTGTAGCGGCGAAAGGGGCATCATGCGAACACGGACCGCGTGATGCGGGCGACGGAGTCCATGGCCGGCCTCCACCCTGACGAATCACGGCTAGGCGAACGCACGGAGTTCATGACCCGTGCGGGGCGTTGGTGTAATGGCAGCACGCCACCCCCTGTGGGTGGAGATCCGGGTTCGAATCCCGTGGCGTCCGCTAGGGAATCCGCTTCTGATACGGTGTCTGCGGATTCCTGTTTGCGGTGTTAGCACAATGGTCAGTGCTTCAGTCTTCCAAGCTGATGATGCGGGTTCGATTCCCGTACACCGCTCGATACGATTCCATGCCCGTTGGGAGTTCCCGGCGGGGAAGCCATGACCATGCGACTCGTGTCCGATGATCCGCGCCTCCGTTTGTTCGACGGACACGCGGATATCGCCGGCGCCCATCATTCCAGGATGATGCGAACAGCCCCCGTCGGAGGGGTCGGCGCGAATCCGATCTGCCCATCCGCCAAGTGCGGACAGGGTTTCCTGAGTCGTAATCGATTACGCCTCTTGTCAGCCGATCCACATGATGTGGAAACGGTCTCGGTGGAGCATGGGCGTCATAGCCCGTGATCCTCGTCATGCCTCATGCCGTAGTATGCGCGTCCACCGCAAGCATGAGTGCAAGGATCCGGCACGAGTGGCCGGATCGATTGTGGACTGTGCGGATATTGCGACCTCGCAAGGGTGGTATCCGCACATGCTTTCGTAGCCCAACCGGTAGAGGCAACAGTCTAAGGAACTGTCCAGTCCGGGTTCGAACCCCGGCGAAAGCACCAGCGGAAGCAACGGCGTCAACGCCACCCGATCCGGTTCGAACGTCTGCCGGAACGGGAACGATGCTACGGTAGGTTCTCTCCATAACTGGGACCCGTAACCGTTGCAGCGCCCACTTCCGCTCATATTCTTGCGGAATATGATGTCAACGCCACCACCCGCCCGCTGCCATATTGGGGCGGAGTGGAACGATGGTCAAGGCGCAGGCCTGCACCTCAGTGGCCTGAACAGAACCGCTTCTCCAGCATCGTATCCGCAACACCGCTTCGTCCTTTAACGGTAGGATGCTCTGTTTTTTTTTTGGAGTAATGCGGGTTCGAATCGGTAGTGCCCGAAAAGTTGCGCACTTTGGATCGTGGCCGTCCATGGCGCGATAGTCAGTTCGCTTCCACGAGGTTGTCACCGAGCCGGGACATGTCGAGATAGCGGCGGGTCGACCATTCGTTCGC
>OIEV01000048.1_pt1 | contig 141908 bp, 99 predicted proteins | sample 1581881 | NCBI WGS metagenome assembly OIEV01 (sample SAMN03279760, study PRJEB24777) | human gut metagenome | isolation source: fecal sample PR121 from 1 month old male Malay infant, vaginally delivered... | place: Singapore | collected 2005-09-16 | reverse complement strand
GCATTACTCACCCGTTCGCCACTCTCACCACCAAGCAAAGCCTGATGGATCCCGTTCGACTTGCATGTGTTAAGCACGCCGCCAGCGTTCATCCTGAGCCAGAATCGAACCCTCCACAAAAAAACTTTGCAGAAAGCCAACATGTGACTCTCAAAAACAAGAAAATTGACGATCGCCTTATAAGGAAAGGCGCATCGCACGAAAACCTCACCGTCCTTCAAGGCCTCCCGGCCACTCGCGAACGAGCGGACGATGAACTGGCAATCATTGACTATAAAGAAGTAGTACAAATACGCTCTTGAGTTCTCAAACCACCACCACACCAGCAGACCGTCCCGAACCTCAGGAGCGGAACCGCCGTGCTGAGCAGCGAGATGTAAACTTACACGTCCTTGCCGATCTACGCAAATCGACCTTCCGTAAACACCGTGTAAACCGTTGAAAAATAACGTATCTCTCGGCGTGTCGAAATCGCAGGAAAATCGAGTGATGAGCACCATTTCACAGCACAATCCCGCTGGAAAAACCTCAACATACCTCGCGACAGGTCAACATCCGGGCGTGTCGCACACGAGACGAACGAATGACAGAAAGGTACAAGACAAACAGCGGGCAAAACATCCAGCGGGAACAGACACAACACGACTACGCCTGACACACATCCAGCAACGTCAATTCGTCCGACCAACTTACGCCTTGCCACACAACCTGCGAGCGACTCCGTCTACCAGCGCTTGCCACAGCGCTTGCCACCATTGCCGGGCCTGCCACCGGCGCCCCACGGCCCGCGTCCCTCGGCATGCAGCACACCCAGATGATGCTTCATGGCGACCAGCATGATGTGCGTATCTTCCAAGCCAAGATGTCGTTCGCTTTTGGATGCATCCAACGCGCCCTGACGTTTGGCATACGCATCCAACGTATTGTTGCCGTGCGGATGCTCATCATCGGGAATCGACCCCTCATCCCAACGACGGCTCATCGGCAATGTGTCGATGATCGTGATATTGCCGGCACGATAGCTTTCCGCATATCCGGCGACGTTCAGCATGAAAAAGCTATGCTCGAACCGGGCGTTATGCGCAACATATGGCTGCTGTTCGAGTCGTTGCAGCAATCCGATCTGAGCTTCGGGCCATTCGTCGAACAGACGAAAGTCCGCGCTGGCGCGATCGCGCACGTCAATACCGGTAAGGTCGAGAATCAGAGGATTGCCAAGCAGCGCATTCTGCGCGGGAACGCCGAAGGAAAGACGTGCCTGGCCATATGCATCGCCGGTCTCGTAATAATCCTGTTCGTAGCGGTAGCCCGCGGGCTCGCCGGCAGGACGAGGCGAGATCATGTTCATGAATTCGAATCCGGCATCGATGATGTACACGCGAGCCGGATCCGTACCCGTAGTTTCGATATCAATGCCCATCACCGTGTCGACGTCACGGCCGGGAAGGTAGGCGTCACGCCAATCCGACTTTTTGTAATCCGCCAAACGTCGGTCCTGCGCGGCTTCCGCCGAGTCAGCGGAACCGCCAGCGGATCCGAGGGAGCCATAGTCGAACACCTTCGAGCCTCCCGGACTCGTCACCCCGCTCAAATTCGCGCGTGACATGGCGTAATCGCTGGCACGCTTCTGCTCACGTTCCGCGGCACGACGTTCGGCACGGCCATTGACGATCTGCGCGGTACGATCCTGAATATCGTTAAGATTCACGAGGCTTTCCGCTCCGGCAACAGACTGCAGCACGGGCACTATCACCCGCTCCCGCCGCTCTTCGGCAATCGTCCACAATCCCATCGCAGCACCAATGCGCCGCAACACGGCAATTTCGTCGCACAACCTACGGTTCGCATAGGCGAGCGCGCGAGGCAAACGGTATGAAGCGATCAGACGGTCGAAATCCGTCATGAAGGTGGTATTGCATTGCGCGATGATGGATTCGAGCCGGTCACGGACCGCTAAATCCTTTTTCAGCAGATTATGCAACTGTTGGACGGATAGTACCGAATCCTGCATGGGATCCGTTTTCTCCGAGGTCGACGAAAACGTGGTATCCGCGGCATTCAGAACGGCGATCAGGTCGATGCCTTGGCTTTTGGCGGCTCCGATGCCGCGTTCCAAGTCGAGAGACATGACCCAATGCCAGTCGATGCGCTCATTGTCGGCGTTTTTCGGCATCGATGCCGACCATTGGCTGATGTCTTGTTTGGCTTCGGTAAGCCAGGAACGGCCCGTCTTTGCTTCGTTCATACTTTGCATGGTAGCCGAGAGGGGGCGCAGTACACGTCGGCGCGTACAAAAAACCATGATGCTTCTCGGATAGCGCAATCTTAAGTTTTTTGAGATTCGAAAGGTTATCTTGGGTTCGTTTTATTTCGTTGATTTTCGGTAAGAGAAAGAACAATGCTACGAAAAACGATTATGTTCACCAAGCATTCGTCGTCAGGATACGATCATGCGCGTTGCAGACGGAGCACGACGTCGCGTACGAAATCATTCCATCGCAACGCGAACGCCGATATTGTCGATAATGCCGCGAAATGCAAACATGGTTACGCTCATACGTGCGTCTGCCGTGGGGAGTGTGATGCGTGCGCGCGTTGCACTGGTTATGCGCATGGTGGTATGACGAAAAAATGACGGTATGACAAAAAGGGAGAGGCCTGTGGGCCTCTCCCCCTGCAGGATATTCCGCGGATTGCGCAACGATAGGATTCCGTGACAATCGGATTCCGCAGCGTTTTTCGCCGCGCATGTATGCGATTTGCGGCGTGCGCTCCTGGTTTACAGTTCGAATCCGAGTTCGGCGGCGGCTTCGGTGGGAACCGGATCGTCGCACCAGAAATCCTCAAGATTCTCGTTGGTGGCGAGGCTGCGGATTTCCGCCTTGTCGATATACAGTTCGCCGCTCAGATGGTCGGTTTCGTGCTGGAAGATGCGGGCCGGCCAGCCGTGCAGATGTTCCTCATGCTGTTTGCCATCTTCATCCTGCCAGCGGGCGATGATGTCGAGCCAGCGCTTGCGTACCGCCTGATAGCCGTCGAAGCTCAGGCAGCCTTCGTAGAAGCTGCGGGTTTCGGTGCCGATCGGCTCATAGCTGGGGTTGATGATGACGTGGAATGGGAATTCGGCCGCTTCGCGCGGGTCATCGTCATCGTCGTCGCGCACATGGTCTTCCACCACGGCAAGCGCCAGTCCGAGGCCGATCTGGGTTGCGGCGAGACCTACGCCCGGCGCTTCGATCATGGTGACGCGCATGGTTTCGATGAGCTTGTCAAGTGTCTTGCGGCTCAGTTGGCCTTCGTAGGCTGCGGTCTGCTGGCGCAGTACCGGTTCACCTGCCTGCACGATGGGAAGCAGCTGTTCCTTGCCGCCGGTTTTGATGAGTTTTTCGACCTCGCGGTTGAGCTCGAGGCTGACTTTCGAGTTACGTCCAAACATGGGGTTCCTTCGCGGATTGGTTCGGGATTTTGGATTGCCAAATACTGTGTATCGGCGGTGTGATTACAAGGCGAGTTCTTCGGCCACGACTTTGGCGAGACGGTCGCAGACCTCGTCGGCCTGCTGCTGGGTTTCCGCTTCAGCCATGACGCGCACGAGCGGTTCGGTGCCGGAGGGACGCAAGAGCACGCGGCCGGTGTCGCCGAGCATTTTCTCTTCGCGTTCGACGGCCGCCTGCACTTTGGCGTTGGTTTTGGCTGCGAGCTTGTCGACGTTTGGCACATTGATGAGGGTTTGCGGCAGTTGCGGGAAGTCGGATGCGAGTTCTTTGAGACTCTTGCCGGAGTTGACCACTTCGTTGCACAAGGTCAGTGCGGTGAGTGTACCGTCGCCGGTGGTGGCGAATTCGCGGTTGATCACGTGGCCGGACTGTTCGCCGCCGAGCGAATAGTCGCCGCGCAGCATTTCCTCAAGCACGTAACGGTCGCCCACGCCGGTTTGCACGGTTTTGATGCCCATGGAACGCAGGGCGAGCTTCAGGCCGAGGTTGCTCATCACGGTTACCACGAGGGTGTCGTGGTTGAGTTTGCCCGCGTTTTTCTTGGCACGTGCAAGAATGCCCATGATCTGATCGCCGTTGACCATATTGCCTTCGCCGTCTACGGCAAGGCAACGGTCGGCGTCACCGTCGAATGCCACGCCCAAGTCGGCTCCGGATGCCTTGACCATGGCCTGCAGCTGTTCGGGGTGTGTGGATCCGGCGTTCTTGTTGATGTTGTAGCCGTCTGGCGAAGCGTTGATCACGCTCACGTCGGCTCCTGCGCGGCGCAACGCTTCCGGCGCGACCACGGAGGTGGCGCCGTTGGCGCAGTCAGCCACGACTTTCAAGCCTTTCAACGGTGTCGGCTGGGACTTGTCAGGCCCGATGGGGGCGATGGTGGATACCAGATGGTCGATGTACAGGTTGGTTGCGGTTGCCGTGTCGTGGCTGATACGTCCCACGCCTGCACCGGTCGGGCGTTCCCAATCCTGACCGAGCACGTTTTCGATTTCGTCTTCTTTGGTGTCAGGCAGTTTGAATCCGCCGCGTGCGAAGAATTTGATGCCGTTGTCGGGCATGGGATTGTGGGATGCGGAGATCACGGCACCCATTTCCACGTTCAGCACGGAGGTCAGGTATGCGACGCCAGGGGTTGGAATAATGCCCGCGTCGATCACATCGAAACCGCCTGCGGACATGCCTGCAGACAGTGCTGCGGCGAGAAAATCGCCGGAAACGCGAGTATCGCGGCCGACCAGTGCACGGCGACGACCGTCGAATTCGCTTTTGTCTCCATCATCGCCAAGCACGCGCACCGCAGCATCGCCCAAATCCAATGCAAGCTGTGCGGTCAAAGCCCTATTCGCCAATCCTCGAACACCGTCTGTTCCGAACATACGTGGCATGAGTCTCAAGTCCTCGCTATCTCAAGTTATATTGCCGTGCACCATCGTACTCAACGGGTTCACCATTCAACAAAATAGTCAACAGCATGTTGCGATACCTGCATACTGCAGTATGCGATGTCAGGCAAACCGCAGTATGCAACGTCGTGAGATTTCCGCAATCTCAAGTTTCTTGCGATCTCACTTCCATCCTCCGATTCCGACCGGCTGGGTCATTATGGGTCCGAAAGACCCATTGTCCATAACCGTTATGGGACTTTGTTTGGGATGGCTTGTCTGAAAGCAAACAAGCCCGGACTGGCAGCGGGATAAGTCACGCCGTCAGTCCGGGCTTATGATGCAATATCACAAGTGATATCAGAAGTAGCTGCCAAAAACAGCTACTGTAGTGGTGCCAGGAACGGCATCAGAGGGACGCGTTGAAATCACGCACCTTGAGCGTGCGATGCGACGATTCGACATTGCCACGCACAATGCGCTGCAACGCGTTGTCGGCGTCGGCATGCGAAGCCAGCCAAGCATCACCGAGATCCACCAGTGTGGCCGGATCGGCATAGCTCGGGTACAGGCCTTCCAGCAGAGCCTCAGCCATGTGGAAGGTCTTGTTCTTCCAAATCCAGTCGGCAACCTCGAAATACTTGGCCGCGTACGGTTCAGCCAAGTCGGCACGTGGAGTTGATGCGAAACCACGGGCCACGGATTCCAACTGCATGTTGGTCAGCTCGTCGTTGTGCAAAGCCTCGTTCCAAGCCCATTCCTTGGCTTCCGCAATGCCTGCGACCGCACGCGCACCCAATGCGAACTCACGGTTCTCAGTGGTTTCACGCTTGGCGAGTTCCGCGTCGATGTCACTCTGGCCGATGGCGTTGATTGCGCTCAGCGCGTTGATGATGGTCCAACGGAAATTATTGTCGATCTCCAAGCCATCAAGCTTCACGGAACCATCGAGCAGACCCTTCGCATTCGCTTCGAACGCAGCATCGCCCGGCTCGCCATAACCCAAGTAGGCGGTGATCAGCTGGAACTGCTCGTCGGAACCGGCTTCGGCAGCCTGAGCCAGCTTGAACAGTTCGGCAGCCACATGCTCCACCACTTCGGCACGGTCGGCCGGAGCGGTGTAATGCCATGCGGTGGTGCTGACCTGCGCCAAAGCGTAACGGAACGTGGTGGACTCATGTTCCGTGGCAAGCGCAGCCAAAGAGGTTTCGATGAACTGCTTTGCCGGCAATTCGCCGTCGCGGGTCATATCCCAGAATGCAAGCCAAATCACGGAACGAGCCAACGCATCGTCGAAACGATACAGGTTCTCCGCAGCGAACTTGAGGCTCTTCTCGTCGAAGCGCAGCTTCGTGTATGTCAAATCGTCGTCATTCACCAAAATCAGCGCCGGACGTGCCTTGCCGGCAGCCGCTTCGACAATCGTCAGTTCGCCGTCAACATCAAGTTCGAACTGGTCGGTACGCACGATCTTGCCGGTTTCCGGATCCTCATTGTAGAAGCCGACAGCCAGACGATGCGCGCGCAGCACCGGATGCTCAGCCGAAGCGGACTGGCGCAACGCAAGCTGGCGAATCGTGCCATCCTCGTTTTCCTCAACTTCGGTGGCGATGGTGTTGATGCCGGACTGTTCAAGCCACTGGGCGCTCCACGCCTTGAGATCGCGGCCGGACGTCAACTCGAGTTCAGCCAGCAGATCGGCGAGCGTAGCGTTGGAGTACGCATGCTTGTTCAGATAATTGTTGATGCCCTTGAAGAACTTCTCACGACCCACATAGAACACGAGCTGCTTCAACACGGAAGCGCCCTTGGCATAGGTGATGCCGTCGAAGTTGACGTACGTGTCGTTCAGATCGTTGATCGGCGCGACGATCGGGTGGGTGGTGCTCAGCTGGTCCTGGCGCAGTGCCCAGCTCTTCTCGCCGGAGCTGAACGTGGCCCAAGCGTCCTTCCATTCCGTGGCTTCGGCAGTGGCGAGAGTGGACGTGAACTCGGCGAAGGATTCGTTGAGCCACAGGTCGTTCCACCACTTCATGGTCACGTAGTCGCCGAACCACATGTGTGCAAGCTCGTGCAGCACGGTGACCACGCGGCGCTCGGCATACGCGTCGGTGACCTTCGATTCGAACACGTACTGGTCGCGGATGGTGACCATGCCGATGTTCTCCATAGCGCCGGCGTTGTATTCCGGCACGTAAATCTGGTCGTACTTGGCGTACGGATACGGCACGCCCCAAGTCTTCGCATAGAAGGCGAAACCCTTCTTGGTGATGTCGAACAGGTAGTCGACATCCTTGGCGAACGCTTCGGCGAGCGCCTGACGGCAGTACATGGCCATCGGCACGGTGCGACCGTCTTCGTTGGCGTATTCGGTGTGCCATTCGGCGTACGGTCCGGCGCAGATGGCGGTGAGGTAGGAGCTCATGGTCGGCGTGGATTCGAACACCCACAGCTTGGTGGTTTCGGCTTCGTGCGTGCCGAGCGTGCCTTCTTCGGTAACGGTTTCGCTGTCGGTCACGGATGCGGCAGGCATGTTGGAGGTGACGATCCAAGACTTGGCGGCGAGCACGGAGAAGTCGAACACGGCCTTGATGTCAGGCTGGTCGAACACGGCGTACACGCGGCGGGCATCCGGCACTTCGAACTGGGAGTACAGGTAGATGTTGCCGTCGGACGGGTCGACGCTGCGGTGCAGGCCTTCACCGGTGTTGGAATACTGGCACAGCGCCTTGACGGTCACTTCGTTGTGCGCTTCGAGGTTCTTCAGTTCGATACGGCTGTCGGCGAACGCTTCGGCCGGATCGAGAGTTGCGCCGTTGAGTACGATTTCGCTCACTTCGGTGGCGATCAGGTCAAGGAAGCTGGTAGCTCCCGGCTCGGCGTCGAACGTGATGGTGGTTTCGGAACCGAAATTCTTGGCTCCACGGGTCAGATCAAGTTTGACCGTGTAATGAACCGGTGCTGCGATAACGCTTTTGCGTTCTTCCGCTTCGATTCGGGTGAGATTTGCTCCTGGCATGTCACTCCTTATTTGTGTTGAGATTCCTATTTATTGAATAGGAGACGGCGCAACCGGTTGTGCCGGTTACGCCGTCCTTCTTTTGATTATGTAATCAACAATTATTGACGATCTGTCGATAGTCCAATATTATTTCGATATTAATTCCGCTGAGATCGGCGATATTGCGAAAAATATTGACTATCTGTCGATTCATCATTGCGCTGCGTTCAATCCCATCGCTTCGTCAACATCCTGTGCGATATCGGCAACGACCGGAACGATCATCGGCTTGCGATGCAGCTGACGTGCGACCCAGCTACCCAACGTACGACGCATGATCTGCTGCAACTTGTACGTATCGTGCGTGCCAGCCATCATCGCATCCTGCAATTGCTCGACGATCTGATGACGAACCTTGTCGAATTCGCTTTCGTCTTCGGCCACCGCGTTGAGATAGATCTTCGGACCTGCGACAACGTCAGCCGTTTCCGTATCGACGACGACGAAGCTCGACACGAAACCTTCCGTGCCAAGAATACGACGCTTCTCAAGCTCGTCCTCGGTAAGTTCGCCAACGGAATCGCCATCGACGTACACGTAGCCGCATGGCACGGAACCGACAACAGCAGCTTGGCCGTGGTACAAATCGACCACATCGCCGTCTTCGGCAAGCACCACATTCTGCGGATCGACGCCCGTCTTGACCGCGATCATGCCGTTGGCCACCAAGTGACGGTTCTCGCCGTGGATCGGCATGGCGCACTTCGGCTTGACGATGTTGTACATGTACAGCAGTTCGCCCTCATTGCAGTGGCCGGACACATGCACGGCGGCATTGTCTCGATTGACCACACGAGCGCCAAGCTGCACCAGCTTGTTGATGATCTTGTACACGCCATGCTCGTTGCCCGGAATCAGGGAGCTCGCAAGAATGACCGTGTCGAATTCGTTGATGGTGATGTCGCGATGATTGCCGTCGGCGATACGGCCAAGCGCGGCCATCGGCTCGCCTTGGGAACCGGTGCACATGTAGACGAGCTTGTCGTCCTGCACATCATGGGCCTTCTTCAGGTCGATGACCGTGTCTTCCGGAAGTCTCAAGTAGCCCAAATCCGCAGCGATGGACATGTTGCGAACCATGGAACGGCCCACGAACACCACCTTGCGACCGTACTTGTGGGCGGCGTCGACAACCTGCTGCACACGGTGCACATGGCTGGAGAAGCTGGCCACGATGATCTTGCGCGTGGCCTGGGCGAACGCCTGATCCAGCGCCGGGCCAATGGTGGTTTCCGGCTTGACGAAGCCTGGAACCTCAGCGTTGGTGGAATCCATCATCAGCAGATCCACGCCCTTTTCGCCGAGCTTGCCGAACTCCACCAAATCGGTGATGCGATGGTCGAGCGGCAGCTGGTCAAGCTTGATATCGCCGGTATCGATGAGGCTTCCGGCCGGAGTCTGCACGAACACAGCCAGAGCGTCCGGAATGGAATGCGTGACGTTCACGAACTCAAGATTGAACGGACCGACCTTCAGCTTGTCACGGCCCTTGACCTCAACCAGTCGCGGATTGATGCGATGCTCCTTGCACTTGGCTTCAACGAAAGCCAACGTGAGCTTGGAACCAATCAGCGGAATGTCGGGGCGGAGCTTCAGCAGATACGGCACGCCGCCGATATGATCCTCGTGACCGTGGGTAAGCACCAGAGCCTCGACCTTGTCGAGACGATCCTTGATGTAGTGGAAGTCAGGCAGAATCAGATCGACACCCGGCTGCTCCTCTTCGGGGAAAAGCACACCGCAGTCGATGAGCAGCAGGTGACCGTTGTATTCGATCACGTTCATGTTACGGCCGATTTCGCCCAGGCCACCAAGCGGCACGATGCGCATGGAGCCCTTACGGTACTTCGGCGGAGCGATCAACACGTCATCCTGCTGGGGCGCGGTGGTCTGCGGAGCAAGACGGGAATTGCGACGGCTTCCAGCAGAAGAGCTTGCCGCGCTGGAATTCTTGGAACCTCTGGAGTTCTTCGTGTTCTTTGCGGCCTTCACGTTTTTCGTGCTCTTCGAGCCCTTGGAGGAGCCGCTGCCGTTGCCGCGAGAACCGCCACGAACGGAACCGGACGCATCGCCCGCACGATTGCCACGGCCACCGCCACGGCCAGAAGACTTCGCCTTCTTGGAAGTCGTTTCAGCCTTGCTGACCTTCTCAGAGCTCACAGACTTCACGGATTGCACATCCGCGGTCTGCGTGTTTTCAGTGCGCTTGGCAGCTTTGCTGCCGCGCTTGTGCGTAGTTACTGTTTTGGTTTCTTCTATAGCCATTTCCTAGTTGGATTTCTATTACTAATTGTCTCCGCCTGTGCGGAAACGAGGAATTCAGTTAGTTTGCCGTATTACGGCAAACCCAGCAAACTTGTGATCGCAACAATGCCCGGAATCAGCGCAATCGCCGACAATCAAGCGCTTCGCAATCACAAGTTTCGCAATCACAAGTTCTTCAATTACAGCAAGCCGGAAGCGCGCATGCCATCTTCCGCGCGCTTGATCTCAGCCTCGCCCGGACCGACGTTCGGCAGACGCATCGTCGTGGAGTCGAGAATGCCACGCACCTTCAGCGAAGCCTTGGCCATAACAGCCTGGAAACCGTTGCCGTTCATTGCTTCGACCAGTGGAGCAAGCTGCACGGCAATGCGCTGAGCCCCATGAATGTCACCGCGGTCGAATGCGGCAGCCAAATCGCGCATCGGACCGGAAGCAGCATGTGCGATCACGGAAATAATGCCGACTGCACCAACCGAAAGGAACGGCAGGAACAGACCGTCATCGCCCGAATACCAAGTCAAACCGGTCTCCATACGCTTACGCACGGCACCCGCGATATCTCCAGTGGCGTCCTTCACCGCCTTGACGTGACCAAGCTCAGCCAAACGACGGTAGGTTTCCAACTGAATGTGCAAACCGGTGCGGCCAGGCACATCGTAAACGATAATCGGCTTGTCCGCGGAATCATTGACCGCCTTGTAGTGACGGAACACGCCTTCCTGCGACGGGCGCGAATAGTACGGAGCGACCACAAGCACCGCATCGGCGCCTGCTTCCTGGGTCTGCTCCACCATGCGCACGGTGTGGGCGGTATCGTTGGAACCCGCACCGGAGATAACGGGCACGCTCACCACATCCTTGACGGCCTGAACCAGCTCGACCTTCTCCTCCATGTGGGTGGTGGGAGACTCGCCCGTGGTGCCATTGACCACAAGGCCATCGGCGCCATCGGCAACAAGCTGCTTCGCAAGCTTCTGCGCGGCCTCGAAATCAACGGAACCATCGGCCTTCATGGGGGTGACCATGGCCGGAAGAATACGTCCGAAAGGAGCAGGATCAAGAAGATGCATAGTACCGTCAGTCATAGTGCCAACGGTACTTCCCGCCACGGACGCCGAAGCGCCCGAGTTCGCGACCATATCACAATATGAACTGCCTTCCAGAGACTAAAATCCCCCACCCGCTGGAACAATCCTCCCGTTGCCGAGCCTCCCAGAGTCCCGAAACCTCCAGTCACTGGAACAATCGGTACGCTAAACAACCCCTCACATTCCCAAAACCTCCACCCGCTGGAACAATCCTCCCGTCAACCAGCCTCCCAGAGACCCAAAACCTCCAGTTAATGGAACAATCCTCCCGCTGCCAAGCCTCCCACAGTCCAAAATCCCCCAGCAAGTGGAAGAATCGGTACGCTTAGCCGCATACTCAGGGGGATTCAAGCCAAATGACTTCACGATTTTGATCTGGTGACCGCACGATTTCGGAATATCGCACGATTTTGCTTTCCTGACCGCACAACGCTCCAAAACAGTGCGATCACCAAGAGGGAAAAGTGCGCCCACCAAAACAAACTCAGGCAAGGTATTGGGTGGGGTTCTGCTCGAACTTGGCGGCGCAGCCCGGGTTGCAGAAGTAGTAGGTGGTGCCATTGTATTCTCGGGTGGCTGCAGCGGTGGCCGGATCCACGCTCATGCCGCAGACCGGATCTTTGGCGGGCGCGCTCTGATTGCCGTTGGCAGTGTGGCCGCCACAGCAGGAGTGCGCGCCGCCCATGCCTTCCATACCCTCGTGCACACCTTCCTTCTTGGCCTTGTGATCACTGAACAGTCCCATGATGAATCCTTTCTGACTATGGTTGTTGTGATTATTATCGTTCGGGTTCGGCTGGCGAACCTGATACGTCTTATTTGCGGCACGCACCGCCTTGTCTGGATCGAACAGGCGCAGTCGGCTCGCGTTCGTCACCACGCATAGCGACGAGAATGCCATGGCCGCGCCCGCGATCATCGGATTGAGCATCATGCCGGTGAACGGGTACAGTACGCCCGCCGCAATGGAAATGCCGACGCTGTTATAGCCGAGCGCGAATCCAAGATTCTGCGCGATATTGCGCATGGTGGCATGGGTCAAATCAAGCGCATGCACCAAACCCATCAGCGAGCCATTCATCAATGTCACATCCGCGGACTGGATCGCCACATCCGTACCGGTACCGATGGCGAATCCCACATTCGCACGGGCAAGCGCAGGAGCATCGTTGATGCCGTCGCCCACCATCGCCACCGTATAGCCTTGCGCCTGCAGTTTCGCGATTTCGTCCGCCTTGTTTTCCGGGCGCACTCCCGCGATCACATTGCCAACGCCAACTTGATTTGCCACGGCACGCGCCGTCGTTTCGTTGTCTCCAGTGAGCATCACCACGTTGACGCCACGCGATTTCAAAGCTGCGATGGCCTGTTGCGAATCGGCTTTCACCGTATCCGCAACGGCCACGATTCCCGCAAGCTCGCCGTCGATTGCTGCGAGCATCGGCGTTTTCCCCTCTGCCGACAGCCGTTCCATGGTTGCGATAATGTCGTCAAGATCCTCGTTGCCGACACTCGGCATGGCCACGTCAAGATCGTCGATCAGATCGGTATTGCCGACCGCAACGTTGTACATTGCGGTTTCGGGAGAAGATATGGATGATTCGAAGGTCACGGAAGATGCAGAGGATTCGTCGGCTGCAACAGTCGGATTATTTGCAGATATTAACGGCAACGCGACGTGCGCAGTGACGCCCCGACCGGAAATCGCACGGAATTGCGTGGTCTCGCCTAACGTAAGATGCCTCTCTTGCGCGCCCGCAACAATCGCGGCGGCAAGAGGATGTTCGGAATCCCGTTCGGCACTGGCGGTAATCGCCAGCAGATCATCCGGCATTTTGCGCCATTTTCCAAGCGGAAACACGTCGGTCAACGATGGCTTTCCAGCGGTGATCGTGCCTGTTTTGTCAAGCACGACGGCATTGATTTTGCCGCAGGTTTCCAATGCTTCGGCGGAACGGATCAGCACGCCCATCTGCGCGGCACGACCAGTCGAAACCATTACGGAAAGCGGCGTGGCAAGACCCAACGCGCACGGGCATGCGATCAGCAGCACCGAAACCGCAGCCACCAACGCATGCACCACGCGTGGTTCCGGCCCAAACGCAAACCACAACGCGCACGACCACACGGCAATCAGCACCACAATCGGCACGAAAATGCCTGAAATCTTATCCGCCATGCGCTGCACCGGCGCTTTTGAACTTTGCGCGGATTGCACCAATCCGATAATCTGCGCGAGCACCGTGTCTTTGCCGACTTTCGTGGCACGATACCGCAGCGATCCAGTGCCATTGATGGTGGCGCCGGTCACGGAACTGCCGGCCTGCTTCACCACAGGCATGGATTCGCCGGTAATCATGGATTCGTCAACAGCCGACGAACCAGCAATAACCACACCGTCAATAGGAAGTTGTTCGCCGGGGCGAATCGCAATAATATCTCCGACCGCCACCTGCTCGACCGGAATTTCCTCTTCAATTTCACCTCGTACCACGCGAGCGTTTTTCGGCTGCAATCCCGCCAACGCGCGCATGGCCTCTCCAGTGCCGACGCGAGCGCGCGCTTCAAGCAATTGGCCGACCAGCATCAGCGTAATAACCACACCAACCGCTTCAAAATACGGTTCGCGAGCATTCTCAGGCAGAATCTGCGGAATAAACGTGACCACGCACGAGTAGGCAAACGCACATACGGTACCCAGACTGACCAGCGCATTCATTTCCGGCGAACGGTGAATAATCGCCGCGAAACCACTGCGGAAAATCGGTAATGCGGCATAGCACATCACCGGCAGCATCAGCACAAATTGCACCCAATTCGGCATCGGATACAGCATCAACATCGTCGAACCGAATACTGGAATCGTAACGATGGCTGACACAATAAGACGCGCAATCAGCGTTCGCATCTCACGAGATTCGGAAGAATCGTTTGACGAATCAGAAGAAATATCGGAAGATTCAGCAGATTCATACGATTTTTCATCAACAACAGTTTGTTGCGATTGCATATGAACGTGAGATTCAGCAGTATTCGTGCTCTCTTCCGATTCCGAATGTTCTTTCGGCATTGCGGCATGATGTTTTCCCGGCACCACCCGTAATGTGCCATGCAGCATGTTCATGCCACATGCGAAACCGTACTCCCCCGGTTCGTTAGGGTGAAGCGTCAATGTCGTTGTGCGGAAAGCGGGCAATGCCAGGTCGACACCGAAATCGGAGAACACCACGTGCGACGAGCATTCACCGTCTTCTTTGCGATCGAATATCAATCGCAATGGCAAGCCGGCCTCAGCTTCGATGATTGCCGGACTATACCCACCTTTGACTTCGACAACCGCCTCTTGCACACCGTTATCGACACGAGCGCGGAATGCTTTGCGCGGCGCGAAGAAGAACCATAACACGGCTGCCGTCACAATGAACGCGACAATGACGGCAATCAAAGCCTGCATATTCTCACCAACCTTATTCACGTTCACGTCTCAATGACCATCATCACAATATACCCCTATAGGGTATATTTGCAAGAGAAAAGCGGTATCTTCAGCGGTAAGATCAAGATTTCAGCGTTACGAGGAGCAGCATCATGAACGCAACCCATCACGGATACGCGGACGACCAGAAGAAAATCATCGCGCGCCTCAACCGCATTGAAGGGCAAGTGCGAGGCATACGCCAAATGACGGAAAACGGCGAATACTGCATCGACATCCTGACGCAGATATCAGCCGTGAACAGTGCGTTGAAATCGGTAGCGCTGCTGCTCGTCGACGATCATCTCAACCACTGTGTCAAAGAAGCCATCGAAGAGGGAGGGGAAGTTTCCGAAGCGAAAATCGCCGAGGCAAGCGCGGCCATAGCACGCCTCGTAAAATCGTAGACCGCAAAACATGTCAATCCCCGATCCAGCAAGCGAAAACTCACCATCGCCGCCAAATCGGGGATTGTATGATCAGACCGGAAAAGTTCCAGACCCCATAGATTTACGAGGTAGATTTACAGGTCGAGGAAGTTGTCGAGGCCGACGGTCACGCCCGGGTATGCGCCGGTGGAGACCTTGCGTACGGCCAGCAGCACGCCCGGCATGAAGGAGATGCGGTCGAAGCTGTCGGCACGAATGGTCAGCTGCTCGCCGTCATTACCGAACAGGGCCTCCTCATGGGCGTTAAGACCGCGCAGACGTACGGCGTGCACGTGAATGCCGTCAACCACCTGGCCACGGGAGCCGCCATCGGTTTCGGTGGCATCCGGCACAGGGCCAAGACCTGCGGCCTTGCGGGCTGCGGCGATGCCCTGCGCGGTGTGGAATGCGGTGCCGGACGGAGCATCCACCTTGTTCGGGTGATGCAGCTCGATCACTTCAGCGGATTCGAAGTACGGAGCCGCAACCTTGGCGAAATAGTCGGCGAGCACGGCGGAAATGGCGAAATTCGGCGCAATGAACACACTCTGGCCCTCGCGAGGCGCGGCAGCGAGCGCGGCACGCACCTGATCGAGCTTCTCGTCGGTCCAGCCGGTGGTACCCACCACCACGTCGACACCTTGCGCCACGAGTGCGAGCACATTGTCAAGAGACACGCTCGGCACGGTGAACTCCACCACCACGTCAGTGTTGCCGGGGGTGATGTGGGTGAGGTCGTCGCCGGCGTCAAGCGCGAGCGCCAATTCGGTGTCGGCCGCGTTGTTCACGGCATCGACCACATGGGAACCCATACGTCCTTTGGCGCCAACTACAGAAACCTTGATCATTGCAGCTCCTTCAAGCATGTCGCACGTACGAGCGTACGAACAGCATTTCAAATCAGTCTCACTCATTCTACTGAGGAATGTTCCATTTACGAATGTAAAGAGACGCTTCGACGCGTCACCGCCCAGCCGATCAAGGCGAACGGAATCGAAGCGAGCACGAAAATCCATGGCAGCATCAGGCTTATGTCTGGGCTGAAATGGTCGAGCATGATTCCCGTGGTCATCGAACCGAATGACGCGCCGATGGTTCCCGCGGTGCTCACCCACGCGAGGCCTTCGGTCAGCGATTCTTCCGGCACGGTCTCCTTCATAACGAGATTGCCCGAAGCGAACACCGACGAAACGGTAAGACCCGTAAGGATTTCAAACACTCCCATCATAATCAGATTGCCTTGGCACAGGTGAATCACAAAGAAGCCGGCGGTGATCGCCGCAAGGAACATAATCATGTAACGCCAGCGGGAGCCCTTCAGCTCGCGCGTGCCGAAAACCAGCGCGCCTATGCACGAGCCGACCGCCAACATCGCAAGCTGCACACCAAGCAGGGAATCAAGATGCAACGCTTTCATAACGGCCGTCATCGACGTATCGAATGCGGTGAAACTCATGTTGAACACGATGAATACCATCAAAAGCGGAATCACGCCCGCATAGGTGAGCACATTGCGTTTCTTGCGATTGTCATTCGACTTCAACTGCGCGACGGTCAGTTTGTCTTGTTGCACGGAATTTGCGCCGCCATTATTTCCAGTATTGCCGTCAACCGCCAATCGCACGTCCGCATCGTCGGAAGATGCCGAAACAACAGTGATTTCACGTACTACCGGCGGTTGCGTGTCACGCAATGCGAAGAACACCGTGCCGCCGATCGCGCACGCAATCGTCGGCACAAACAACTGCGAAACGGGATGCACGGAAGCCGTCAGGAACGCGGCCAGAATCGGTCCGAAAATGAATACGATCTCATCGATGGCGGATTCCAATGCATACGCAGTGTTCAGCAATGAGCCGTTGCCGGTACGGTCAAGCACATACGTCCAACGGGTACGCACAAGCGCGCCGAACGAGAATTGCGTGAGCCCCATCACCACAGCCAAGGCGAACAGCAGTGGAATCGGCACGCGCACCAATGCCGCGAATGCAAAGCCAAGCATGGCGATGATTTGCACGACAAGCACCACTGATCCGACCTTGCGCTGGCCGAATCGGTCGAACAGTCGCGCGTACAGTGGCGTGACCGCCGCCGTGGAAAGCACATATGCCGCGCTCATCACGCCTGCGATCGTCCAATTGTCATACAAATGGTTGAGTGCGAGGATAATGCCAAGGCTCATCATCGACATCGGCAGTCGCGCCAAGGCTCCGGAAGCACAGAACGCTTTGGTTCCCGGAATGGAGAACAGTACGGAATATGGCGACTTCGGGATTTCGGTTGCGCTGGTGGCAGCCATGATTATCGCTCCTTAACTTTCGTTGCGTCCGGCACGTGTGCCCGCCCACACATGCTGCACGAGGGTAGCGGCGCTCCTCCACAACGCTGCCCATAGTGCGTTACCCTACGGGCAGGCTGGAAAGCGCCGCACGTTCGGCGCACCAGCACTAGTCGTTGTCGGATTGTTCCGGAATTCCGTAGCTCAACTCGGCAAGGATCTCTTCTTCTGTTTTGTCGGCGGCATTGAGCTGTCGATCGCCCTCAATGGGTTCACTCAGATAGTAGAGGCAGGCGTCGATAGCGGTGAGCGGTACGCCCTCCATTGCCGACAGCAAGATACGATACATATCCAACTGTGCTAATTTTTTCTGAATTTCCTCTTTTTTGCGAGGTTTTTTTCCAGTTTTCCAATCGACAATAGTATATTGTTTCGACCGATCCGCCCCATCGAGACCCCCGAAGAACACCGCGTCGAGCTTGCCGTTGACGATGGTGCCCAATTGCGGCACGTTGACGACGATTTGCCGTTCCGCCCACGCGGGCTTGCGCCGTGCCCATGTCGACGTTGCGAGACGCTGTTGCCAATCGAATATCCCGTTATTGTTTGCCCCATTATTGTCTTGATTGTCTTGCGATTGCGCCGCATTGTTGCGTCGCAGCTCGGCAAGCATCGCCAATCGCGATTCAGTTACGCGAGTACCGCCATTGCCGCTCGCGCCAACGCCAATGCCGGCATCATTCGCATCGGCCATGATGAACCGTTCCGCCCAAGCATGGAACTGCGTGCCCAGTTGCGCGGCCGGAGACGCTACGTTCGGTATCGGGCGCACCAGCCCACGCCAGTAAGTGCGGGCGCCACGCTCGTCCATCATGCCTGCGCGCGCCTGCAGCGAGGTGACGTTCTGACGACCGGACGCAAGAATCCTCTTGCCCTTCGCACGCACCGCGCTGTCGAACGCATCCTGCGACGCCTCTCCAAGCATGTCAGGCATGAGATTGCTGTCGGTCACCAGCAATTGCGCGCATCGCAGCAGCGAAGCACCCGTATTTTCGCAACGCCCAGCACCTTCGCCACCGACAGGCTCGCCAACTTGCCCGCCGGCCCGTTCGCCAGCCCGCCCATCAGTCTGCCCGCCAGCATTGTCCATCGCCGAATCCACCTGCAGCGCAGACAAACGCAACGTCTGCAGGGTCTCATCGCTCAACTCGCACGGCCATGGCAGGAACTGGTTGCCTTCCGACGGCTCGAGCGGCGCATTCCAAGCGTCGCCGACCACCGCATCTTCAAAATCGCGGGCATGCTCGCCCACAAAAAATCCATCCGGCAACGGCGCATCGATCGAATGCAGACTGGTCATGCCGTTTTCGGAGGAATCGATATCCTCAACTTCCGCAATATCGGCCAGGTTGCTCGGCTCAGCCGCTCTGGAAACGATATTGAGCATGGAATCGCGCACTTCCACTAGGAAATTCGACGGTTTGGACACACGTTTGCGATCGCCCACGGCACGCGGATCACGGCTTTCCGCATTCGTTGCGCTGCAGGTGAGCAGCGCCTCATGACGGGCGCGAGTCAACGCCACATACGCGAGGCGACGCTCGTCGGCATGCAACCGACGGCCATACTCCTCGATTTGCGTCAAATACAGTCCGTCCGGATCAATACCTTCCATGTCATCGACGCTCATATTCCGCAAGGTGCCGAACACTTCGTCGTCAATGATTTCCGCATCCTCCAGCATTTCCAACGCTTCCAACGGATTTCCGCCCACAAGCGCGTCATGGGGGAATCGCGGCAGAATATCGGCGTCCACACGCACCGGAACCGGCACCGCAGCAGGATCGGTCAGCCACGTTTTGGCGGTCTCATGATATTCGGGCGGCGTCCACACGCCATCCTGGAAACCGTTGAGATGCTCTTCATCAACGACCACACGCAGATCGCTGCCCTTGTTGGTGGGGAATCCGCCATCGGTCATGCCGACCACGGCCACGGCATCCCATTCAAGGCCCTTCGACTGGTGCACGGTCATCAGCACCACGTCGACAGGCACATCGGGAGCCACCGCGTTCTCCTCGCGTGCGTCGCGCAGCGAATCCGCCCATGAGATGAACGCGCGCAGGCTCGGCGTTCCCTGCGACGCGATCTCCTGCATATACGTGTCGACGAGCTTCAGCAACGCATCGATCGGCGATTTGGCGAGCGCCACCCGGGATGCGGCGAGCGTGGCATCGGCCTGACCGCCGCGCATATGCTCGGCCAGCTGCATGTCGATATCGAGATTCAATGCGACGATGGCCTCACGAACCACTTCCGGCAACGGGTGGCCAAGCATGCGCTGCACCTGACGGATCGTATCCGCGGCGCGAAGCACTTCCTTCGTCCCTTCACGACTCACCCTGCCGTCAATGAGTTCCGCGAGATCGTCACGCAACATGAGGTCCACAAGGAAAACCGCATTCGGCACTTGATCTCGATATTCACGTACGATGGCACGGATTTCAGCATCGGAAGGACCCGACTTGGGAGTTACTCCATAAATTCCCAGATTTTCCGGTTTTTCTTCCTTGTTGGATTGCTCCTGCACGATTCCAGCTGAAACAAGCGCACGATACCGGCACATCGTGTTCACCTGTTCCGCGGTATCGGCGAGCGCCTGCAGATCGTTGGCGCTGATGGAGAATCGCGGCGTGGCCAGCAATCGCATAAGCGCCGCACTGTCGGTATGATCGCTGACGACGCGTAGCAAAGCGAACACGTCCTGCACCGCCGGGCGTTCCAGCAACGCCGACCGCCCCACTACCAGCGTGGTCAGGCCTGCGCGTTCGAGCGCTTCCGCGAATTGCGGCATAATTCCTTTGGAACGGAACAGCACCGCCACGTGCGGACGATTGTCTTTCATGCCATTGTCGAGGTCGCGCGAGGAAGGCGTGTGCAGGGCGATCGCATGTTTGGCGAAGCGCACGACCGCGTCGACCTCCTGCCCGAACGTGTCGAACGCAAGCACGCCCACCGTTCCTTCGGGGGCTTCGTCGGTATTGACGAGCGCCGGAACGTCGACTTCGCGCATCAGCGAGCTGCTGAGGCGTCTGGCAGGCAAGCGGAGCGGTTTGGTGAGATTGTTCGCCGCTTCGAGCACCATGCGTGAGTTGCGCCGTGTCACGGTCAATGCGAACGGCCTGCTGGTGGCGTCCATGCCGAAATCGTGTTGCAGCATGCGGAATGCGCCAGGACTCGCCCCTCGCCATGCGTAGATCGATTGGAAGGGGTCGCCGACCGCGTTGACCGCGCTGCGATGCGTGTCGTCAGCGTGGAACAGCGCGCTCAGCAGTGCCGCCTGCGTGGTGGACGTGTCTTGGTATTCGTCGAGGAGCACATGCGAATAGCGTTTGCGGTAGGCCGCTCCGATGGACGGGAATCGGGAGACAAGCTGGAATGCCGCGATGGTGAAATCGCTGAATTCCGCCATATTGCAGGCGCGTTTTTCAGCATGATAGTCAAGCACAAGATCGAGCAGCAGGTCGCGTTGCTTGGCGACGAATGCGAGTTGCGCGCTGTTGAACACGCACATGTCGTGCCCGAGTTCGCGGTATTTCTCCAGTTTCTTTTCGTAGTCCGCGTCGGAATCCTTTTTCAGTCGTTTCGGCAGCTTTGGCGATTTCGGCTCTTCCGTTGGCACGGTTTCGCCGTCAAGCGCCTTGGCGATCTGTTCGACGAACGCCTCATCCCAGTCGCGCACGCGTTGCACGGCTTCGTCGAAGCTGGTGCAGTCGCCGCCGATCATGGCGCCGGAAATGGCGTTGGACAGGGCGAACACGTTGCCCGCTATGGTGTTGAACGATTTCAGATCGCCGTCGAACGCCATAAGATCATCCATATGCCTGTCAAGCACGGTGTGGATGAGCTGCATGGCACCTGCTTCGCTCAATGGCTGCGTGTTCTGGTCAAAGCCGACAAGCAGTCCATATTGGCGCACGATGGATTGGAAGAAAGCGTCGTACGTGGAGACTTCCGGTTTGAGGAACGTCATGTTCGCTGATTTCAGGCCGCGTTCGCGCTGGTTGCGAGTCACGGCCGCAGACACTCGAGACAATAGTTCCGAGGCCGCTTTGCGCGTGAAGGTCAGTCCGAGGATCTTTTCGGGGCTCACCCCCTGTTCGATCAGCGTGATGATGCGTCTGGTCATCGTGTAGGTTTTGCCGGAGCCAGCGCCGGCCACCACCACCACATCCGCATACGAGGGCGCTTGGACGACGGCAGCCTGCTCAGGACTGTCGGTGAACTTCATGGTTCCGCTCATGCCGTTCTCCTTTCGAATACGGTGTTCTGTTCGCCCGCACAGGCCGGGCAGATCGTAGTGTTTCTGCAGTATTTCACATGTTCCGTCGTCGGTCTTGCGGTGATTTCGTTCGCCCTGCTGGCCGCGGCCGCATAGAAGACCCTCGCGATCATGGTGAGGGACCATACCGCCATCGTGCCGCGTAAGCCAAGGAACTCATTCCAATGCTCGTCGCTCACTTCCAACGGAGGAAGCATGTCATCGAGTCCGTCGTGGAAATCCTTGTCGAGTTTTTTGACGTAATAGCGCGGTATGAATTCGCCGGTATTGAGACTTCCATTGGCGAACAGCGCCTGCTGCATATGCGATTCGGCGGCGGTGTCGCCATGCGGCGCAGGGTATGCGTGCTTGGCTACATGGAATAGCGCGCTTTGCGTGATGTTCGGCGCGTTCTCCACCGCCTGCGCCCCGCGCATGCCGCTTTCCTCGGGGAATACGAGTCCCAGCTGATAGCAGACGAGCTGCAGATCGTTGAACAGGCCTTCGCCGGTCGGACTGACACCGGTTTTGTAGTCGATCAGACGCACCTGCTGCGTGCCATCCGCCATTTCACGCCGTTCCAAACGGTCGATCCTGCCGGTCAAACGCACGGTGAGATACTCGCTCATGCCGGTTTCCGGCCATCCTCCGACCAACGCTCCCATAATGGCGATCAATTCGTTCCGTGAAATCGCGTGAACGCCGTCCATCGCATTGTAGGCGTCGAGAATATCGTCGAAATCGAATTTTGCGGTAAATTTCAGCTCAGGTTCGGCTTTCGTAAGTTTTCCAACGCTGAATGCATCATTATTTTTAATCGGATAATCACCATGATTCGATTGCACGAAATACGTGGCGATGTTACGCAACGCCTCCTGCGCCTGCTCATCTTTCTTCAACGCCTGATACCGTTGCGCGGGATCGGCAATGGCGTTGAAATCACCGCATAGACGCTTGTATTCGGCATACATCCATTCGGTGATCGCATTGATATTGTCCACGTCGCTGATGGCGGTATGGTGTTCCGGCATATCAAGTCCGGCTTCGGTGGCCTGTTGCGCCACCTTGTGGATCAGCGAGCCGAAACTCGTGGCGACGCTGCCCATGCGCGGGCCGGAGAAGCGGTTTTCCAACATCCAACACACCGGGCACGCCCACAGATTGTCTACCGCAGAAGGAGACAAAGTCACCACGTCGGATCGCCGCGATTTGCCGTTTCGGCCCGACGTCGAGCTTTCCGACGTGTCGCTCATGCCCGTCCGCATGACGGCCGCGATCTTCCGCATGGTGGCCTCGACCGTCTCCCCCATAAACGGCCAACGGTCAGGGTCGGCCGCCGTAACACCATGCGAAGCCAGCAATGCCAACGCTTCCGCGGCATCACGCGCCTTCGGGCTGTCCTCAGGTTCCGACGCAAGCACGCTTCGGGCGGCCGCGACCAGACCACGGGGATCGGTTTCCAGCCCCGCGTAATCGCCTTGGCCGCCGACCGACGCATATTCTCGCCGTTCCATATCGGCGTCGCGATCGCGGTCGAAGCACTCCGGCATATATCCGTATAGAAAATCCGAAGGCACATTGTCGTCATTCAGCACGGCGCTCACCACCACACGCTCGCTGGCACGGGTCAACGCCACCAACAGGCTCTTCTGCTCGGAGGCGAGCACCGACGCCAGTTGCGCGTCCTGCCTGCCCGCCGGAGTGACGATCGTGTCGGACAATACGCCGTGCAGCATCACATCGGCCAGTTCCTCACCGCCGAACAACGTGTTGCGTGGTGTGAGATTCGGCCACTGCCCCTGCTGCAAAGCCGGCAGAAAAACCAGATTCCAGCGCTTTCCCGCCGCTCCTGCGGGAGTCGTCAGGGTCACCGCCTGATCAATGGGCGCGGTATGCGCCAGCGAATCCGCCTCAATGGTCAGCAAACGCACCTGTTCGATGAACGCCTCGATGGTGTGTACCGCGAATTCCCCGCTTGACTCGCCGCCTGAAGCATAGTTGAACAAACGCATCGCCGCGTCAAGCCGATCATTCGCGGCACGGCCGGCAGCCGAATGCTCCAGCGCCACACGCTGCCAGACTTCCGCCTTGCCGCAGGCCCTCCATGCGCAATCCAACACATATTGCGGTTCACGCGAAACCAGTTTGGCTTCCGACTCGCATGTTTTGTCAAGAACCTTCCACAATGATGCGAACGCCTTGATCTGCGGATCCGCGCCCAGCACGGAGGCGATCGCATCGACCACGCGATCGGTATTGCCCTCCATAAGAAGCACGTACAGCGCTTCCATACTCAGCGCGAAATCGCCTTCATGCTCGTCTTCATGCTCACTATCATGCTCGCCATCGGCGCGAATCGCATGATAGTCCGTCATATAATCGCGCCAATCTTCCATCAAACGAGGGAGCAACGCCTGTTGTTCGACGGCAGCGTCCGCCGCATCCTCATCATCTTCGAAATCATCTTCAAAGTAATCTTCGAAATCATCTTCGTCGTATTCTTCGGCAGCATCCTCATCATGGTTCGCAGCCTTGCTTTCCACAATCGAAGCGAGCGAAACCAACGCGTTCATCGCGGATTCGATGGATGCGAGACGGGCCGGACGCCCCTCATGCCGTTGATCACCACCGACCGTAATCAGCGGAGATCCCATAATCAACGCCACGCGCGAACGAATATAGGATCCGGCGGTCTGCAGGTCCATGGTCGAAGCCGCGATCGTCTGGTTTTTCAATTCGGCCAACTCGATCAACGCGAACAGACCCTGCACGAACGGCTCATCCTTCAACGGCCGGGTCACGCTGGAATAGCGCACGGGAACGCCGTCAGCGCGCAACCGCTCGCCGAATACGCGCACGGTGGCATTGTCGTGCGCGATCACGGCCATGTCGTTCCATACACGGGAACGTTGCAAATGCTCAGTTTTGATCTTCCACACCACGTCGTCGAGCTCTTCGGAAGAGGAACGGTACAAGGCCGTTTCCACGCTGCCGTCGGCCGGCGTGACACGAGCGCCCGTATCGTCGGCCGGCAACGTTTCGATGGGCATCGCGCCTGGCATATCGCTCATTTTGCCGGGACGATCGGGCAGAGGCACGTCCGTCGACTCCGTGCTTGCGATCGACAGGCTCACTCGCGTCGCGACAAGCGTGCGATAGTCGCCATGCACGCCTTGCTGGTTCGACACGGTTTGCGCGGTATCGCCTTCGTGCGCCGTTTGCAGACCTTCGATGCGTTCAAGCCTCGCTCCCATGCGCGTCTGCGCCTGGTTGAACAGATATTCCGGATATGATCCTCGGAACGTCTGCACGGCTTCGTCGGGATTGCCAACCAACAGCAGGCGCACCCCGCGTTCATGCAGGGCTTCAAGCAGTGCGAAACCAGCCAACGTCGTATCTTGAAAATCGTCGACGATCAGCATGTTCGCAATATCGGCTTCCTGTATGCCAGACACGGCTTCGGTGGCGTCGATCATCAGCTGCGACGCGTCGAGACGATATTCGCCAGGATAAGACGAACGGATCGCCTCATTGTATTCCTCACGCAAGGCGAAGGCGAGACGCCATTGAGTGCGCAGGCGTTCGCGACGTTCGTCAAGCATGCCGTCCCTGCTGGCCGCACGGGCGATCAGCATGTCTTCGAACTGCGGTTTCGCGCCAATCTCGTTCATGCGTGCGAGCATGTCGCGCAATTGGTTGGCGAATGCGTCGGTGGAATCGTCGGCCACCAGTCCTGACCATTCGGAAACCGCGAAATAGGTGCGCAGCAGATCGCAGGTGGCGCAATCGTCGCCATGTTGCCTATGCTCCACATGCGAAGCCAGTACCTTGCGGATGATCACATCCTGTTCCGCACCGTTCAACAGTTTCGGCAACGGTTCGCCTTGACTTGATCTCACGGCCGTCAGCAGACGGAATGCGACGGCAGGCAACGTAGTGACCGGTCGCGCCTGCGACACGGCCGACAATTCGCGGATCGCCCGATCGCCCAACGCATCGGCGATCTGCCTGCCAGACACCGTCATCACGGCATTCCCGTCACCATACCGCCTCATTGCGGCAACCAGCATGCCCAGCGCAAACTCGGTTTTTCCACTGCTCGGCGCGCCCGCAACCAACGTGACGCGGTCAAGGTCTTCCAAATTCATCATGCCTCCCAACACTACTAGTCTCGCCCTCCTTTACCTGACAAATCCGGAACCTACAAAGTTGTCTCGAAGCCAACCTTTATCCAACACAATCTGCGGTGCAACCACTCCTTCGTGGCATCTGCAGCAACGCCGACAACACATCAATGGTCATTTCCATTTGAGCCAGATGCCCGTCATCCAGCAACTGAATGTATGTACCCTCATCGTCGCCACGAAGGCCGTCTCTTAAGGTTCGCACGTTCTTTCTATCACTACGACTTCTATTATTCAGCCACAACATGTCTCAGATGCCCGTCTTTGTATATGGACATTTTGACCCCTTGCTGATAGGTTTCTGGGTTGGTCTTCAGTTAGGATAGGATCCAGAGAGAGCGGCCGAAAAGCATACGCACCACGAGGAAAGAGAGCATATGGAAGCCATGAACGGCATTCCCCCTCAAATCCCTGGGTATACATTCGCCCAAAAGTTGGGTTCAGGTTCCGAAGCGAACGTGTATTTGTACCAGCAGCTTTCCCCCAGCCGACAAGTGGCCATCAAGGTCAGCAAGGGAACGCTCGATCCGCGCGCGGCGGCGCGGTTCCGTTCCGAAGCGAACTTCATGGGCAGGATCTCCTCGCATCCCTACATTCTTTCGGTGTACGAAAGCGGCGTCACCGCCACAGGCAACGGCTACACCGTATTCGAATACGCTCCGGGAGGCAATTACAAGACCTTCCTGGAATCCAACAGGCTCAACGCAGACCAGATGCTCACCGTCGGCATCAATCTGGCGAGCGCCCTTTCCACAGCGCACCGCGAAGGCATCATCCACCGCGACATCAAGCCCAGCAATATTCTCATCAACACGCATGGCATGCCCATGCTTGCCGATTTCGGCATCGCGGGAACGATCTACGGGCGTCCCGGCATCGGCTACACCATCGCGTGGGCTCCGCCGGAAGTGCTTGCGAAGAACGGCGGAGGCAACGAATCCTCCGATATTTATTCGCTGGGAGCAACGCTGTTCGCCATGCTGACGGGCCAGTCGCCATATGAATACGGCTATTCCGCGGCCCTCGGCTCGACCAGGGGCAAAGAACGCGGTGCTCTGCTGAGAAACATCATTCTCACCGATCCGCTCCCTAAGCTCAATAGGCCGGATATTCCCCCGCAAGTGGAGCGGATTTTACGCAAGGCGTTGAATAAAACGCCGGAAGACAGATATTATTCCTCATGCGATTTCGCGCGTGACATGCAGCGTGCGCAGCAGGAATTGTATGGCCATGCCACGCCGACCACGGTCGAAGGCGAACCGCCGTTCCCGCAAAATCTGTACGCACAGTCCCAGGCAAGCAGCCAGGCAGCCGCGGTTGTTCCGAAACAGCGCAGCACTTGGGCCAAGCCTCTTGCGATCGTTGTTTCGGCGGTTGCCGCGATCACGGCCGTCGAACTGGCGTTCGCGTATGTGATCTTGCCGAATATGGATTCGGCTTCCGACAATAGCAGCGTGCAGATCAAGACTCCGGGAACGCACGATCAGGACAACGATTCGCCTGATTCGGCCATCACCACAAGTAGCGTGCCCAGTGTCGAGAATCTGGCCGGCTCATATTCCGCCGATGGCAGCAGCGTGCAGTTCACATGGGTGAACCCCGACCCTCAGGACGGCGATTCGTACGCATGGTCGCTGGTAGGCGATGCAGGAGTAGACCCGAACGCCCAAGGAACCACCACCACCGACACGCGCATCAGCATCAAACCCGCCGACGGCTCGCAGACCTGCATCCAGGTGAGCCTCATTCGAGCGGACCGGCAGATGTCGCAGAATCCTGCGATCGCGTGCGCGGCCAAACCATAAGCATCACAGCACTTCCCAACAGGGTCGGCCGACGGCATTATTCCATCGCAGGCGATGTCCGGAACGAACACAACGACCATCGGAACACTCAAGGAAGAACCGAAAATGGACAAACGCAAGAACGCAGCCGATCAGCCGGCACAATCGCACGAACGTCAATTGCGCTTCGGATCAATGGTACGCAAACTGCTGTTGCCGTCGGGAAGCAGACGGTGGATCACGCCGATCGTCATGCTGCTTCTGCTGCTGGGCATCATCGCGGGCGCGTTCATCGTCAGTTCGGTGACGCAACGGCATGTGCAGCTCGACGACGGCACCGTGTGGATCACCTCGTTGAAAGATCGCAAGGCCGCACGATTCAATGCGAAGAACAAGGATGTGGACGCCGGAGTCTCATCCGCAGCCTCCCGTTTCGACGTGGCACAGCATGATGGCGACACAGTGATCTCCGAAGTCACCAAAGCCAGCAATATCGCGGCTTCCACCATCAGCGAAACCGGCAACACCGCCATCAAAACGGATATCGCAACCATTGTCGGAGGCGACACCGCAGCGTTCATCAACGTCAAAACCGGCAATGTGTGGGTGGGATCCGCTGCCGATGTGAAATCCGTCAATCCAATCACCGACAAGCCGAACATGAAACTGGGATCCGGTGGAAAAATCGCGGTGACGCATGACGGAACCGTATACGGATACCGCGCTTCCGATGGCGCGGTGCTGAGCATCGACGGGCCGCAAGACACGCGCGAGCAAGTTGGCACGATAGGAGGCGCACCGCATGCCGAATCGTTCACCGTCATCGGCGAAACCCCGGTCGTGGCGGCAAAAGGCACCGTGTATTGGCCGCAGGGAAGCGCAGCCATCAATCTGCAGGGCAGCATGACCTTGCAGGCCCCTTCCACGGACGGCAAGCAAAACGGATGGGTGGCCGTGGCGACGCCGCGCGGACTCGCAACGGTGGATCTCAACACCAAAAAGACCACGGAAACAACGAATTCCGGCAAGGGCGAGCCCGCCCAGCCGGTATCCACAGGCGGATGCGTATTCGCCGCATGGGCGCAGAAAGCCAACAATTACGCCAAAGTATGCTCCGTCGACAGTTCGGACATGACATTCGACACCCTGACCAACATCAACGCCACTTCGGAACTGATATTCCGCACCAACCATCGTCTGGTCATACTCAACGACGTGGTCAACGGCAACGTCTGGAATCCGCAGGAATCCACCAAAGTCATCAAAATCCAATGGAACAAGGTGGAAACCAAACAGTCGAAGCAACAGGAACAGAACAACGACAGCGCCAACAACCAGCATAATTTCAGCAAGACCTGCTCGTCGCAATCCGGCCAGATCAAAGCCGAAGATGATTCGTTCGGCGCGAGAACAGGATCGCAGCAGATCCTCGACGTGCTCCGCAACGACGAACAGACCGACTGCTCCGTACTGCGCATCACCTCGGTAAGCGCCCCCGACGGCGCCAACATCAGCGTTTCCCCCGTATACGACGGACGATATCTGCAGCTCGACGCTTCCGCGGCATCCGAAGGATCCGTATCGTTCAGCTATGAAATCTCCGACGGACGCGGGCAAACCTCCAACGCCAACGTAAGCCTCACACTGGTAGGCGGGGACGACAACGCGCCCCAGCAAACCGATACGCCACCGGAAATCGACGTGGAACAAGGAGCGACCTACACCACCAACGCGCTGGGCAGCTTCTCCGATCCCGACGGCGACCCGCTCACCCTCGTATCCGCAACCCCGCAAAACACCGACCAGGTGACCGTTTCCACACGCGCCGACGGGCAGCTCGTGTTCAACGCGGGATCCATGTCTTCCGGACGCGCCGGCATCGAAGTGACCGTTTCCGACGGCCAGCAGACCGGCACCGACATGGTGTATTTCTCAGTGAAACCGGCCAACACGCTGGCCGCGGTGATCGATCCGGCCGTCAAGCAGACCACGCCAGACACCCGCACCACCATCGCGCTCAAACAATACGTGCATGGCACCTCGGCCGAACCCGCGCAGCTGACCGCCGTGGAAACCCCATCCGGCGCATCCACCACCATGAACGCCACCGATATGTCGTTCACCTTCAGCGCATCCAACCCCGGCACCTACTACGTGCCCTACACCATCACACAAGGATCCATCCCCTCGACCGGCCTGGCCCGCATCGAAGTGCAGGCGGTGACCGGAGACTCCGCCAAGCCCATCGCAGCCAACGACGTGGCACTGCTCGGCGCCGACAACACCGCAATCGTGGAACCACTGTCTAACGACGTCGACCCGATGGGCGGTGTGCTATCCGTGACCAGCGTGACCGCCGATGCGGCGAGCGGCATCAAAACCGGCGTCGTAAGCAACAAGCGCGTCTACATCACCGCACGACAGGTACCGACCGAGCCCGTGCAGATCAAATACAGCGTCGCCAACGCGGCAGGCACGTCAACCGGCGTGATCGTACTGCAGCCACCGGCACTGACCACCTCCAACTCCGTGCCGAAAGCCGACAACATCACCACGCAGGTACGCACCGACGGCATCGTCTCCATCGACGTGCTCGACCACGTGACCTACTCCGACGGCACCACGGTAAGCCTGCAAAACGACCTGCAATACGACAAAAACACGTTCAAAGGACTCGTATTCGTATCAGGCAACACCGTACGATACCAAGCATCCAACCAAACCGGATCCTTCCCCGTAACGTACACCGTCAAAGACAATCTCGGCAACGCGGCATCCGCCACAATCACCATCAACGTGCATCAAAAAGACGCTTCCAACAAGGCTGCGCCAACACCATCCGACGTCGAGGCGCAAGTCGCGGCCGGCCAAAAAGTCCAGATCCCGATCACCTTGACCGGCATCGACGCCGACGGCGACGACGTGCAGCTGCTCGGTCTCGGCAACAAGGCGCCGACACTCGGACGCATCAGCGAAGTCGGCGCCACCTACCTGGTATACGAAGCCTATGCCGACTCCACAGGAACGGACACCTTCTCATACGCCGTCGAAGACTGGACCGGCCAACGATCCCAAGCGCAAATCCGCGTAGGCGTATTCACATCCGGCACCGACTCGGGCGTATACGCGCGCGACGACGAAATCACATTGCGCCCCAACACCGCAGCAACCGTGCCCGTGGCGCAAAACGACATCTCCGGAGACAACACCGACCTGGCCGTCAGCGAAAACGTCGAATCGCAAGACATCAGCAATGTGACCGTGGCGGACAATACGCTCGCCTTCACCACTCCTCAGCAGGCGGGCACCTATTACGTGGTGTATACGGTCAAAGACAAGGCAGGATTGTCCGACACCGCGACATTGACGGTGAACGTGGACGACAACGCCACCATCGAACCGCCGACAGCATACGACTACCGTGTGCCATCTTCCGCGACGATCGATAAGAAATCCATCGACGTGGACGTTTCGCAATGGATCGCGAATCCTTCCGGCAGCGCCGACGAACTGCAGGTGGCCGTGGATGATTCCGCCACCGACCATGCGCATATCAAGGGCGGTGACAAGTCCACGACCATTAGCGTGGACTTGACGGACGAGGCGCGAGCCGTGCCGTACACCGTGACCAACACGACATACAACATCACGTCCACGGCGTTCATCCAAGTGCCCGCGTACGGCGTGTTCCCGCCGACCCTTCGACCGAAGGCGCCGGCATTGAAGGTGAACGCACGCGAGACGATCACCATCAATATCGCCGATTACGTGCGTGTGGGCGCAGGCAAGACCGCGTATGTGGACGGCGCCGATTCGGTGAGCGCCACGAAGGCCGCGGACGGCGACCTGTATGTGAACGACCAGACGTTGAAGTTCACCGCGCCGAAGGATTACTCCGGTCCCGCGTCCATCACCTTCACCGCGGTGGATGGCAAGCGCGACAAGAACGACAAGGTGAAAATCATCAATTCGGCGGTGTTGACGTTGCCGATCACCGTGATCGGACGTGACATGCCCGCGCCGACGTTCTCCTCGTCCACCATTGACGTGGTCGCCGGCGAAAGCGCCACCACCATCGATCTGACCGCGTTGACCCATTCGGCGTCCGACCTGTACGACGATGAGAAGCAGTACACGTATTCGGGTGGCACCGATTCCGACCAGGTGAGCGCCAAGGTGAGTTCGAACGGCAAGCTGACCGTGTCCGCCGACAAGACCGCTTCGCCGGGAACAACGGTGAGCGTGCCGATTTCGATTCAATATTCGAAGGGCACGGTGAGTGCGGGCGTCACGGTTCGCGTGACGGCCTCCAACAGGCCTTTGGCACGCATCAACGCGAAAACCGTGAAGGTCAAGGCAGGATCCAGTGAGGAAGTGAACCTGCTGTCCGATGCGTATAATCCGTTCCCCGATTCCGCATTGACCGTGACCGGATGCACGTCCGATGGCGCGTCGAAGCTGACCGTGGACTGCCCGCCCAACGGTGTGGTGTCGATCAGCGCCTCGTCCGATATCGGCGCGAGCACCAACAAGGTGATCGTCAACGTGCGCGATGCCACCAATACGAAGGAACGTGAGGTGACGGGCACCATCAACGTTTCGGTGATGGACAAGCCGGATGCGCCGCTGCTCTCCCCCATCGCCGGAGACCCGCAGGATGGCGCGGTGAATCTGAGTTGGACGGCCGGCTCTTCGAACGGCAGTCCGATCAGCGAATACAAGGTGTCGTGGGGCGGCGACGGTTCCGGCGAGAAATCGTGCGGATCCGTGACCTCCTGCCAAATCACCGGCTTGAAGAACGGCAAGACGTACTCGTTCAAGGTGCAGGCCAAGAATGAGGTCGGCTGGTCGAAGGAGTCGAATGGCGTGGAAGGCACGCCTGACAAGCTTCCGGACGCGCCGACCGATGTGAAGGCCGAAGCTAGCAAGAACACCATCACTGTCACATGGAAGGCTTTGGAGGGTAATTTCTCCGCCGTCGACAAGTATCAGGCGACGTTGAGCGGTCCGAATGTGGCGAATCCGGCCCAGGAAGTCACTGGCACCAGCATCACGTTCAAATTCGACGACAATGCGATCACCGACGGCGCATCCTATACCGCCACGGTCAAGGCGCATAACAAAGTGAACTGGAGCCAGCCCTCCACGGCATCCAATGCCGTTTCGCCTTGGGGTACGCCTGACAATCCGACTATTTCCGCCGATCAATCAGGCGACAAGATCGTGGTGAGAGGGCGGATCAATGACGCACGTAACTCGAAATACCAGTCGATTACGGTAAGCATCGAGGGCGAAGACAAATCCGTGGAGACAAGCGCCAAGGATTATTCCGTCGAATTCGACATTAAGAACGAGTGGTACTACAGAAAACTTAAGCCGACGATTACCGTGGTTACGGAACGCAGTGGCTCATTGCGCAACGAAGCGTCCGTTTCGACTTTCACAGCAGTCGATCCTCCAACCAATGTGAAGCTGGAACTCAACAACAACACATGTGTGGCGACCTGGTCCAGAAAAAGGTGGACGCGTCACAGGTTTCGTTGTAAAGGCCAAGGGTTATTACGATGATGATGTTCATGAGAGCAGAGCCGAATGGCCGCTTTCCGGTGATTGGAGCACCTGCGATACGGTAAGCGTGCAACAGTACTTCATCGACACCTCACATCTCAGCGACCCAGCAATCGCTACCGATAATACCGTCGGCAACAAAAAGCCAGCGGAAATCACACTGCCATCCTCATTGACGTGGGATACACAGAACGCCAACATCATTCATGTCAATGGCGGTAGTTGGGAGGCCCACGGGCGAAGTGTCAAAGGCCAGATCGTCATCACTCCGGCAGGGGAAAGCTCGCATACCTACGATTGGCCAGCTAACGGCACACTGGATGTTTCCGACATCACCAGTCCTTCCGGTACCAGATGCGATTGGGAGGTTCGCGTGATCACCACTGCCGGGGAACCAGAAATCAATGCGACCAAGAAAAGCTCTGATCCCGTGACCGGAGTCCGATACGAGGAGAAAACCCCCGATCCGGAACCGGGACCAACCCCTGATAATGGAGAGACGCAATCCTCGATAGACACCAATGCTTCAGCCATCTCATTACGAACAGGGTTGGCAGGAAAACAGGCGCGAGGCATCTCATTCACCGTCAAATAAGCAAATTCAACATCACAACCAATCATCAATACGATCAATAGAAGCAACCAAGGAGTACCTATGAGCAACGAAAACGACGACGCCACCCAGCTGGGTTCCATTGGGCGCCATATGAGCAAGCCGCAACAGCCCGGCAATCCGCAGGCACGCCCCGCATTCCAAGCTCCAAGCCTGCCGACGCATCCGCAGGAACAGGACGGAGACGAAGAGGGCACGGTACTCAGCACGCATAACGCAACTCCTTCCAGGCCGACGAGGCCTACGGTTCCAATGGCGCAGCCCATGCAGGTGCAACCGACGCAATCCGCTCCAACACAACAGCCGCTACCACAATCGCAATCGGCTCCCGTAATGGCAACGCGCCAATTCCCGCAGACTACGGCACCAAGCGTCAAGCCCGCGCAGCCGGCCATGGCTTCTTCCATGATGTCCGCGCCGCAGGCCGACATCACCGAATTCCATGAACTGTTCGCCCAACTGGTCGGCAACGTCTCCCAAGTCGTGGTCGGCAAGGAACAGCCGATCCGCCAATGCGCCACCGCCATGATCGTCGGTGGCCACATTCTGCTCGAAGACAATCCGGGGACCGGCAAAACGCAGCTGGCCCGCGGCCTCGCCAACTCCATCGACATGTCGTTCAAACGTATCCAGTTCACTCCGGATCTGCTGCCGTCCGACGTGGTCGGCGTAACCTACTACGACCAGAAGAACGGCGAATTCGAATACCGCGAAGGTCCGATTTTCGCATCCATCGTGCTCGCCGACGAAATCAACCGAGCCTCGCCAAAAACGCAGTCCGCACTGCTCGAGGTCATGGAAGAGCAGAAAGTCACCGTAGACGGCGAAACCCATGCGGTACCGCAGCCGTTCATGGTCATCGCCACTCAGAACCCCATCGAACAACTCGGCACCTACAAACTGCCTGAGGCGCAGATGGACCGTTTCCTCATCAAAACAACCATCGGCTATCCGAGCCATGACGTAAGCGTGAACATCCTCAAGCAGGTCAACGTCATCGACCGTGCCTCCACCGTACATGCGGTGCTCACCGGCAACGACGTGCTGCGCATGCGCGCCATCAGCGAAACCGTGCGTCTCGACGACGCGATCATCGAATACATCGTGCGCTTGGTGGAAGCGACGCGCCACAACGAACGCATCCAAGTCGGATCGTCCATGCGAGGCGCGCTCGCACTGACCCGATGCGCCCGCGTGTGGGCCGCGTCCAGCAATCGCGGATACGTGGTGCCCGACGATGTGAAGCAACTGGCCGTCGCCGTGCTCGCACACCGCATCACGCTCACCGCGGAGGCCACATTCGCGGGATCCACCCCCGAACAGATGATCGAACAGATCCTCAATGAAGTGCCTTCACCGACCGTGGGCGCCACCGCCTGAAACGCACGGCGCAGCCAGCCGCGTACGGCACGGCACACGCAAAGCGCACACCCCACACGAAACGTTCGTAAACCCCCGAAAGGTCAAGCATGCGACAATCCAAAACCATGCAGCGCAGGAGAACCATGCAACGATCCCTGCGACGCATCAAGCATCGCATCAAACGACTGGTCACCTCATACGTGTCGCCGCTCGGATGGGCCGTGACCGGACTCGCCATCGCCTCACTCATAGCGTTCACAATCCTCAGCTGGCATGAACTGCTGACCATGGCGATCGTGTTCGCATGCATGATGGTCGCCGCCATCATGCTGTCGCTCGGCAACACGTCGTTCACCGCCACCATAGACGTGTCCAGCAGGCGCGTCACCGTGTCAGACACGGTGAAAGTCGATGTGTGCGTCGACAATCCAGGGCGCACGCCAACCACATCAGCACGCGGCGACCTGCCCATCGGAGACAGCCACGAACGATTCTCCATCCCCATGCTCGCCGCCGGCCAATCACGCCAAACCACCGTGGAATTCACCGCCGTCTCCCGCGCGGTACTGCCGGTCGGCCCCCTGTCCATACGCAAAGGCGACCCATTCGGACTCGTACGACACGAAAAGAAACTTGTCGACCAAATCAACGTGTTCATCCACCCGAAAACCGTTATGCTGAACACACTCAACGCCGGAATTCCGCGAGATCTCGAAGGCCAGCCAAGCGGCGAAATCGTCGACGACGACCTCGATTTCTACGGACTGCGTGAATACGAGCCAGGCGACGACGTACGCAACGTGCACTGGCTCAGCTCCGCAAAAACAGGCGCACTGATGATCCGTCAATACGAGGCGACCCGACGCACCGACACCGCATTGACCATCAGCGTGAACCCCGACGACTATGTGAGCTCCGACGAATTCGAACTGGCGGTATCCGTCCATGCCTCCATCGGCGTGCAATGCCTGCTCCAAAACCGACCGGTGACCTCACACGCGGGAACCGAACGCATCATGCCACGCAACTCCACGGAATTCCTTGACGGCTGCAGCGCCATCTCCCCCGATATCAGCGACAATCCGAATCTGGCGCAAACCACCCTCGCCCACGCCCCCGACTCATCGTTCTACTACATCACCGTCGGCAGGCTCAAAAACATCGACGAAATCAAACACATGGCGCTCGCACTCCCCCGATCCGCAACCTGCGTGGTACTGCAAACCGCCATCGGACAGCCACGCGCCATCAAACGATACGCCGATTTCACCCTGGCGACCGTAGGAAACCTAGACGATCTCCCAATGATCATGGGGGTACTGGAATGAGCACCACAGGACTTTCCACCCACAACACCAACACCGGCGACACCGGCCGCACCACCGGATTCGGCAACACCTTCACCGGAACCGGCACCGGCTCATGGGCCGACTCCACACACTCCGTCATCTGGATGTCACGAGACGGCAAATCACAGGCACTCCCCTACCTACGCCGGACACGCGCCTCGCAATACGCAAGCCTGCTCGTCGCAGCCCTACTCACCCTCGCCGCCGCCAGCAACCTCATCGACGTCTACGGATCGGCCACATCCTGGGCGCTCGCCGCCATTCCGGCCACCATCATCGGATCTCTCGTGGCGCTCGCAGGCACGGTTCCGGCACTTCGTCTCTGGTGGCAGATGCTGTTCATGGCCGTCGCCCAGCTGGTTGTCGGCCCTGTACTGTTCCTCAACGACACCACCATCGCCCATATTGTTCCGACCTTGCGCACGCTTACACAAGGCTGGATGAACATGCTCGGATCGTTCAAATTCATTCTGTCGGTCGAACCTCCTACCGGTACCGCCGATGGCTGTTTGCTGGCCGTATGGACCATCTGCCTGTGGTTCGCGCTACTGACCGGCATTTTCGCAGTGACTGAAGATGGGCGATTCACCATGATCGCCATTATTCCCGTTACCGCCAATCTTGCGATTTGCGCGCTGCTCGGCTCATCTTCCGGCTATTACCGCATGTTCGTAGGCACCATAATGGCGCTCATATTGGTGATTTGGATCAGCGCACGTTGGAAATTACTGGAATTGGGACGTTGGCTCAGTTCCGTCGTGATCGTGGTGCTTTCCGTCGCATTGGCGATTGGAGGATGCCTCGTCGTCGATCAGGACCGCACCATTCTGCGCGACCATTATGATCCGCCGCTTAGCCCGTACAATTACACCAGTCCGTTAAGCGGCATGCGCTCGTACATTACAAACAGTAAGGACGATGTGCTCCTCACCGTCGAAAACCTGCCCGCTGGATCAAGCGTGCGACTAGCGGTCATGGACCGTTTCGACGGCAACGTATGGAATCTGTCCGACTCCACCATGTCGTCGGACTCCTCCAATTACCGACGTGTCGGCACCTCCATCACCAACAATGCCGAAGGCAAGAAATTCACCGCCACATTCACCGTGGACAAAGGACTCAGCGACTACTGGCTGCCCATGGCCGGAGCCGCATCCAGCGTGACATTCGACAACAGCGAAAACTCCGACTCGTTCTACTACAACAGCGACACCATGTCGGCCATCTACCCCTCACGCACCTCCGAAGGTCTCACCTACACGGAAACCGGCATCATGCCAACGGTTCCCACCGACAAACAGATCGCCAAAACAGACGCGGCCGCCATCAGCCAGCCAAAAGCCGAAGATGTGCCCGACTGCGTAGACAAACTCGCCACAGCCATCGCCGGAGGCCAATCCAAAGGCGGCGAAGCGGCCCAGGCCTTAGCCGAAAAGCTCAAAGAATCCGGTTGGTTCTCACACGGATTAAGCGGCGACTACCCGTCAACCGCAGGCCACAGCAACTACCGCATCGACCAACTGCTCGCCGGAACGGCCATGGTCGGAGACAGTGAACAATACGCCTCCGCCATGGCATTGATGGCACGCAGCCTAGGTCTTCCCAGCCGTGTGGTACTCGGATTCCTGCCAAAAGACGACGAAGGTGAAATCAGCGAAAGCCGCACCGAAGAACAAGGAACAACCACCATCACGAAATTCACCGGCAACGACGTGACCGCATGGGTGGAAATCAAACTGGACGGCTACGGTTGGGTGGCATTCTATCCAACGCCAAAGGAAACCAAAGTCCCCGACGAAAACCAGAACCTCACCCCACCGAATCCACAAACCCTGGTACGCCAGCCCCCGGTACCACTCACCGACCCGCTACGCGACGACACCCAGGCCAAAGGCAAGTCCTCAATCGGCGGAAGCATGGCCGACGAAACCTCAGCCAACCTGTTCTGGCAGCATTTCGGCAGAATCGCAAGAAAAGTAGCCATCTACGGAAGCCCTCTATGGACGCTGCTCATCATATGCGGTCTCCTGCTCGCCATCAAAGCGATCGCACTGGCACGATCAAGAAAACACGGCAGCACGCAGCAGCGTGTGGCAGCCGGCTGGCAATCGGTCGCCGCGCTCGCACGGCAAAGCGGACTCGACATTCGAGGCACACGCAGCGAACAGGCGGTTTCGATCGCGAATCAGATGGATATTTCCCGCGAGACCTTGCTCGCTTTGGGCGCGCAAGCCGATTACGCGGCCTTCTCCGGTAATTTCGTCAACGAAGAGCATGTGCAGCAGTATTGGCGCGATATTGCGCAGGAACGCAAGTACATGCTCAAGTCATTGCCGACGTTACGCCGATGGCGTGCCAAACTTTCGCTTGCCGACGTTTTCCACTTCCGCAGCAACCGCAGCGGGCGGAACAACGGCAGCGATCGGAAGCACAATCGTAAGAAAGGACGGGACTCATGATCTTCCGTAGCATCGAGGCCGGCCTGAATAGCAATGTCGGGTGCAAAAGAAAAAACAACCAAGACAACGCTCTCGCCAGCCGTGGCGTATATGTCGTATGCGATGGCATGGGCGGCGGCAAAGGCGGCGAGCGGGCCAGCGCACAGGTGGCGGCATGTTTCTCGCAGCTTGCCGAACAGCCGTCGCGCAACCGTACGTCCATCGAACATGCGTTGAGCCAATCGCAGCAACAGGTGCTCGAACTTGGCCAGGAGCTTGGCGGCATCGCCGGAACCACCATCACCGGCGTGGTGCTGCCGACTCGCGTTGAAGATAGCGTGCATGAACAAGCCATCGATGAGTACTGCTACGTCATCAATGTCGGAGATTCACGCACCTACCATATGCGCGCCGATGCGGAAGGCCATTGGATGGCGGAGTCGCTGACCCGGATCACACGTGACCATTCCGAACGGCAGAACGCCATCGACACCGGCGAAATGCTACCGGACGAGGCGAACCGATGCATACCGCGCAATATCATCACCCAATGCGTCGGCGCTCCTGACGGCATTCAGCCGGACTGGTATGCGGCGCGCTCCACGGGACGTTTCATCATCTGCTCGGATGGCCTGCACGCGCAGATCGATCGGGAACTGCTCGCCGATGTGGCGGCCGCATATGGCGATCCGCAAGTCGCCGCGGATATGCTGGTGCAGTCCGCGCTCGACGCGGGCGGCAACGACAACGTCACCGTGATTGTGCTTGATATATGCGGCAAATCATCGGATTATTCGGCAAATGACGATTGGAACGTCAGCAAAATCGACGATCACGAGGATATCGGCGATTTACAGGAAAGCACATTGCAAACGTTACGTGCCGTCCAATAATGCGCATGTTCTCGCAATGACAATCGTCAATAATCGGATTTGTCACGTTATATCAGCGTATTCAATACAATATTTACAGAACACGAGATAAGGAGATCATGATGGTCGATTTCGATGCCGCGGTGGCGGCCGTGCAGGATCCGAACGCAGATCCCGTGTTTCTGGCGAAAATCGCTTACGAAAATCCGGAATTCGGCGCGAATGTGGTTGCCAATCCGCGTGCGTACCCGGGTCTGAAACGTTGGGTCGCCCAATTCGGCGACGAACGCGCACGTCAGCAGCTGGTCGCGATGGGGTGGCCGGTTCCACAGGACGGAATCATGCAGCAGGAGGCCGAGACGGCTTCTGAACAGGCGCAATACCAGATGCCAAGCGAACAGGCGCAATACCAGATGCCGCAGCAATCATCGGAAGTGCAATATCAGGCGCAGTACCAGCCGCCGGCAACCCAGCAATGCCAGCCTGAGCCGTTTGCGGCAACACCTGCATCAAATATGGCGAACGATGCTTCGACGGAATACGTCGACCCATATACCAACCCCGCAGACCTGTCTGAAGTGGCTGATTTTTCGCCGATTCAGCCGCAAGAGCCAGTCGCGTCGAATGCTGGTTTCACCGCGGAATTGGCCATGACCACGGAAGATCAGATGCTGATGGCTGAAATCGCAAGCAAAGCTCCGGAGCTGCACCCCTTCCTTGCGCGCAATCCGCATATCTACCCGGATCTGCTCAACTGGCTTGCCAGTCTCAATGATTCCGCCATCAACGCAGCCATCCGTCTGCGACGGTAACCCCTTGGTAGAACTTGGCAAAAGCCCGACGAAAGCCGCCAAACAAGGCCTAATAAAAGCCGCTTGCATTGGTAAGCTTTCGTACCATAATATGTTCGTTGCGCCGTCATCCTCATTTATGGATTGACGGCGCAACATGTATCGCGGCGCGAAGGAAATCAGCGCTGTTCGAAAGTGAAGAACTGGTCTCCGATACGCACCGTGCAAGGCGCGTCAAGCTTCATCGGCTTGCGTTCGACCTTGATCTCCTCATTGCCTTGAATGATGTACGTGCCGTTGAGCGAACCGTAATCCTCGATCCACAATACGCCATCCTGATCGAAGCTGATCGCCGCATGATTACGTGAGATGGTGCGCGTCGGATCCTCCAACTTCACGAATTTCGCACCTTCCGGCACTTCAGCGGAAGGCTTGCGCCCCAGCAGCACACCCATATCGACGATCACTTCCTGGCCGGTCTGCTCGTTGTAAAGCACATACTCCAGCTTCGGCTGCTTCATGGTGAACGCCGAAGACAGCACCGTGCCATCCCAGTCGATGTCATCATCGTCATTGACCGGTTCGACGTCGGACGGTTCCAGCGCCGCGGCAGCCTGTTCCACCGGCTGTATGTTCGCCGCATACGATTCCGCGGATTCCTGCACATTTTCCAATGCTTGGAATGCTTGGGATTCCGGTGATTCGTATGTTGGCTGCGATGTTGGCTGCGACTGCGCAGCCTCCGCCATGGCGGGCTCAACGAGAGAAGACATTACTGTGGCATCATCGTCATACCAACCTGGTTCAGGTGGAGGCGGATATGGAAGAAAGCTCATACCTTCATTGTAATTTGCCATGCGATTTTGCGATGAAGATATCCGCTCTGCAATACGTACGGTTCCGCAATAGGCTGACTGTTGTCGTAGGGATCGCAGCAACTGCAGTTCCGCATTAAAAATAGTTCCGCATTAAAAAAATGGGGATCAGCTGTTTCCAGCCAATCCCCATTCATGTATTGAGATGATTTCAGACGTTATGCCATTCCATCATCGCTTTTCGGATCACAGGGTGTCGCCCAAATCCATCTGACCGCCATTGTCGTCCAGGAAGTCATCCGGATTGAAGTCGTCGCCGAGCTTCAGATCTCCGAAGTCGATGTTCGAGAAGTCGACTTCGGACAGATCGGCGTCGCCGAAGGCGGCATCGGACTCGTCGCCACCCAAACCGAAGTTCGGGTAGATGGTGTCGCGAATGGCCTTGTCAGGCTCGACCACGGCGTTACGGTAACGGGCAAGGCCGGTACCTGCCGGGATGAGCTTACCGATGATGACGTTCTCCTTGAGGCCCTTGAGGTCATCGACCTTCTGGCTCAGAGCGGCTTCGGTAAGCACGCGGGTGGTCTCCTGGAAGGAAGCCGCGGACAACCAGGAATCGGTTGCCAGCGAGGCCTTGGTGATGCCCATCAGCTCCGGACGACCGGCAGCAGGCTTGCCACCTTCCTTCACGGCCTTCATATTGGCGGCCTTGAAGCGGGCCTGATCCACCAGTTCACCCGGAAGAAGGTCGGTATCGCCGGAATCGATCACCGTGATACGACGCAGCATCTGGTGCACGATGACCTCGATGTGCTTATCGTGGATATCCACGCCCTGGGAGCGGTACACGGTGTGCACTTCCTCCACAATGTTCACCTGGGCAGCACGCGGGCCGAGGATGCGCAGGATCTTCTTAGGATCGACGGAGCCTTCGATCAGCTGGGTGCCGGCTTCGACATGATCGCCGTCCTTGACCATCATCGGGGCGCGACGGGTCACCGGGTAGGCGATCGGCTCGACGGAATCGTCGTCCGGCTTCAGGATGACCTGACGGCCGCGCTCGGTGTCTTCCACCTTGACCACGCCAGCGAACTCTGCGATCGGGGCCTCACCCTTCGGAGTACGGGCTTCGAAAAGCTCAGTAACACGAGGGAGACCCTGGGTGATATCGGATGCGGAAGCAACGCCACCGGAGTGGAAGGAACGCAGCGTCAGCTGGGTACCAGGCTCGCCGATGGACTGTGCGGCCACGATGCCAACGGCCTCGCCGACATCCACCAGCTTGTTGGTGGCCAGCGACCAGCCATAGCACTTGGCGCACACGCCGCGCTTGGATTCGCAGGTAAGCACGGAACGGGCCTTGACCTCTTCCACGTCGTGGGCAACAAGATCGTTGAGCACGTCCATGGACAGCGCGTCACCGGCCTTGTACAGCACGGTCTCGCCGTCGGCGGGATCGATCACGTCGGTTGCGAGCAGACGGGAGTACGGACCGCCATCGGCGGCCTTGACCAGATGCAGGTTGCCTTCAGCATCACGCTCGCCGACCTTCATCGTCAGGCCACGCTTGGTGCCGCAATCCTCTTCGCGCACGATTACGTCCTGGGAAACGTCCACCAGACGACGGGTCAGGTAGCCAGACTCTGCGGTACGCAGTGCGGTATCGGCCAGACCCTTACGTGCACCGTGCTGGGAGATGAAGTATTCCAGCACGGACAGGCCGTCACGGTAGTTGGACTTCACCGGTCGAGGAATGATCTCGCCCTTCGGGTTAGCCACGAGGCCTCGCATGCCTGCGATCTGGTTGATCTGCATCATGTTTCCTCGTGCACCGGACTGCACGATGATAGCCAGGTTGTTCTTGGAGTCGAAGTGCTCCTCGACCGCCTCAGAAACCTCGCTGGTGCACTTGGTCCACAGGTCGATGAGTTCCTGACGGCGCTCCTCTTCGGTGAGCATACCGATTTCGTAGTTCTCGTTGACCTTGTCGGCTTCGGCTTCGTACTTCTCGATGTACTCGTCGCGCTCGGACGGCTGGATAACGTCGGAGAACGCGAAGGACACACCGGACCACGGTGCGCGGGTGAAGCCCATATCCTTCAGCGCGTCCAGCGTTGCCGCCACCTGTGCGGTGGAGTAACGGGTTGCGATGTCGTCGACGATCTTGCTCAGACGCTTCTTCGGAGCCTGATCGTTCACGAACGGGTAATCCACCGGCAGCGTGCTGTTGAACAGAATACGGCCATAGGAGGTTGCGAAAAGCACGGAACCATCATGGAAGCGCTCTTCCTTCACCACGGCCGGGCTGCCCGATTCCGGATCGACGACTTCGATTTCGCTCGGCTCCCAGCCCTTCGGCAGCACAAAGTCTTCCGGAAGGCGGATAAGCACCTTGGCCTGCATGTCGATCTCATGCTTGTCGAGGGCCATTTCGGCCTCTTCCAGCGAGGAGAACACGCGGCCCTGACCCTTGGCACCGTCGATGACGGTGGTCAGGTAGTACAGACCGAGGATCATATCCTGGCTCGGCATGGTCACGGTGTGGCCGTCAGCCGGCTTCAGAATATTGTCGGAAGCCATCATCAGGGAGCGTGCTTCAGCCTGGGCTTCAGCGGACAGCGGCAGGTGGACTGCCATCTGATCGCCATCGAAGTCGGCGTTGAATGCGGCGCAGGCAAGCGGCGGCAGGTGGATGGCCTTGCCTTCCACCAGAATCGGCTCGAATGCCTGAATACCCAGACGGTGCAACGTAGGTGCACGGTTCAGGAGCACCGGATGCTCGGCGATGACCTCTTCGAGCACGCCCCACACTTCGGAGTCGCCGCGGTCCACGAGACGCTTGGCGCTCTTCATGTTCTGGGCATAGTTGAGGTCGACAAGGCGCTTGATGACGAACGGCTTGAACAGCTCGAGGGCCATCGGCTTCGGCAGACCGCACTGGTGCATGCGCAGGGACGGACCGACCACGATCACGGAACGGCCGGAATAATCCACACGCTTACCGAGCAGGTTCTGACGGAAACGACCCTGCTTACCCTTGAGCATGTCGCTCAGGGACTTCAGCGGACGGTTCGAAGCGCCGGTGACCGGGCGGCCACGACGACCGTTGTCGAACAGGGAATCGACGGCTTCCTGCAGCATGCGCTTCTCGTTGTTGAGCATGATTTCAGGAGCGCCGAGCTCGATCAGTCGCTTCAGACGGTTGTTACGGTTGATCACACGACGGTAGAGGTCGTTGAGATCGGAAGTGGCGAAACGGCCACCGTCGAGCTGCACCATCGGGCGCAGATCCGGCGGAATAACCGGAATCACGTCGAGCACCATGGCCTCCGGCTTGTTACCGGTGGTCAGGAAGGCGTTGACGACCTTCAGACGCTTCAGGGCGCGGGCCTTGCGCTGGCCGGTACCGGTGTCGATTTCCTCGCGCAGCTGCTTGGAAGCGGCTTCAAGATCGAAGTCCTGCAGGCGCTTCTTAATGGCTTCGGCGCCCATGCAGCCTTCGAAGTAATCGCCGTAGCGGTCTTCCATCTCACGCCACAGGTCGACGTCGCCTTCCATGTCGCCCGGCTTCAGGTTCTTGAAGCGGTCGAACACGGCGCTCAGACGCTGGATCTGCTCGTCGAAACGAACGCGGATGGCGGCCATTTCACGCTCGGCGCTGTTGCGCAGCTTGGCGCGTGCGGAGCCCTTGGCTTCGCCTTCGGCCTCAAGTTCAGCCAGATCGGCTTCGACCTTCTTGGCACGCTCTTCGATTTCCGCGTTGCGGCGCTTCTCCAAGTTGGCGATATCGTTGTCGAACTCGTCCTGCAGACCCGGAAGATCCTCATGACGCTGTTCCTCATCGACGCTGGTGACCATGTAGGCGGCGAAGTAGATGACCTTTTCCAGATCCTTCGGAGCAATGTCCAGCAGGTAGCCCAAACGGGACGGAACACCCTTGAAGAACCAGATGTGGGTCACCGGAGCGGCAAGCTCGATATGGCCCATGCGCTCACGACGAACACGGCTCTTGGTGACTTCCACACCGCAGCGTTCGCAGACGATGCCCTTGAAGCGCACGCGCTTGTACTTGCCGCAGGCGCATTCCCAGTCGCGGGTAGGTCCGAAGATCTGCTCGCCGAACAGGCCGTCTTTCTCCGGTTTCAGGGTACGGTAGTTGATGGTTTCAGGCTTCTTGACCTCGCCGTGGCTCCAGTTACGGATGTCGTCGGCGGTGGCCAGGCCAATCCTCAGTTTGTCAAATGCGTTGACGTCCAGCACTCTATTGTCCTGTCTATCGATTCTTAATGCTTAATCACGTTTCATCAGGCTGGTCGCGCCGCGCTGTCAGGCAACGCGACCAGCCTTGGGATCACTGGAATTCAGGTTCTTCCACAACCTGGTCTTCCTTGGCGGCCGCGTCAGGACGTGCGCCAATGTTGAAGCCCAAATCGTCGGAGGAAGTAGACGGATCGTCGTCCTCGTCCTTCATGTCGATGGCCACGCCTTCGGCGTTGAGCACTTCGACGTTCAGCGACAGGGACTGCATTTCCTTAAGCAGCACCTTGAAGGATTCCGGAATGCCTGCCGGCGGCAGGTTGTCGCCCTTCACGATGGCGCCGTAGACACGCACGCGGCCGTCGACGTCATCGGACTTGGTGGTCATCATTTCATGCAGCGTGTAGGCGGCGCCATAGGCCTCGAGGGCCCACACTTCCATCTCGCCGAAACGCTGGCCACCGAACTGAGCCTTACCGCCCAACGGCTGCTGGGTGATCATGGAGTACGGACCAGTGGAACGCGCGTGGATCTTGTCGTCGACCAGGTGGTGCAGCTTCAGCATGTACATGTAGCCAACGGAGATCGGCTTCGGATACGGTTCGCCGGTACGGCCGTCGAACAGCACAGCCTTGCCGTCGTCGCCGACCAGCTTGTTGCCGTCGCGATCCGGAAGGGTGCAAGACAGCAGGCCCTTGATGGTTTCCGGACGAACGCCGTCGAACACCGGAGTTGCCACCGGAGTGCCCGGCTCGCCCTTTTCGGCGCCCTGCGGAATGTACTTCTTCCAAGCGGCTTCGGCATCCGGATCAAGGGAGATGTCCCAGCCGGCGTGCGCGATCCAGCCCAAGTGCAGTTCCAGCACCTGGCCAAGGTTCATTCGAGAAGGCACGCCCAGCGGGTTCAGCATGATGTCGACCGGAGTACCGTCGGCAAGGAACGGCATATCCTCTTCCGGCAGAATGCGGGAGATAACACCCTTGTTGCCGTGGCGGCCAGACAGCTTGTCGCCCTGGGTGATCTTACGATGCTGCGCGATGTAGACGCGGATCATCTGGTTCACGCCGTTCGGCAGCTCGTCGCCGTCTTCCTCGGCATCCTCGCGAGTGATCTCCTTGACGGCGATCACCGTACCGGTTTCGCCGTGAGGCACGCGCAGCGAGGTGTCACGCACCTCGCGGCTCTTCTCGCCGAAGATGGCGCGGAGCAGACGCTCTTCCGGAGTCAGCTCGGTCTCGCCCTTCGGGGTGACCTTGCCCACCAGAATGTCGCCGGCTTCGACCTCGGCACCGATGCGAATGATGCCACGCTCGTCGAGGTTGGCCACCGCGTCCTCGCCGACGTTCGGCAGATCGCGGGTGATCTCTTCGGCACCCAGCTTGGTTTCGCGGGCGTCGATCTCATATTCCTCGATGTGGATGGAGCTCAGGGTGTCGTCCTGCACGAGACGCTGGGAGATGATCACAGCATCCTCGTAGTTGTAGCCGTTCCACGGCATGAAGGCGATGAGCAGGTTCTTGCCCAGTGCCATTTCGCCCTTCTGGGTGGCCGGACCATCGGCAAGCACGGTACCGGCTTCCACACGTTCGCCGTCGTGGATCAGCGGAACCTGGTTGTAGCAGGTGGTCTGGTTGGAACGCAGGAACTTGGCCAGCTTGTAGGAGCTGGTGGTGCCGTCGTCGTTCATCACACGGATGATGTCGGCGGAAACATACGTCACCACACCCGGCTTCTCAGCCAGAATGACATCGCCGGAATCGACGGCCGCACGCCATTCGGCACCGGTGCCCACCAGCGGGCGCTCGGATTCGATCAGCGGCACTGCCTGACGCTGCATGTTGGTACCCATCAGCGCTCGGTGGCCCTCATCGTGCTCCAGGAACGGAATCAGGGAGGCGCCGACGGAAACCATCTGACGCGGGGAAACGTCCATGTAGTCAACGGAGCTGACGGGCACATCGACTGCTTCTTCTTCGCCGACTCGGGCAAGAGCCTGCTTCTTGACGAAGTTGCCGTTCTCGTCGAGTTCCTGGTTGGCCTGTGCGATCACGTGCTCGGCATCGCGGTCTGCGGTCATGTATTCGACCTCGTCGGTCACATGGCCGTTGATGACCTTACGGTACGGGGTCTCGATGAAGCCGAACGGATTGATGCGGCCGAAGGTTGCCAGAGAACCGATAAGACCGATGTTCGGACCTTCAGGAGATTCGATCGGGCACATACGGCCGAAGTGGGACGGGTGCACGTCTCGCACTTCCATGGATGCGCGGTCACGAGACAGACCGCCAGGGCCCAGAGCGGACAGACGACGCTTGTTGGTGACGCCTGCCAACGGGTTGTTCTGATCCATGAACTGCGACAGCTGGGAAGTTCCGAAGAACTCCTTGATGGTGGCGTTCACCGGACGAATGTTGATCAGGGACTGCGGGGTGATGGCCTCCGGATCCTGGGTGGTCATACGTTCGCGGACCACACGCTCCATACGGCTCAGACCGGTACGCAGCTGGTTCTGGATCAGTTCGCCGACCTGGCGGATACGACGGTTGCCGAAATGATCGATATCGTCGACGTCCACGCGCAGATCCACATCCTGGCCGTCACGCTTGCCCGGGAACTTGGTGTCGCCGGCATGCAGGGTGACCAGGTACTTGATGGTGGAGATGATGTCTTCGCGAGACAGGCTGCGATCGTTGACATCCTTTTCCAGACCAAGCTTGCGGTTGATCTTGTAACGGCCGACGCGGGCCAGATCGTAACGCTTGGTGTTGAAGTAGAAGGAGTCCAGCAGGTTCTTGCCGGCTTCCGGAGTCGGGGTGTCGGCCGGACGGATCTTGCGGTACAGGTCGGTCAGGGCCTCGTCCTGGGTCTGCACGGTCTCCTTGGCGAGAGCGTCCATGACCAGCGGGTAGTCCTTGAAGGCGTCGGCAATTTCATCCTTGGTCATGCCGATGGCCATGAGGAACACGATGGCGGACTGCTTGCGCTTACGGTCCACGCGCACGCCGAGGACGTCGCGCTTGTCGATCTCGAACTCGAGCCATGCGCCACGGCTCGGGATGATCTTCGCGCCGAAGACCTCCTTATCGGAGGTACGGTCCTGGGAACGGTCGAAGTACACGCCCGGGGAACGCACGAGCTGGGACACGATCACTCGCTCGGTACCACCGATGATGAAGGTGCCGTGCGGGGTCTGCAGCGGGAAATCGCCCATGAACACGGTCTGGGACTTGATTTCGCCGGTGTCGCCGTTCTCGAATTCGGCGTTCACGTACAGCGGCGCGGAGTAGGTGTAATCCTTCTCCTTGCATTCCTGCACGGTGTGGCGCGGCTCTTCGAAGTACGGATCGGAGAAGGTCAGGCTCATGGTCTGAGCGAAGTTCTCGATCGGGGAGATCTCCTGGAAGACCTCGTCAAGACCGGAGGTGTGGGGCACGGTGTTGGTGCCGTTCTCCAGATCCTCCTGGACTCGCTTCTGCCAGCGCTCGTTGCCGATGAGCCAGTCAAAGCTGTCAGTCTGTACACCCAACAGGTAGGGTACATCAATGGGCTCGCGGATGGAGCCGAAATTCACACGGTCCGACGCCTTGTGCAGATCAATATCATGCTGGTCGGCGCGTGCGATGATGGTGGTGGTGTTCGTCGTAGCCTCAGCCAATGGACGTTCCTTATCGCTCGCTAATCGTATCGATATGTTTCCCCGGAAGCGCTCTCATTGGCCACCATATGCCTAATACGCGGGCGCCTCTTCCTTGTCAGCGTGCCCGCTATATGACACGCATCTACGCAAAGTCATTAGAATAACATAACCTGTAGATTTTATTCCACTGTGATGCCGACCGGTTCCGACTTGGTTTTCGCATGTCCTTTGACCGACAGTTGGGCCGAATACACGCCACGGTCCACGTTCGGCAGGTCCGCCGCGTCGGCGCATTCGCTGCCGGAATGCACGCCCGGCCAAGTGATCGTCTGCTTGACCTCGTCGCCCTTGGCTATCAGCCGGTAATCCGTGTCCACGGGGCATACGTTCGATTTCCAGACCACGTCCTTGCCCGACTTGATCGTCAGCACCATGCCCGCCTGGGACACGTCGATCAGACAGCCAGCCTTGCCGGAACCGTTGTATTTCACGGAAGCGGTGAAGTCCATCGTGCCGCCCACACCGAAGCTCGATGCGGCCGGAGTAAGCGACAGCGCGACGTTGGATGCGTCGCAATCGGGAACGCTGCTTTTCTGCTGTTGGGTCGGCGACGGCACCTCCTTGCGGGAGATCGCGTAAACATCGGCATGGTGGATTTCGCGGTTGACAGCGACGACGCCCTGCGTCAGCGAATACAGGCAGAATACGATGAAGCTCAGCACCAGCACCGTCGCGATACCGAAAACGATGCGGCGGCGGCGATACATCGCCTGCTGTTGTTTCGTACGTTTCTTACCGGTCCGCGGGGAGGTCTTGTGAGCCATGGCTCCCAGTCTAGCGTGTCATCCTCCGTGCGGCACCGCGGCCGCACGCACCACGCATGCCGTGTACGTTACACCGGCAGCCGCACCCCTCCCCCGGGCAGGATTTCGATCAGACCGTCCTCGTCAAGCGACGCGATGCATTTGTCCAGCTGCACGTGGTCTTTCCACAGCCGTTCGACGCTCTTGCGATCAAGCACCGTCTCGCCATCCGGCAGGCCGCGCAGCGCGTTCAGTACCAGCCCGCGCACCTGCCGGTCCGTACCTTGGAATCGTTGGCGTGGTCGCGTACGCCGCTGCCCCAATCCCGGTCTTCCGTTGCGTAGGAACGCGCATTTTCCGGCGATCGGACAGGCTTCGCATAATGGCGATTTCGCAGTGCACACCGTCGCGCCGAGTTCCATGACGGCCTGGTTCCACACGACGGACGGGCGATCGAAACGACGGCATTTCGCGGAATCATCGTCCGGCAGCAGCCGTTTCGCCAGCGCGCGTTCCGCGGGACTTGCGCTGCCGCCGAGCGATTCGACGCCGACGAACGCACGTGACAGCACACGGCGGATGTTCGTGTCGACCACCGCGATACGTTCGCCGAAAGCGAACGACAGCACCGCGCTTGCCGTGTAATCACCGATGCCGGGCAGAGCAAGCAATTCGTCGTACGTATGCGGCAGCTCGTCGGCGTAATCGTATGCGATGACGTGCGCGCATTCCTGCAATCGCAGGGCGCGCCGCGGATAGCCAAGCCGCCCCCATGCGGTGATCACGTCGGATTTCGGGGCGTCGGCGAGCGCGGCTGCGTCCGGCCATCGGTCCATCCATGCGGTCCAATACGGCACGACGCGGCCCATCTGCGTCTGCTGGCTCATCACTTCGGAAACGAGCACGCCCCACGGTGTGGTGCGGCCGAATCGCCATGGCAGGTCGCGCGCGTTGGTCTGCCACCATTGCGCGAGCGTCGTTGCGATTTCGTCAGCATCGGAAGCATCGGAGGTGACGGCGGTGGCGGAATCGGCAAAGTCGTCAAAGTCGGCGTCACGTACGGCGGTGTCGTATGTGGTGTTCGTGTCGTTCATCGTTCCTATTCTTAGCATTTATGACGAACGAAGAACATACCGATAACGCGCAGGGCGCAACGCGCGACGCCGAGACGCAGGCGGCCGAAGCCAAGGTCGAGAAGATGTTCGAATACGGGTACCGCAAGTCCAATTACGGCCCGGACGAACTGGTGACCGACGCGCACGGCAATCCGATTTCCGTGGTGGACGCGATGCTGAGCGCGAAGGACGCGGCGAAGGCGGAGACCTCCACCCCGCACCTGTGCTACTACTCCCCGCGTATTCCGGGCAACACGGGTTCCGCGATCCGCCTGTGCGCCGTGACGGGAACGATTCTGCACCTGGTGGAACCTTTGGGTTTCAATCTGCGGGATACCAAGCTGCGCCGTGCGGGGCTCGACTACCATGACATGGCGCATGTGGTGCTGCACCCGAATTTCGAGGATCTGGTGGAATCGATGCCGGATTCGCGCATCATCGCCTTCACCGCGCACGCCACCAAGCTGTACACCGACATCGAATACAGGCCGACCGACATCCTGCTGTTCGGTCCGGAACCGGGCAATATCCCCGATCCGATGGACATCATGGCCGGCCCGCATGTGGCCGAGCAGGTGCGTCTGCCGATGCGTCCTTCGCTGCGTAGCCTGAATCTCACCAACTGCGCCTCCATCGCCATCTACGAAGCCTGGCGACAGTTGAACTTTGCCGGCGGTAAGTAAAAACAGTTTTACAAACGCAAAAGAGCCCGGCCCTCCGTGCAGGAAGGTCGGGTTCTTTCGTAAGAACGTCAGTTCTTGAAGGAGTGGATCGGCGCCGGAATGCGGCCGCCACGGGTCACGAAGGCCTCGCAGCTGGTCTGGTTCACCGGAATGATCGGCGCGTAGCCCATGAGGCCGCCGAAGTTGGCCATCTCGCCCACGCCCTTGCCTTCCACGGGGATCACGCGCACGGCGGTGGTCTTCTGGTTGACCATGCCGATGGCCGCCTCGTCGGCGATGATGCCGGAAATGGTGGCCGCGGTGGTGTCGCCGGGGATGGCGATCATGTCAAGGCCGACGGAGCATACGCAGGTCATGGCCTCAAGCTTTTCGATCTTCAGGCAGCCGTTGTTGGCCGCGTCGATCATGTTCTTGTCTTCGGAGACCGGAATGAACGCGCCGGACAGGCCGCCCACATAGGAGGACGCCATGATGCCGCCCTTCTTCACCTGGTCGTTGAGCATGGCGAGCGCGGCGGTGGTGCCTGGGGCGCCCACCTGTTCGAGGCCGATCTTCTCCAGCACTTCGCCGACGGAGTCGCCCACGGCGGGGGTCGGGGCGAGCGAGAGGTCGATGATGCCGAATGGCACTCCGAGTCGACGGGATGCCTCCTGGGCCACCAGCTGGCCGACACGCGTGATCTTGAACGCGGTGCGCTTGATGGTTTCGCACAGGAACTCGAAGTCCTTGCCCTTGGCCTCGTCCAGCGCGCGGGAGACCACGCCCGGACCGGAAACGCCGACGTTGATTACGGCATCGCCTTCGGTCACGCCATGGAAGCCGCCGGCCATGAACGGGTTGTCGTCGGGGGCGTTGCAGAACGCCACGAACTTCACGCAGCCGTAGGAATCGTTGTCTGCGGTGGCGTGCGCGATGTCCTTGATGATATGGCCGAGCAGCTCGACGGAGTTCATGTCGATGCCGGTCTTGGTGGAGCCCACGTTCACGGAGGAGCACACGATGTCCGTTTCGGAAAGCGCCTGCGGCAGGGAACGGATGAGCATCTCCTCGGCCGGGGTCATGGACTTGGACACGAGCGCGGAGTAGCCGCCGATCAGGTCGACGCCGACCTTCTTGGCCGCGCGGTCGAGTGCGTGTGCGATCTTGACAAAATCCTCGGAGCTCTTGCAGGAGCTTGCGCCGACCAGGGAAATCGGGGTGACAGTGATGCGCTTGTTGACGATCGGGATGCCGAAATCGCGTTCGATGGCCCGGCCGGTGGACACGAGGTCCTTGGCGTACGTGGTGATCTTGTTGTAGATGTTCTCGCAGACCTCGTCGACGCTGTCGGCTGCGCAATCCAGCAGGCTGATGCCCATGGTGATGGTGCGCACGTCGAGCTTCTCCTGCTCGATCATCTTGTTGGTCTCGTGGACCTCCATGATATTCAGCATGGTTTTTCCTTACGGTTGCTCGGATTCGAAGATTCGGTTACTTGCCTGACCAGCAGCTCAGACGCGGTGCATCTTGGTGAAGATCTCTTCGCGCTGGCAGCGGATGCGCACGCCGATCTCCTCGCCGAGCTTGTCGAGATCGTCGACGACGGTGCCGAATTCTTCGTCGGCGTTGGAGTAGTCCACAATCATCATCATGTTGAAGAAACCGTCGATGATGGTCTGCGAAATGTCGAGTACGTTGACCTTGTGCGCGGAAAGATAGGTGCAGACGCGTGCGATGATGCCGACAGTATCCTGACCGACGACGGTGATGATTGCCTTGTTCATGGAACTCCCTAATCGTTAGGTGCGAATATCCAGTTACCGCCTCGGCGAATTGCCGGGCGTGCCCCAAGTATAGGAAACGCACGCGCCAAAACACCCCTCTCTCCCGCTTTTCGCATTACATGGTGAGACGCCACACGCGCATGTCAGTAGTCAAACGTTTGCCTAGGTCGTCACCGCCCACGGATTCACCCGCGCCGTGTCGCAACACAGCATGACATGCAACATCCGCCGGCAAATTACAACGCAGCGCACATATCGTGCCCATATCTCGCACATATCGCGTACATACCCCTGCACATACGGCAGCGGCCCCGCACCCGCCGTGTCACAAGGAACACGCAGGAACGGGGCCGCCGGATACGGCTCTACGTCTTAGCGCCAAATACCGTTCAATGCACGCGCATCAACCGCATCGATCTTGCCGGACGACGCGATGCGAAGCTCACCGTCGCCATCAGCGCCTTGGAACAGCATGCTTCCTGCCGTCTGACCGCCATTGAGGAACACTTCGACAACATTGCGGTCGAAGAACACCTCCACCTGGCGAACATCGGTGATGCCGCTGTCGAAGTCGACATCCTCCACCGCAGTGCCCTTGGCCACCAGGCGGGTCACGCCATCAGTGCGCTGCAGCAGCAGTTCGGTCGGCCTGCCGTCCTGCGGGTTGACGCCCTTCGCCAGCACCATGATGGCATCGGCATCATCCGCCAGATGCACGTTCGCATAGTATGCGTTGCCGGGAGCCGTAACGACCATATCCCCGCCATCGCCGTGCACGGCAAGACGCTCGCCGAGCAGCTCGCGGTACACTTCATCCACCGGCCTGCTATACAGCCTGCCGTCACGCACGTGCAGTTCGCGCGGCAGCGACATCATGCCGTTGGCAAGGCACGGCTGCTCAACACGCATCGCCGGGAAGTCGGTATACCAGCCGAATACGATGCGGCGGCCGTTATCGTCGACGAAGCTTTGCGTGGCGTAATATCCGGTGCCGAAATCGCACCAGTCGCTGGCCTTGACATCCAGTTTCGGACCATTATCGGTGTTCACCAAGTCGCCGGCATACCAGCGCACCTGCTGGAAACGTCCCTGCTTGTCGCGGTAGTGCATCAGCGCGCCCACGGCAACGGTCACGCCGTCGACCTGGAACAGGTCAGGGCATTCGTAGGTGCGTGCGATCTGATGGCCGAAATCGGCGAGCACCGGCCCTTCGTAGCGCCATGTCACATTGCGCTTGAGCGGTTTCTTCGCGGAGAACAATGTCATGGCGGGAACGGTGGCGTTGTTCGGCTGGTCGACCCCCGGCTTGCCCTGAGGAGAATAAGTGAACCAGCCGCCGGTGTTCTGGGTGCTGATGCCGGGAACCGCACTATCGGCGGCGTCTGCGCCAAATTCCGATACCGGCAGATTGGTGGCGGTTACCATATAGGCACGATCCGGGTCGAGCGCCTCGCCGCCCATGCCGCATTCAACCTTCGGATCACGGAAGTCATAGCCAAAATCGTCATTCGCACGCAGCGCCACCGGCGATTCCACGCGAACATGCACGCCGTCCTCGCACAGGCAGGTGGTCTGGTATTCGGTGACGGAGGATTCGTCGCCGCGGGTTTCCAGATGACGGGTCAGGTACAGGCGGATGGCGTTTGCCTCGTTGCCGGCGACCGGATTGTCATGCTCGTCCACGGTCACGGCCGAACCGGAGAACGCGCCGCCGACGATACGCTCGTCGGTGTGCAGTTCGGGCTGCGGTTCCAGGAAGACTGGCAGATGAGTCCAATGCACCAGATCACGGCTTACCGCGTGCCCCCAATGCATATTGTCCCAGCCGAAACCATACGGGTTGAGCTGGAAGAACAGGTGGTAGCGCCCTTGGAACTGGCACAGGCCGTTCGGATCGTTCATCCAACGTGCGAACGGTTCGAAATGCGCGCCCGAACGCCCGAAACGGTTGTAGATCTGTTCCAGCGTGGGCTGTGCAGGCCAATCGGTGTCGCTTGGATTCATGTTCACGTAGCGAACGCCGTTGTCAAGCAGGTCATCGCATTCGGAAAGGTAGCCGAAGCGTACAACCAGGCCGTTTGCCGCCACGGTGACGGTGGATTTCTGCGGCACCGCAATGGAGAAATGATGCCTGCGTTCAGCGATGGGCATGGTGTGCGCCGCGATTGCGACGCCGTTGCCGTCCGCAACGGTGACGACGGCGTTCCCCTCGCCACAGCGTTCGGCGAACAGATCGAGCTGCCGGTAGCCGCCGGTTTCGACGGAGATGGAATAGGTATTCGACATAGTAGACCCCTCTACACGTGTGAAATGAATATGGAAAATGGATGGAAATACTCAAAGACGCAGTGCCGTCAGGAAACGATCGAATCGCATTCGATGATGCGGCATCGCAACGGTGTCATCGGGCCGTTCTCCAAACGCCTGATCGAATCCTCACTGCGTGCAAGGCTTTCCGTGGCGGCTTCATCGTCGATCATGGCGACCAGCTGATGCACCGCTTCGAAGCCCATTTCGTAGTGAGGAAGCTCCAAGGTGGTCAACGCGGGCTTGAGCACGTCCGTAATGAGCGGCTGGTTGTCGATGCTGATCACGGAAACGTCTGTGCCGATGCCGACCGACCGCTCTCTGGCCGCCTCGTAGATGAAGGTCGCGCGCACATCGTTGAAGCAGAAGATGCCGTCCGGCTTGATCTCGTCGAACACGCGACCGGCTTCCGAAGCGGCGTTTGTGGCCTCTTCCACGTTGACGACCAACTGCTCGTCGAAGGGGATGCCCGCGTCCGCGAGCGCTCGGCGATACCCGGCGAACCGCTCCCCCTGGGCGATAATGGTGATTGAGGAACCGTAGTAAACGATGCGTTTGCAGCCGGCCTGAATCAGCCGATTGGTGGCATCGTACCCTGCCATTTCGTCGTCGGGGTAGATTGAGGGAATCTTGCGATTCTCGTCTTCGCTGTCGACGACGACCGTGGGGCTGCCTTCGAGTTCGGCGGGGATCTCCACAACACGGTGGTACATCATGGCATACAGGAAACCGTCCACGCGGTACTGCCGCAGGGCCGCGATCTCCTGGTTCTCCAGTTCCCGATCGTTTCCCGTGTTGACGGTGAGCAGAATATAGCCGAGTTTGCGCGCTGCCTCCTGCGCTCCCACCAGTACGCGCCCGGCATGTGGCGAGGTGGCGATCTCATCGGTGATAAAGCCGAGGACATACGACCTGCTGGTGCGCAATGTACGCGCCACGGAGTTCGGCTTGTATCCCATTGATTGGGCCGTTCCGCGCACTCGTTGCGCCACCGCCTTGCTGACGCGATTGCGGTCCTTGTTGTTCATGACCAATGACACGGTGCAACTGGAGACGCCGGCCTCTTTTGCGATGTCTTTGATCGATACCAATGGTTTTGCCTTGTCTGCTTGGCGGCTTTGTGAAGCGGATTCCATTGTATGCCCGCCTTTCTTTGGCGACACTCTGCCGTTCAGCTTTTCGCGTATCGGATGCCCGGCTGCTCCCGGTCATGGATGTCCATTCCCGGAATCCGGCCGAACGAGTACACGATCCACGCAGTGCAGAACATCGGCAGCGACATGCCGAACACCATGAGCAGACCCGGCCATTGCGCCCAGGCAAGGATCGCCAGCAGTGCGAGTCCGATCTGCAGCAGGGTGCACAGCGGACGGGCCACGATCATGGTCAGTGTTGTGCGGACGATCCACAGCGGACGTTCGTCATAGTTCGCGCGCACCACCCAGACCAGCATGGTGAAGGCCAGCAATACCAGTGCCAGCACGAACAGTACGCCGGAAACCGCCACGTCGAACGTTCCGCGTGCATGCCAGTTCATCATGTAGTAGTCGATGGCGAGCACCACCCAGCATACGGCCAACGGCCAGCCGAAGAGATTCGCCTGCTTGAGCTCGTTTTTCCATGCGCCGTGGAAGATGCCCCATACTTCCTTGGCACGCATCGACCGATCCTCAGCACGCAGCCACGTGCGGAACGTGGTTTGCGCGGCGGCGCAGGATGGGAAGAATCCCAGCACCACGGCACCCAGCAGTGTGTGCACGAGCATGGCGATGTTCACCACGAAGATCGTGAGCAGCAGACGGCAGAACCGTTCATAGGCCACGGAAAAACGAGCGAGCATGGCGAATCCCTTTCAATCAGCCCTTGACGGCGCCGAGCATGACGCCCTTGTTGAAGTACTTCTGCAGGAACGGGTACAGCACCAGCAGAGGCAGGGTGGAGACGATGATGATGCCGAACTTGATCTGGTCGGCCGCCTGCTGTTGGGCCGCGGCGTTGACGTTCGTACCGGTGCCTTGTGCCACCAGCAGCAACTGCTGCAAGACCACCTGCAACGGCTGCTTTGTGTCGTCGGTGATGTAGATCAAGCCTGTCATGAAGTCGTTCCAGTGGCCGACGAAGTAGTACAGGCCGATGACGGCGAGGATGGCGGAGCTTAACGGCAGCACGATCTTGAAGAAGTAGCCGAAGTAGCTCAGGCCGTCGATCTGCGCAGCATCATGCAGTTCCTCCGGAATGGAGGTTTCGAAGAAGGAGCGCGCCACGATCACGTTGTATACGGAGACAGCGCCGGGCAGGATGAACACCCACATGGTGTTGTTGATGCCGAGGGCTTTGTACAGCAAATAGTTCGGAATCAGGCCGCCGCTGATGAACATGGTGACGGTGAACAGGAACATGATGACGCGGCGCGGCTTGAATTCGCGGCGGGACAGCGCGAAGGCGCAGGGGATGGTCACGGCCATGTTGACCGCGGTGCCGACCACCGAGTAGATGATCGTGTTGAGATAGCCCTGCCAGATGCGATGGTTGGCGAACACCTTCGCATACCCGACGAAGGTCACGCCTTTGGGCAGCAGGGTCACTTCGCCGCCGGCCACGGCATTCGGGTCGGAGAACGATGCGATGACCACGAACCACAGGGGGTAGAGCACTGCGACCACGGTGAACACCAGAAGCAGCACGATGACGAAGTCGACGGCCAGATCACCTGGCGTTTTCTTCTGACGTACATGCTTGTTCCAGGGAATATCGTTCTTGCTTTGGGCAACGGCCCCGGTTGTTGTTGCAGACATGATGACTGCCTCCTAGAAAATGCTCGTATCGGAAACGCGCTTGGCGATCGCGTTCGCGGTGATCAGGAAGACGAAGTTGACCAAGGTATTGAACAGGCCGATGGCGGTCGAATACGAATACTGGCCGTTAATAATACCGATCTTGTAGGTGTAGGTCGCGATGACCTCGGTGGCCGGCATATTCAGCGAATTCTGCATCAGGTAGATCTTGTCGAAACCCACGTTGAGCACGGAACCCATGTTCATGATGAGCAGGATTGCGCAGGTCGGCATGATCGCCGGCAGGTCGACGTAACGGATCAGTTGCAGACGGCCGGCGCCATCGATCTTCGCGGCCTCGTACAGCGAGGTGTCCACGCCGGCGAGCGCGGCCAGGTAGATGATGGAGTTCCAGCCGACGTGCTGCCAGACTTCGGAGATCCAGTAGACGGCGGTGATGGCGCTGGTGGAGCCCATCAGCGATTCGTCGCCGAAGAAGCGGCCCAGGATGCCGGAGCCCGGGGACAGGAAGATGTTGAGCATCGAGACGATGACCACCACGGAGATGAAGTGGGGCATGTAGGTGACGGTCTGTACGAAGCCCTTGATTTTCTTGGAGCCGATCTGGTTGATCAGCAGGGCCAGGATGATTGGGAAGATGAAGCCCATGACCAGCGTCCACAGGGAGATGCGAATGGTGTTGGTCATGATCTCGCCGAAGAGCGGGTTATGGAAGAACTCGTTGAAATATTTGAATCCTACGAACTTGCCGCCGGTCAGACCCTTGGTCGGGTCGAATTCACGGAAGGCAAGCTGGATGCCCCACATCGGCACGTAGGCGAACAGGCCGACGAAGAACAGGGCGGGAGCGGTGAGGATCCACAGCTGCCAGTAGCGGCGGAAGTGGTCGGCGATGCGATCGAGCAGACCTGGTTTCTTGCGGTCGGGAGCCGCTTCCATCGCCATGGTCCGTGCAGCAACGCCTTGCGATGTTTGTGCACTCATGTTGGTCTCCAATTTAGGATGATTGCTAGGGAACAAAAATGCGGGGTCCGGCGGCAGTCACGGGAGAGAAACGAACCCGTGCGATGGACCCCGCGGTATTACTTGGCTACTTGGTGTACTTGTCGTACCACTTCTGCCAAATCTTGATGTTGGCGTCGAGGCCGAGGGTCGGTTCGGACACCTTCTTCACGTAGGCATCCCATTCCTTGTCGATGCCGCCCTTCTGGACCCACTTCGCGATCTGGTTGTTCGCGTAGTTGGAGATGGCGGTGTTGTTGTTTTGCAGGGTGTTGGAGTCCTCGGTATTCGGGCGCACGTAAATCGGTACGACATCCTTGACGCCGTCGACGCGGTTGCGCGCCTCACGAATGGCCAAATCGGACGCAGTGACCTGGTCGGCGTTGGTGTCGTTGACCATCTTCACGTCGTCGCGAATCCAGCCACCGAAGCGGTCCTGCAGGGCGACGGCGCGGGTATCAGGATATTCGGCGTAGGCTTTAGCCTTGTCGATGGTGTACTGGTGGTCGCCGTCATCGGAGACGATATCCGGAATAGAGCCGAAGAATCCAGCCACGGAAAGCTTCTCGCCGTACATGGCGTCGATCACCTTGTAGATGGCGTCCTGGTTGGCTGCGTTCGGGTTGACGGTCAGGCCGGAACCGGAGTAGGCCCAGCGGCAGGCGTCCTGGGAATAATCCCACTTGACCTGGGAGTCGGGCGTGGAGGCGTCTTTCTTCAGCGGCGGCAGGGTGACGTACTGGTCGCCAAGCGCGTTGCCGTATTCGGAGTAGTTGGACCAACCGAAGGAGACGCCGGTCAGCGCGGTCTTGCCGTCACTGACGGTCTGCGAAGTGTATTGCGAGGCGTCGCGGGTGAGCACATCCTTCGGGATAAGGCCCTTGGCCATGAGTCCGTGCAGGTAGGAGACGACGTCCTTGAGCGCGTCGGAGGTGTAATAGCTCTTAACCTTGCCGTTGTCCACATAATAGCCCTGTTCGGAAGCGCCGCCGCCCATGAAGGAGGTGACCACGCCTTCGGAGTTCATCAGCGCCAGAGGGCTCCACAGGCCGAAGCCGAGGCTGCGGATATTCATCGGCACCTCATCGGCCTTGCCGTTGCCGTTCGGATCCTGGGTCTTGAATGCATCGAGCACGTTCTCGAGCTCGTCCCAAGTGGTCGGCATCTGGAGTCCCAGCTTGTCCAGCCAGGTCTTGTTGATGAACATGTGAGTGCCGGAAACCTCGTAACCCTTGCCGCGGTCGGAGGGCAGCATGGCGATCTTGGTGCCATCGGTAACGTACTTCGCAGCGCCCGGCTGGGCCTTGAGGAACTTCTTGACGTTCGGCATCTTATCCAGATGCGGCTTGAGATCCTCGAAGTAGGTGCTGTACTTGGCCGCATCCACCATGCTGAACAAGCTCAAGCCAATGTCCGGGAATTCACCGGCGGCCATCTTGGCGCTCTTCTGCTGACCCCAAGCGTTGTCGGCGACTTCCTGCCACTTGATGGTGCAGTCGCAGGCGGCTTCCAGATCCTTGGTGTACTGGGTGTCCTGCATCGGATGGTCGGTCACGTTGCGACGAACCAGAATATTGACGATTGGCTTGCCGTTCTCGTCTGTGGTGGCCTGCTTGTTGCCGCAGGCGGCAAACGTCGTGACCATAGTCGCGACTGCAGCTATTGATGCCAACAGGCGAACACTTCTTCGTGCCATGATTAGGCTCCTTCTTCCTTGATGTTTCCTCCTCGTACCGATGTAAGACGCACCGGTACGACCTCATCAGCCGCTTGCTTTGCGGTGATTAACCACTATAAATCGTTAATCGTTTAATGTCAAACGTTAATCGTTTATCTCAATAGTTAGCGCTCTCATCAACCAGTCCCCCCAGCGTCGCAAACGTAAACTTCGGCTCCATACTGCCGTTCTTGCAGAACACCGGAATCACCCACATCGCGACACGCCGTTAATCGTATAACGTATCGTTTTTCATCAAATACACGTACAACCCGTCCGTTGTACGCACAAAAGCGTAGCCGAACATGACGGCCACCAAGTCGACACGTCGCTACTTACGAAAGGTGCTCCCCTCCTTCAGAAAGAAGGAGGGGAGCACGAATACGATCACAGACAGCACCAGGCCAAACACGTAGCCGCACCGGGAGCCGGGATGAAGCATTCGGCATCGTACCTGCTGGTCATCGCCGTGGGATACGCTGTGCGCCATCTGGTCCACAAGTAAATCGTGCAAAAAACGCGCGTTGGCGCACGTCCTTTTTCATGGGCGTGCGCCAACGCGCGTTTTTGCATCGGCTTCTGCGATCAAGCCTCGCGGCTCGCGGAAGCCGCAGCGAACGCCGGCAAGGCGCGAGGCGCGTTGAAGCCTTCCTTTTCGAAGCGGTCAGCAATCTTCTGTGCGATCTCGTGGCCCTGGCCCTTGTCCACCAGCGCGATGATGGAGCCGCCGAAGCCGCCGCCGGTCATACGCGCGCCGTACGCGCCGTTGACACGAGCCACATCCACGGCAATGTCCAACTCGGGCACAGTCACTTCATAATCCGCTGCGAGCGAATCATGAGACGCGTTGAACAGTCGGCCTGCCTCGTCGATCTTGCCGTTGGCGAAGGCACGCACGAAGGAATTGACACGGGCGATTTCGGTGATAACGTGGCGCACGCGCTTCTTCATCGTGTCGTCTTCCAGCTTGTCGAGCGTTTCCTTGAGTGCCTGGAACGGATCCTCGGATTTAGCGATTTCGTCGGCGACCACACGCAGGTTGGCCACGCCGAGGATTTCGGCGGCCTTCTCGCAAGTGGCGCGACGCTGGGCATACTGGCCGTCGTTGAGCTGATGCGGAGCCTGAGTGTCAAGCACCAGCAGTTCCAGACCGTACTTGTCGAGATCGAATTCCTGCTGGGAGACGTTCTCCAGCGGGCTCAGCTCTGGACGGCAATCAAGACGCAACGCATGGCCGAAAGTGCAGCGCATGGATGCGTTCTGATCGAGACCACCGGTGGACGCGCCCGCCATATCGTTTTCCGACTTGATGGCGGCGTTGATCAGTGTCACACGACCGGCATCGGATGCGCCATAACCCAAACCGTACACGTCATCCAGCGCCAAGGCGGTGGAGCAGGTCATGGCTGCGGAGGAGCTCAGACCGGATCCGAGCGGAACGCAGGAGGAGAATGCCGCGTCGAAGCCCTGCACCGCATCGAAGCCGGCTTCGCGCAATGCCCAGGCAACGCCTACCGGGTAGGCGGCCCAGCCTTCCACACCACCGGCCTGCAGACCATCGAGGTCGGCTTCGGTAACATTTTCGGAATCAACGTCGGAAACCACGCGCACCTTGGTGTCTTCACGCGGCTTGAGCGCGATGAACGTGCGGTGCGGCAGTGCGATCGGCAGGCACAGGCCCGCGTTGTAGTCGGTGTGTTCGCCAATCAGGTTCACACGGCCCGGTGCGGCCCATACGCCAGCCGGTTCCTCACCGTAGGTGGCTCGGAACAGGTCGGTCGCGTTCTTCACACCCTCGTCATGCGAGAGCGGCTCAATGAATTCAACAGCAGTCATTGGTGTTTTGTCCTTTGGGTTTTATTGGCTTTCAGCCTTCGATATCGATCGGTCCGAGCTCGTGGAAGCGCTTGGCGATGAGTTCCGGCGTGGTGTCGGACACCCATGCGGCCATGCCGGATTCGGATCCGGCCAGATACTTGATCTTGTTGGCGGCGCGGCGGAACGAGAAGAACTGCAGGTTGAGGCGGTAGTTTTCGCGGCGCTTGTCGTGGATCGGGGCCTGATGCCAGGCAGCGATGTACGGCAGGTCCATGCCCTTGCCATCGCCCTTGTCGAAGAACGCGTTGCCGCGCTTGAGCAGGGTGGAGTACATGACGGCCAGATCCCAACGCTCCTGATCGTTGAGCTCGTCGAGGGTGAGCACGTCACGCACCGGGGCCACATGCACCTCGAGCGGCCAGCGTGCCGCGGCCGGCACATAGGCGACCCAACTGTGGTTGCGCATGACGATGCGCTCCCCGGCCTCGATTTCGGAGTTCATGAGATCCTTGAGCAGGTTGCCGCCGGTCTTCTCATGGTAGGCTTCGGTCTGCTTGAGTTCGGCTTCCATCTTCGGTGCGATGAACGGATAGCAGTAGACCTGGCCGTGCGGGTGCGCCAGGGAGACGCCGATTTCCTGACCGTGGTTCTCGAACGGGAAGATCTGCTCGATACCCTCCATCTTGGAGATTTCGGCGGTACGGAACGCCCATGCCTCCACGACGGTGCGCAGGCGGGAGACCGGCAGGTCCGCCGGCAGGCCGTCTTCATCCGGGTCGAAGCAGATCACTTCGCAGCGGCCTGCAGCGAGCTTCTTCTCCCACAGCGGGTTACCGTTGACGTATTCCACGGCTTCGGAACGGCCCGGCACGCGCACCATCGACGGGAAACGGTTCTCGAACACGACCACGTTGTAGTCGGTGTCCGGCACTTCACCATCCTGGTACGGATCGCCCGGCTTGCGCGCGGCCAGCGGATTGCCTTTGGCCGTCGCGCCCGGACCGGCGGTGATCGGACGGTTCATACGTGCGGTCGCCATCGGAATCCAATCGCCGGTCAGCGGGTCGCGGCGCATTTCCGGAGCCGCGTACGGCACTTCCTCGCCCGCGGCGTTGAGCTGGTTGGAGAAACGGTACGGAAGTTGGCGCGGATCCTTCAGTTCGCGAGTCTTGACGCCGGAGACGTATTCCGGATCGTCGTCAAGATAGAAGAAATCACGTCCGTCCGCGAGCGTGGTCGGCGTGATACGGATATGCTCCTTCGCATATTCTCCCGGAGTGTAGTTGACGAAATCACCCATGTGATTATTCACCTTCCTGAACCGGCTCGGCCTGGCGTGCCAGAACGAGCTCTTTGACCAAATCCCTTGTTTTCGACACCGAATCGGGGTCCAATCCGTCATCGGTGATGACCGTATCCACCTGGTCAAAACGTGCGAACAGCGACAGTGACGTGCAGCTCCACTTGGTGTGGTCGGTCAAAATTATCGTGCGATCGGCAATGTCCATCATCGCCATATCGGTTGCGGCTTCCAGCGAGTTCGGCATGAGGAAACCGCGCGGAATGGACACGGAATGCGTGCCCAGAAATACGGTGTTGACGCGCAGCGAGGCGACCACTTTGTCTGCGATCGGCCCGACGAGCGAGTTGGAGCGCGTGGTGACGCCGCCGGTGACGATGACTTCCACGTCTTTCGATTCAAGCGCCTGCACCAGCTCCGCCACCGGAATGGAGTTGGTAAGAATGGTGATGCCCGACGATTGCTGCGATTCGAGCAGATGTTGCGCGAACACGTACGCCGTGGTGCCGCCGCCGATGGCGATCACGTCTCCGGGGGCCACGTATTTGACGGCTTCCTGTGCGATGGCGTCCTTCAGACCGATGTCCATCTGCGACTTTACGGAAAACAGCGGTTCGCTCAGCAGCGTGCTGGTGCTGACGGCGCCGCCGTGCACGCGCTTCAGCAGACCCTTGTCCGCCAGATCGGCGATGTCACGGCGGATGGTCATCGCGGAGACGCCCAATTCCTTGGACAGCGCAGTGATGCGCACCGCACCACGGGTACGCAGACGGCTCAAAATCAAATGCTGGCGTTGCGACGAAATCATATGAACATTATCGCACATGTTCACTCAAAAATACAACTGAGTTGAGCGTTTCGCGCGTGTTTCACGCAAAGCCGCACCACAATCGACTCAAATTCAGCCTAAAACGAACAAAAACGAACGTCCTATATGCCGCACCGACACACATCGGCTTTTGCCCAAAATGCCATGCGAAACCAATGAAAACGTGCGAGAATAAGGAACCATGACATACGTTTCCGAAAACTTTTGGCACGACGCAGTGAACAAAGCCACCACCGACCTTTTCACGTTCGGCTACAAGCACATCATCAAACCGCATTTCATCTTCAACCAGACGCCCGACGTGGCCCACAGCCAGATGATCGATTTCTGCAAGGTCACCCGCAACATTCCACCGCTGATGTGGCTATGCCGCGAAATGCTCGACTACACCGACCCGATACTGGAAACCAACGTGATGGGCGTCGACTTCGCCAATCCGTTCGGCCTGTCCGCCGGCCTCGACAAGGATTGCGAGATGCCGGTGCTGCTCGACAACGTCGGCTTCGGTTTCGAAACGGTCGGCTCCACCACGTCGCGCCCCTGCCCCGGCAACCCGCGCCCATGGTTCCACCGCCTGCCTGAATACGATTCGATGATGGTGCACGTGGGCCTTGCCAACGAGGGTTCCGCGGTGGTGATTCCGCGCGCCGAGAACGCATGGACGAAGGCGAAGAGCATGCAGGTGTCGGTTTCGATCGCCCGCACGAACGACAGCAAGACCGGCGATCTGGACGAAGGCATCGAGGATTACTGCATTTCGATGCGCCGCGCGGCCGGACGCACCGCCATGGTCGAAGTGAACATCTCCTGCCCGAACACCATGGCCGGCGAACCGTTCAACCAAAGCCCGGAAGCGCTCGACAAGCTGTTCACCGAACTGGACAAAATCGACCGTCCGCAGCCGACGCTCGTCAAAATGCCGCTCAATAAGACGTGGCCGGAATTCAAGGATCTGCTGGACGTGCTCGCCGAGCACAACGTGCAGGGGCTGTCGATCGCCAATCTGCAGAAGGACCGCACCGGCATGTCCATTCCGCGCGATTGGGAGGGCGGACTGTCCGGCTCGCCGTGCTACGCGACCAGCAACGAACGCATCAAGCAGGTCTACCGCGAATATGGCGACCGGTTCGCAATCGCCGGCATCGGTGGCGTCTTCACCCCGCAGCAGGCGTATGAGAAGATTCGTTGCGGCTCGTCGCTGGTGATGTTCATCAGCGCGCTTATGTACCGCGGCCCGCAGCAGATCACCGTGTTGAAGCGCGGCCTTGCCGAACTGCTCAAGCGCGACGGATTCGACCATGTGAGCCAGGCTGTCGGCATCGACGCCTGATACCGATTATTTCAATCGGCAGCGAGCACCAAATAATAATGCGCCCTGCGACCGCCAACGCGGTGCAGGGCGCATTATTGTTGTTCGATTGTTGTTCGATATTACCTTGGTTATTGGTTGCGTTTAGTATGCGCCACGCACATACTGCGGCTGGTAGGGCGCATCTTCGGTCGGAATACCGAGCTTGTGGGCGGCGCGAAGAGGCCAATTCGGATCACGAAGCGCCGCACGTCCGATTTCGATGGCGTCGGCGGCACCGGATTTCAAAATCTTCTTGGCCTGCTTCGGTTTGGTGATCAGACCGACCGCCGTGGTTGGGATTCCGGCACGCGAACGCACCTGCTCCGCGAACGGAACCTGATAGCCGGGCTTGACCGGAATGGTCACGCCCGGAATCATGCCTCCGGTGGAGACGTCCATCAGATCGACGCCATGCTCCTTCAATACTTTGGCAAGGTCGACGGTCTGGTCGAGATCCCAACCGCCGGCAGCCCAGTCGGTTGCGGAAACGCGCACCAGCACCGGCATGGTGTCGGGCACGACGGAACGCACGGCGTCCACGACCTCGACCAGCATGCGGATGCGGTTTTCGAACGATCCGCCATACTCATCCTCACGCTCGTTGATCAGCGGGTCGAGGAACTGCGACAGCAGATAGCCGTGGGCCGCATGAATTTCCACCGCGTCAAAACCGATATCATAAGCACGCCAAGCGGCATCGCGGAACTGGTCGACAATGGCATGGATCTCGTCAACGGTCAACGCGCGAGGCTTGGTCAGCGATCCGAACGCGTTGGCGCTTGGCCCCACGGTCTTCCAACCGCCCTGCTCCTCCGGCACGCTCTCATGCTCGTATCCGATGGAGAAGCAGCCGGTGGAAGCCTTGCGTCCGGCATGGTTGAGCTGCACCGCCATCGTCGCGCCGGCGGCCTTCGCATCGGCAACGATCCAACGCCACGCGTCCATCTGCTCGTCGGCCCACAATCCCAAGTCGCACGGCGAAATACGACCCTCCGGCGCCACTGCGGTAGCTTCCACGATAATCATGCCGAAACCGCCCATGGCGCGTGACACATAATGCTGGTAGTGGAATGGCGTGGGCAGACCATCCTGGGCCAACGCGGAATACGTGTCCATCGGCGGCAGCCAGATGCGGTTGCGCATGGTCACGCCACGCAAGGTCATAGGATCGAACAGGCCAACCGTGCCATTGGTTTTGGCCTTCTTCGACTGCTTCGTCTTCTTTTCGTATTCGCTCATCGTAGTAGCTCCCCCTCCGGTCGCGCCTACTGGCTTCATGCCGATCAGCTGAACCTTCTTTTCGTATTCCCCTTGAGCTTCTCTGGAGATTTCGTGCCGTAGAACCGGCACTATCTGCATTCTACGCAGAACGCCCGCCGAGCATGGCGGGCGTTCATTGATTGTTCACTTCCATTCACTGAATTACGGAAGCGTCACTCATCTTCGGTCTGCTGCTGATCCTGATCAGCCTGCTGGTCGTTCTGCTGGCTTTGCTGCTGAAGTGACTGGCTTTGCTGCTGAAGTGACTGGTTCTGCTGCTGGATGATTGTGCTTTGCTGCTGTGTGGCATTCTGCTTTCCACCGCCGATCTTGGTGACCGCGCTGGATGTTGCGGAATACTTGGCCGCAGGCTGCCCATAATCGTTATCAATCGGCAGCTGTTTGCGTTCCGCATAAGCATTCATAAAGTCACGCCATGCCGGGGCTGCGATGGTGGAACCATCCCAGTAGCTGTGGTATTGGCCGTTGATGGCGATATTCGCAATCGGGTGGCCAACCGGGTTCTGCACGTCACCGACGAGCACGAACGTAGCGATCTGGTTCGGAATGAAACCACCTGTCGTAACTAGCTGATCCTCGTGGGTACCGGTCTTGGCGAAGGTCTTACGTCCATTGGCCAGCTGTGCCACGCCGCCTGCGCCGTCGGGACGAACAACGCCTTGATTCATGGCCCAAGCAAGCGTTTGGATGATTTCCGGATCGACCGCCTGATGGCAGTTCGCGGAAGGCACCTTAATATCATTGCCATCCACATCAGTCACCTGCTTCAGTGCGATCGGATCGCACTGCACACCATTGGATGCATATACAGCGAAGATGCTTGCCATCGTCAGCGGGGACACGTTGACGTTACCGACCATCATGGCAGGCACGAATGATGCGGTCTTGTCGAGCGTCTCACCGGTATTCGCATCATGATAGCCAAGTTCCGTTGCGGTATCGGCAATCTTGCACAAGCCGATGATGGATCCCATGGAAGCCTGCGTGGTGTTGTGAGACCTTGCCAAAGCCAATGCCGGCGTTTCCGGGTTCACCGTTCCATTGGTGATTGCGTTGGTGACGTTCCACGTATCAGTGCCACCGGTATAACGATCGCATGCGAACAACGAGGTCGAATACCTCGTGGACGTCTGCAGGTTCTCGTTGACGGAATGTCCCGCTTCCATCCATGCCACCAGATTGATAGGCTTCCACGACGAGCCGATGGAGAAGCCCATGCCGCCGCCGTCTTCTCGGTCCACGGCATAGTTCATGGAATCCCTGGTCTGGTCGTTCTGCGCCGCTTCGGTGGCATCATACGTTCGGTTCAGGCCGAAGCCCAGCACCTCTCCGGTACCCGGTTTGACGGACGCCATCACGATTTCCATACCGGAGGAATCTTCCGGTGGAATGGTGTTGCGCGCGGTTTCGTTCAACAAGGTGTTGGCATCGATATCCAGCGTGGTGACAATCTTCAGACCGCCCTCTTTCAGCAGTCTTTCCCTGTCCTCGCTGGTCTTGCCGAATTCCTTGGAATTCAAAATCTTATGCACCACGTAATCGCAGAAATAGCCCGCATCATAGTCCGCGGCCATGCAACCGGTGGAAATAGGCTGGACATCAAGCGTATCTGCGAGCGGAGTATTGACCGCCTCTTGATATTCCGCATCCGAAATATAGCCCTGCTCGTTCATCAGCTGCAGCACGATATTGCGTTGCTTCTCGGATTCCGGCTGGTTCGATTCGACAGAAGGATCGTAAGCGTTCGGATTCTTGGTGATTGCCGCGATGGTGGCGGACTGCACGATGTTCAGCTGATCTGCGGTGGTGTTGAAATACCGCTTCGCAGCCGCCTGCACGCCATAGAGGCTATTGCCGCCAAACTGTGCGATATTGAGATATCCCTGCAAAATTTCAGGCTTGGAATACTGCTTTTCCATTTGCACGGAAATCAGCATTTCCCTCATTTTTCGTGCGATGGTATCTTCCGACGCATGGTATTGTGCGATCGGATCATCATCCTGCTGCGCCTGCAGGATCAGCACGTTTTTGACATACTGCTGGGTAAGGGAGGAACCGCCCTGATGGTCGCCCTTCATGTATGTTTGGACGAACGCGCGGAACACACCCTGCACATCAACGCCGCCGTGAGTGAAGAATCGTCTGTCTTCACGCGCTACCACGGCCTGCTGCATGTATTCGGAAATCTTCTTCAACGGCACGACTTCACGATTCTGATCCCAGAATTCGGTGATTTTCGTGGTGCCATCGGAAGCGTACATGGTCGACTTCTGCGGCAGGCTGGTCACATCAAAATCAATACCTTCGACCGACAGCGACGGAATAACCGCCTTGGCGACGCTGTTCGCGCCGAAAACCGCCGGTAGGAGGAACAAACTGGCGGCCACGCCGCCACCCACACTCAGCGTGATGTAGGCAATCACGAGTGCGAGCACACGTTGAACGGTCAAAGTCTTCTTTTCGGGCATGGTGCCCATTCTAAAGTGGTGGGTCTACTAATCAACCGGCCGATCGCAGCCATCACGGGTTTCTCACAAACAACCGTAAAACTTGAAAAACACTGGAAAACAGTCGAAAATTATCGTCTCGATCGTCGAATAAGCATGCCAGGCTGGTAGATGATGATGGAACGGCCCTCACGCGCAATCCATCCACGGTTGGCGAAATCCATCAGCGCCTTGTTCACCGTCTCGCGCGACGAACCGACCAGCTGCGCCATTTCCTCCTGCGTCAGATCGTGCGGCACCTTCAACCCCGCCTCGACCGGCTCGCCGAAGCGTGACGCCAGATTCAGCAGCGTTTTCGCCAAACGTCCCGGCACGTCCATGAACACAAGCTCCGAAATGCGCTCGTTGTTGTCACGCATGCGATGCGCGAGCACCTGAAGCATGTCGACGGCCACGCGCGGATGCTCGTCAAGCCATGCGAACAGGGCGTCATGCTCAAGCCATACGACTTTCGTGTCACTGGTCATGGCCACGGCGGACGCGGTGCGCGGTCCACCATGCGGATCGAACACCGGAATCTCACCCAGCACTTCGCCGTACGCATGAATGCTCAACAACTGCACACGTCTGTCGGACGATTGCCGGATCAGTTTGACGCGCCCGCGTTCCAGCAGATACATGCGGTGATCGGTGTCGCCTTCGCGGAAAATATAGTCGCCCTTGCTGTATTCGGCATGCTGCAGATGCGGCAGCAGTTCCTCCGCCTCTTCGGAAGAAACCTGCTTGAACAACGCGGTGTGCAGCAACGTCGCGCTTTCGCCACTGGGTCCACTATTGGTCTCGTTTGGCGTAGCCATTTGTCACACCTCCGTTCATAGGCACATCCTCTGGGCACGCCACCAGGCGTGTTGCCGGGCGCGCTGCCGCGGCTTCGAAAGCTTGTTGCGATTCCACATGCCCTCACGGAACACCAAGCTTTCGTAACGTTCTCATTGCCCTTGATATCAGGGGCGGCTTCGACCATCGGGCTACATTGTAACTCGCCTGGCGGCGTCGAGCAGCCGTTCAACCACGTCTTCACGACTCATACCCGTCTGCGAGCGCATTGGATCGACTCGTTTTACCGCTGATTTCACCGCTTTGTCCGACATTTTCTCACGTGAGGTGTTCAATACCCGCCCCATTTTTTCCGCGTCGATATCGTAGGCGAGGGTCACGTGGTGCAGTATGGCGCCAGGCCCTCCCTCTACTGGTGTGAATCGGCGTTGTGCGGCTCCGCCGAGTTTGCCGTATTGCGTGGCGATGTCGTTGAGTCCGGCGAATCGTACGTCGAGCCCGAGTTCCTTAAGCGCGCGCACCAGCCAGAAATCGCAGAGCCGGTATGATTCCTCGATGCTTATGCCTTGGGTGAAATCGAACGGCGCGTACAACGAGTAGGTGATGGTATTGCCCGGTTCGATGAACATCGCCCCGCCGCCGGTGCAACGTCGGACCACGGTGAATCCTTCCTTCTGCGCGACCGCCGTATTGACTTCGTCTTCGAGCGACTGGAATTTGCCGATGACCACGGCCGGAGCGGCCCATTCCCAGATACGCAGCGTGGGTTCGCGTTTGCCTGCCGCCACTTCGCGCGCCCATGCGATGTCGGTTTCCATTTGTTCGTTCGGGTCGCGCGGCTTGTCGTGGATGACGGTCGGTTTCAGGTCCCGCCAGCGTTCCAGATATTCCTCTTGTGTCAGCGCATTATGCATTCCCGGTTGTTCCCCGGAATATTGTTTCGTGGACCTCGCGATATTTCCGTTGCCCGTTGCATCTTCCGCATTACGCGATTCACTGCCTGTGATTGCGCGGAGAAAAGCGATGGCAATGCCTTCTGCCGTCATACCCACCAATCGCACGTTCGGATAGTTCGCGGTAATCGCTTGCAATCGTCGCGTAATGTCGCGTGTGGGCGCGCCTCGCTGGCTTTGCAGCAAGTTTTCCCAATCCTGCAATAGTCGGCGGGAATCCTTGTCATCGCCGTCAAGAAAGAAATCGCCGTCGATCCGACATTGTTCCACGGATTGGATGGAACTTGCACATTCGCGGAAATATGCTGGAATGTCATCAGAAAGCCGGACGGAAACCCCTACGAGTTTGCCGCCCGGCTGCTTGTACAGCCCTCTGCCCATCAATCTTGGAGTTCTTGGCCGTGCCCATCGCGGTGCCAGTTGGACCCGTAGCTGGAGCACAGGATGAGGACGGCTTCGATCAGAGCCCAGATTCCGGAAATGATCGGTCCGATGAGGATGATCCATCCGATCAGGGTCAGCAACAGCTGGGCCACGGCCTTGCCTGTGTATCCCAGATAGAAGTTGTGCACGCCGAGGGTGCCGAGGAACAGGCCGAGCAGGCCGGCGACGATCTTCGACTTCTGCGCGTAGCCATAGCCGGGCTGCTGTTGGGTCGCCTGATAGTAGGTCTGCTGCGCGTAGGTTGGTGGCTGATTGTATGCGGACTGCGTGTATTGGGGCTGAGTCGGCTCCTGATAATAGGGGGCCTGCGCCGATTGTGCGTAATCCGTAGGTCCGTACGTCGGCTGGCCGTAGATGGGCTGTGCAGGTTGCGCAGGCTGAGTCGGCTGCCCGTAAGCGGGAGCGGCCGAGCCATATGCGGGGACGGACGAACCGTAGGCAGCCGACTGACCATATGGCTGACCATTGCCGTACGTACCGCCGGGGATGTTGTTGCCCTGCGTACCCGGGGCATATCCCTGCACAGGCTGCTGCGATGCGTACGGGTTGGGATTGTGCGGCTGTGATGCAGGCTGATTGTAGCCATCCTGCGACTGCCTGTAATCGGCTTGAGTTGAATCGTTCGTCGCGAAATACTCGTCTTGGCCGGAACCGTTGTAATCGGCATTGTTGTCACTCATGGTTTCAACAATATCCCATAATTTGCCTTGTTGCTTTCATCCACCCTGAAAGCAATCCCTGAAATCCCCCTGAATATGCGAGACGCCTGTCGAATTCAAGCATGAACTCGATTTCGACAGGCGTCTCAACAGGCGAACATATCCGGCGCAATCATGCGTTCCGGATCATATGTCACATGCGTGCCAGAATGTCGCGTCCGACCTCGTCGGTGGAGCGGGTAGCGGATCCCAGCTCTTCGATGTCCGCTTCGACGGCCGCATCGATCTTGGCGGCGGCTTCGTCGAAACCGAGATGACGCAGCAGCATGGCCGCAGAAAGGATCGCGGCGGTCGGATTGGCCTTGTTCTGGCCTGCGATGTCCGGTGCGGAACCATGGATCGGCTCGAACATGGACGGGTATTCGTCGGAAGCGTTGATGCATCCGGAAGCGGAGTATCCGACACCGCCGACCACGGCACCTGCCTCGTCGGTGATGATGTCGCCGAACAGGTTGTCAGTGAGGATCACGTCGAAGCGGGACGGATTCGACACCATGAAAATGGTGGTCGCGTCGATATGCAGATAGTCGTGGGAAACTTCCGGATATTCCTCGGCAACCTTATCGACGATGCGCTGCCACATGTCTCCGGCGTTGACGAGCACGTTCTTCTTGTGCACGAGGGTCACATGCTTCCTGCGCTTCATGGCCAGCTGGAAGGCGTAACGCACCACACGTTCCACGCCGTAGGCGGTGTTGATGGAAACTTCGGTGGCCACCTCGTTCGGGGTGCCGCGGCGAACCGCTCCGCCGGCGCCGCAGTACAGGCCTTCGGTGCCTTCACGCACCACGACGAAGTCGATATCACCCGGGTTGGCGAGCGGGGAGGTCACGCCCTTGTACAGCTTGGACGGACGCAGGTTGACGTACTGGTCGAGATCGAAACGGAGCTTGAGCAGCAGGCCACGTTCGAGAATGCCGGCCTTGATACGCGGATCGCCGACTGCGCCCAACAGGATCGCGTCGGTCTTCTTGATGCGTTCCTCTTCCTCTTCCGGAAGAATCGCACCGTCACGCAGGTAACGTTCGGCGCCAAGATCGAAATTCTCGTAATCGAATTCGGCAACGCCCTCGGCCGCCTTCTCCAGAGCCTTCTGAGCCCACGGAGTCACTTCCTTGCCAATGCCATCGCCCGGAATGACGGCGATGGTGTACTTCTTTGCAGAATCACTCATAGCACGCGACTCTAGTCAACGAATCAGCACGTGGACTTAAAACGCTCAACTAATGGACACTCCAGGCCGCTTTCCTGTACGAAACACACGAAAAGCATGAATCATACGAATCTCACAAATCGCACAGCCTAATCAGCTGGTAATACCCATCACGCCAAGACACCAAGCATTCTCATAGGAGATCTCCTCCCACTGCTTGTACCTTCCAGACGTACCCCCATGACCAGCCTCAACCTCAATCTTCGCCACGGCATCCACGCCCGCACGCTGCAGTCGGGCCAACCATTTCATCGGCTCCACATACAGCACACGAGTGTCATTCATCGACGTGGTAATGAAAATCTTGGGAAAAACCGCAACCCGCGCATCATTTGCATCAGACGGCGCATTCTCATACGGCGTATATTCCTTCATATACCGATACACGTCCGCATTATGCAGCGGATCGCCCCACTCATCCCACTCCGTAACCGTCAACGGCAACGACGGATCAAGAATCGACGTCAACGCATCCACAAAAGGCACATCCGCCTCAACGCCCGCGAAACATTCGGGAGCCATATTCGCCACGGCACCCATCAACAGGCCACCGGCGGAACCGCCATCGGCCACCGTGCGAGCAGGCGACGCCAAACCGGCACACTGCAACGCACGCACGGCATCAACGAAATCCTCAAACGAATGCTTCTTATTGAGCAAATGCCCCTGCTCATACCAAGCACGACCCATCTCACCGCCGCCGCGAATGTGCGGTACCGCATAAAGCACACCACGATCAAGCATGCTGATGCGAGACACCGAGAATCCCGGATCCGAACTGATCTCATACGCGCCATACCCGGTAACGAACATCGCCGAATCACACGCGGGCACATCCCTGCGCCACACCAAGGAAACAGGAATGCGCTCGCCATCGCGGGCGGTAACCCACACCCTGCGCTCCATGTATTCGCGCGGTTCAAATCCACCAAGCACCGTGGCACGCCTCAACAGGCGATCCTCGCCGGTCGCCGGATCGATATCATGCAGTTCGCCGGGACGCGTGTAACTGGAGAACGAGTAGCGCATGCGGGGCGCATCATACGAAGGATTGCCTCCCACACCAATCGAATACAAGCGCCGGGTCTCCCCCGGCATCGCATCGGCGGTCGCACCATCCGATGAGGTCATCGCCTTGCGGGAAACCCCATGCACGGCCGACCCCTCGCCTTGCGCGGCGGCCAATTGGTCGAGCGCGCCCCACACTTCGGCACGTTCCTCGTTGATCTCGTCCACCGACTCGTCGACATCCCAATCGTCTTCCAACGCGTGGGGAACCAGCTCGGTGAACTTCCATGGACGCCCCGCAAGAAAATCCTCCGCAGCGGCATCCTTCGTCATCACCGCAATATGCGTCAGGCTTTCCGCCCGGTACTGCAGCGCCACATAATGCCGGTGAATCGAGATCCCCTCAATGCCAAGACCATGCGCACCCTGCAAAATGGCTGGATTGCAGGGATTGGAATACGGTGTGCCGATCGGCATCTCAGAAGCGCCCGGTTCGACTTCGTCGCCGTGCTCGCATCCGTACGGCGAACCGACGGCCACACGCACGCCCTCACCCAAACGGTACGGGGGCTCATGGGAGCGCATGTCGATCACATCGATTTCGAAATTCGGGTTCAACGCATTGTGATAGACCACGGCGAGCGGAATATCCTCACCGCATTCGCCGGCACCTTCGAAACGGCTGAAACTCACGTCGTATTCCACGTCCTGCTCGCGCGGAATGAACGCGCGGAATTCGCCTTCCGGATCGTCGGTAGAAAGCAGCAATACCTCGGTGGTAGTCTTCGACCCGGTGCCGATCACCAGATTGCGTTCGTCGAACGACAGGCCGATGCCAACCCAGAATCGTTCGTCTCGTTCGCGGTACACCTCCACATCGTCGACGATGGGAGTGCCGACGCGGTGCCTCATCACCGCGTATGGACGCCACGCGTCGTCGAGCTTCACATAGAACACCCATTGCGCGTCCGGTGTGAAGCAGGCGCCACCGATGCCCTTGAACACTTCCGGCAGTTCCTTGCCGGTTTCCAAGCTGCGGATGCGGAAATCGTAACGTTCGTCGCCGCTGGTGTCGGTGCCGTACAGCATCCAACGTCCGTCTTTGGAAATATCCATGCCGCCGATACGGAAGAAATCATGGCCTTGCGCTTCGGCATTGGTGTCGAACACCACTTGTTCGCCGTCGATGGGCACGCCGATTTCAATGGTTGGCGGATCCCAATCGTCTGCGCCTCGAATAGGCACACGGCATTGCACCGCATACTGCTGACCCTCCTGGGTGCGTACGAAATACCAGTAGCCATCCATGCGTGTCGGCACGGACATGTCGTTTTCCTGAACGTGCGACTTGAGCTCGTCGAACAGTGTGGAGCGTAGGGTTTTCAACGGTTCCATGCGCTGCTCGCAATACCGGTTCTGCGCGGCGACGTAATCCTGCACGTCATGCGATTCCTTGTCGCGCAGCCATTCGTACTCGTCGATGAAGGTGTCGCCGTGGAATACGCGCTCCTTCGGCACACGCTTCGCGATCGGCATCCCGCATTTGTCTTGCACGCTTTCGTCGCTTTCTCGCGCGCCCGTTGCGCCCTGTTCACCCCGAAAATCAGTCATGCACGCGATTATACCGGCATTGCATTCCCAATCCCACGCGGCACGCACCCCCTGCTCCGGGCGTACGAAAAAGTCAGACGCCCATCTGTTGTTTCAGGAACGGCAGCATGGTTTTCATCAGATTCGAGCCGGTCGTTCCCGTGAATACCGGGACATCGGTGACCGGGATCGGCTGCGTGACCGCACGCCCCGCAACGGTGCCGAGATTGCCGGCGACTTCGCGTGGAGACAACTGCCGGATGCCGATCGCCAGCACACGCCCTGGGTATCGGCGTGCGATCGTGGCGTACGTGGTCGGATCCCTCTGCCCGTCATCGCCGATCAGAATGAACTTCATATCAGGAAAATCAGCCATCAATTGTTCGGCATACTCGAGTTTGTGCTGCACTCCGGAAGGAATGAACGTTTTCGGGCGAGGATCGAGGTCGCGCAATAGCAGCGGACCTTCCGGAAAACCATGGTTGGCGATGAAATGCCGGATCGAGCTTTCCACATTCCATGGCGATGTCGACAGGTAGAAGAACGGCGCGTCCGGGAACATGTCCGCAATGCGGTTGAACAGCAGGTTCATGCCCGCAACCGGCATTTTCTTCTTTGGATCGAGCAGCAGCAGATTGTAGGCGGCTTTCATCAGGCTTGGCGCCTGCGTGACCATGATGGTGTCGTCCACGTCGGAGATCACGCCGACTTTCGTACCGCTGGGAATGGTGAACAGGTTGGCTGTGACCGGTTTGCGGCTGCGTACCTTGTATGACACGTCGTGCACGCCCGGTTCGAGCGAATGTTCGGCCACGAGATCGAGATATCCTGCGGAATCGGAGGCTGCGAATTCACTGGAGACATTGCGCTGCGCGTCCACTTCGTCGTGCACTTCGGACGCGCCCACCTGCACGGTTTCGAGGGGCACGCCGTCGATGGCGATGCGCACCTTCGTATGCGGCGAGGGGATGGTGAGCATGGCACGGATGCCACGGGTCAGACGGCCCGCCTGACGTTTGAAGGGCCCGTACACGGTTCGGCAGATCAGTCGAGAGTAATGTTCGGTGCCGTAGCCGACATATGGTTCCACGCGCGGATACCAGTTGAGATTAAGCACCATGCTTGTTGAGAACGTCACCCACTTGTTGAACGCTCTGGTAATGGTGCGGCGGAACAGTCGTATCAGCGGAGGCTTGACTTCGATGCGTTCGTGTTTCGAAGCCGCGTCGAAGGTGGTGACCACCTTGCGTGCGGGAATGGGCACGGTCGGCATGTCATCTTCGGATATGGAATCCGGTTCACGCTGGGGCAACGGCTGCGGTTCGGTCATAACCCCACTATAAAGGCAATTATTGAATTACCTGGTACCCCAGCGTGAAAATCAGGGATTTTTCAGGGAATACCGATGATTTCCCATCCAATTTCCCGAATCGTGCCGTTCACTGAGCCACGATGTTGGCGTATTCCTCGGAGGAAAGCAGTCCCGGCTCGTCATCCTCAAGTTCGATTTTGAAAATCCAGCCTTCGCCATACGGGTCACCCGTTACGATGCTTGGATCGTCGGCGGCCTCGTTGTTCACATAGCGAATCACGCCGGCCACCGGAGCGACCAGCGGCGTGACCGCCTTGGAGGATTCCAGTTCCGCCACCTCGTCGCCCGCCTGCACTTCGGTGCCGACTTCCGGCAGATCGATGTACACGAGTTCGCCAAGCTGGTCGGCCGCATATTCGGTGATACCCACCATGGCCGGCTCGGTGGAAGCATCCACCCACACATGCTCGTCGGAATATTCAAGATGCTCGGGCACATCCAGATTCGGCTTGTTATCGTTTTCTTCGCTCATGAAAGCTCATTCTACGTCAATCGTATGTATTTCCCTAGAGCAGTGCCGAAACTTGTTACGGGAGGTCGTGGCCGAGCCATTCTTCGATCATGTAGCGGGCGATGGTGGCCTTTCCGGGAGCTTCCATACGCCCTGCCACCAACTCGTTCATGTATTCGTCGCGGGTCACCCAACGCGCCTGCAGGGTCTCGTCGCCGTCGACGCGCACGTCGGTGGTGTTGGCCACGCCTTTGAACGCCATCATGAGCGATGCGGGGAACGGCCATGGCTGCGATCCCAAGTATTTGAGTTCGCCGATATCTATGCCGACTTCCTCTTTGGCTTCGCGCCGGCAGGCATGCTCCAGGTTTTCTCCGGCTTCCACGAAGCCGGCCGATACGGAGTACAGTCCGGTGTTGCGCCATGCGCTGTTGTGTTGCAGCAGCAGACGGTCCTCATGGTCCACGATCGCCGTGATGACGGCCGGTTCCACTCTGGGGAACAGCAGTCGCTTGCCGTCCGCTTCGCTGGCGCAGCGTTGCGCCCACCCTCCCAACGCCGGTTCGGTCGGAGCGCCGCATGTGGGGCAATGACGTTGGCGCGCATGCCATACGCCCAGCGAGATCGCCGTCGTGGCCTGGCCTGCTTCGCGCGCGCTGGCATGCGGTGCGAATCCGCGCAGATCGACCCAGTCGAATCGTTCCGCAGCGCTTTCCAGCAACGATTTCGACGTTTTCGCTTCCGGTTCGTGCTGTTCGCCGAACGCATCGTCCGCGCCCATATGCTCGCTGCTTGCGGCCACCGTCTCCGCGGCTTTCACGCGAGACACGTCAACGGCGACCACGTGTTCGTCGCGTTTGCCGCCATACGATCCAAGGAATATGGCGAGCGCCGTCGGATGCGTGTGCAGTTCCGCCGCCACGTAGGCGCCGGGCAATTGCGCGAGACGCATATGCACGTTGGCGTAGTCCGCGATGGCTCCCTGTCCGCGCGGCACCGCCACCATGCCGTCTTTGACGAGAATGACCTTCGTGTCCGGCTCCAGCAGCGCCGTGTCGAACAGGTCGGGTTCGCCGCGTCTCGAAACCTCATAGTCGATGTCGCCTTGTGCAAGTGGCAGGAACGGCAGTGCCTGGGTCAGCGCCAGTGGCGAGAACACGCTCATCGATTGCTTCTTTCCTTGAATACGATTGATAGAGCGGATATTTTTTCTCTATTCCGTATTTTCTTTTCTATTTTTTTATATCTTTTTTGTATTTCTGATTGCGATATTGACGGCAGCGGCGGAAAATACCGGCTACTGCACCCTGCGCACCAGCGCGAGCAGCGCGTCGGCAACCGCCTGCGGATGCTCGTATGCGCTGAAATGCCCGCAATCGAATACCACCGTCATATCCGCGCTCGTGCCTGTCATCGCATCGGCGATCGGCGTCATCACGCTCGGCGGGCTCGACGGATCCTTGTCGCCGCAGATCACCGCAACCGGTGCCGTAATCGCAGGCAACACATCGTTCAGATCCGGGCGCCCAGCCGCCATGCGCTCACGCCATGCGATGCCTTCGGCAGGCTGTTCGTTGATCCACGTCGTGAACTGTTCACGGTAGGCGGCCGACTGTTTGATGGTGGAATCCTCAGGTGTGGATGCCGCAAATCCCATCACCGGCTCATGCGTGCCCGTCGATTCGCATGCTTCGGCGATCGCGATGCGCTTCGCGCGCATCTGCGCGGAATCCGCCGCGGCCTTCGTGTCGCACAATGCCAACGCGGCAACAGCTTCGGGGTGCAGACGCTGAATGTCGAGAACCAGATAGCCGCCCATCGAAAGGCCCGCCCAAATCGCCTTGTCGTAACCGGCCGCATGCAACATCGCGACATAGGCGTCGGTCATATGGTCCAAACCGTTCGGGAAAGCGCCGTCCGCGTCTTTGCCGCCACTGGTCTCATCGGAAGGAATCGGCCCTTCTCCCGCACCGGGCATGTCGGGACCCCAGATCGGGAACCGTTTCACACCATGTTCCACAGCGGCCGCCTCCAACGCCTCCGCACATTCGTCCCACATGCGGTGGTCCACGGGGAACCCGTGCACCAGCACCACGGGAAGCCCCTCGCCCTCGCAATACACGTTATTATGTAATTCGATCGTCATCGTCTCACTCCGTTCCTCTCCCCTATATTGCCTATGTATCTATCGCTTGCGCTGCCTGCATTCGCAAGCTGCCACGCGCTTTCCTGGCGCCCACGGCCGACCGGTTTCGACGTCAACCATAAGCCTGTCGGCTACCTGCCGGCCCAAGCGATCGCCTGACGCACAATCGTGCCATATCCGTTGCTCATCTGGTTTATGAAAGTGTCGAGGATCTCGCTGTTCGGGTTGACCCATTCCACGTCAAGCGTCTCATCCTGCGGCTTGCAGTCGCCCGCGATCGGCACCACGTAGCACAATGCGATCGCATGCTGGCGGGAATCGAAATAATCGGATAGTCCCGGCGTCGGGAAAAACTCGGCCACGGTGAACGGCTGCAGACTCACCGGCAGCTGCGGCAACGCGATATCGCCCAAATCCTTGGCGATATTACGCGCCACGGCCTCACGCAACGATTCGTGATAGAGCACGCGCCCGGCAATCAGCGTTCGCTCGATACTGCCGTCGTCAGACACGCGAAGCAACGATCCGACCTGTGAAACACGCCCCAGATCATCGGTGCGCACCGGCACCACAAGCACGTATGGAATCGGCATTTCGCCGCGCATACGGTTGATTTCGCCGGAAGCAAGCCATCCTGGAGGATTACCTATTCCGCGAATGAAATCCTCCGGCGTAATGTCGTCGAATTCTCCGCGACGACGGCCTGCATCGAAATCGCCCTCGTCGGGCACTTCATCATTCATCACTGGCATAGTCCCATTATCACGCATCTTGTGTGAATTGGCTGGAAAAGAATGCGCCGAAAGACGATTCTTCTGACAGCGGATATTGCATATGCCGGGAATGCGGCGGGTTGGGGCGCAGTTATATACTCCAAAGCAATCGCATACGAGGGGCGTAGCCCGTCACGCGCGTCGATGGAACGAACAGCAAGGAGCAATCATGGCAACGCATGCGGTCACTTCGCAGGATTTCAATCAGGTCGTCGAATCCAACGATCTGGTATTCGTGGATTTCTGGGCAACCTGGTGCGGTCCGTGCCGTGCGTTCGGCCCGACGTTCGAAAAGGCAAGCGAAGCGAATCCTGACATTTATTTCGCGAAGGTCGATATCGACCAGAATCCGGATCTCGCCTCCGCCGCCAAAGTGCAGGCCGTGCCGACCTTGATGGTGATCAAGAACCAGCAGATCGTATTCCAGCAGGCTGGCGCGTTGCGCGCGTCGGATCTGGACGATCTGATCGCCCAGGCCAAGGATCTGGACGTCAATGCGGCCGCTGCCGAAGAGGCTACGGAACAGGCGCAATAAGGCGAATATCAAAGGATTGCAAAGGTGCCGTTCGATGGCGAAACATCAACGGCACCTTTTGCTTTGCACGCCTGCTTTGCATGCCCGCTTTGCCCGCCTGTATACATATGCGCTCGCCCGGATTCCATGGCATGGAGTAGAATGTCGCGTTGGATATGCGCTTTCCGGCGAAGCCTGAAGTGGCGGCGCACCGCATGCCGTGCATGTGTGAATTCGTCGAGGATCTGAACGCGCGTTTAGGAGCAGAATGGCTAACCACAGCAAGCACGCCCGATCGTCTACCTTCGCCATGCCGAGCAAGTCCTCGCTGGTGAAGATCGCCGCAACGGTCGCGGCGGTGGGCCTGTTGGCTACCGGCGGCATTGTGTCGCGCAATCTTTACACCTCCGCGGAGCAGAACACGGCCAATCAGGTCACGGCCTTCTCCGTCACCGATTCCGCCGAAGCATCCCGCGGCAACGCCCGTGAGCTGCTCAATGGAGACACCTCGTACGTCACCGTGAAGATCAACGGCAAGTCGCGCGTGGTGCCCGGTACCAATTTCACCGACGTGAAGTCCGTGCTCGACGCGGGAGACATCACGCTCGAACCGGAAGACACGGTCTCCCCTTCGCTCACCACCAAGGTGGATGAGAAGACCGTAATCACCATTCAGCGTGCCGGCGCAAGCGTTGAGGTTTCCGACACCGCCATCGGTTTCAATGTCGTCAAGAAGGAAACCTCAAGCCTGCCGGAAGGCCAGGAGAAGGTTGAGACGGAAGGCGAAGAGGGCGTGATGGAAACCACGAACCTCGTAACCAAGTCCGGCGACACCGTTGTCTCCTCCAATATGATCAGCTCGTATGTGAAGAAGGCTCCGGTCGACAAGGTCATTCTCGTCGGCACCGGTTCCACTTCGTCGTCGTCCTCCAGCGCTTCCGCGTCGATCGGCACCACTGTGCCGGCGGGCGAAATGCAGCAGTGGGCTCACGATTATCTGCTGTCGAACGGCTACACCGAAGCCGATTTCACCGCCACCGTATACATCATCACCCACGAGTCCGGCTGGAGCGTCACCGCAACGAATCCGAGTTCGGGCGCCTATGGTCTGCCCCAGGCGTTGCCTGGCAGCAAGATGGTGAGCGCGGGCGCCGATTGGGCCACCAATTATCAGACCCAGCTCAAGTGGTTCTGGGGCTATTGCGCACAGCGTTACGGTTCCATTCAGGGAGCCTACACGTACTGGCTGGCCAATCACTGCTATTAAATCGCGATTGATCATCATTGATTGATTCGATGATGATATAGTTTGAGCTCCGTAATATTCGAAGATATTACGGAGCTCAAACTATATTACGATCTTAAATATCACTGGGATATCGCCGATTTCACAGGGCATTGTTGGAACCGATCACCGTGGCTTCCTTGACGTCATCGATCTTCCTGCGCTTGCGGCCGCCATGGCCGGCCTTCGGACCGCGCTTGCCGACGGCGCCGCTACGAACCCCGTTCTTGGCGTCGAAGAGGATCACGCGCTCATCGCTGTGATATTCACCTTCCAAAGCAAAGTAGGCGATCTTGTCTGCAGGCACTTCCGGGAAAGTGAAGAACTTCTGCGTTGCAACAAGCAGGTCAAGATTGCGAGTGGTCACGGAAGCCGGACGATCAGCGTTCGGATTGTTGAACTGAACCGCGAAATCGTCGTTCTCGTCGCACACCTGGATTGCGAACTTGCCACGCTCGTAATTCACCAGCAGCTTGACGAATTCCGGACGACCGAGCACTTCGGAAACACCCTTGGAAAAACGAACGGATTCAAGCATGACCGTCATGGTCAACTTGCCACCAGTTCTTTCGCCAACTTCTTTGAAACCATCAAGAACGGACATGTAAATCCTTCCTTTACTGTAAATAACTACATGAAATACTGTACCTCATTGTTAAGAATAAAACGAATCGAATCTTAGGGAATATATATTCGTATCTTTAAGAACACAACATAATACGAAAAACACAATGAGGCCATCTCACGCAACCACTTTTGTAATCATTTTCATTTTTAAAATATTTTCCCAGTAACAGTTTTCATTGGAATTTCACCATTTCTTGGTACTTTCTACACTCCAATTGAAAAGGAACATACACTACACGGTTACAGCATCGCAAACACAATCAAAGAAGATGGAACCCCGCCGCAAAGCAGGATTCCGACATTGTTAACAGCGTGGCGGAATCCTTGAGTAATGTGGCGGAAAAGTCGCTGCACGCTTCCAACAAAGAGTCGCCGGCGAAGCTTTCCATGGTGCAGCGCGCCGCGTAGCCCGTAGCCCCTAGCTCCCCGAAAGCGGCATTGTATCTGGCTGTGACATAACTGTGAAGCGCGATCTGAAGGAAATCTCCGTTCAGCTCGACAACCTCAACATTCCGGTGATGGGCTTCGTGTTCAACTTCGCGAAGGAACGCAAGGTCTCCTCGAACGGCAACTACCATTACTATTACGACGAGGGCGGCAAGAAGAGCCAAAGGAGCCGAAAGAAGAGTAAGCACAAAAACTGACCCAATCTCAACAAAATAATCGCCTCCCTTTTACTAGAAAGGGAGGCGATTTTTCGAGTTTATGCAACGCAATGCGCAGCTTAGTAGGAACCGGTACCGCGGAAGACTACGAGCACGGTCTTCGCAAGAATCGCGAGATCTCCAGCGATGGACCAATTCTCGATGTACGAAACGTCCAAATACTCGCTCTGCTCCTGCGAAAGATCCGAACGACCGGAAACCTGCCACGGACCAGTAATACCGGGCTTCACCAGCAAACGCGTGGAATACAGGGAGCCATAGCGGGCAACCTCGTCAGGCAACGCCGGACGAGGCCCAACCAAAGACATATCGCCCTTCAACACGTTAAAGAACTGAGGGAACTCATCCAACGAAGTCTTACGAATAAAATGGCCAATCTTCGTAATACGTGGATCATCCTTCATTTTGAAGATAAAACGATCGCTCTGGCCATTCTCTTCCGCAAGCTTCTTCTTCAACTCTTCTGCATTGGTAACCATGGAACGGAACTTGTACATGGTAAACGGCTTACCATGTAACCCGACACGCTGCTGAGAGAAAAACACCGGACCACCATCATCGAATTTGATGGCAATAGCCACACCGAGCATAATCGGCGAAGAAATCAACAACGCGCAAGCCGAACCTATGATATCGACGACACGTTTCACCACAGCAGTAGCAGTAGTGTATTGCGGCAGACTCGCCAACAACACCGGCTGCTCAGCCGTATTACGCAAATATAGGCGGTGACCGCTCACATCAGCCAAAGACACGGCCAACGCAAGCTCCATGCCCAAAGATTCCACTGCAAGAGAGATACCATGCAGCATTTCGGAATCACGAGACAGCACGTCGGCAACATACACTTCTTGAGCGCAAAGACTTTCGCACGTGCGGGGGAACGCGGAATTAAGCGGAATCACCTTCAGCTTGTCGGCACCTTCAATGGAAGGATCCGGCTCGAACGAAGTGACCACATACGCATCTTTCTTGCTGCCGTCAGCTTTGATCGGGCATACTGCGACCGGCGAATACCCCCAATTGGAATAATCCTGCATGGTACGCAACGCACGGTTAATGCCGTCGGAAGAACCAATCACCACGGTCTTATACTTGCAAGAACCTTTTTTGCGGCTGCGATGCAACCACTGACGCATCTGCCAACGGGCAATCACTTCCAGGAGGAACGCGATGATCGGGGCAACGATAAGTGCCGTTCGTGGAAGCGCAAGTTTGAAAATAAACGCAATCGAGCAATACGTAATAATAGTGAGCAGCGAAGCGTTGATGATCTTCGCGTACAGCTCATAGCCCTCCGCCATCACATGCCTATGGTATGCACCGACGATTGTAAGGCTCAATACCCAAATGGCACTGAAGCAAACAAGAAATAGTCCAAATGGCATGACGCTACCGATGGCTTCATATGCAGAATTGTTTGCCCACAGGCTGAACGCGAGAGAAACCAGCATGACGGCAAGGTCGACCATTACCAGACAGGCAACGAACGAATATCTCCACCCCGGAACGACCTGCTTCTTGACCCTCTTACAGCTATGCCCGTCCCCATCAACGGGAAACGGCGTGTTCGAGAATGTCATCGGTTCAAACTGCGAAACGTTTTGAGCTTGATCCTGAACATGCGTCCGCTGCTTATGCCATGCGTTGGAGGAAACAATATGTATTTCCTCCGTCTTTGGCGTTGAATCCGAATCGCAGGAGTTCCCTCGCATGTCCAATCCCTTCAGTCTGGCTCTTACACTCCATCCTTCTAGGGCAGATTACACCCACCCCCCCCCCGAGTAACATCCACCACCCTAGAATGGCATAGAAGGGTGATGGATGTCGGTACTCCCACAATCAGCTGCGGAGGAGGATTTCCTCCAGGGCGCCGATCACCGCATCGGGCATGCCGGAGGTGACAAACAGCTCGTTGCTGAAACGGGGCGCGGTATCGAAGGTGCGCAGAGCCCCGAGCGCACGCACTCCTTGCTCACGAATCGCCTGCATCGCATGCTCTTTGGAAATGTACGGCATTTGCGCATGCAAGAGCACGTCAAGCACGTCCTGTTCGACTGAATTCTCAGCAATCTGCAGTCCGTCTGCAATCGTAACGTTCAAGCATGCAGTAGACGGCACGTCGCGCACAACGACCGACAGACTCAACGTCTGCTGATCGTATGTAATTTCTGCAGTATTGCAAGCTTTACCGCCAATTTCGATACGAACGTTCTGCGTGTCTGGCTGTGCAACTCCACGGAACACAATCTCCCAGTTACGCTGTGCCGGAATGGCTTCAGCACAGCCTTCCACCGGACTGATGGTGAACTGCGTGGCATTGTCCGTATTCTTCCAGTCAAGGCTCATGCGCGTATCGGCAACATGAGTTTGGCCATCGCAAGACTCGGCAGATGCAGAACCGGAAGCAGCAGAGGCCACAGAACCATCGTCTTCCTTGAGTGTGAACGAACCGTTCGCACCGGGGAACACCAGCACCTGCAGGGACTCCGGATTGCCCAGATCATTCACCTTATTGCCCTCGCCAAGCTGCTGCAACGGCACGATACCGCCAGCCTTGGCAAACACCGGCATACGGTCGATCGCACGCCACACTTCCAAACGACGCCCGGACTCTCCTGCCGAAACGTAACGGCGACCATCGAAGAAGTCATACCATTCACCTTGCGGCAGCCATGCTTCCGTGCTACCCAGCTGCGCGGAATCGTCATTGTCAGAAACAATTGGTGCAACCAGCAGCTCAGTGCCGAAACGGAATTCATCCGGCACCTCGTACGCCTGCGGATTGTTCGGATCCGCCCAATACATCGGCTCCACCAATGGCATGCCCTCGAACGCGGCGCGATAGTTCATGGTGTACAGGTACGGCAGCATCATATGGCGCAGTCGCAGCGAACCCACCATGGAATCGCGCACTTCCGCGGAGAAGTTCCACGGCTCCTTGCCCATGAACTGCGAATTGCTGGAATGCAGGCGATTGATCGGGCTGAACGTGCCAAGCTGGTACCAACGGGCTTCCAAATGCTCGTTACGATAGCCACACATATGACCGCCAATATCGTGACTCCACCATCCGTAGCCGATATTCGACGCGGTAGCAGTGAAATACGGCTGGAACTGCAAGGATTCCCACGTAACAATGGTGTCTCCCGAGAAGCCGACCGGATAGCGGTGCGAACCCGGGCCAGCATACCGCGAGAAGGTGAGCGGCCAACGGTTGTTGCGTTCCGTGCAACTCACGTTGCGTTCGGATTGCTCGACATGCATTTCATGCTCATCGCGAGCGCCCGGCTCGGCGCACTTTTCGCATTCGCAGTTCTCATTTACATTGCGTTCGGAAGAAGTCTCGTAGCGCCCGGAATCCAGGTAGTGCAAGTGGTTGAGCACCCACAGCGGGTCAAGTCCGGGCTGGCGGGTCACGCCGCCTTGCTGCCAGTCGAGCCACCAGAAGTCAACGCCTTCGGCTTCCATACGATGATGCATGTCGAAGTAGGCGCTTACGAAATCCGGATTCGTGAGGTCGAATTCCACTGCCTCTTCGGTTGCGGGATCAATGCCGACGCGCTTGGCCACCGCCTCATAGTCGTCTTCGAACGCGCGCACGCCGTCTCGCGGATGCACGTTCAACGTGGCTTTCAAGCCACGCTCATGCAAGTCGCGCAAGAACGCCTCATGATCGGGAAACAGCTGCTTATCCCACGAATAGCCGGTCCAACCGGAACCGTATTTCGGATCGACATCATCCACGCGGTGCCAGTCCATGTCGATCACGGATGTGGTGAATGGAATGCCTTCGCGCTTGAACCGGTCCATGAGCTGCAAGTATTCGTCTTGCGTGTAGCGGTAGTAGCGGCTCCACCAGTTGCCGAGTGCGAAGCGCGGCAGCAGAGGCGTTGGTCCGGTCAGCTTGTAGAAGTCTTGCACCGCTTCGGTGTAGCGGCGGCCATAGCCGAAGAAGTACAAGTCGGTTTCCTTGTGATCGCGTGGCATAACCCATGCACCAAGCGGATTCGGTTTGCCGTTCACTTCATGCGCTTCCACGATCACGTTTGCGGCGGAATCGTCGAGTACCGCCCAACCGTCTCGCGAAATCACACCATCGTCCAGAGGAATTTCGCCGTTCGCCTCGTCGAGCGTGCGCGCGGTGCCTTTGAGATTATGCTTCGGCTCGTCGCCGTAATACCACGTATTGAACTGGGTGTCGGCCACGCCCTTGACAACTACGCTCAAGCCTTCTTTGCTGAATGGCTTGCCATCGTACGTCACATACAGCGCGGGGGTGTCAACAATGAGCAGTCCGTCGCGATGCGTCACCGTGAACTGCGGGTCGGCGCCAAAATCGCGGTTGACCACCATTTGCGTGAGATTGTCCTCAAATTCGCCGGAATCAGACCATTCAAAGCGGATCAGCGATTCCGTTAGAATGCCAATCCTCCAATGCTCCCCCTGCAGGATCGACGCTTCTCGCATATTCGGCCGCGCCTTGCGCACATAGTCGACGAACACCGTGCCGGCTGCGTTATCTAATGCGTTGTTTGCCATGCTACTCCTGCCTTACTTGCCACTGCCCGTCGCAATACCTGCGATGAACTGCTTCTGGAAAATCATATATACAATAATCACTGGAACAATTGCCAACGAAGTCGCTGCGAACAATCCGCCGTAATCGGTGCCATATTGGCCGTTGAAGGCCTTCAAGCCGACAGCGAGCAGCTGCTTGTGTTCGTCGGTAATCATCAAGAATGGCCACAGGTAGTCTTCCCAATTCCACAGGAAGGTGAAGATGGCGAGCGCCGCGATGGTGTTATGGCTCATTGGCAGAATGATGCTATGGAAGATTCTGGTTTCGGATGCGCCATCGAGTTTTGCCGCTTCAATGAGTTCGTCAGAAATTCCCGAGATGGATTGGCGGAACAGGAAGATGCCGAATGCGCTGATCATGCCAGGAAGCACGAGCGACGTGTAGGTGTCTTGCAGACCCCAGTTGGTGAACATTTCGTATTGCGGAATGATGGTCACTGCCCAAGGAATCATCATGGTGCTCATAACGATGCCGAAAAGCAGGTTGCGACCACGGAATCGCATTTTAGAGAACACGTAACCAAGCACTGCACTTGTGTAGATTGCAATACCGGTTTTCAGTACTGCTACGATCAGCGAGTTTGCGAACAATCGCAAGAAATTGAACTTTTCTTGGATGCTCACATAATTGTCAATCGTGGATGGCTTAGGGAATAATCCTCCGGTCACTTTGACGATTTCGCTATTTGGCGCGAATGATGAAATGAACATCCAAACAAATGGAACAATGGTGATGATGGCGGCGATGAAGAGCAGAATCGTAAGAATGATGCCGCCAATTTTACGTGATTTCATGCCAGTTCCTCCGAATCTCCAGAAACCTTGAACATGATGAGGGTGAGCACACCAGTGAACAGGAAGAGCACAACTGCCTGAGCTGACGCGACGCCGAAGTTGTATTTCTGGAATGCCTGATCAAAGATGAGATAGCTGATGGTGTAGGTTGACGTGCCCGGACCGCCTTCGGTCATGACGAGAATCTGCACGTATGCCTGCAGGTAGCTGATCAGTGACGTGATGACAATGAACAAGGTGGTTGATTTAAGCAACGGCAGGGTGATTTTGAAGAAAATCTGCACTGAGTTGGCACCGTCGATGGCGGCCGCCTCGTACACGTCTCGAGGAAGATTCATGAGACCGGCCAAATATAGAACGGTCGCGTAGCCGAAATCCTTCCAAATGGTCATGATGATGACTGCCGGCATGGCCCATTTGGTGTCGTGCAGCCAGTTGATGTCGAGTCCTGTGATTTTGTTTACCATGCCGAACTGCGGGTCGAACATCCACATCCACACGAAAGAGACTGCCACGAGCGGAGTGATGGTCGGCATGTAGAACAGACCTCGGAGGGTGTCTTTGCATTTGACGAGTTTGGCGCTGAGCAGCAGGGCCAAGCCGAGACCAAGCACAATGCGGAAGAGTGTGGAAACACCTGCGAATACCGCCGTGTTCCCCATGGAAGTCCAGAAAAGTTTGTCTGTGAGGATCTGTTTGAAGTTGTCGAGTCCGACCCAATCATAAGTGCCAATCAGAGGATTCCAGTTATGCAAACTGCCCGCGAAGGCTTTAAAAATTGGGTAGGCCAGGAAAATGGCGAAATAGACCACCAAGAAGACAACAGCCATGTTGCGTAGGGTGAAAATTCTCGATACCAGAGATTCACCATTTTTGTTTTTCATTGAATCTCGCCTCTCTGTGAGCCGATTCGACCGTTTTGTTACGCAATACAGAATGTCAGATCGAATCGAATAAGAAGATTGAACGTATCTCGTAGATAAAAAGGCAGTCGCGGCGCGGAAGAAGAATCGTACCGCGACTGCCCGGATTGGAAAAGGGATTGGAAAGGATATATCGGTATTACTTATGTTCGTCGAAGTAAGCGTACTTGCTTTCCATTGACGTGAAGTCAGAGCTCTTCATGTCGGTATCCATCTGACCCTGGGCCTCCTTGAGAGCCTTATCGATGGACATGCCGTTCTGGAAGACGTTCTGGAAAGCAGTGGTGCCGCTGGATTCAACGGTGGATGGTGCCGGTCCCGGCCAGATCAGTCGGTCTACGCGTGGCTGGATGGCGGCCATGACCGGCTTGGAGAGAATGTCCTTGTCGTTCTGCAGCGAGGTCTTGGCTGGGAAGGAGTTCAGTTCGGATACCGCTTCACGAATGTAATCATCGTTGGCGAGCAGGTACTTGATGAAGTCCTGGGCAACGGCCTGCTGTTCTTTGCTCTGGTTCTTGTTGACGCCCGGAGTGGATTCGCCGTTGTAACGGTCGTATGCAAACGGAGTGTCTTCGGAGAAGGTTGGGGTGGCGAACACGCCGTAGTCAATATCTGGATACTTTTCTTTCAGCGTGCCTTCCATGTGGCCCCAAGCGTAGATCATCGCAGACTGGCCGTTACCGAAGCTTTGGGTGTAATCGTTGCCGAAGTCAACGGATCCGACCTTGTACTTGTCATACAAATCCTTGAGGAACTGCATGTTTTCTTTGGTCACATCGTTATTGTAGTTGGCTTTCTTGCCATCTTCGCTGAAGAGCAGTTCACCCTTCTGATAATTCAGACCTTGATAGATGGCGCTGTAGGCGTCGCCGTTGAAGTTGAAGCCGGCCTGCGTCATCTTGCTGCCGTCGGTTTTGGTGAGCTTTTGGGCGACCTGGATGAATTCGTCCCATGTGGTCGGAATGTCGGCGTCGGTGAGGCCCGCTTCGCTCCACAATGTCTTGTTGTAGTAGATGTTGCCGGTGTTGATCACGGAGTCGATGTACTTGACTTTGCCGTTCTCATCTTCATGTACGGATGCGGTGGAGTAGTCGGATTCCAAAGACTTGGTGTCGATATCGTAATCCGCTGCGTATGGACGAATCAACGCATCGTAAGAGTTGTGGATGTTGAAAACGGCCGGACCGTTTTTGCCTTTCAGAGCCAACGGCAGCTTGGTCCAATAATCATCCCATGAAACATTCACCGTTTTGATGGTGACGTTCGGATACGTCTTCGTGTAGGACTCAATCATCTTGTAGACAGGATCCGTGCCCTTGCTGCCCCAGCTCCAGTACTCGAGCTGGATTGGCTTGCCGTCGTTCACGAGATGATTGGGGTCGTAGGTGATGGTGTTGCCGATAACGTCAAGCCCTTTGTCGGCTTTCGTATCGGTTGTGCCGGACGCGGCATTGCTGTTCCCGCACGCAGCCAAGCCGACGATGCTCAAGGCCGCCACTGCCACTGCGATACCTTTGTTGATTTTCATATCTCTCCTTACGTCCTCGTAAGCCTTCATCCGCCCCTTGCGGACAAGCAATAGCATACGACAAGGGTTTCATATTGGCAATTCAAGGTTTTTTAAAATGTAAACGGTTTCATTTGAAACCCGTTTCATCTCACCGCTGTGAGCGTGCACACATTGTTTTTCATACGGCGTGTCGTATCGCAACCCTTTTCATTCATCTTTCAACTCTGTAGCCATGAGGACGGTAATGATGGTAGGCTGAAACAAACAGTGAAAAACTTTCGGAGGCACCATGAAAGCGAGCATCGGCGATGTGGCACTGAAGGCAGGCGTATCGAACGCTACAGTCTCACGCACTTTCGCACACCCTGAACAGGTGTCAGAGGCAACACGGTTGAAAGTGCAGGCCGCAGCTGATGCGTTGAATTTCAGCGTTTCCAGATCGGCAGGAATTCTTAAATCCGGTAGAACCTATCGCATAGCATTATTGGTCGGCAGCGGCGTCATCGAATGGTTCACCGCCGAAATCATTGCCGGACTTAACGATGTTTTGCGTGACGCCGGGTACGATCTGGTCATCTACCCCATCGAGGGGTCGGAGGCGCGTGACGCATTCTTCGAGGAACTTCCCGTACGCAGCAACGCCGATGCCGTATTCGTTTCCTCATTTGGCATCAGCCCCGACGAGGTCAAACGTCTCGGAACCGCAAAAATTCCGATTATCGGTATCAATACCACCAGCGAAGGATTCGATGCAACTGTCGGTATCAACGACAAAGAAGGCATCAAACTCATCGTTCGACATCTCGCCAAGCTGGGACATCGTAACCTGCTGTATTTATATGAAAGCTTTTCCTCCACATTGGGATTCAGCTCATTTAACCGTATTTCCGGATTCCAGGAAGCCTGCGATGCAGTTGACGGACTGACCGCCCGCACACTGGCAGTGCAAAAAGGCGACAGCATTCTAGATGCGGCAATTTCCGAAATCATGGCGCAAGACAACCCACCCACCGCATTGTGTTTCCATCAGGACTCACAGGCAATTCCATTGTTCTTCCGCCTTCAACGCAGCGGCCTTTCCGTGCCTGGAGATATTTCCGTAACCGGATTTGACGACAGCACCTTCGCCAAAGAAGCTGAGCTAACCACCGTTCGACAGCGCCCATACGACATGGCCGTCGATGCGGCACAAAAGGCTCTGGCGCTCATCGAAGGACAACCCATCGAGGAACCATTCGAGACATTCCCCGTGCAGTTGCAAGTACGAAACTCAACCGCAAAACCACGCACCGCTCCCCTGCTGTAGGCCGCAGCGTGTACTCGCGTGAAATCACTTCGCGTAATACCCCACGCCAACCGGTCTATCTGCGTTATGTATGGCAGATTTTGCTTTTCATACGGAAACATCTCGCTTATATATGGTACGTCGCCTGCGAAAACAGCCACTTCGGGGGTGTATTTTTGAGGTTTTCACCACATGCGTCTGCCATGTATAAGCAAGATACCTCCGGTCAGGCCTCCGAATCTGCCATACATAGACGAGATGCGAACCGCAGACAAGCCTCTTCGTCTTACCCCGGCGTTCAATGTGCTTTTCTTCACACGCATGTACGTTTAATCGTCTCAAGCACCGATGCGAATAAAACTCACCAATGTTCGCACCGTCAACGGCATACGCCAAGACAGCAACGCGACTTAACCCAAACCGCCAACATCAGTAGTTTGGTAGATACTCGCGCGCATAGCCGTCCACACCTCCATTGGACGAGAGGAAACGTGGAATAGAGTCATTGCCTTTTGTCGACCATCATGACGACGCGCGCAAACAGATAACGCTAAACTTGTCTCATGTTGATTATTTGCTTAACCTAGCGAAGCGACGAAGCAAGAGCAGGTGATATATGGTAACAATTTCTGACGTGGCGCACGCAGCCGGTGTTTCCAAGGCAACAGTCTCGTATGTACTATCGGGAGATCCTCGAATCACCCAAGCTACAACACTTAAGGTGCAACATGCGATTGACGAATTAGGCTATACGGTGAACCATGCAGCCCGCGCACTATCCGTAAGAAAAACCAAAACAATAGGTGTGGTCTCCCCCGCCTTTCACGGCAACTATCTGTCAGCCCTCTTTGGGCTGTACGTGTACCTGCTATCCGAAGAAGCGACAAAGAGAGGATACGACACCCTACTCATTGGCGAGAACGACGGCTTCGAGGCAATGCATGAAGCATGGTCGTCAAAGAAAGTGGATGGGTTCATCCTGATGGACGTCAAAGATGAGGATCCACGAGTCAGCTATGCCGCAAAAGAGCACATTCCGACCGTTGCATTCGGCTCGCCAAAGAACTCACACGGTTTGGATACAGTGGATTCCGATTTCGCCAAGGCTGCATCATCAATCTTGAATTTCTTAGCCTCTGAAGGGCATAAAGAGGTGATTCTTATTCCATGGTCACACACAATATTTGATCAGGGTCTTGGCTACGCTTGGCGCTTTCTGGATTCAGCGATAGAGACCGCCAAACGTCTTGATCTGAAAATGCATGTCGAATATCCGAAAGACGACGATTCGGATCCTTCGCCCCTCATTGAGCATGCACTAGATACGCACACCAAAGCGACCGCTCTGATACTTCACAACGAGCCAGCAACAATCGTTGCCCCTCAGGTCTTGGCACGCAGGAACCTCCGAACACCGGATAACTTGCAGGTCGTAACCGTCTTCCCGAAACAGCTAGCAACATCAATGAAGATATCGTTCCCTGCAGTGCGTCCGGACATTGCGCAACTATCAGAAGCCGCCGTGGGAGCCCTTTTGCGCCGAATAAACAATCCGAAAGCCCCGACGGTCACCCGCTATCTTGATTATCCACTAACCCAAGAGCCCGAGTAACATCGCAGCTACGTAGATTACGCGCAGAAAACAACCACGAGATTCTACATTAGTTAAGTTCGTCGATTTGACTTTTCAAAGATCAGGGTTTATTATTTAACTTGTTTAACCGGTTCAACAGTTTGGGATTAAAACTTCCCAAACGCAATAAATTAATCATTCAGCGCATAGGTGCGCTGTTAATGAAAGGAAATACCAAATGATCGGTTCAAATATGAAGCGCGTGATAGCTTTAATCGCCGCAAGTGCCGCGGCAGTCAGTCTCGCCGCTTGCGGTAGCAACTCGAGTCAAGATTCCAAAACAATCGAATTCTGGGACCCATACCCTCAGAAGAACGATAGCAGCACATGGGCGAAATACGTTACCAATTGTGCTCCTGAGGGATATAACGTAAAACGCATCGGCTATGCGCAGTCAGACCTATTAAACAATCTCACAACAGCTGTCAAGGCCGGCAACGCACCCCAGATCGCCCTGATCGATAACCCAAAGATGCCTACCGCTGTCGACGCAGGACTTGTTACGGATATCGAGGCAGCGGGAGTCGACGTTTCAGGATTCGACAAGAATATCGAAGGTCCCGGCATCATCGACGGCGTACAATATGGGGTTTCTTACGGCACTAACGCATTGGGCTTGTATTACAACCCCGATGTCCTCAATAAGGCTGGCGTAGACCCAGAATCGATCACCGATTGGGATTCGCTCAACAGTGCCATCGAAAAAGTAGTAAACGCAGGATATAAGGGCATCACGTTCTCCGGCATTTCCGGCGAAGAAGGAACATTCCAGTTCCTCCCCTGGTTCTGGGGAGCCGGCGGTCAATTGAAGGACGCTTCAGGTTCCAGTGCCGAGCAGGATGCGCTTGATCTGGTATCCGGCTGGGTCCAAAAAGGTTGGGCTCCGAAATCGGTCGCAACGGACAACCAATCTGCTGCGCGGGATCTATTCCTTGGCGGCGATTACGGCTTCTCTGAAAATGGTTCATGGCAGATGGAGTCAGCCACCGAGAAAGGCTACAAGATGATTTCCATTCCAGCCAAAGATGGCGGAGTAGCCCCGGTTCCAAGCGGTGGCGAGTTCATTACCATTCCAACCCAGAAAACCAAAGACAGTGACAAGATGAAGGCAACCGCGGAGGTCATTCAGTGCCTCATTGACGGAGATAATCTCAAGAAGACCAATGATGAGATGGTTTATCTTGCCGCCAAAAGTGACGTCCGCAAGCAGCAGGTGGAAGAGAACAGTGCCTGGGCACCTTGGGTTGACGCCGTAGAAAATGCTGAAGGCCGTACCACTGACGTTGGTCTGGAATACGAAGACATTTCTGCACAGCTTTCTGAAGATCTACAGGCTGCCTTGAATAAGGGCTGATTCGCGGTCTCACATTTTTCTGGGGCATCTGTCCGTCATTCATTGCGATAATCAGACGCCCCATTCCATCTTTTCCATCAACAGGCAGGTGAACTATGTCCCAAACAATCACCGTAAATAAACCAAGGCGAATCAAGCCAACCACATTGGCCGCCATTGGTTTCGCGGCCCCGCTGATTATTTACATGCTTATCTTCTACGTTTGGCCGCTGATTCAGAATATTTCCATGAGTATGCACCGCTACACACGCCGTACTTTTGTGACCGGCGATGCCCCTTGGTCTGGATTCGATATCTATAAGGAAATATTAAGCAATCAACAGTTCTGGACTATTCTCGGACAGACTTTGATTTTCGTCTTCGCTTCTATCGTTTTCCAATACTCTATCGGCTTGGCATTGGCGGTTTTCTTCAATCAGAATTTCAAACTTTCCGCGGCTTTGCGCGGCGCATTCCTTGTACCATGGCTACTTCCGCCAATGATTTCCGGTACGATCTGGCAATGGATGATGGACGCCGACAGCGGTGTTATTAATAATTTCCTCAAACTATTTGGTTTGGACCCGGTTTGGTGGCTGCAAGCCGATCATTCCTTGTGGGCGGTTATCATTGCCAATATTTGGCTTGGTATTCCTTTCAATCTTGTAATTCTGTATTCGGGCTTGCAAAACATCAATGGCGACTTGTATGAAGCCGCCGCGTTGGATGGCTGCAATGCTTGGCAGCGCTTCTGGAAGATTACTTTCCCGTTGCTCAAGCCGGTATCGATGATCACGCTCCTGCTAGGTTTCGTCTACACGTTACGAACAGTCGACATCATCTGGATTATGACCAAGGGCACTGGATCTTCGAGAACCTTGGCAACTTGGGCTTATGAGATGGCTTTCGGAAAGGGCACATCAGCAACCATCCGGTATTCGGAAGCATCCGTTGTGGGCACGATTCTCATTGTCGTAGCACTGATTTTCGCTCTGATTTACCTGTGGGCCCAGCGGAATGAAGAGAAGAGGTAACTAAAATGAAACATCGTTCATCATGGTGGAAAACACTTATAGGCATCATTTTGACGCTGATTATGCTCTTCCCCGTATACTGGATGATCAACATATCATTCACGCAACGTCGCTCCATCCGTTCAGGTGATCTGTTCCCGAAAGATTTCACGCTCGACAATTATGCCTCTGCGTTAAGTTCACAGCTCCCCTACCTAGGAACGTCATTGCTAGTTGCCATAGGATGCGTGATCCTGACCCTAGCAATTGCATTACCTTCGTCATACGCCATTGTTTTCTTGGAGTTCAAAGGCTCAAAGTCCATGAACTTCCTGTTGATTGTTGCTCAGATGATTCCCGCGGTCGTTATGTCTCTAGGCTTCTACCAGATCTACGATGACATCGGTCTTCTCGACAGTATTCCGGGACTTATCGTTGCCGACTCCACTTTGTCGGTACCGTTCGCAGTGATTCTGATGACGGGATTTATGTCCGGTATGCCACGCTCGTTGGTGGAGGCAGCGCAAATCGACGGAGCATCGCAGTGGGGTGTTTTTGCCAAAATCGTGATTCCACTCTCCCGTAATACCATTGTCACGACTTCGCTGTTCGCTTTCCTCTGGGCATGGTCAGATTTCATGTTTGCTTCGACCCTCGATTCCGGTGGCGGCAAGATGAGGCCAATCACCATGGGTCTATATGACTTTATCGGTTCACAGAACCAAGAATGGGGGCCAATGATGGCCACCGCAGTATTGGCCTCAGTACCAACAGCGCTATTACTAATTTTCGCACAGAAATACGTTGCCGCCGGCGTAACAGCCGGAGCGGTGAAAGACTGATCCAACCCTTAAGTACATAATTAACAAGGACCAACTATGAGTGAACTAACTTTTGCTATCGATGGAGATGCACTGTTGTGGACTGGTGACGGCGAATATCTTCGCATCGAACCATGGGGAAAGAATTCAGTCCGCGTCCGCGCCTCGAAAATGCATGAGATACAGGAACAAGAAGGAGCTTTGCTGCCACAAAACAACCAGGCCTCAGGCAGCCACAACTATGGCATCACCATTGACAAGCCCAATAGAACCGCCGAATTACGCAATGGCGATATTGTAGTTCAAGCGAAAGCATCCTGCGGCCTGTACTCCGGATCAGGATATGAAGAGCCACGCTGTTTACTGAGCTTCTATAAGGCAGACGGCACACCGCTCATTCAGGAAATACCATCTGGCGGATCACTAAATCTTCGAGCGCGATGGTTCAAACCGATCACCGGAGGCGACTATTCCATCGTTGCTTCCTTTACCACACCGGAAAATGAGAAACTATATGGTATGGGCGAGTACCAACAGAACATCCTCAATCTGAAAGGTTGTACCCTCGAACTCGCGCATCGCAATTCACAGGCATCTATTCCTTTCGTGGTTTCCAGCGCCGGATATGGCTTCCTGTGGAATAACCCGGCACTTGGAAACGTTACGTTCGGCAAGAACCGTACGGAATGGCGAGCTGAATCAGCCAAGCAGATTGACTACTGGATTACCACAGGCGATACACCTTCTTCGATAATGAAGCATTACGCCGACGCCACAGGGCACGCTCCTCACATGCCTGAATGGGGACTGGGATTCTGGCAGTGCAAGCTTAGATATTGGAATCAACGTCAGCTCCTAGACGTCGCCCATGGGTTTAAACAGCGTAATATTCCATTGGATCTCATCGTTGTAGATTTCTTCCACTGGCCGCATATGGGTGACTTCCGTTTTGAGAATGAATTCTGGCCAGATCCCAAAGCTATGGCGGACGAGCTGCACAGCATGGGAGTGAAACTCATGGTATCTGTGTGGCCCCAGGTCGCACTCGCCTCAGAGAATTATGTTGAGATGAAGTCAAAGAACCTTCTCGTGCGCGCAGATAAGGGTGAAGACGTCGGCATGATGTTCGAAGGTCCCAGCCAGTTCTATGACGCCACCAATCCAAAAGCTCGCGAATATGTTTGGGAGAAGTGCCGAACAAATTATGCCGAGCTTGGGGTTGATGCATTCTGGCTCGATGAAGCGGAACCTGAATACGGAACGTACGATTTCGACAACTATCGATATTACGCCGGCCCAAACCAGCAGGTGGCAAACATCTACCCAAGAGACTATAACAAAGGCTTCTACGAGGGGCAACAAACCATAGGAAGGGATGGTGACATCGTCAACCTCACCCGTTGCGCTTGGGCTGGTTCGCAACGCTATGGTTCTCTTGTTTGGTCTGGAGACGTTGGTTCGACCTTCGCCGACCTTCGTGCCCAGATTACCTGCGCCATCCACATGGGCATGGCCGGTATTCCTTGGTTCACCACCGATATGGGCGGTTTCCATGATGGGATAATTGATTCGGACGATTTCAAGGAGTTGTTGGCCCGCTGGTGCGCGTTCTCATGCTTCCTACCGGTCATGCGCAACCATGGCGACCGTAGTCTGCATACGACAACCGGCAAGGAGACCATCACCAATTCGGCCGGAGACCACCGTTCGCCAAGTGGTGCCGACAATGAGCCTTGGAGCTATGGCCCCGAGACGGAGCAGATCTTCCGAAAGTTCATTGCCATTCGCGAGAAAATGCGCCCTTACACTCGGGAATTGTTCGAATCAGCACATACCGATGGCCAGCCTTTGGTCCGTGGACTCTTCTACGAGTTCCCTCAAGACGAATCGGTGTCCGATATTGCCGATGAATATATGTTCGGCCCTGATATCCTAGTGGCCCCCGTAGTTGAGGCCGGAGCCAGATCGCGTGAGGTGACGCTTCCCGGAAACGCTAGCATCACATGGACGGATCTACGCACTGGCAAAGTGTATGAAGGGGGGCAAAAAATCACTGTCGACGCCGGAATAGACACGATCCCAGCCTTCGCACGCGACGGCCACGATCACGGACTGATCGGAATGCTATAAATTCCCGCACAACAAGTGTGGGGCGTCCGTCCCCAAGGCGAACGCCCCACACTCTGCGCATCTTTCCCATTCCAACCGGTCTATCTGCGCTATGTATGGCAGATTTGTAGCGGGCTTTCAATCAAACAGATGTTGAGCAGTTTTACATGGCACTTATCAAAGATTCTGTTTTCTGCCGCTCCGCACTCAAAGAATTCAGCCAGAAAATACCGATCGCTTTTGCAGCCGCATCAATTAAGTGACTGCAAAAATCCATTCAATACGCTGCTGCCAGCAACACCTCGGAAAGCAAAGTCAAAATTTGACCAACATATTCGGAGGCATCGCCAAGCAATGCAACCGTATTAAAACTTGGTTCGATTAAGGTTCGATAAATCTGCCTCGCCATTTCTGCTTATGACGAAGCAAAATACATCCTTCCCACATGGCTTTGCTGCTTTTTGTATCTTTTGTTGTTATCCGTTGCCACTTATCGGCATCGGCACGGCATGTCAGTATCATGTGCGTATGCGACTTCTTGGCAATATTCTGTGGCTGATTTTGGGTGGACTGTTGCTCGCCGCCAGCTGGGCCATTATCGGTTTGGTGTTGTGCATCACCATTGTGGGCATTCCGCTGGGTATTCAGGCGTTCAAGATGGCGGGGCTCACGTTGACCCCGTTTGGTAAGACCGTGGAGTATGGCGGCGGCGTGGGATCCGTGCTGATCAACATCATCTGGTTCGTACTGGCTGGTTTGTGGATGGCGATTGGCTATGTGGGTGCCGGGCTGCTCAATTGCATCACCATCATCGGTATTCCGTTCGGCATTCAGTCGTTCAAGATGGCCAAGCTGGCTTTGTGGCCGTTCGGCTCGCAAATCCTCAGCTTGTAAATCACTTCAGATCACTTCACCCAGCATAGACGGCCATCGACTGCCGTCTTGCATATAAGTATCGAGGAGCTGCGGTCCGAACAGGCCGTGACCACTGCACCCTCAGCAACGAAACACGTCTCATTTCGCTTATGGCAGCTCCAAAGCGGCAAGGCTCAAAAACCTGAACAGTCGAACATTACCTCCCCAAATGATTGCTGATGCCAGCCGCGAATCCCACCGCAGCACTTCCATTCATGCCCAGGCCATTCAACAATCGTCCCGCATGCTTCGCACCGGCCCATACCGCGTTGATGATGTTGCCGGCGCCATATCCGGTAAGCACCGTCCACGGATGGGCGAGCAGCCCGCATAGCGGGTCAAGGCTCTGGTAGATTCGTGCGAAGAACGATCCGGGTGCCGGCCTGCATCAGCACAGCGCCAATCGCATACGCAACGATGAGGTTGCGCAACCGCTTGGCATAGATACGGTCGCGCCCACGCATAAGCCACATAAGCGGCAGCAATACGCCGAACAGATGCATGCCGATATAGCTGGGCTCCGCGAACAGGAACTGCGGGCGACCACCGCCCCACACCGAGCTTTCATTGATGTACTGCCGGTACATGAGGTGCGCGAAATAGTCGGTCAACGTCTTGATACGCAGATGGATGGATAGCCATTGCACCACGCCCACGCCGAAGGAGAACCAGTAGGAAGCGATGAGAATCCGCAATGGCGTACGCCATGGAATGCGTTTGATGTCGAACGCCAGGGCGATCGCACCCAAAGTGGCGAGCACGCCCAATAATCCGGTGATGCTCATGAACGCGGCGTTGAGGTGGATGCCGAATTTCAGCCATCCCGGGATGGACAGGATTATGCAGGCCACCGGCAGAAGGAACATTGGCAGGTACCGGTTGGCCACGATGCGCAGTTGCCGCCAATTGCATAGGCAGTACACGGCGAACAGCGCCGGACTGATTGGCGACCAGAACGGCGCGTACAGGCCGAGCGTGGTGCCGTCCACCGGAAGAAAAGCGATGGCCAGCAACAGCCAAATGACGTTGCGTTCCTGCGATGCCAGAAATCGCAGGAACGACCGGTATTGCAGCGACTTGCGGCAATCATTCGTACCGTTGGTACGATCAGGCATGGATGGTTGATTCACGTGGCTTCCTCCTCCGCGCCAACCTTATTCTGCGCCAACTCTACCCGAACATCATGATGTTTCAACGCCGTCATTTACGCTGTCGCCTGTCATTCGCGCCGTATAACATCCGCTGCCCCTTATCGGGACGGGACCGTGACTGGAAAACAATATTTCATGCAGCTTCAAAACCAAAAGAACAATGCATCCTTCAACATTGATCCTTAACTAGTACTTACTAGAACATACTAGAACGAAACATTATTACCGCCAAGGTCCTATCCCTCTGTAGAATCCCCATGACAGCGCCTTTATAAGATACGGAAGCCGCACTGACATTACGGTTCAGATATAAGAAATTCGTGCGATCAGATGAATGGTCGCACGAATTTCTAGTATGCGGAACATCACGTACAACCATGGCATGAGGGAACGTGGTAAACGATGGCAATCGGTCTTGTAATTCTTCCGGATTATGTCCAATGCAACACACCACTTTCACAATTAGCAGACACCGGAAACGTCGCGAAACACAGGTAAAAAGACATATAAAGATAGAATCGAGGAAAGTATGAAGACGCTGTATCTTCTTGGCAATGGATTTGATCTGGCTTGCGGGTTACCGTCACGATATTCGGATTATTTCAATAATCGTTTTTCTGTATTTCCCGGCTTTGAAAAAGACAAACCGACAGCAGTGACTGTGCTAGAAGAAGAGCTTCAGACCAACGACTGCCACAAGATTCCAAGCGCCTGGTTTTTCATTTTCGCCTACTACCATGACCAGAACAACGGCAAATGCGCGTCGACTTGGAAAGACGTCGAATCTATTATAGAAACTTTTACAATAAACAAGAATGCTTATATAAATCTGAGCATCGGCATGTGCGCCGGCATGTTCGCACACCCCCGCACCCCAACAGGCCAAGAAGAACATGTAGCGCATTTAATTTGGTTATATGAACGTTTACGTACAAACGACCAATTCCAAAACACCGATGTTGACGTCTACAAGCTTTTCCTGAAAGAACTCAAGAATTTCGAATCCGATTTCCAAGAATATCTGGCCACCGCAGTCAACGAAAACATCCCCTATAGGGAACGAGCCGACCAACTTTTTAAGGAAATCACCGAAGCACAAACCCCGATTCAAGAAGAATCCTTCGCAATAGGTTCCGTCGAAAATTATGCATCTTTCTCCAGCGAAAGAGATGACCACTACGTCCTTTCTTTCAACTTCACACGCCCCTTGACCAACAGCCCAACCTTCGCCAATATTCACGGCTCATTGCAAGACAAAAACGCCTTCTTCGGCATTGGAGGCACGAGCCAATATACAGAAGACGACGATCTGCCTAATGCCGTTCGCTTCACAAAAGCGGAACGCTCTCTATCTCTTGGCGTCACCGGCACCAATACGGATCTGGATTCGGTCTTCAGAGCACTTCAGTCCCCCGAAGAGAATTTGCGAGTCATCAAATTTTTCGGCCTGTCCCTAGGCGAAGCCGACTACCCCTACCTTAAGCAATTCTTCGATAAATCCCACATCACAGACACAGACTCCGGAGTGAACTCATTCCTGGGATTCTATTACACGAAGGGCCAGGCCCGGGACGAACTTGTCCATTCGATCAATTCGCTCCTGCAAAGATACAGCTCCGACACAGGCCACAAACCAATCGGCGGCTTGATGCGCGAATTACAGAATACCGGCAGGCTGGCTATCGAAGAATTGCAAGTCGCATGCGATTAATCGCCAAATAAAAACAGCGTATTGTCACCAGTTAATTTGAACGCCAGAGGCAACAGAGTCACTCGGTTGAATAAGCCCGACGCGATACCGCGAAACTAATGAATGGAGCTGCAACCATCTCCAAGCAAACGTCTGTACCCCGCTACCGGTAGATGGCACAGACCAATATGAGCCTCCTTTCGAAATAGATACAACCTAAAGTCTGTTCAAAAGAAGTTGGGTAGACAAGGCTAGTAACGTTTATTTGACCATAAACAAGCCAAACCGCTGGCAGATTAGTAACACCATTAGCCTCACCACCGTTCACCAAAGCGTGGATTATCTTGGCGCCGAAGCAGGAAAGCGGGTTCTGGAACTTATCCGGGAACAACAGCCCGAGGTCCAGCACATGGTCGTGAACACGTATCTCGCATTGCGGTCTTCAACCGCTCCGTGCCACGAAACCAAAGAAAACGCTGCATGAACGCCGGAAGCCAAAAAGCGGATAACCTTTGAGAAGCCACCCACTTTTCTTGTGAGACCGCTTCACTTTCCGCGGTCGTGTCGTCAGTTAACTCACGCAATTTGCGTTCGCCGTATACCTGATTACCGGCTATGTCGCACCTATTCAACCTGCAGGACCTGTATCAGTATCCTATTGGCGATCTATGCGGCCTATACCCTGATCGATTTCATCCGCCAGACACTGTTCGACATCGCCATCGACCGCCGCGGCGCAGACACTGGTTCGACCCGCTATGGGACAAAGCATCCAACCGAATGCACAATCATCCGTATCCCCTGATAGCCGATTCATCCAGCATTCAAGCCAGATGAAAAACGATCAGTAACCACTGATAGCGGGAATCCGTGTGACCAGCGCATACTGGTCACACGGATTTCTGGCATGAAAACTGGCGCAGGGCCGTTGAAAGGTGGACGACCGGAATGTTCACCGCCTTGGAACACCCGACGAACTGAAGAGCTCCGGGACCAGACCTTTGTCAATTCTTTTGGTTGGGCACGAGCATGATCTCGCCGTCGGCGATGCCCTTGAGATGCTGCCCGTAGGGGCTCTTGCCGTAGCGTTCCGCGGACTCCATGAGCTGGTCGTGAGTGATCCACCTGTTCTCGTAGGCAATCTCTTCCACGATCGCGATCGGAAGGCCCTGCGCGCGCTGGACTGTACGCACGAATTCGCCAGCCTCGAACAGGCTGTCCATCGTACCGGTGTCCAGCCACGCGTAGCCACGCCCCAGCGTGCGCACGTTCAGCATGCCCGCGTCCAGGTACATGCGGTTCAGGTCCGTGATCTCCAACTCGCCACGCGCGCTCGGCCTGACCTGTTTCGCGTATTCGACAACATGCTCGTCGTAGAAGTACAGGCCGGTCACCGCGTAATGCGACTTCGGCTTCGAGGGCTTCTCCTCGATGGACACGGCCTTCTTGTCCTCGTCGAACTCGACCACGCCATAACGCTCCGGATCGTCCACGTAATAGCCGAACACGCTCGCACCTTCACCGGACTCGGCCTTCGCCACGGCCTTGCGCAAGGTCGCGCCCAGGCCGTTGCCGTAGAAGATGTTGTCGCCCAGCACCAGTGCGCAAGGCTCGCCCGCGATGAACTCCTCGCCCAGGAGGAACGCCTGCGCGAGCCCGTCCGGGCTGGGCTGCACCTTGTAGGAAAAGCGCACGCCATAATGCGATCCGTCGCCTAGGAGCCGTTCGAAGTTCGGCAGATCCTTCGGCGTGCTGATAATCAGGATGTCGCGGATCCCAGCCATCATCAGCACGCTGAGCGGATAGTAGATCATCGGTTTGTCGTACACCGGCAGCAGCTGCTTCGACGTGACCGTGGTCAGCGGGTACAGTCTCGTACCCGAACCGCCAGCAAGAATAATGCCCTTCATTATGAAAGATTCCCTTCTCTGCGGTTTATAAAAACCTAATTACACAAGTCTCGGGCGGTTTCGCTGAGGAAACCGCCCGAGACAAATCTGTTACTTCTTGAGTTCCTTGGTGACGTATGCCTTCAGAGACCCCTCCCAGTCCGGCACGTCCAGGCCCGTGGCCTCGATCTTGGCCAGATCCAGCGCGGAATACGTCGGACGCGGGCTCACCGGCGCCTTCGCGTTCGCGAAATACTCCGCGGTCGAGATCGGCTTGATCTTCCCGCCGTTGCCGTTCGTCAGATCGAATACCGTGCGCGCGATGTCCGCCCAACTCTTCACAGCCCCGGAACCGGTCAGGTCGTACGTGCCGTACGCCGCGCCGCCGTCGAGCAGGTGGAAGATCGCCTCGGCCATGTCCTTGGTGAACGTGAGGCGGCCGTACTGGTCGTCCACCACCGTCACCTCCGGCAATTCGCCCTTCGCGACCCGGTCGGACAGGCCCATCATGGTCTTGACGAAGTTACGTCCCTCGCCGATCACCCAGCTCGAACGCAGGATATAATGACGCGGGCAATTCGCGACCGCGATGTCCCCGGCGGCCTTCGACTGGCCGTACACGCCCAACGGCGCGAACGCCTCCTCCTCGTCATGCAATTCGGCGGTCCCGTCGAACACGTAATCGCTCGACACGTGCACCAGGGTGATGTTGTGCTCCGCGCACACGCGCGCCAGCAGGGCGGGTCCCTGCGCGTTCGCCTTCCACGCCAGCACGCGCCCCTCCGGGGTCTCGGCCTTGTCGACCGCGGTGTACGCGCCCGCGTTGATGATCGTGCCGTACAGGCTCCAGTCGAACCGGCCGTACTGTGCCGGGTCGGAGAAGTCGAACGTGTCGATGTCGTTGAACTCGAAGCCCTCGAGTCCGTGCTCCTCCACGTAGTCGCGGATGGCGTGGCCGAGCTGGCCGTTGCAGCCGGTGACCATCGTGCGGCGCGGGGCCATGGGCTTGGCGTCCCTGAGCATCGGGTGGTGCAGGTCGGCCTCGCTGCGTTCGGACTCCTCCAGCGGGATCGGCCACTGGATGTTCAGCTCCGGGTCCGCGAGGTTCACGAAGGTGTAGGTCTTCTTCTGCTCGAGGCTCCAATGCGCGTTCACGAGATACGTGTACGCGGTGCCGTCCTCCAAAGCCTGGAAGCTGTTGCCCACGCCACGCGGCACGTAGATCGCCTTCGATGGATCCAATACGGTCGTGTACACCTGGCCGAAGGATTCGCCCGGACGCAGGTCCACCCACGCGCCGAACACGGAGCCCGTGGCGATCGAGATGTACTTGTCCCACGGTTCCGCGTGGATGCCTCGCGTCACGCCCTTCTTCGCATTGAAGCTGATGTTGTTCTGCACCGGACCGAAATCCGGCAGGCCGAGCTCGGTCATCTTCGCCCGCTGCCAGTTCTCCTTGAACCAGCCACGGTTGTCGCCGTGCACCGGCAGGTCGAACACCAGCAGTCCCGGAACGTTCGTCTCCTCGACCCTCAAATCCTTCTCGAAATCCATACCCTCGTAAATCCTTTGCCGTAGATGGGAATCATCATGGGACCACGCCCTTTGGGGTGTGACCGTTCTCGTATGCGTCTTACTGGCCCTGCTGCTTGTACCTGGCTTCGGTGGCGGCCTTGGCGGGCTCCCACCACTGGCGGTTGTCCGTGTACCAGTCGATGGTGGCCTTCAGGCCGGACTCGAAGTCCGTGTGCGTGGGCGTCCAGCCCAATTCGGTCCGCAGTTTCGTGGAATCGATCGCGTAACGGCGGTCATGGCCCGGACGGTCCTTCACCCAGTCGAACGCGTTCTCGTCCTGTCCCATCATCTTCAGGATCATGCGAAGCACGGTGATGTTGTTTTTCTCGCCGTCCGCGCCGATCAGGTAGGTCTCGCCGATCCTGCCTTTGGTCAGGATCGTCCACACACCGCTGGAATGGTCCTCAGTGTGGATCCAGTCGCGCACGTTCTCGCCCCTGCCGTACAGCTTCGGCCTCTCGCCCTCGAGGATGTTCGTGATCTGGCGGGGAATGAACTTCTCCACATGCTGGTACGGACCGTAATTGTTGCTGCAGTTGGAAATCGTGGTCCTCAGGCCGTACGTGCGGGTCCACGCGCGCACCAGCATGTCGGACGCGGCCTTCGTACTCGAGTACGGGCTGGACGGATGGTACGGGGTGGACTCCGTGAACTTGGCCGGATCATCCAAAGCGAGGTCGCCATACACCTCGTCCGTGCTCACGTGGTGGTAGCGGATGCCGTACCTGCGCACGGCCTCGAGCAGACGGAACGTGCCTTCCACGTTCGTCCTCAGGAACGGTTCCGGGTCCGCGATCGAATTGTCGTTATGGGACTCGGCCGCGTAATGCACGATCGCGTCGTGGCCCGGCACGATCCTGTCGAGCAGCTCGGCGTCGCAGATGTTGCCGTGTACGAACTCGACACGATCCTCCGGCAGGCCCGCGATGTTCTCGATGTTGCCCGCATAAGTCAAAGCGTCCAACACGGTCACGTGCACGTCCGGGTGATGGTCGACCACGTAATGCACGAAATTTGAACCGATGAAACCACAGCCACCGGTCACGATGATGTTTTTAGGAGCAAACGTCTCTTCAGCCATATTCATAATCCTACCTCTCACACACCCCTTTTAGAAGGCTCTTTTGTTTCAGGCGTGTCGAAAATCCACAAAAACTTTCGATAAAACCAGAAATACTTAAATTTCAAAAAATATCACCGAAGAGCATTCATTTTTTTGAAGCCTACTCAAAAAATGAATGTTTTTTTATTGATTATTTTTTTCTTTTCATTTCTTTAATTTGCGAAAGATTTGCTGCAATATGAACCATCTGTATGATAATTATAATAATTGCACAAATACCAGAGATAATTTTCCAACCTCCTATTTCCCAAGTAGTAAAAATCGATTGTGTAATTAAGAGCACAAGAGTAGGAGCTAGATATTTCCAGCCAACTTCAAACTGAATGAATCTTTTCGCATCAATTACACGCATAGCAAATACCATCGCTTGTCCCAAAGCTGACGCGACACATGCTCCAGTAACACCCATAATCGGAAGCAACATCGGAGTAAACACGACGCAAGCAACTGCCCCAAACACCGTGGTCTTCATGACAAAGGACGTGTGCATCGTAGCAGAATAAACAGTCCCATAAAAAGATGAAAAAACACTAAACAAATTAGCAATCAATAAAATGCTAATCATAGGCCATGCTTTATATGTCTCTCCCTGCAACATAAATGACGCTACTAGGGGAGCAAAGAAAGACAGCACCGTACACAGCACGGTAAGCACTGCTTGTAAAACACAAAACACAGAAGAAAAGAAACTTCCTATTTTTTTGTCTTTAACTTCTTGATAAGCAGATAGCTGCCAAGCCTGCTGAAAAACCATATAAGCTGTGTTAAGAAGACCAGGGATTTTAGATGCAGCAGCAAACATGCCCGACGCCGCGATGCCCAGCATCCCAGTAATAAATAATCGATTAATTCCTGTACTTAGCCACCAAAAAAGATTATTGGGTATCAATGGAAGAGCATAAATAATCATGGGCCGCACAATATTCCATGTATCTCGCACGGCAACTATTCTCATACGTTTCATGCCAGATAGAAAAGCTTTTCCAATTCCACCTGCAACCATATAAATTATGACTGCAAGAAGTGGACCCGCAGATACTGAAATAAAATATCCAGTAATGCCCATCTTTAGTTGCCCAATGAGAATCAGAGCAAGAATAAACGTAGTAATTGAAGAAATACCAGCGCATATTGGGATAAGTTTAATTTCTCCTATGCCACGTGCCACTTCACCACATAAGTTCATAAAAGCACTTGTCGCATAAGCCAGAATAAACCATGCTTTATATTCTCCAAGACCGCCAAATGCGCCTAAATCAAGTATTGGAGAAAGAACCGACACGAGCACTACAGAGAATAACGTTATCAAAATTGAAATAGCCACATAATCGTCTTGCTGATCAGAATCGCCTACGATAAAGCGCACTGCCGCTTCCGCGATGGAAAACGTCACAAGAGGAGTCGCAAGATTGATGACAGTAAGAGACATATCAGTAAGGCCGTATTCCCCCGCACTCATATAGTATGTGTAGAGAGGAACTAAGAAAAAAGTAATTAACTTAGTTGCCACCGCATTAATCGCAAATAAAACGGTGTTGAGAATCAGCCGTCTATACTTACCCATCTCAGACTTTTCTTTCTAAAAATGTTATTTCCTAACTAAATAAACATTAATAATCTTAAAAAAAGAATGCCGAAACAACCCAAACAGCCGTCCGGCATTCTATTTATTATCTGTTTATTACGCTATTTTCGTCCAGTCAGTAAAGCAGCCGCTTGACGCGCATTCTCAGAGCCCACTAACTTTTTGATTTTCTTTTTCATATGCTGTTTCATTGACTCAGAAAATGAAAGCATCTGATTGGACTCAATTAATTTTTGATATGCCTCATTTTCATTATCATCAGACACAAACACTTCCATGACAATAGGCTCCGCAGAGTCAGCGAGAAATTCTTCACACTGCTGCTTGAATTCATCCATTGAAGAAGCACTCATATATCTGAAGCCACAATCACAAACCCAACCAGAAGCAGTTTTGAAATGACCGCTGGCAGCAATATAACGATCTACATCTTTATCGTGACCAACACCCAGTTTAAATTCAAAACCACCGTTATTGTTAATCAAAAGAACTCTGACATTATTTTTGATTCCTCTAATAGAAAGAGAATTTATATCATACAAAAATGCCAAATCGCCCGTAACCACAAGACAGAGATCATCTGTTGCAAAACTTTGTCCAATCAACGTAGACATGCCACCGTCAATACCAAAAGCTCCCACGTTCGAGAAGAAGCTTATAGAATCCTCATAATTAAAAAGATCCCATACACGTAGGCTGTTGAGAATAGCGAGCTGGACAGTGCTTCGAGCAGGAACACGCGATGACATATATTGCGCAATGGCAACATTGGAAAATGGAACTTGAACATCAGTCGTAATATTTGAAAGCAGCCCAAGCCACTGTCTGATATATGTATCATTATTACGCTTTTGTTCATCTTCACAGTGACATGCTTTTTCAAAAAAGTAGCGTTCCGAGCACTGGAAAACTTTCGTGAGTTTGTCGTATGTATCGACAACATTTCCGTCTTCTGAGACCCGCCAATGCTCAATAGCGGAAAACTCTGGCTTTGAAAGCATCTTGTACAACGGGTAATCGCCTGTTTGCCCGCCAATCGTGATTACAACATCCGGCGCCATTTTGCCGAACATTTCGGTATTCAACGAAGACATCAGCATATTCGTGATAACGCAATATTCCGAATGAAAATTCGATAATAAATTCGCATATACAACAGCGCCCCATCGATTGCAGAAGTCATCAATAAGTCTGTGTACTTGCACATCGAAAGGACGGTGTTCTCCAATGACGAGCATCACCTTTTTCCCATACAAAGACAGGTTCCAATCGTCCTCTGTTCCATATCTATGCATGCAGCGCAGAGAGGGTTTCTCGTCCTTCAGGGGAAAATCCAGCCAAGGAATACACAACTGAACGGGTCCTAAGCCATTGTGAGTAAGCTCCTGTATAGCTTGATTAATAACTCGAATGCTGTGATAGACATCATTAATATCAGAGATATATGGCGCTACAAATGATTTTTTTACACTATCCGCAGGTAGCGAACTCTGATCTGGCGCCTGCATATACTCTTGGTACGTAAAACGAGGATGTTTCTGCATACAAATAGCGAGCAAAGGAACATGCTTATAATACGCTTCAGTAAGCCCTGGAATATAGTTTCGGGTTGCCTGAGCACTAGTGCAGCACAAAGCAACCGGTGAACCAGTCTGAAGATAAACACCAATAGCAAAATAAGCCGCACTCCGTTCATCAACAACAGAATGACAAATAAAAAATGGATCATCCTGTATTGCCTTGATTAGAGCGATATTAGTTCCGCCAGGGCTAATGACCACATGGTTGATTCCATTTGCCTTCAGCAAATGCGTCACAATGCTGATGTTTTTCAAATTATCTGTCATGACTTTCTCCAACAATCTTTTAAAATTAATTTTTTAATGAATATCCACCATCAAGCACAACTGTTTGTCCCACCATGAAATTGCAAGCATCGCTAAGCATAAAAACTATAAATTCTGCAATTTCTTCAGGAAGGGCAACTCTCTCAAGCGGATTCTGCTTACAGTAGGTATTATTACCCTGTTCTAGAGCGAAACTCTGCATTGAAGTTTTCACCACACCTGGAGCAACGCCATTAACAAGCACACCATAAGGAGCCATCTGGAATCCGAGGCCAGCGGTCAATCCACGTATATCCCATTTAGACATACGATATGGATACGTAGCCCCGACAAACCCTCCTTGCGAAGAGATATTGATGAGATGTCGATAACAGCCCGAAGAAGCCTGCATCCAATATTTGCAGAAAGCTTGTGAAACAAAGAACGTACCTTGACTATTAGTCTCGTACACTCGGTTCCACTCAGCCACACTTACGTTCGGGAAAAATTCATGAGGTTGAATTCCAGCATTATTTACGACCGCATCTACGCGCCCACCAAAATAGTCAACGCATTGTGCAACTTTATCATCTGCCTGCGCAGAGTCGGTTATGTCCCAAAGAACATAGCCAGCATGCTGCGACCCCAAATCTGATACAGTCTGCTTGAGTTTTTCCTCATTACGACCAGTGATTACAACTTTGGCTCCGGCCTCGATACTTTTCTTTGCAATTGCAAGTCCAATACCTGAGCTTCCACCAGTGATGACAATATTTTTCCCAGACAAAACATCATCTTTTTGGACCTGACTAACCTTGATAGTGTTGATTCCACCTGCTTTTAGTACATGAAGAAAAGCAGAGCAAGCGTGCTCAATTCTAAGGAAAGCTTTACCTATTTTTTTAATCACTTGATATCACAGATCCATCAGTCGTTGTCAATCGCCAATACGGAGTGATTGAGCCAGTCTCTAAGATCAGCAGAGAAAGCTCCCAGATTCTGATAAGCCTTATCAAGTGCCTGATGCTGGGCTTCGCGTAGCTTCTCGGTCTCATCCAGATACTTCAAAGTCAAACCAACCGCTTCATCCGTAGACAGCTTTCTTCCATCAATCAAATACGGATAACCAATAGATTCGTACAATCCCTCAAACTTCGGGCTGTAAGCGAAGGGAAGAGTGACAACCCCCGAAGAAAACGCGCCAATAGTAGCATGCATCCTAGCACCCGAAAATACATCCATATTAGAAATGTACCCCTTTGCCTGCATCGGAGAAACAAAATCGGGAGCTAAAATACAATGCTCATACTGTTCCGACAGCTCCTTGCAAATTGGGGAATCACATTCCGGATACATGTCGCCTACCACATGAGGGATGAGATGTACATTGTAACCGCGTTCAATGATTTCGGGAATAAGCCTTTTAATATATTCACGATAATTAACGCTCAAACCAAACTGGTTAGATTCCGTATATCCACCAGTCCAGAGAAGGCCCGAAACATTCAAACCGAAGCTCGGACGTCCACAACCATCTATTTGGACTTGGTCTTTGGGCAAGGCAAATGCCACATCTGTCGTAGTAATCGCCTTTATACCAGTAATGCTTTCAACAAGCTTCGCGGATTTTTTATCACGAGCATAAACTCTATCTGCCGAAGAAATAAGCCATTTAGCCATTTTTTTTACGTGCTTATTTTTAAACGGCCCATATGTCTGAGGGCCAAGAACAAGACATCCATCCTTCTTAATGGTTACAAACTTAAAGAAAGAGGTCAGAGCAAATCTTTTTAGCCCGTAGATGTCAGAGAAACTATCCCCCTCAGTAAAATCAAAGACCACATCACACTCTTCAATTTTAGCTTTGGCTAACTTGATAGAGCTGATTTTCTTAAATGAATATCTAATCAGTTCTTCGGATACCCATTTTTCCGAAGTAACTACATAATCCTTACTATCAACGTTAGAAAAAACAACTATTTTCAGTTGGACATTGTCATTCTTAAATATATCAATCAGCAATTTGCGAAAGGCATATGCCAACGCACTACACCCGAGATTAGGGGAGCAGAAGCTTAATCCACATAATCCAATACGAACAATATCTTTACTCATTTTAACAACTCCTTCTTACTCTCTGTCATTTGTCCTTTATAATTAAGCAAAGCAAATTCTATAAATAAAAGCCAGTAATACGTCACAGATTGAATGTCATAAAAATACCCACAAACAATGTAAGACACCATCACTATAGAAATGATTCTTGCATCTTTCCATCTTTTTATCACTATGTATATGAGAAAGAAATAAAGAGATACAATGCCAAAAATCCCCATACCCAGAAAGGTATTCACTATATCACTTTCCAAAAACCAAGAATCAAGTGAAAAATACTGACGCGTCAACTTTGTATAAGGCAAGCCTGAACAATCAATTCCGTATCCGAATAAGAATTGCTTGGAACTCATCCAATGAATCAAATCGGGTAAATTCGAATAGTAATCAAAATGTGCAGTTGCGCTCGAATCCAATTGAACATCATTGAAAAGCATATTCAATCTGTCTAACGACGTTTGCATAACCTTGTTAAACATATCTTGAATTTTAGACACAAAAACAAGAAGCATAACGATTAGACCAACAAAAGTCATATCTATAAAAAGATTTCCTATACCAATTTTATTATTTTTTAGTCTCTTTGAGAAAAGATACTGAAACAGGAAAAATAGTATGACTATGCCGACACCAACAATCATCGTACTACTTTGTGTTAAGATACTCGATATTAGTGCAAAAACTTTCCATTGAGAACCAGCAAATGCGGCTACCAGGATAATCGCCGCAGCAATTCCCCCTGCATTCCAGCAGAGCCCAGTCGATACAAGTCCAGAAGCTTTATACTGCGACGCATTCTCTACCATATGAAGTGTTTGATTAAAAACAAGATCATTTAAATCGATTTTTAAAAAATTCCAAAATAAAGTTTGCAACAATATCCAAATAATATTTATTTTTCCAGCTGTCAAAACACCACGTATTACATTCTCAGAATCTTTGTCACCGCTAAGAAGTGAGGTAGAAACTATGAAAATTAATAAAATACTAAGCAAACCTTTAAGGTCGTTCTCCTTATACGCCTCCGAAAGAGTCGAATACGAGAAGCAAAATGTTATACAAGCTACAAGAGAAAAAGGTAATAACGGCGTCGTTCTCATCCTAAGCTTACCAGTTATGATAAGCAAGAGAACAGTGACGCCCATAAGCCACATGTATATACTATAATCGCCTATTCTGAGAACCGGAGTACTAGAAAAAAACCCGATGAGACATAAAAGACAATTAAAAAGTCTAGTGGTAGACAATCTAAGTCGACTAATATCTATTTTTTGCATTATCATATAAAAATATACTCACCAATAATCTGAATAGGACCTTGTTTCCAATAATGCCCTTTAGATAGCGTAAGAATACGTTGAATTTTTGAGTACTCATACAATTTAGCAAAGGACTCCAAAGAACTACGATCATCTAATGGTATATCTTGATATGTGTTAAGAAAAACTTTCGCTTGGTCAACAGCCATATGCAAAGTCTTCTTGATATGATTATTACCAGAAAGTCTTTTCAAAATGAATGATAAACTATTAACTTTGGTTGCTCCAACTACGTTATCGCCATGCTGTCGATATAGAATCGTTGGTTTATCCACAAAAACAATATGTCCAAACACTGACGCCACTAAAGAAAACCACCAATCATGCATGGCAATTTCCCCAACGTCTTCAAGCTCAAAAGCCTTTCCCAAAAGATCCCTGCTAAGCATTGTCGTGCAACCTGTAACATTATTCTGCACAACAATCCTATTAATTTCAGTATAAGAAGGATTTAAAGCTCGATATTTAATAAAAGAATTCCCTAAAACCTTGAGATTTCTATCAACAACCTTAAGATCCGTATGAACCAAAATCCGACGATCTTGAAACTTTTGTTCGGCGGATTTCATTGCAGAGAAAGTATCTTCTATCTTTGATTGTATCCACACATCATCCTGATCACAGAACATAATATATGCTGCATCAGTTTCTTTTAGCACATATTGAGACAATAACCAAAAATTATGCTTAGCACCATGCTCAACACTGGGAATATCCACCACTGTTATTTGCTGCGGATAACGGCTCTCATATTCATGCTCAATCAAAAGAGTATCGTCGGAAGAATTATCATCTCTGATATATAAATGCCAGTTGGTACAACTTTGAGAGAGAATTGAGTCAATTTGTTCTCGAATAAATTGCTCACCATTATAACTCGCTAAAAGAATTGCTATTTGCTGACTCATTTTTTCTCCATCAGTTTTTGAATAACTGCTTATATTCATCGGCAATATGCTGCCAAGAATAGGCTTCAACAACACGCTGGGATGACTTCTCCCCCAACTCAGTAATCTCACCGGCGTTCATGTTATCTGCTTGGTCAATAAGCGAAGCCAAGTTACCCGGTTGCTTATTCCAGTACAGTGCAGCATCCTCAGCAACCTCACGATTGAAGCCAACATCCAGCAACAGATTCAAATCAGTGGATCCAAGAGCTTCCAATAAGCTCGGATTGGTACCACCGACCTCATGACCGTGGAAATACCCATATGCATTTTCACGAATCTTCATAAGCAGTTCTTTGTCATACACGGTTCCCACGAATTTGATACGCGGATCCTGATCGAAGTGTGTCTTTTCCTTCAGCTCTTCCAAGAACTTGTCACTCACATTGGTGATAAGCGCGAAATCACGCTTGGAATGACTCTTCATGAATTCGCGAATCATGGTTTCATAATTGTTTTCAGGCACGAAACGTCCGACAACCAGATAATAGGACTTTGGTGAAAGACCCTTCTCCTTATACCAAGCAGTCAGCTTTGGATCATCATCCGTTAGTTTGCTCTTACGAGTCTCAGCACCATACGCGATGAATGTGGTCTTCGGGTTATATTTGCCGTACTCATCGTGAATGTACTTCTCGATGTTCTTGCTGTCACAGATCAGCAAGTCACAGTGCTTGGTCATCAGTTGCTCAGAAATCTTCCAATACTTACGTACCGGAGCACTCCACTTGGCGCGCATCCACTCGTGCCCATCCGGATTGATATACAGCTTCCCACCCAGCTTATGAATTACCTTCTGGAAATGATCGGCAAACGGTCCGATGCGGCAAGCAAGAATATACACAATTGGATGCTGAATATTGTGCTGTCTGATGTATTTCACACACTGATTCAGTGCAGCAACATCATAATAAATCGCCTGAGCAGGTCCAATGCTGGGCACCTTCACATCGAAGCAATCGGCATTATGATACTCAAAAGTTTTGGTATCCTTGGCTTTGCATGCCACATGGTACTTCAAATTCGGATTGTTCTGGTGGTACTCAGTGAGCTTATCCACGAACGTTTCATAGCCACCGTAGTTACCGGGAATTCCCTTTGAGCCCACGATGAAAACATGCTGTACGTCCAACTTCTTCAACATCAATCTCTCCCCGATTTCCCAAAATCCTGTATATAGGTATCTATGTTAATGCACTCCTCATGTGTTATGGCGGCACCGGTCATGCGGGCAAGCAACACAACACCCCCATCAAGGATCAGGTCTACATGAAACCCAAGACTAGAGGGCCCCCTCCTGACTTAAGTCGAATCTGCATGGAATTTGGGTCTTTCGCTGTTTGGTGTGGGTAAGCCATCCCGGTAGGTGATGACGGCGGGGTAGTTTGGGTGGTATGGATACCATACGATGTTGTTCACCGCCGCCCTGCAACTCGCCAACCCGTGGAAAGTCATCGACGTGTCGTTCAGGGACGCGGCCGGTGGCAAGCGGGAGCTGCGCATCACGGTCGGATACGGTCCCGGCTCCCGGTTCCATTGCCCCGAGGCGAAATGCCGGGAGGAGTCATGCCCGGTTCACGACACGGCGGAACGCACGTGGCGCCATTCGGACTTCTTCCAGTACAAGGCCCACATCCACGCGCTCGTGCCGCGCGTGGCCTGCCAGGCCCATGGCGTCAGGACGGTTCCGGTGCCGTGGGCGAGACCGGGCAGTGGCGTCCGCGCTCCTGTTCGAGGCCATGGTCGTCGAGCTCGCCAAGACGCAGCCGGTGGCGGACGTCGCGGCGCAGGTCGGCGAGCACGACACGAGGCTGTAGCGGTTCATCCGCCATTACGTGGACGAGGCCAGGCTCGACGAGGACTACACGGGTGTGGAGGCCATCGGCATCGACGAGACCAGCCGCAAAGGCCACAGGTACATCACCGTGGTCGCCGACCTGACGGGGTGCAACGTGGTCTGCGTGGTCCCCGGCAAGGGCTCGAGCACCGTCAAGGAGTTCGCGCGGGACTTCATGGACCATAACGGCGACCCGGACAGGGTCTCCCTGGTGACGTGTGACATGAGCCCGGGGTTTGCCAAGGGCGTCCGCGAGCACCTGTCCCACGCGCATAGGATCATCGACATGGATTGGCAACGGTGTGTTGGACGGTTTCTTAGAGGACGAGTCCCTGTTCGGTGAATTCCTTCGGACTCTGGTATCCGAGGGTGGAGTGGAGCCGCCGGTCATCGGACCACCACACGTAGTCGTTGAGGTCATGCCTCAGCTGCCCGATCGTGGTGTAGTGGTTCCGGTACACGAGCTCCTTCCTCAGCAGCCTGTTCGTCGATTCGACCACGGCGTTGTCGTAGGGGTTGCCCTTGCGCGGCAGCGATCTTTTGATGTCGAACACGTCGAGCAGCTCGTCGAACCTCGTGTTGTCGAATTCGCTGCCCCGGTTCGGTGTGGAACACCTGGACGTCCGTCAGCGGGAAGTCGAGCGTGGCGAACGCGGCCAGCACCAGGCCCGTGTCCCGGGCCCGCCCGGCGGAATGTCCGGCGATGCCCCTGTCCGCCAGGCCGACCAGCAGGCACACGTACGCCCAACCCCCCCCCCGCCGACGCGGACATAGGTAAGATCGCCCGCCGGACGCGCGTGCGGGGCGTAGCCGTCGGACCCGCGGTCCAGTAGGTTCGCGAGCCTGGCCTCGTCGGCCCGCATCCCGTGCGGTTTGGACCGTCTGCGCGTGTACGCGCTCGTCATGCTCTGTTCGCGCATGATGCCGCCGATGCGCCTCCTGGACGCGGTGACGCCCTTCCTTTCCAAGACGGCCTTGATCTTCCTGGCGCCGTAGCGTCCGCGACTGTCGCGCCGGACCGCGCGCACGTCGCCGGCGATCGGATCCACATGCTCCGTCTCGGGATGCCCGGTCATCCAGTAGTAGGTGGAGCGGGGAACGCCCAGTATTCTGCACTGCGCCGATATCGGATAACGGGAGGCGTTGGCCCTTATCACTGCTACTTTCGTGCGAATATCAGCGCCGCTTGTTTTAAAACGTCCACCTCCATCTCCAACTGTCTGTTGCGCTTGCGCAGCTCGATCAGCTCGTTCTGCTCAGGGGTGCGGTTGTCGGCGGCTTTCGTGGAGCCGCTGTTGCGGATGCCCTGGACCCAACGGTGCAGCGTGGAATGCGAGATGTCGTACTCGTCCTTGATCTCGCGCGCCGGCTTGCCGTTCTCGTAAAGCTGCACGATCTGCCGTTTGAACGCCTCGTCGTAGTGGCGGGGATGCTTCGGGTCGGCCATCGTCGGCCTCCAATCTCATGTCATTCGTCCCTCATCGGACTGTCTAATACATTGTAGCCAATCCACAACGTCACGGGCAGGCCATGCTCGACAACTAGTTCCAAAGACCGGTGGCATCTAACCAATCCGCCACCGGCCTTCTCTCACCATAATGATGGTCCCAAGCACAATATAACCAGTGGCTCCAAAAGCTACAAATACTCACCAATTGGCAACGTCCAACAAACGGGGTACGATTCATCATGAATAGAATGTATGTTTTTTGTTTCAGTCTTCTCCCACATTTAACAACATGAACTCATTAAATGGAAAAAGCTAATGGAATAGCTAAAAGTATCTACATGATGCATTATTGTGGTAGCATAGCTTTTTTACCAAGGAGGCTCCAAGTGTTATTGAGTGATAGCAAAATCCGTGAGTTGATTAGCAGTGGCGTCTTGACCGAAACGCGAAGCGAAAATCTTGGGCCTGTTTCCTACGACCTTACCACTAGAGCGTTTCACACTAGGGAAAGGCAGAGCCTTGAAAAAGTTATTCTATCTCCAGGTGATTCTACATATGTTTCTACGGTCGAAGTTATCAAGCTACCCGAGAACATAGCCGCGAGAGTGTTGCTGAGGAATTCTCGAATTCGTCAAGGCCTAAGCTTGGATGCGCCTCTTTATTTCCCAGGACATCACACTAGAGTGTTTTTCCGCGTGACAAATATGAGCAGCGACCAAATCACCTTGAGTACGAGCGACGGTATTGCCCAACTTGTTTTTGAAACAGTTGAAGGTAACGTTGAGCACCCTTACAAAGGTAGCTTCTCCGACGAACTCGACTACCGGGGTTTGGGTGGATACAAAGACATTTATGCAAATGAAATTGAGATGATTGACAAGAAGACCGATGAGGTTCGTGATATTGAAAAGCATATGTATGCCAACGTTCTGGCACTCATGGCTATTTTTGCAGCTATCTTCACATTGGTAAATGTGAATGTCGTCGCTGCTGGCAAATGCCTCTCCCAAGTTCTTGTACTTAACCTTACTACAGTAGGTAGTTTTGGCGCCCTTGTTGCATTGATTACCGCAGTAGTGAAGCCCAAGGAACGGTGGGCAAGAATCACACCTTGGATTGTGGCCGTCGCGGCTTTCGCAGTAGCGATTCTTATTGCGATCTTCCTTTAGTGGACATTTCGCTATCAGGTCAAATCTTAGATGATATACAGATCTCGACGTTGAGGTGCATGGCGTTCTGAGACTTCCCCGGAATAAAGGCCTAGTTTCCATCAAACTAGGCCTTTATTATGCGGTATAAGCCACGTGTATCTTTGGCTCAGATAAGCAAGAAGGCGCTGTGCCTGCACAATTCAGACTTTGTCCCACTAACACGAATTGCGCAGATATGGTCTTGGAAATCACCTTTATTTAGAGTAATTCACCATTCTTTTGTACCATTCCTCAATGGAGGGCTACCGCCGGATAACCGTAGATCGCCATGCCGGCTCTCATTAGATGCAATACCATGTGCGCTGCCTCAATAACATCCGGATTCTTGCCCATGTCTCGCCTATATATGGTAGATGCGAGCTTGTGCAGTTATGAAGACCGCAGTCGGTTCGTTATGAATGCGCAGACGGCGGCAGCAACCAGCAACAGAAGCGATGCGACGGCAAGCGCTTGGATTGCGGAGCCGGTACGGGGCATGTCCGGCTGCTGCTTGGGCTCGGCGGGCTTGCCAGGTTCGTTCGGCTTGTCTGGCTCTTCTGGCTTGGCTATGGATTTGATGTTCACTGTTACTTGCGTGCTGGCTTCATCATGGCCGGAGGTACGGAATTGCGGGTCCGCTCCCCCATCGGCGGTTTCAGTATTGCGTGTTGCAGTGATGGTGACGGTTTGGCTTACCGCATCAAATGCCTTTCGCTTGGCGACTGCCTGTAGCGCGAGCTCGATCTGCTTGTTCAGAGCTTGCAGTTGCTCGGCATCCGCTACGAGACGATAGTCGGAAATACCGTTCAGTTTGGTTCTGGTGAAGTCCAGCAGACTGTCGTTGGTTAGCCTCTGCAAGGTTGAGCCTTGCTCAAGTTCTACCGTGGGGTAAGCGCTTGAAATAGCCAGCTCACTGATATTAAACATGCTATCGTCGCCGTTTGGGATTAGGCCTGCCATGTTGGCTAAGTAGGGTGTGAGATTCTCCGTAGTGGAGAATGAACCGCCCATGAGCACAAGCGTGTCAAGCCCGGCGGGGATTGCGCCATGGTATTCACCGTCGCGAATGCTCACATAACCAAGGTGTTCGGCATCGTCCAACATGCCGATCAGTGTTGGTGCGGTGAATGTTCCTGCGGAAATACTGGCCTCGGCAGAGGCACCGCTTGTTTCCGCGAACCGCATGAGCGTGGTGTTCGATGTGAAGTTTCCACCTTGAATCCGCGACGCTCCACGGCAGTCGATTGCAGGATTATCTCCACCGGCAACCGTGCCCGATCCGGTGATGGTGAGCTGCATGTTCGCAGGAACGGTGATTGCCGTGGTATTGCTGGCGTTGAGCGCATGTCCGTTCAATTCGAGCGTGACCCCGCGCACCATCTTCGGTGGGGTGACGGTGATGCTTTCCGTAGTATCGGCAAGCAATGTGACCGTATTGTTCTTCATCGACGTATGTCCAATCGCATCTTGCACGCTCATATAGGTCGTGTTGCCCACTTGAGCGACCGGCTGCGGCTCATCTGCAAACGCCATCATGGGAAACAACATCGTTCCCAATAATGAGATAATCAAGAAAAACGTGATAATCGCCGTCGAAAGCGTTGGCAACATATGGATGTGGTTTGATTGCAGGCGTTCGACCGCCTGCTTTTCATGCTTATACATGATCGTTCCTTGCATGGAGCGGTGATTAACTATTCCAAACGCACCGAAATGCGTGTAGACCACCCTCAGCCCTGAGGGATAAAGAAAAGCAAAATAACAATATTACAGCGTTGAAAAATTATCTCACACAATCTACATAAAAAGCAAATCCACTACCGAAAGAAACTAGACAAATAGTAGAGTAACTAACTCTATATCAGTAGTATTGCAGCCATGTCGGCAATTCCCCAGAAATTCTTTACACAAGTAAAGAATAACAATCAATAGTAAAAGATACACCACAATTCAAATACTATAGGAAAGTTTTCTTACTTATACGTCAGTATTGCACGCAAAAAAACGACGCGATCCATCCAGGTGATGCAAGCACCCCCATGAACCGCGTCATACCCCACTATTTCCCAGTGCATAACACCTTAGGGCAGAAGGAAAAATAAAAGCTCGGCAAGAGCGAACCCAAAAAGGTTCAGAGCACACCCTGATCGCTTGGAGTCTGCGAACCAGAGCTAGAATCACTGTCGGAACCAGGATTATTGCCAGGAGGTGTAATAGGAGTCGAGGGAGTCAATCCACCGCTTGGAGTCTGCGAACCAGAGCCAGGATTACTACCGGAACCAGGATTATTGCCAGGTGTAATAGGAGCCGGGGGAGTCAATCCTCCGGAAGGCTGCCGCGTGTACTGGTAGTTGTATGAATTGCCCGTATTGCTCTGTTGTTGCTGCTGCTGTTGATTCTGCGCAGCCAACGCGTTCATGGAAGCATTCACATCATCAGATGCGGTTTGCAAATCCGTTATCGACTGGTTAATGGCATTAGTATCGGTACTATTGCCATTGAACAATTCCAAAGCATGGTCAATGGCACTCTGCAACGTCACTCGCGTGGAATCATCCGCCACTTGGTACAAGCTATTGTCAAGCAGTGACTGCGCATTATTGATGGCTGTTTCAAGCTTCTTCAGCGCATCAGCGTTGTCTTGCGTTTCCTTAGCCTTCTGACTGTTCGTAACGGCTGTTGCAGAATCATTCAAGGTCTTGGACTGGCTTTGCAACGTAGGCAGTTGCTTGTTCATGGCTTTACTGCGCTGGCGAAGTTCAGCGTTGCTCAAATCAGCACTGCACTCCCCTACCGTTGTAAGATTCTGCGCATCTTTCACTGCAGACTGCAACGTGGTCAGCGTTTTCGTATCCGAAACCTGATCGCTTTTCACATTCTGCAACGATTTAGCGTTCTTCAACGCCGCCTTGTATTCCTTCACAGCCTTCTCATATGCCTTGGAAGACTTTTTGCACATGCCCAACGCGGTACGCTGCTGTTCGTTCCGTTCAAGCTCCTGATCATACTGTTGGCGCTGCCAAACACCGAATCCAACGACCGCGGCAACCAACGCCACTACGGCTACAATCGCAACGGTAATAATAATTGTCTTGCGATGTGACTTCTTCGGCGGAACCGGAACAAGCTTCAATGGATCATGCTCATCGTTTTCCATGTCAGACAGATCATCTGGCATGGGCAGGCTTTCAGGTATGAAGGCAGTAGAAGCAGAGGCAGGAGAATCCACAAAAAGCGGTATAGTGGAATCCACAGAAGAGGCCGACTCTACCGGAGATGCAAACGAAACAGTTCTCTCGGCAGATTCAGCAGATGGTGAAGCATCAGCAGACTGTGCAACATCGAGCGTTGCGGTCGAAGAAGACATCGAATCAGGCTCGCACGACGAGGCGGAATCGTTGTCAGCACCAGAAATATGCTTTCCTGCACTATTCGGAAAATCCTCAACACGAAGGTTTACCGTGGGCGCATCACTCACCGGCGTGGATGACGTGGCAGCGGTCATGCTTGTGGCTGCAGCCTGCGCATAAGCCGCATCAGATGCCTCGCCACGTTCCACAGCCGACTCAACTTCCGAAAAGGTGATCAGTGGAATATCCCAGAACGTATCCACCACATCATGCTCAGAAGCCGACTGCGCCTTGGTCTGCCGCTTGCCCTGAGAGCTCAGAGAGTCTCCCGACGAAACAAGATGCGACAGATTCGGCACAGTATTGTTGTTGTCACCCATGTTGATTCCTTATTACAACGTGAGACCGAAGCTTCACGCTCCGGTCTCACGTTCACGCCTTATACACTACTTGCGGCTACTTTTTGTGGCTTTTCTTCCGTGGAGCATCCTCGTAGTAGTAGTAATAGTAGTTCGAATTGGAATGTGTCTTCTTCAGATCGGCATAGTTGAAGATGAAACCAAGCACCGGGACCTTGGCTACATGCAAGGATTCGGAAACCTCCTTGAGTTCCTTCTTCTCGCATACGCCACGACCGGTCACCAAAACCAGACCCTTGGCCCACCGGCCGAACACGACACCATCGTTGGAAACACTCAACGGAGCGGTATCAATAATAACGTAATCATACTGGGTCAAAGCCTGCTCGACCATAATACGCATGGTGTCTGATCCAAGAAGCACGCCAGCATTCGCCGGGCGTTTACCAGCAGGAAGAATATGCAGATTCGGCTTCCAGTAGTTCTGCACCACATCTTTCGGAGACATCTGACCAGAAAGCACGTGCGCCAAACCGGCAGAACCTTCAAGACCCAAATGATGAGCAACGGAAGGATGGCGCAAATCGGCGTCAATCAGCAACACGCGAGCACCATCTTCAGCTAAGGCCGCAGCCACGTTGATTGACGTGGTGGTCTTGCCCTCAGAAGGCTGCGCACTGGTAATGACCAGTAGCTGCCCCTTGCCCGCAACCTTATCGGTCTGCAAGAATTCGATATTGGTGTGAATACGGCGGAATTCCTCAGCGATAGGACCATTAGGCTGGCTGATGAGCACTGGGCGCTTCTCACCTAGGGAATTATCCTGAGGCACGGAACCCAAGGAAGACGCCCCAACCAAGCTGCGCACGTCGGAAGTCTCCTCGACCTTGGTGTTCAGCATGTCTTTCAGCAGTGCGGCGAACACGCCAAGCACCAGACCTGCGACCACACCGACCGCCAGATACAGCGGCTTATTCGGCGAGCTCGGGCTTTCAGGCACACGTGCCCTCTGCACGATGGAGATCTTCACCGGAGACTTATCTGCTGCGGAATACAGATCGTTTTGAATCACGTTCTGCATAGACGCTGCCACCGCATTGGCAATGTCGGATGCCTGCTGCGCGTCACCGTCTTCCACGGAAATGTTCACGAACGCGGTGTTCGTAGGATTGGTGACAGTCAGTTGCCCGGCCAGACTCTTCACCGAAGTATCCAGTCCAAGATCTTTGATGACCGGTTCAAGCACGGTTTCGGTGGTTGCCAACGTTGTATACGACGTGATCTGCCCGGCGATGTACGTGCCACCCGTGTACTGCTGGCTAATGCCCGCATCATCCCCCTGGGAAGCATTGTACGTAGCCATAGCCTGAGCCGTGGCAGTATACTTCGGCGGAACCAAGAAGGTGTACGCAGTCACCCCGGCGAAAACCATCACAAATACGATGGCCGCGGTGACCAGATGCTTGCGAATGATACGCATCAAATCCATCAGCGTGATGCCGTCTTCAGAACCATCTTCAACGGCAACCTGCTGGACGTTAGTGTTCTCTGCGGAAGTCACTGAACCCCTCATCTCCGTATGTCAAAAACCTTAGGAAATGCTACCCTACCCCCTAGAAATAGAGTCGGTTTTTATCAGGCAACAATCGCTTTTTCACTATTTATCCATACGAATATGCCATGATAAAAAGCTGGAACACCTAACAGAGGGGGATTAATGTCTCAACATACGAGCGCTCATGCCGCCCGTTCTCACAAGCTTCGCAATACATTGCTTGTCATTACGGCACTGCTCATCCTACTGATCATTGCCGGGGGCGTCGTCGGTCTGAATTTCTACAAGCAGGCGAAGGAAGTCAAAGCTCACGAGGAGCAGGCGGTCTCGTCTCTTTCGGCCATCACCGACGTCAATACGTTGAAGGATGCGCAGGCGTCGGATGCCGCGATCAAGCAGGCACAGACCCATACCGCCACGGCAAGAGATATTGCCAATGGAACACTGTGGAACATGCTGTCGAAGATGCCGGTTGTGGGCGGTGATGTTACCAACGTGCAGGGCATGACGCAGGTGGTGGATGATTTGGTGCAACAAACACTGCCGTCACTCACCGATGTGGTACAACAGCTTGCGAACGCGCAGATCAGCGGTGAGAATGGCCAGCTGAATCTTCAGCCCATCGTGGATGTGCAAGACGACTTCTCTTCGGTAAGCAAACAGGTGAAGTCGTTGAATTCGAAGCTCAGCAATCTGCCTGAGCCACGTATCGGCATGGTGAAGAAGGCATATTCGCAGAGTCGCAGCCAGTTCACCAAGGTTACGGACATGGTGGAGCAAGTGAACAATGCGCTACAGATGCTCCCCTCCTTCTTGGGACAGAACGGTGCCCGAACGTATCTGCTGGTGGCACAGACCACTTCCGAACAACGTTCCGGTGGCGGACTGGTGGGCTCCATGGGCACGTTGCAGACCGATCATGGACAAATTCAGGTCGGTGAGTTCCATCACAATGAAGACTTCATTAACGGCAGTAATGGCAATGCTTCGGAACATGCCGTGTTCAAAGGGCCTCTGGGATTCTCCTTCGATATTCGCGATACGTTCGCAGTGCCAGACATCGCCCGCAATGCAGAAATGATGAATGAAGCCTGGCAGCGCTCCCAATATGCTTGCGATGTTGACGGTATCGTATCTGTCGATCCTGTGTTCATTCAAAAAATGGTGGAGATCAACGGCAATGTAACGTTGGAAAACGGTACTGTGCTCACCAGCGAAAATACCGCTGAATACATGCTCAACACTATCTATAAGGAAGTTCCTGTATCTCTACAAGACACGTATTTCGAATACATCGCCTCCACCATCATGAACAAGGCTTTCAGCAACATGGACATTGCCAAGATGATGAAGGTAGCTCAAAGCATCGGCGAATTAACTAAGAACCGCCATTTCTACGCATACACGTTCCATGATGATGAAGCCAAATATTTCCAAGGTGCCGGACTCGCCAAGGGCACTCCAGACAGCGAGACCGATCCGGAAGTGGGCATTTACCTCAACGAACAGAATCCGTCGAAGTTGGGATGGTATATCGACCGCAAGGCACAGATTACCAAAACCGGTCAGAATGCCGATGGGTCGAAAACCTACCATGTCACCTACACGTTGACCAATACGCTGACTTCCAGCGAAATGGCCACCTGCACCGGCTATATTCTGGGCGGCGAGCAGGCGGGTGTAACGGGTAAGCCTGTTGCGGCTCCGGGAACGTCTGCGCAGCGTATGCTGTTTTACGCGCCAAAGGGTGGTTCCATCAGCGAGATCACCTCATCCGGAGATGTGCGAGATCAAAGCAATGCTGTGATGGATGATCAAAAACTGGTCACCAATGTGGCTTATATCGCCCCTGGGGAAAGCGTGACTTTCGATTTCGACGTGACCACCTCACCGAAGGCCGAAAGCGACCTGACCATCGATCAGACGCCATCCGGCAAAATGACTAACGAAGTCAATTACCAGTACTGACCGATTCGGGCCGGCGCTGACTGAAAGCACCGGCACGAAATCGTCGACCATGACGGCCACTGCCATCTAAGCCCACATATTGTAGGTATTAGTGGACTGCCCAGAACAAATCTGCGAGCGCACAGGCGCTATATCCATGCTGTAATGCTTTTTCATGCTTTTCAGCATGGTTCGCAGAGCATTATTGGTCTGGTTGGCCGCGATACGGAACTTGTCGAACGACTTGCCGTGCGGGTCATCGATATCTTTGGGAGTGGGCAACATCGGACGAATCATGGAAGAGACTTTGATAACGGATGCGAGACGCTCCTGGATGGTCAGTCCGCTTACCATGCCGTTTTGCGCGCAGTATTGGCACATGTTGGCAAAGTCGTTAAGCAGAAATGTATAACGGACCGCGCCTGGCGCGAGGGCAACGATGTCTTTGCGCTGTTCTTTCTCGAAGCAGAGAATCAGATCAGCACTCTCAGCCATAGATCGGGTGAGTCTGCGGGATCGGAATCCGCTTGGTTCAATGTTGACGCTGGTCATAAGTCTGGCACTGGACGGATCCATCTGGCATCGCGGAAGGCCACGCGTGCCGGCGCTAGAAACCTGCACAGTGGTGCCATCGAGGTAGCGAGTGAGCAGGAGTTCGCCCATAGGCGACCGGCAGATATTGCCTGTACAGACGAACATGATATGCATACCGCACACCCCTTTGTATCTCTACCTAGCTTATGGAAACTACAATCCTCAATCTTACCTCAGCTATAGATATTACAATTTGGGGCTTAACTGTTTTACCCCTTAGGAAATACCGCAGGAAACATACACACCCCGACAAAGGAGCTGGCTTCTTGAGTTGCAGGTTTATCGCAGAAGTTCGTTTCCGCCGCCACTTTCCGCCGCTATGCAATGGTTAAGGTGGCAAGCAGTGCGAGATGGTCGGAACCTTGAATCCGCTTGGTTGCAAGATCAGTTGCACGCACACCCTTGTCGTAAATAATATGGTCGATTTCGGCAATCGGAAATACTGCAGGGAACGTCATATGCAGACCCTCCCCCGCGCTCTGACCAGCGTCAGTAAAACGATCACCAAGCAAATATCTAAAACTTGCATGATCCCACGTGGAATTAAAATCACCCATCAAAACATACGATTCCCCATTATCGTAATGCTGTAATTGCGCTATGGAATCCAAACTTTTATTCCATAATCCCTGATTGCTTGGTCGTGGAGAAAACGGATGAACCGACCCAAATCGTACTTTTCTGCCATTGAAATCAACTGTCGCGGCAGGAATACTACTGGATTCAATAGGAATGAGATCCTGCGTTGTTTCCTGCAGAGGATGCGCACTGTACAGTACGTTCACACCGCCATTATCGTGCCAAGTGAGTTGCGCGGAAACGGAATACGGAAGATAATCCTCAATTCCAGCATCATGCAACCGATCTAATAATCCTGATGAAACTTCCTGCATTGCAAGAATTTCAACATGCTCGCTTTGGATTGTTCGCACGATTTGCTGCGCATCGGCACAACCTTGCTTCGTATTGAACGTCATGACACGCACTGTTGCAGAAGGTTGTATGGCACGATCATTGGTCGGAACGGCATACCCCCAATGCCAGATAATCTGGATGATCACGCACAATACGCTTAACGCGACTAAAAGTTTTCGTTTGCCGACAGTGCGAAAAACTGTTGCAATAATTGCGATAATCACGGAAAGCAAGCCAAGCCAAGGCATGAGTGCGACAATCAAAGGCACGTACCGTTTGCCATCGAGACTGTTCGGCAGCATGCGCAGAAGCATCGCGAACACGATGACGGCGGATGCGAACCACAGCAACGCCGTAAGCAGTGAAGCGCGCGTTTCACGACGCGTCTCACTTCGTTGGACATCGCCAAGTCGAGTCATGCGCACTCCTCTCCCATTCCATCTTCCCGTTTCACTTCCTATTCCGCGCAATCCGCAATCGTATGCAATCACATGTTGCAACCGATAGTCTTACGCATCGTTTTTCACAACATCTCTCACAACATCTCTTCTCGTGAACGCTACCCGCGTTCATCCCCGCATATGTTTCCCGCGCGCATTGAGGGTGACGCTTTCACAAAAGTGCCACTATATGGACACTTTCCGGCATTTGGAATCGTTCTGATACGTTCATCCGATAATCTATAGGTTACAAAACGGCGCTTAGCAAAAAGAGGCAATCATGAGCGAAGAAGCAATGCGAGAAGAAGTGGCGCAAGCTGTGGAAGTGGCCGCAAACAAGGCCGCCGAAGAGGAAATCAGCAAGCTGGCCGAATTCGAAAGCGCCATCGACGAAACGCTCGCCTCCGGATATTTGGACGATACGCTCACCGTCACCGACGCAGACGGCGTGGCGCAAGTGCTGCCAGTGCTCGATTCCGAGCCGATCTCACACTTGGTGGAAGGCTTGGAAGCCGTAGGCGGGAGCGCCAATGTGTTCGTGCACACCAGCGCGGGCGTGGTGGCCCTCAGCGTAGTGGAATACAAGCCCAACGAAGAAGAGTAGCCGTCGCAGCATGCACGGTCAGGCGGCACGCCTACGGTTGAGGGCGCGTTGCACGGTTTCATGCGTGGAACCGGCACCCTGGCCGCGCACGCCGAAGAACACCATCAGCACCATCACGAAGCAGATTGCCGCACTGATACGAAGCGCCCACTGAATGCCGAACACGTTGGCAGCCGCATACACGGCTTTTGTGCCACCGAGCGCAGTCCAACGAAGAGACGTGAACGTCTCCATCAAAATCACCAACACCGGAGCGCCAATCGCGCCCGCAATCTGACGAACCGTATTCGTCACCGCGGATCCGGCGCTCACCTCTTCCGGTTCCAAACAATTCAGCGACCATGTGGTAATCGGCATCAACACGAAACCCATGCCGATCTGGCGCACAAACTGCCAAATCGACACCCACCAAATCCACGAAGTCATGGAAATCAAACTCATCATGACCGTGCCGAAACACAAGGTAATCGTGCCGATCAATGCCACCGGGCGTGCTCCGAAACGGTCAAGCACCTTACCACCGAAAAACTGCGAAATGCACTGGCCCAAAGCACCCGGAAGCATCACCAGGCCGCTAATCGCAGCAGAATAGCCACGGCAATCCTGAATGTACAGGGGCATGATCACCATAATCGAACTGAACGCGAAGAACGAGAGCGCGGCCGTGATCGTGCCAACAGTAAAACTACGATTCTTCAACACGCTCAAATTCAACAGTGGCGGCTGCGCTTCAGGATTTTCAATCTGCCTGCGCGCGCCATGAATCTGGCGGAGCACAAACCAAATAATTCCCACAACGCCAATCACCATTGGCAGCCAAACCATAGGATTTACAAACGAATACGATTCAATATTCGTAAAGCCGAACATTAGCCCGCCGAAACCGAAAATAGACAGTCCAACGGAAAAAAAGTCAGCCTTCGCGGTTTTATCGTTCTCACCGAAATTATGCAATCCAAAATAGGCAAGAAGCAGCGAAATCACGCCGATAATGGTCAACGTGAGGAAAATTGAACGCCAACCGTTCAAGTCCGTCTGCACACCGCCAAGCGTCGGGCCGATCGCCGGAGCCACGCTCATCGCCATGCCAACCGTACCCATTGCGAAACCACGGCGAGACAGCGGATAAATCGAAAACACCGTGATCTGCAACACCGGCCACATCACACCCGTGCCAACCGCCTCAAGCAAACGCCCGATCAGCACCATCAAAAAAGTTGGACCAAGCCAAGCGAACAGTGAACCGATCGTGAACACAACCATGGAAACAAGCACGATTTCGCGCGTCGAAAAACGTCTCGTAAGGTATGCCGTAAGCGGCACCATCACGCCCATGACCAGCTGGAAAATCGACGTCAGCCACTGACCGGTCGTAACGGAAATACCAAAATCACTGACGATCGTCGGCAACGCGGCGCTCAACTGCAATTGCGTGAAATTACCGACGAACGTAATAAATGTAAGAATCGCAATGGAAATAAACGCCGTGCGCGTTAAATGACCGTCCTGATACGATTCCTCTCGAGTAAGCGCTCGGGACATGTTCCGCCTTGCTGACATCAATCACCTTCTCCACATTCAAACGCACAAACTATATGATAGCCCGTATGACAGAGGCATGGATATTCGCCTGCGGATTCCTGTTTTTGTCATTTCGGGGTAACGCTCCCCTATTTAGAGGTATCATGGCACACGAAAGAGGTAGGCACGTTTTCGACGCAGGCAGCGTCGAGGGGGGGGGGGATAATGACAGTCAGGGCCATGTTCCACATCTGCATGGAGTTGTGGGGTATTTTCATATGTCTGATTTGCGCAGGCGGAATTTTCATTGCAACACCACAAAAAACCAGACGAACTCGCATCAAAATACTCATGCAGATCGCCTGCATGCTTCTTCTTGGAACCGACGCGCTCAGCTGGTATTTTCGCGTAGATGCAGACAAAACCGCATACTATATGGTTCGCATAAGCAATTTCTCAGTATTCTGCATCAACTATATTTTCATGAGTTTCTTCGCAACCTATGTTTGGTTGACAGTGAGCAAACATCAGCATCGCAAACCAGCCGCATTGCGTGCTGTCTACGCATTATCCGTAATTGGAATTCTCTTACTTATCATCACACAATTCACTGGTCTTTTCTACTATTTCGATGACCACAATCTTTACCATCGCGGTAATTTCTATCTTCTTTCGCAGGCAATTGCGGTCTTGGGAATCGCATTATGCCTCTTCATGTTGATCTCATATCGCAAGAATCTTGATCGCATTATTTTCCTTTCCATGATGTCGTTCTTCGTGCTACCAGTATTGGCGACCATCTACCAAGCACTGGCATACAGTTTTTCATTGCAATGTTTGGCGATCGTGATTTCCACACAGATTATGTTCGTCATGGACACCGTGGAAATGAACATGCGATTCCACTCGCAACAGGCCGCCTACGAAAAAGCACGGTACGAAGCCGAACATGACGGCATGACCGGTTTGCTGAACAAGGAAGCGGGATGGAAACACATGCGCAAATATTTCGACCGCATGGGTTCGCACGACGAAGCGATGCTAATGTTCGTCGACATCGACGATTTCAAAACCATCAACGACACATACGGACACACGGTCGGCGATTTCTGGATCCGCGAGGTCGCATCCCAACTTCGGCACATCTACCGGCAAGATGACATTATCTGCCGATATGGCGGTGACGAATTCTTGGCGCTTATTCGCAACACCGCCAGCGAACAGGTGCTTGAAACCACGCTGGGCATGTTCTTCCAACAGTTGGCACGCACCTCGGAACAGCACGGGCAAGACGTGCATTGCAGCGTAGGCGTGTGCCGCATTGCAGCCGCTGACGGTGCCAGCCTTGGCACGGGGCGCGCCGATGGAGACGCGATCGGAAGCGTGGATTTCGACCAATGCGTCGCACAGGCCGACTTGGCGCTGTACGAAACCAAACGATTCAACAAAGGAACGTTCACCGTCTACAACTACGACCGTTCCCAGCCAGCACCCGCAAATATCCGCGCCTAAATGAGCAGCTTCAGCTTTCCGGCAATTCCTGCGCTGGGCAACCGTGCAATACGGAAAGCATCGCCCGCTTTTCCTGCGAAGTGACAGTCAGCCCGTACTTGTCTTTCACGCCAATCTGCCGGGCCACGTAATCGCAACGGTATTCACTGTTCGTCGGCAGCCAGTATGCGGCCGAAGCGGAACCCTTCTGCTGATTCGCGGGCCCATCCACGGCCAGCAGATTGTACATGTCGTTGCCGAATTGGTACAGCTTCACATGATCCCACGTGTTCGCGCCCGACTGCCACGCATTTTCCAACGCGACCACATGATCGATCTGCACCGCCGAAGACGTTTTCACTCCACGTACGAATTGGATGGTCTGACCGGTATACGGATCGTCAAGCGTGCCCGACGCAACCTGGCAGCTACGGCCGTTCTTATATTGCACGTCCGTCAGATCGCGCGCGAGCACGTCTTCGCGCACGTCGCAACCGTTGCCATCGTCGTCGGTTTCGCGGAATCCGAACGCATCGCGATCATATCCGGCCTTGCTGGGATTGTCGTCGACGGTAAGTTTTTCCAACGTTTCCGCAGCTGTGCCGGTTGCCGTGTACTCGCCGGTGATTTCGCCTACGGTCGGATTGACTTTCGGCAGCAGCATGCCGATAGTGACGCCGATTACCGCAACGACTACCAGCAAAATAAGAATACGTTCCAGCGGACCGTCGGCGTTGATCCAACTTTTTTTGAACCGCTTGCCGGCCCGCTGGATATCACGCACGTCGCGTTCAATATTCCGATAATTATAAGAATTACGATTATTCTTTCGAGGCATAATTATTAAAAATAATACGAAATTACGGAATTACGGAGTATCAGGCGTACGTGAACGTCATCGGATCATGTCCGGCGCGCGTCGGACCGTCAAGCGCGTCGATCGCGGCATGTTCTTCAGGGGTGAGCACGAATCCAAACAAATCGAGATTCTGCTTCTGCCGATCCGCATGCACCGACTTGGGGATGATGATCGTGCCATTTTCGATATGCCAACGCAGAATCACCTGCGCAGGGGTAACCCCATGCTCCGCTGCGATGCGCTCAATCGCACCATTTCCGGCGTTCAAATCAGCACCGCGAGCCATCGGCGAATATGCTTCCACGGCAATGCCGTGCGCCTTGCAATAGTCCACGACCTCGCGCTGCTGCCAGGTCGGATGCAGCTCAATCTGGTTGACGGCAGGATATTCGCCGGTCTCCTCATACAAGCGGTCGAGATGCTCGGGCAGGAAATTGCACACACCCAGCGTGCGCACGCGCCCCTCCGCGCGGAATTCCTGGAACGCCTTCCACGTTTCGCTGGAACGCCAGTCGAACGGGGTGGGCCAATGCAGCATGTACATGTCGACATAATCGAGCTGCAGCAAGCCAAGCTGGCGGTCGAACGCCTTGCGTGCGCTGTCATACCCCTGCTCGGAATCGCGCAGTTTCGTCGTAACCCACAGGTTTTTGCGCTGCTCACCTTCCGTGAATCCCGCATTGTTCAGCGCGCGACCCACGCCGGCCTCATTGTTGTACCCCGCCGCGCCGTCGATATGACGGTAGCCGGCTTCCAGCGCACTCTCCACTACGGAGGTAACGCCCTCATCGTCGATACGCAGCACGCCCAAGCCGATTTGCGGAATCAGATTGCCGTCGTTCAATGTGACCATGGGGGTATGGAAAGTTGCCATGCGTTGTCCTTTCGAAGGCTGTGTTTCAGGCGATTATTCTCAACCGTTCTTATGCTTGTTCCAGCTTAGCCGCAGGTCGCCGCAATTCGGCCATATTTCGTGACACATGCCTCGCATTGCGTCTTGAAACGATTCGGACGCGCCGTTGCATGAGTCGCGCATATGCCGACAGATGATATGCGCGTACGTAACATAACCGCGCAGCCTCGTGCGCTATAACATTGCTCGGATAAGAGGGCGACGAACATGAATAGTACAGACGACGCGAACGATATGGACGGCATGGGAGGCATGGTCAATGCGGGTGCGACGGATGGCGTGGAATGCTGGGAAACGGCACGGGCGAATCACGATTTCTCTTCCCGCCACGGGCACGCGCTTGCCGGCATGCTTGGACCTGCTTTTGTGGCGGCCGTCGCCTACGTGGATCCCGGCAATGTGGCGGCGAATATCACATCCGGCGCGAGGTACGGATATCTGCTGGTGTGGGTGCTGGTACTCGCCAATTGTATGAGCGTGCTCATTCAATATCAGTCCGCAAAACTTGGTATCGTCACCGGAAAAAGTCTTCCCGAAATCCTGGGAGAACGACTTGGCGACGGCGGTCGATTCATGTTTTTCATGCAAGCGGAAGTCATTGCAATAGCGACTGATCTTGCGGAAGTAATTGGCGGCGCAATCGCACTGAAATTATTATTTGGACTTCCGCTTTTTATTGGTGGGTGCATAATCGGCATTATTTCTACGGTCTTGCTTATTTTTCAAAAGAGTGCCACGCATCATATTTTTGAAAAGCTGATTATTGCATTGCTGCTGGTGATTACTTTTGGATTTATTGCAGGCCTTTTTATTGATCCACCAAATCCTGCGCAAGTTTTGCAAGGTCTTGTTCCGCATTTCAAAGGAACCGAAACGGTATTGATGGCAACTTCCATGCTGGGCGCCACGGTGATGCCGCACGCGATTTACCTGCATTCCACGCTGGTGAACGACCATTACGTGCCAGGAGAGCCCAAACCGAGCGTAAAGACCCTGCTACACGGAAGCAAAATAGACGTGTTCTGGGCATTATTACTTGCTGGATCGGTGAATCTTGCACTATTGATTCTTGCGGCGAATTCATTGCATGGCATGACCGGCACGGATACGATCGAGGGTGCGCAACAGGCCATTCAGCATGTGCTAGGTCCGGTGATCGGCACGATTTTCTCGGTCGGATTGCTGGCTTCCAGCCTGAGTTCCACGTCGGTCGGCACATATGCAGGCGCCGAAATCATGCATGGACTGTTGCGGATCAAAGCGCCGATGTGGGCATGCCGCGTGGTGACGCTCGTACCGGCGTTGGTGGTGTTGTGGTTTGCTAAGAATCCGACGGAAGCGCTGATCATAGGGCAAGTTGTGCTGTCGATCGGCATTCCATTTGCGATTATTCCGTTAATGAAATACACGCACGACCGTTCTTTAATGGGCGATTATGTGGATGGTCCGGTGAAATTCGCGATCAATATGGTAGTTGTTTCGCTGATTGTCACACTTAACGTGATTCTTGTAATTCTCACGCTCTCCGGTCGTTCCTGATGTGGGTCCCATTTCGGTGTCCGCACAGTCGACCGGCGCAGCTGCGTCCGCACAGCCGCCTCGCGCAGGAATTGCCGGAACACCGAGGTTGATTCGGGTCTGCACAAACATCGCGAGCTGCGTCGCGAAGCCAACGATACGAAACCAACAGCACAAAGGGCGATAGCGCGAAATCAACGGCACGAAGGACAACGGTACGAAACCGATGGCTCGAAGGGCGACGGCACGAAACCAACGGCGAGCTACACGCGCGTGGTGGCACGGGCGATCACGTGCGACTGGGTGGTGATGTAACTCGGCTCCAGCACACGCGTGCCGTCGATCCGGTCGAGAATGCGGCTGACCGCAGTCGGCGCAATCCAGTCGAGACAAGAATCCATGGTGGTCAGCGGAGGCTGGAAATATGCGGCTTCTTCAATATTGTCGAAGCCGATCACCTGCATCTGTTCAGGCACGGAAATGCCGTTCGCAGCCAAAGTGAACAGCGCACCCAACGCAAGCTGGTCATTGAACGCCACAATACCGTCGAATGGAATCCCGGAATCAATAAGCTGCTGCGTAATGCGAGCGCCGGAACCAATCGTCCAATCCTGCCCAGTGCTCATTACCAGTCGGGAATCGAATGCCGCTCCCCGCGCGGCGCACGCTTCGAGCACGCCGCGAAGTCGCAGTTGCGCATTGCCTTCCACTGCTTCACGCACGGAATCGATATGCTCCGGTTCGGTTCGCGATCCGACCACCGCGAGCCGGGTTGCGCCATGGTCGAACAGGTATTCGGCTGCGAGTCGGGCTTCCTGAATATCGTCGGGGGTAACATGGTCGGCTTTGCCGTGTGTGGAACGCGCGCCCACGCATACGAGCGGATAGTCCACGTCCAAGTCCGCCGCTTCAAGGTTTTCGACTTCGGAGATCGACAGGATCATGCCGTCCGAGACGGTGGTGTTGAAGTTGCGCAGGAGTGATTGCGCTCCTTGTGCGGATCCTTCGGCGTAGGTGGTGACGTATACGGAGTAGCCGTAGCCGCGGGCCGCGTCGATTACGCGGTTGGCGAGCTCCGACAGGTATGGGGCGGTCAATGTTGGTACGGCGAGTGTGATGAAACCGGTTTTGCCGCGGTTGAGATTGCGCGCGGACACGTTCACGCGGTATCCGAGTCGGTCGATGACTTCCTGGACTTTTTCTCGCGTGGAGTCGGTCATACGGCCGGAATGGTTGATCACGTTGGATGCGGTTTTGAGTGAAACGCCTGCCTCTTCGGCCACGTCTCGTAGGGTGACGCGTTTTTTGTCCGGCTTCGGCTCCGGCTTTGACTCGCCCATGTTCGTCTCCGTGATTGTTGAATATGCCGGTAAAAAGTTTACCAGTTATGGCAAGCCCGCCATTCTTGAGTTTCAGAATGGCGGGCTCAGGTTGTGTGAGATTGTTGTGTTACGCAATCAATCGCGCGAAATTGCGCGAAATTATGCGGAATTATGCGCGCTTTACGACGAGTACGCCGTTGCGATGCACGGTGTAGCTGCCCGTCTGTGCCTCTGCTTCCGCTTGGAACAGGTAGATTGGTTCGCCTTCGATGCCCTGCAATGCGATTTCTTTCTTGCCGCGCGGCAGATAGAAATCGAAGGTTGCGTCGGCGGACTTGCGCACGGTGTGCAGTACGTCGGAATCGGCCGGATTGGCGACATTTGCGGAATCTTCCACGATATTCTCGCGCACGAATTCCGTAAGATCGGCGACGTTGAGATCGCAGCCGACGAAGTATGTTTCGCCGGAACCGTACGGATTGCGGGTGATTGCGGCGGTGCCGCCGAGTTCCCATTCGTCGGCTTCTTCACCTTCGTAGGTGGCCAATACCTGCACGCGTTCGCCGTCGACGTTCACATCGTTCTGCCACAGGCGGGTGACCGCACCGGAGCTCAAACGAATTTCGGACGGTTCGCCTTCTGCTTCCGCGCCGAGAATGTTGAATTCCTCGCCGCGAATACCCAGCATTTCGCGCAGCAGGCCGTCGCCGGCTCCCGGGTATCCGCCGAGCCAGGTGTGGAAGTTTTCGTCGATCAGTCCGGTTGCGTAACCGATGACCACACGGCCGCCGGCAGCTGCGAAATCGGCCAAACGCTGCGTATCTTCGGCGCTGAGCATGATCACGGTCGGCAGTACGACGGTCTTGTATGCGCTCCAATCGTATTTCAGCGGCACAATGTCGGCACGGGTGCCGGCGTTGAGGAACGCACGGTACCAGTCGCGCACGTCATGCCAATGGTTGAGCTTCATGCTCGGCAGGGTTTCGGAGCGTGTGGCCCATTCGGATTCCGCGCTGAACAGGATCGCCGTATCGGACTGTTCCAGTTCGGTACCCTGCACGCCAGCGTCGCCGAGGGTTTTCAGCGCTGCGCCCAGTTCGCACACTTGGCGGAACAGTTTGGTGTCTTCGCCTGCGTGGGGCACGAGTGCGGAGTGGAAGGATTCGGCTCCGAATGCGGAGGCACGCCACTGGAAGAAGTTGATGGCGTCGGCACCCATGGCCACATGCGCAATGGAGTCACGCACGGTTTCACCCTTGCGCTTGCGTGCGTTGAGCGGCTTCCACTGCACGGCCGAAGTGGAATGTTCCATCACATACCACGGCTTGCCGAGCGCGAGGGAATCCATCAAAGCGTCGGAGCAGAACAGTTCGTCGATATGCGATTCGCCCTCATGGAAGTAATGGTCGTTCGACACGAAATCGACTTCCTCGGCCCAGTCGGCGTAGTCCATGCAGCACTGGTCGGTGGAGACCATGAAGTTCGTGGTGAACGGCTTGTCGGGGCAGATTTCGGCGATGGCGTCGCGTTCGGCCTTGTAGAAGTCGAGCAGCATATCGTTGCCGAAACGCTCGAAATCAAGCTTTTGACCGGGGTTCACCATGGAGTCGGCGCCCATGAAACGCGGGATGAGCACTTCGTGGAAACCGTTCATTTCCTGACCCCAGAAGGTGGTGCCCCACGCCTTGTTGAGGTTTTCGATGGTGCCGTATTTGCGTTCGCACCACAGGCGGAAGGCGTTGAGCGCGTTGTCGGAGTAATCGTAACGGTTGTTCCAGCCGTATTCGTTGCCCATATGCCATGCGGTGACGTACGGGTTGGTGCCGTAGCGTTCGGCCAGTTTGCGGCACAGGGTGAGCGCGTATTCCTTGAACACCGGGCTTGTCGGGCTCCAGGATTGGCGCGATCCCGCGTTGACGGGATGGCCGAATTTGTCTTGCGGCAGCACTTCCGGGTGCTTTTCGTACAGCCACAGCGGCGCGGTGGCGGTTGCGGAGGCCAGATCGACCGCGATGCCGGCTTTGCCGAGCTTGTCGATGATGCGGTCAAGCCAGCCGAAATCCCAACGGTTTTCTTCCGGCTGAATGCGATCCCAGCTGAAAATGGCCACGGCCACGGTATTGACACCGGCCTGTTTCATGAGGCGGACGTCGTCGTCCCACACGTCTTCCGACCACTGGTCGGGATTGTAATCACCGCCGTATGCGATGCCTTTGCCGTTGTCGGTCAGCAGTTCCGGCCATTTGAACGTGCGATGCATGGATTACTCCTTTGTGTGCGTATGGCATCCGCTATAACGCTGAGGATGCCAGCTCGACAGCTTCCCTTCGAAAGCTCTCGTAAAATCTTTTTATAAAATATAGTATATATATTTACTAAGATATTTGAGATGGTCCCGGGGATGTCCACGATGACACCCCCGAGGTCTTATTTTTTGTTCTTTTCGGACGATTGCCGAAAAATCGGTATGCGCTTTACCGAAATTTCAGCATGCGACCGTTGCGATCATTCCTTGACGGCGCCTGCGGCAAGGCCGGACTGCCAGTACTTCTGCAGGCACAGGAACGCGATGACCAACGGGACGATCGTGATCAACGAACCCGTGACCACCAGGTTCTGGATCGCCTGGCCG